>WNGR01009076.1_pt1 | contig 10467 bp, 11 predicted proteins | sample 5407581 | NCBI WGS metagenome assembly WNGR01 (sample SAMN13153383, study PRJNA577476) | soil metagenome | isolation source: 80 cm soil or saprolite under Garry oak tree replicate 2 | place: USA:California | collected 2016-06-15
GTTTTATGTGTGTGTGCACAAGTGAGGACAAGCGAAGGGGATGTGTATTCACCACTCTCCCCATAGGGGGATTTATATACTCTATGACCCACCCATGTCCGTTTGCGTAAAAGTGATGAGTAAAGGTGTCCACAATATCACATTTTTACACACGCCTGATATGTGACACCATTTACAGAAGGCGTAAAGCCTTCAGGGTCATAGGACGTGATACACCCACTACCGTGCGCATCATGACTACTGTATATAGTAAGTATACTATCGTAACTTATGCTGTAATGTCGTAACTGCTATAGATAAGACTCTTACGTACTTATCACGTTCCAACAAGTTAGAGTTATTTATAGGGCTGGTACTCACAGTTGCTGCTGGAAACGTGTAGTTATAGTTTGAAAGTTGGTATTGAACAGTGCAAACAATCTCATCAGATGAAGCTATGGCCAAAAAAGTTGTCAAGGTGACTGCATTGCACCGCTCTTTGACCTCAGCCCTGAAAAGAGAGATACGAGCATGTGGCTTCAAATAATGGGAACAATGTGATCAACAAGCATGTAATTTACTCACCAATGGAACTATCTTTGTCACATACTCTTCATCTTGCACAAGTCGCTTGTGAAGGTTTGATGCAGCTGGGCAATGTGCATAGGCAGCAGTAATGAGGGCATCACGAATAAAGGTGAAGACACGAGTGAAGTCTGGGAACGCATCCTTGAACAACATTGACGCTCAAACATTTTCAATAGCATCTTGAATGACAACGCACACAAGAGGACATTGTATGGTGAGCATGACTCTGGTTGTACCTGGAGCAAAGGAAAGTTCAGTATCCAAGGGCCACGCAGACAGTGACTCAGTTGTAACAGTATCCCGAACCCGACAAAGGCTTGGTGGCAATATCACCACTATTTTCAATGTGCTTCCATCAGTACAGAGACAGCAGACATTATAAAAGTGCTTACCTGGTGCCTCGGTGGGTGTAACAGTTTTGGTGGGTGATGCCAACACAGGTGCTGTCAGTGTGGTGGCACCATGCCCAAGTGACACGTCAGCACCCTTGACCCGTCGAGTATACCTACAGAGTGTGGTGCCAGTCAATGAGGGGCATCCAGTTGTGGTACTCGAACCTGACCAGATTGGTCTCTACAGGAGTGGCTGTGATAAGAAAAATTCTAAAGAGGCACCACACACATACCTCATTTGCTGTCGTCTCAGAGAGTCGAGAAGGCTGTCCTTGGGTGCAACTAACCACTGCCTGGCTGTCGATCTAGTCATCTTCATCTTCAGAGTGAGCTTCATCAGCAGTGGGATCCACAACAATATTGGTTTGAAGGTCGGACATAGATGTCAGGCCATGATAGCCAGGGTAGAAAGACGACGCTGAAAAAAAACCGAAGTAAACAAACATGTCGAGTAAACAAACATGTCATGTAAGCAAAGACAATTTGTAAGCAATTGTCTCACTCACTTCGCTGCAATGCACGTTGCTTTCCCTTAGCTGGTCCTTCAGCTTGCTGTGTCTCATCCCCATCAATGGCCTCATCTGTCAACATTGGACAACTATCAGGTTGGCCTTTGGACATTTGGTAAGTAGATCACCCAAATCTGTGAGGCCCTTACCAATATTTCGTGCCCTTTTTATAGGGGTGGGCCGTACTTCTGTAGCAGTAGGGACACCGGGACTATTATCACTAGGGGTATAGGTATGTTTCCTCTTTCCTGATCATAGCGTGAGTTATGTCTAACTTGAGGTATTGGACGTACCATTTAGGTTACTCTGAGGTTCAGTCAGGTTGTCGACATTTTGCCCAATGATGGCATTCACTTGTGTCGATGTACTTTCACCTGTAGCACCTTCCAATGAAGTGTTGTTGCTGTGTGACCCCCTTGATTGACTTATGAGATTTCTCTGAGATTGACGTGTGCAATGCGCCATCAAGAACTGATTAAGGATTGGATAAAGATCGTAGAAAAGAGAGGATGGGATATGTAGAATCAACCAGAAAAGACAGGAATGGGGATGCAGCCCAGACTCAATGGTATGTGGTCTTTTATATTCAAAATTCATCCCACTGATTTAAAGGATGACTCAGAGCAACTTGTTGTGTTCACACTTCACCCCACCCCACCATGAACACTCCATTCGTCCAGTGTGCTGGCTGCAATAAGGTTTTTACCCCTCACGGTCTATCTCAACACGGCAACAAGACTCAATGGGTGAACTGTTGTACTAAGCAACAATTGGAGCTACAACAGGCGGTGTCTCGATCGGGACCTCATACGGCGTCTTCATCTGTGCCAAACCCAGTTTCAAGGTCATGCGACTTGACTAGTTCAACTTGTGGTGACGGATACCATGTAGAACCTGAAACATTCTCATTTGACAAGACTGCCTCAACGGCACATGAGGACACTAGTGCAGAGTCACTCGGCAAAGGTAAGATCTCCGCCTTGTCACGAGTCCCACTAATACCTACATTCCAGATGTCAATGACAACATGCCAGATGCCAATGACAATGTGCCAGACACCGATGTACCAGATGCCAACAACAACATGCCAGACGCCAACATACCAGATGCCGATGACAACATGCCAAATGCCAACATGCCAGATGCCGACAACAACATGCTGGATTATACTGAGGATTTGGCTGACACTGAGGATACTAACGTGTTTGATATTATAACTAGGGACGTTGACCTCTTGCCTATAGCCCCCAATCCAGATCTTCCCAATGCGACCCTGTCATCGGCGCCACCTCCGGAAGGTCACATTGCCACTTAAATGGAGACACGCCACTCAGATATGTTGGTCATTGATCAGTTTCCTCATGGATGTCCAGGCGCCCCTGTTCCTGGTATGAATCAAGGCTCGTCCACATATGAGGCAACGCGCAATACCCTTGGAGACTCGGTGTGGGCACCATTTCGGTCTCAGTGTGATTGGGAGGTTGCGCATTGGGCCAAGATGCGTGGGCCATCATCTTCAGCAGTGACAGAATTACTTGCGATCCCTGAGGTGCGGAATTGTAATCACACTCTCACATTGCATAACCAAGTATTGGAAGGTTGTCGAAAGGCTTGGTTTATCGTACAGCACCAGCAACAAGCTGAACAGTATCGTTGACAAGTTGCCAGGCCCCCCCCCCTTCGAGAGCGACATTCTTGTCATAGGAGGGGAACACCTCCAATTTCACCATCGCAACGTCATTCTTTGTATCCAAGCACTCTTCGGGAACCCAGAGTTTGCACAAGACCTTGTATTTGCACCAGAGCGACACTACACCAACACCGAACGGACATGCCGGATCTACAATGAGATGCATACTGGGGACTGGTGGTGGTCCGTACAGGTGCGTAGCCGACCCTTTGTTGAATACAGGTACTTACCAGAGTTCTAGACATCTCTCGAATCATGTCGACCTGGCGCAACTGTCATACCCATCCTCCTCTCCTCTGACAAGACGCAACTCACACTCTTCCGTGGGAAGACCGCATATCCAATTTACCTAGCAGTTGGAAATATACCCAAAGACATACGCCGAAAACCATCACAGGGTGCTCAAATGGTGATCGGTTACATTCCATCAACAAGACTAGAGGGTATTGCAAATAAGGCAGCCCGCTGCCGCGCTCTTGCTAACTTATTTCACTCGTGCATGGACAAGTTATTGAACCCAATCCATTTGTATGGAGAGAGGGGTCTTGTGATGATGAGCGGGGATGGCACCTGGCGCCGGTGCCATCCCATTTTCGCTGCCTTTGTTAGCGACTACCCCGAACAAGCACTTGTGACATGCACCTACAATGGCCGCTGTCCCAAGTGTATCGTCCCTCGTGATCGGCTTGGCGAGTTCCTTCGTTTTCCTGCCCGAGACCTCACAAAGGCGACCGACACATTTCTTTTGGCTGACGAAAATACACCCAGTTTTCATGCGGCTTGTCGTGAAGCTGGTCTCAAGCCCATATACCACCCGTTTTGGCAACACCTCCCGCTCACGAATATCTATATTTCGATCACTCCGGACGTGCTTCATCAATTACTACAGGGCGTCTTGAGACATCTCATATCATGGCTAACCAATTCAGTTGTATTTGGTGCAGCAGAGATCGATGCGCGGTGCCGATGCTTGCCACCAAATCACCATATCACACTCTTTCCAAAGGGGATAACCAGTCTCTCACGCATTTCAGGGAAAGAGCACAAAGCCATGTGCCGTATTCTCATTGGCCTCATTGTCGACATTCCTCTTCCAGGCGGGCAGGCGTCATCGCGCGTGGTTAGGGCTACGCGTGCACTCATCGACTTTATTTATCTGGCGCAGTTCCCATCGCACACGACGCATACACTCCGTCAACTTGAAGACTCCCTCACAAAGTTCCATCAAAATAAAGATGTTTTTATTGACATTGGTGTACGCGAAAATTTCAATATCCCGAAGCTACATAGTCTCCTTCATTACGGCTACTCTATTGGACTATTTGGGACTACTGACAATTACAACACGGAGCAGACGGAACGTCTTCACATCGATTTCACCAAGGATGCGTACCGTGCAACCAATCGAAAAGACGAATATCATCAAATAACAACATGGGTGGAACGCCGCGAGAAGGTACAGGCCCACATGGCGTACATCGAGTGGCGGCAACAAAGCCCTCTTCCTAGCCCGCAGACGTCAACGCCCGTTGGACACCTGCACAGTCCTCACTTTCTCAAGATGACCCGACATCCAACTGTCAAGGCGGTGTCATTTGAAGAACTCGCCGAAAAATATGGAGCTGTGGACTTCCAGGACTGTCTCGCCGACTTCATTGCACAGCTTAACCATCCCGGAGCTTCTGCAGCGGTACTACACGCTCGAGCCGCTGACACACTACTGCCGTTCCGAACAGTCCCAGTATTCCACAGGATCAAATTCACCTCCAGTAGCTCCGACAACGCCGAAGTCGTCGATAGCGTGGTTATCCGGCCAGAGCAAAATGATGCACGCGGACGCACCATACCATCACGGTTTGACACCGTGCTTGTCCGTGGTAGACATGAAGACGTCATGTACGGAAATCATGGTGAGTTTCAACCATAACTCAATAGCTGCATGCGCCTAATCACGACTCAGGTAACCGGATTGCGCAGGTTCGCGTAGTCTTCCAAATACCTGACAAGGTTATTCCCAACCTGTTTCCATCGTCCAACACCGCTATTCCATCATATCTCACTTATGTGGAATGGTTTTCCCCACTGTCGGCTACACCAGACAACAACAGCCTGATGTATAAGGTATCCAGGTTGATACATCAGGGTCACCGGCGTGCCGCAATCATCCCCATCGAAAGCGTCCTTTGCAGTGTCCACCTACTCCCCCGCCTTGGGCCGGTCGCTCCCCGTAATTGGAACAGCTTCTCGGTGCTAGACCAGTGTAGCAACTTTTATGTAAACCCGTTCAGTGACAGGCACATTTATCTTAGATTTTTGTAGATAATTTATTGAAAAGCAATGTATAGCAAAGCTTACTTGACGTTATTGGCACATTATCCGAGTTTTTTTGATTATCCATAATTTAGACCTTCGCTAACTCTCGCTAACGCGGGAGGTTTTTCCCGATGGCGTCCGATGGCGACACCACTCTCTCCATCACTCGCTTTGCCGGAGTAGTTTTATCCACAATCAAATTCAGTCCGGATGACCCGGATCAACCATTGAACCAAGTTATCGAATGCCTGCGACTGGCGAGGAAGCACAAGCCGGATCTGCTCGAGGCGAGCCGCCCTTGTTTGGTCTCTTATCTGTCTCTATTTCATAACTTTTGTGAATGACGATTATGAAGAGGCTGTGTCTGTCCTTGATGAAATGACCAGTTCCAGTCCCCCCGGAGACGGTCGGGATAAATTCGTAGCCACAACTCAATCGCTCGCGACAACGCTAGCGATTCTCCGATCGGACACGCACCTGACCCCGGAATATTCTGAGGAGGCAATATATCGCGCTTGTGCATCCTCCGGCCCATCTCCTAAAACAGATCGTTTTTTGGAACGCGCCACGAAGCAGCGCTCCCGTTACTTCGTTTCCATCGAAGGCCTCGAAGCATCGTCCGGCAATTCCGGCAATTCACCGTTATCTCAGCCAGTGCCAGTGGGGCATAGTGACGATCCGGAAATCGGTCCGACCATCAAGAAGGTGGAGCTCATGAGAGAACTTCTCTCTGGGATCCGCAATAACGACATATCGAAGATCGACGAAGCTATCGAATTGGGCCGAACCGTACTTCCTTCTGCTCCAAGGGAACTGCTTGCGTCACACCTTTGCGAATTATTCGGCAATATCCTCTTTGAAGCATTTCAGCGCACAAACAAGATCGATTACCTTAACGAGTCGATTAGCACACACCGTCAAGTTCTCGAGCATCCGTCACCGCAGGCCCTGCGCTCCAGGACACTTCAACAGCTTGGCCAGTCTTTGCTCGCCCGCTATAGGTCCTTTCCAGGTCACCGTACGCAAGACCTGGAGGAACTGGTGAAACTACTCTCCCAGTTTTATGTCAACGACAGGCATGCGAGCCCGCCCATTCGATTCCACTTTGCATACATTTGGGCATTTACTGCGCGACGTATCCGACACCCCTCCCTCTCCACAGCATACAAGACCGCTGTGTCACTGATGCAAGACGCCCTGCTTTTTGCACCGACTTTGCAGCTACAGCATGCCACTCTCGCCGAGTCTGACGACTATCATAACATGCCGCTGGACTATGCCTCGTATCAGGTCGACTTGCATCGGCTCGAGGAAGCGATTGAGACTCTTGAAAGAGGGAGAGCCTTACTCTGGTCCGAGATGCGTCACCTTCGTGCTCCAATCGATCAACTTCTGCAGGCAGACCCACAATTAGCAAACAAGTTGGCAATGATCAACCGAGACCTCGAGGAGCTCACCAAGTCCATCCCACCGGGCCACAAATTAAGCATCGACGATGGCGCAGCCGATGACCTCAGGGCGGTGGACCCATTCGGTCGTCTCTTGCTGAAGCAACGTGGGCTGTTGAAGGAACGCGACAACCTCATTTCGCAAATTCAAGCGTTGCCGGGCTTCGACAGCTTCCTGACTTCTCCATCGTTCGACACACTCCGTTCCGCCGCCTCATCTGGGCCTATCATTATCATAAACCACTCCGTATGGCGCTCTGACATTCTCATCCTTCTTCACGACGCCTCTCCTTCCCTCATCCCAACCCCTCACGATTTCTACCAGCGTGCGAGGACATTAAAGGACAAGTTATTGGACTCGCGAAACAAAAATGGGCTCGACTCAAGTCATTACGATGAAACCCTTGCCTCTGTTCTCGCAGAGCTCTATGACCTCGTTGGCAAACCGGTCATTGACCGACTCCGTCAGCTTCATGTACCAGAACAGTCCCGGATCTGGTGGTGCCCGACATCCGTGTTTTGTTCCCTTCCTCTCCATGCCATCGGTCCAATCCCATCCTATGACGGCGAGAAGCGCTATTTCTTGGATCTCTACATTTGTTCCTATACCCCAACGGTGTCCGCACTCATCCAATCTCGTAGTCGCGATATCGGTTCGCAATCTTCAAATCGACCTTCCTTACTTCTTGTGGCGCAGCCTGACCCATCTCTCCCGACTGTGGGGGGCGAGATCCAAGTCGTCCAGGCTCTCGATACCGATGTGACAAGTCTCATCTCGGAAGCCGCGACACCCGCCGTAGTCATCGATGGCTTCCATCACCACCGATTTGTTCACTTCGCATGTCATGGCACACTAGAGGCTGGCAAACCATTCGAAGCTGGATTCGAACTGTACGGAGGTGAGCGCCTGACGCTACTCGAGATCGTGCGGTCGCATCTCCCCACTGCCGAATTCGCATTTCTCTCCGCTTGTCATACAGCTGAGGTGACTGAAGGGAGCGTTGCTGACGAGGGACTACACCTCGCGGCCGCGGTACAGTACTGCGGGTTCCGGAGCGTAGTCGGGACAACGTGGGCGATGGTTGATGAAGATGGACGGGACCTGGCGGAAAGCTTTTACAAGGCATTATTCTCTACTTCGAGACGAGAACGGGGGATACCGTATCATGAAAGATCTGCGAAAGCGCTCCGGTTCGCGGTGAAGAAGCTGCGGAGGAAGAGATGGATCACCCTGGAGAGATGGGTGAATTTCGTTCATTATGGTGCATGACTGGGGGTCATCTGTGGGCATTTGGGTTTGTTCGAAAACGCTTTCGTGCTCACTGGCTGTCAGTAGCAGTGTGTGGTGCGCGCGTCGTCTTTCTCGATGCCGGTCTCGATATGGTACTTCGTCATTGGGGTATTTTCCTCGCTTACCTTTGCCCTTGGATCACTTCTTTCGTCTCTCTTTGCGATCTCGTATTGCTTCGATACCCGCATCCCTCTTCGCCTGCACTTTCTCTCCCATGACGCTTCTACTATTCCCATTTGTGTTCCCTGCCGGTGCTCGTGTTCTCCTGCGTTCGGTGTTTTCCACGACGATATTCTCTACTTTTCCTACTTACCTCCACTGTGCTTAATAGCTAGTACTACTGACCGACATATATTTAAGGCCTGCGATCCTTCACAGAATATCATCACCAATGCTCCTCTTCTACTCGTCTCTGTTGTGTGCAGTCAGATAACAAGCGCGGATACTCTAAGCTTGCAGATCACAACGCTCTCGCAATCGCCCTTTCGTTGCCTTCATCATTCCAGTTCTGAGCTTCGATATTTTTCTCCCCATCCTCGGCAGGCCCTGAGTAGTCTCAAATCGTTTCTGCAACTTTGACCCACACTCGTCATCACGTACTCACGCAGCAGCAACACTAAGGAAAGTAGGAACACCATCATCGAGTTGCGCGAGGCCTTCATCAATCCTATCTAGTGAGAGTCAAACTCAACTCAGAACTCGTCCACTCACACCCCAAGCAATGCCAACGGTTCGCGGGCTACTTTTCGCTTTCGTCTTCTTAGGAGGGCGAGGGGTCGATGACTCGGACACGATCGACGGGCAGTGGAAGTCAGGAAAGGATCATCATCATCGGCCTACGGCACGTCTCACAGGGTACCGTACCTGGATGGCGGTGCTCTGAGCGATTTGCTAGCCGGGAAGGGTCTGGGCCAAGTGTCCGGCTTGGTCTGCGCCATTCGTCTGTCCGCAAACTGTAAAAGCCCGCCACGTTCGAAGGCCACTAAGCGAGAGCGAGCCCGTCGTCATCCGCCGGAGAGAGATCTCTGTATGATCCAGACGCTTAACAAGTCCGAGCGGTGCGTCTTCCTTCCCCTTTATCTTTCAGTACTGACCCGATGCATCGTTCTACCAAATCGTCGCGGACATTTGAGGCGCGATCGTGCCCGCTGTGTCGTGTTTCCTTAACTGTTTCCTTGGCCGGCAGCGAGTGCGTGAATAGAACTAGTGCTCAAGTTTCTTTCTCTCTCATGTTCATCGCGATTGCGCGCGAGACGCGCTCCGTTGTATGTGCCATGCGGCGCCTACGTGAGTTCGGTGACAGAGTGGGGTGAGGGGAGAGTGAAGAAAATAGACAAATACTAGATCGAGAAAGGCAGCGAGGGAAGGGATCGGAAAGCGCGGAGCGTCGAGATCGCGCGGCATCCGGAGCTCGAGCTCGAGTGGGGTCACACTCGAGCAGAGGCCGGACGGACCGTTAAGCGGAGATGGCGCTGTGTGGTGACGAGTGAGGAGGCCGAGAAGCGGCGTGCGAGAACGGATTTGCGGAGTTCGACTCGCCGGGTGACTTCGACTTGGGGCTTGGCCTGGCCCAGCGACTCAGAGAGAATCGTACTGTACAAGGAGAACGAGGGAATGGCGACGCAGCGCGGATATATTCTGGCACAGTCAGCCACAAATATACGAAAAAACCCAAGTCTGTGAGTAGGAATAATTGACACAGACAGGTTGGGAATGGGGCAGGTCGTGACGGTGACGGTGACACGGCAACGCGAAACTAAGTCGAAGAAAGGTCAAATGGAAATAAAGGTAAGCAAAGCCCGAAGAAGAGGGCAGGAAAAAGTACAGTAATAGAACCGTATGGCAGTCCGTCGTTGTGGTCGAGAATGCGTGCATTTTAGTTTCACGAGTCAGAACGGGAACGTACAACGAACATTTGAAGGGAAACCACGCGCCCTAGACAACTTGAAAGAGTGATGGGTTATTGACGACCAGATGGTGAAACACAGTGACAGGTCAAAGAGGTTGGGGGAGACGGTCAAAGGGGACGACTCGACGATGGCGGAGACGGGTGGACACTAGGAGCGAAGGATGGTGCAATGGTGGCTTGCTGTGAGTGGCTTACGGCACGCTCTTTGGCCATCAGCAAAAAAGCTAAAAAATTACAAGCGCTTATAAGTGCTTGTAACTGCATAAAGCACAGTAAGCAGGTACTGGAATTGCAAGTGCTTAAACCGCCAACTGTTTTTGGCAATTTGATTATAATTTCCCATTATAA
>WNGR01013880.1_pt1 | contig 10466 bp, 4 predicted proteins | sample 5407581 | NCBI WGS metagenome assembly WNGR01 (sample SAMN13153383, study PRJNA577476) | soil metagenome | isolation source: 80 cm soil or saprolite under Garry oak tree replicate 2 | place: USA:California | collected 2016-06-15
CGTCGTTGTTTATGTCCACGAACACCGATGACAGACCGTAGTAGCCGGGGTTATCTCCGACGCCGGCTTTTTCACTCACGTCGGTAAAGGTGCCATCCCGATTGTTATGAAATAAGTGGTCGCGCTCGCCCCTAAGGCCATGCGGTCCGCATAGGACCTTCACTCCGCGATAGGAGCAAAAGCTGTAACTCACTCCGTCTGCGCCGGACTCGGGAGGATTCTTGCTGTCCCAATGAACATATCCGGGTACGAAGAGGTCGAGCCACCCATCGCCGTCATAATCGCCCCAGGTGGCGCCAGTGGACCAGTTGCCGAGCGCGATGCCTGCCTTCTCCGCAACATCGGTAAAGGTGCCGTCGTGGTTGTTATGGTACAGCCGGTTCTTGCCGTAGTTGGACACGTAGATATCGGGCCAGCCATCGTTATCGAAGTCTGCGACCACGGCGCCAAAGCCCCACCTCTCATTGCTCACGCCGGCCTTGGCGGTGACATCGGTGAAGGTCCCGTCATGATTGTTGTGAAACAGGGCGGCACGAGGAGCCGGGGTCATGCCAGCCTCCGCTTCACGGGTCGACCCATTGACGAAATATATGTCGAGCCAGCCATCGTTGTCATAGTCGATCAGCGCGACGCCCGAGCCAATCGTGTCGAGGATGTACGGCTTCTCGGGCGAACCCATTTTGTGGGTCCAGGACGCAAGGCCCGCGGTGGCCGCGGTGTCAAGAAAGATGACCGGACCTGACTTGACTGTCCCGCCTGCGGTGATGGGTCGTTTGTTGTCGTCATAGACCGGAGCGAAGACCCCTCCGGTAGAGAATCGGAAGCGCTGCGAAGAAAAGGAAAGTCCGGACATAGGTAGTTTTTCGAGGAATCGGCGGCCTCGAGAAAGACGACCTGATTATGCATTCCAGCAATCAGCATTGGCAAGCGAGGATTTGCTTCTGGGAAGTGGAAGGACCACCTAAGACAAACGCTTGTTGTAATCAAAAAAACCAATCACTACCCTGAAGAAATTGCTTGACAGGTCTCTGCGCGAAGGTCTTATATGTGGCCCTACGGCTAAAGACAAGCGTTTAACTACGGGCCAGTGCTGTAACCCCTTGGACGAAAATTTTGGAGGCAATATGAAGAGATTGTGGCTGGCAATTCCCTTTTTCGCATTACTTCTCATTGGTAGTGGCCGCTCCCTGCGGGCCCAAAACACGAACTCCGGCGACATTCGCGGTGTAGCCACGGATTCAACAGGCGCAGTCGTCCCTGACGTCGATGTAACTGTCCTGGATACGGAGAAGGGCGTTTCCAAGATCTTTAGGACAAATTCGTCGGGTCTCTACGACACTGGCTCCCTAGTTACAGGAACCTACAAAATTACGTTTAATAAGTCCGGCTTCAGCCCGTACGTGCGATCGTCGGTTACGTTGGATGTCGGTACCATCACCATCAATGCTGAGATGAGGGTCGGCAGCGTCTCGCAAGAGATCGTCGTGAACACGGACGTGCCTCTGATCAAGACCGAAACTGGCGAACAGTCGTCTACGCTCGTCGCCAAAGAGATGCAGAATCTCCCAAATCAGGGTCAGGACTGGCAAAATTTCGTCAAATTGATTCCGGGCGCAACCGGAACGACGCAGTTTGGCGCGACCGGGCAGGCGCTTTCCGTAAACGGAAATCTGCCGTACAACGCGGTCCTCAACGATGGCGCTTCCTCCGCGCTGTCGCACTCGGGCAATGCCGATGTCTCCGTCTTCGAGACGCTCCAGGAAGTGCAGGTCAGCACCTCGGCGTTCTCTGCTCAATACGGCATTGGCGGCGCGGTCTTCAACCAGATCAGCAAGGGCGGGACGAATAAGTGGCACGGCTCACTGTACGAGTATGCCCAGAATGACTTCTTCAACGCCCGGAGCTACTTCCAAAAAAGTGCACCATATACCCGCTTCCACAACTTTGGTGGATCCGTCAGCGGTCCCGTCATCCACGACAAGGCATTCTTCTACTTCAACTACGACAAGGTCATTAATCTGAGCGCGAGCACCGGCACGATTACCGTTCCGACCGTCGCGATGCGCAATGGTGATTTCTCGGGCCTCGCGCCTATCTATGACCCGAGTACGACAACTTCGGCAGTTGGCACCGATGGCAAAACGTATATCAAGCGCACCCAGTTCGCCAACAACAAGATCACCAACATCGATCCGGTTGCTGCGAAAATTCTTGCTTTTTATCCGCTTCCTAACACAGCGGGCTCCGCACCGGACCCGAAGACGGGAATCGTCTCCAATAACTATTACTACTCCTATCGCGGTTCGCAGCCCTTCAAGAAGTACTTCGGACGTTTCGACTACGACGTCAATCCGACCAACCGGATCACCGCATCGGTCACAAAACGCGACAATCCTGCCATCTATCCGAGTTCGATCGGCTGCCCGATTAATTGCTACACCGGCGACGTTGACAGCTACAACGCGCAGATCACGGATGTCTGGAACATCAGCAGCGGAACAATCAACGAATTGCGCATGGGCTACACCAATCAGTTGAACTTCTTTGCAACACAGACCGCGGGCAAAGGCTATCCGGCGAAGCTCGGCATTCAGTTTGCTCACGCAGATATCTTCCCGACCGTCAATGTGAGCAGCTATCAGGGACTTTCACCGGGCACGACCGCCGTGTATAAGGAACACAATTTTGATCCCTCGGATGTCGTGACCATGATCCGTGGTCATCACGCCCTCCATTTCGGTGGCGAGTACCTCCTCTTCGAGGACAACTCCACTGCGTGGGGCAACGTCAACGGAGCGACAACGGGATTTACCGGAACATATACGCAGTGCACTTATTGTGTCCAGACTGGAGCCGCAGTCGCATCGGGTAACGCCGTTGCAGACTTCTTACTTGGTGATGTCCAGAACTGGTCCGCTAGTGTCACGCCTGAATTTGCAGGACGACAGAAAGCGCCCCAGGTGTTCGTTCAGGACGATTGGAAGATCCGTCCAAACATGACTATCAACCTCGGTCTTCGTTACCAGATCATGAGAGGCTGGTCGGACGGCAAGAACAATCAGCGCACTTTCGATCCACTTGTCACTAACACGGCCACGGGTACACCTGGCGCCATGTGGTACGCGGCGAACGGAGACCACAGTCGCCATCAACTCCAGGACAACGTTTACAACACCTTCCTGCCGAGAGTCGGAATTGCCTGGCAGGTACATCCCGATATGGTTGTACGCGGCGGTTATGGCATCTATGCATATCTCTGGAGCCTTGATACCTATGGCAGCGGTGAAGGCTCCGCATTCGGAGCGTCGGGTTCCCTGACCGATACGAGCAACGGTTTTACTCCAATCGGTTCGCTCTCAGCAGCCAATCCTCAATTTCCCTACATTTCAACAAGCACGTCGAACTCGGCCTTCAACGGGCAGAATATCTCCTACAATCAACAAAAAACTCCGGTCACGAAGATCCAGCAGTACAACGTTGCCATAGAGAAGCAGATCGGCGGAAACATGGCTGCCAGCATCGCCTACGTAGGCAGCAAATCAATGAACCTGAACTTCAATGTGGACATCAACCAGGTTCCTGAAAGCAAGCTTGCCCAGGTCGACCAGCAGTTCCGTCCATTCCCCCAGTTCAACAACATTACCGGCAGCACCAACAATGCGGATGCAAACTACAACTCTCTACAACTGACCTTCCAGCGTCGTCTGACCAACAACTTCTCATTTGCGAGCAGTTATGTGTGGTCTCACTTCATGGATGAGTACGACTCCTCTGCGTGGGGCAGCCGTGGCGGTAACCAACCCTACCAGCGTGCCAATGACGTCCACGCAAACTACGGCGCATCGAACTTCGATGTCCGTAATGCCTTCAAAGGGAATGCCATTTTCCTGCTCCCGTTCGGCATGGGTAAAGCGTTCCTGAACAAGAATAAATACATCGACGAGGCTGTTGGCGGTTGGCAGATAGCGTCGAATTATATTCTGCAAACAGGAAATCCAATCACGGCTACAGTATCGGGAGCAAACAACTCCTACGCGCAGTCTGGTAGCTGGTATCCGAACCAGGTAGGAGATCCCCGCGCCGCTCCGCGTACCATCGCAAAGTGGTTCAACACGGCTGCTTTCGCGGCACCCGCCCCCGGTACTTTCGGCAATAACCACAGGAACAATATCTACGGTCCTGGCCAGATCATCTTCGATCTGTCTGCCGGCAAGACATTCAACGTCTGGGCAGATCGATATAAGTTCCAGCTCCGTGTGGATGCAATCAACGCTCTCAATCATGCCAACTTCAGTAACCCCGGTACTTCAATTGGTTCGGGGAGCGCCGGCGTCATTACCGGTACAACCAACGGTGGGAGAAGCCTGCAACTCGGCGGACGTTTCTCCTTCTGATATAGCTTGCGGCGGATGTGAGGGGCAAATAGCCCCTTTCATCCGCCCGAGCTGCTATCTTGTATTCTTTACAGGTTCGCCGCGGTCCCATGCTTCCAGCCTTCTGTCGATTGACGCTTGGCTTTGCCCTCGCTCTTTTTGCGGCTGCTCAAGTGAGCGGCATCGCACAGGAAGCCGGCGTCTCTCCGCAGGAACACGCGCGTCGCGCAAATGAATTTCTCAAAGCCAATCAGCCGGCAAAGGCTATTCCGGAGTTTGCAGCCCTGGTGGCCGCGGCGCCCGACAATGTGGATGCACAGGCGAACCTTGGAGTTCTGCTTTACTTCCAGGCGCGGTATCCGGATGCAGTAGATCATCTTCGCAAGGCCGTTCAACTCAAACCGGACTTGCCGAAAATCCAGGCTCTACTGGGATTATGCGAATACCAACTTGGCCAACTCGAACCTGCCCGTGCGGACATGGCAGCGTCTTTCGGTAATCTGCCTGACCCAAAGTTTCGCAAGGAAGTAGGCCTGACGCTCGTCGAAGTCGAGACTGCCCAGCAGGATCTTGGAGCTGCTGCTCTCACAATAGGCAAGCTTCTGGATCAATCCCCGACCGATCCTGAGATTCTCTTCGCAGCATACCGGGTTCACAGCGATCTCGCCGGAGAAGCATTGCTCAGTTTGTCGCTCGCTGCGCCGCAGTCGGGCCAGATGCAGCAGGCGATCGCTCATGAGCTTGAACGCATCCGCGATCTTCCGGGTGCGATTGCGAGTTTCCGCAGAGCGATTGCGGCCGATCCGAATCTCCCGGGCATTCACTTCGATCTTGCGGAAGCGTTGCACGGGTCAGATAGTCAAGCAGATCGAGCTGAGGCTGAGCAGGAGTATTCTCTGGCGCTCAACAAGAATCCACGCGAAGTGCAGGCCGCGGTACGGCTTGGGGATCTGCACGCCGACCGCAACGACCTTGAAGGCGCAGCGACCCTATACCAGCGCGTTCTCAGCCAGCAACCGAATAATGCCGATGCCGCACTAGGTCTGGCTCGTGTCTACAGCGAGAAGAACGAAAATGATAAAGCGTTGCCACTATTGCTGCACGTTCTGGAAATCGATCCAACCAATATGCTCGCCCATTTCCGGCTGAGCGCGCTCTATCGCAAGCTGCGCAGGCCAGACGATGCGAAGCACGAACTGATGGAGTATCAGAAATACAAGGAAATCAAGGAACAGCTTCGACAGGTGTATGGTGCGATGCGCATCCAGGCCCCACACAATGCAGCAGACGATGCTTCACGTGAAGCAGACCGTCCATCCGAGGTGCTCCATTAGGCTGCCGGTCATCGTCATCCTAATGGTTGCGACGCTGGGGGCATGGGTGTGCCCCTCTCAGCAAGTGAGAGAGAAGCCGGCAGTTGACTCCACACCGAAGCTACGCGACATAACGGTCTCCACTGGGATTCACTTCGAACACATGTCCAATCCGGAACTGCGCTATATTGTGGAATCCATGAGCGGCGGCGTCGCCCTTTTTGACTATGACGGCGATGGCTGGTTGGACATTTACTTTACCAACGCGTCCAGCGTCGCCATGGCACTCGACGGTAGGAAGGCGAACGGCGCGCTCTATCACAACAACCACGACGGAACGTTCACCGATGTTACCGATAAGGCTGGCGTAGGCTATCCGTGCTGGGCGATGGGAGCGACGGTGGCGGACGTAACCAACGACGGCCGTCCGGATCTTCTGATCAGCTGCTTTGGAGGCGTGGTGCTCTATCACAATAACGGGGACGGCACTTTCTCGGACGTGACCGCGAGATCTGGCCTGTCCAAGGATTCCGGTTGGGCCACCGGCGTTGCATTCGGGGACTACGACGGGGACGGCTTTCCCGATCTCTTTGTTCCCCATTATGTGGACCTGGACATCCACGATTTGCCCAAGTTCGGCTCGGCAAAGACCTGCGAGTATCACGGCATCGCGGTGCAATGCGGCCCTCGTGGGCTCAAGGGCTCGCCCGACTCGCTGTATCACAATAACGGCGACGGTACGTTCGCGGATGTCGCAGTCCAGGCAGAAGTTGAAGATTCCAAACACTACTTCGGTTTGGGAGCCGTATGGACGGACTTCGATAACGACGGCAAGGTTGACCTCTTCGTCGCCAATGATGGAGAAGCGAACTATCTCTACCGCAATCAAGGAAGCGGTCGCTTCAAGGAGATTGGACTGGATTCCGGCGTGGCATACAGCGAGGACGGCATCGAGCAGGCCAACATGGGGCTTGCGGTCGGCGACTTCGAAAACAAAGGTCGGATGAGCATCGCCATTAGTCACTTCAGCGATGAATACATGGCGCTGTACCGCAACGAAGGCGGCATGAACTTCACAGATGTCTCGCACTCCGCAGGCATAGCCCATGCGACGGAACCGTACGTCGGATGGGGCGATGCGTTCCTCGATCTAGACAATTCCGGCTGGCTTGACCTCGTCCTCGTCAATGGACACGTCTACCCGCAGGTCGACAACGCAAAGCTGGGTATCCACTATCGCGAGCCGAAGCTGGTGTTTCTCAATGCGCACGATGGGACGTTCCGTGAATCGACAGCAAGAGTGAGCGAGGCGTTGACAGTTCCGCAGGTCAGCCGAGGCCTCGCAGTCGGTGATCTGTTCAATCGCGGCGCCCTGGATATTGTGGTCGAGAACCTCACAGGCGGACCCCAGATACTGTCTTCCGTGCCTGATCCTTCTCATCACTGGGTGAGCGTCGAGTTGGAAGGAGCACCGCGAAACCGGCTTGCGCTCAACGCCCGCGTACGCGTGACGGCGAACGGTGTGACACAACTCGGTGAAGTGCGTTCAGGAGGCAGCTATCTTTCACAAAGTGATCTGCGGCTTCACTTCGGATTGGGTGCGGCTACCAGCATAGACACACTGGAAGTTCAATGGCCCGGCGGCGTGGCGCAGGCTTTCCACGGTGTTGCGAGTGATCATTTTTACAGGCTGAAACAGGGCGGCGTGTTGAATCCTGTCAGTTATGCGACGAAGAAATAGGGAAGCTTTTCGACGGCAACAGCCTTGTTCAATTCCGGCTCTAGTCGGCGCCAGGCACGGCCGCGGAGTAGAGCGAAGTGCGAGCGAGGATGAACAATGTCCGCCCGCGCTCGCCACCGAAAACAATGCTGGTTGGCCTCTCTGGAACGTCGATCTCTCCTACAGGCGTGCCGTCTGCACGATACACATAGACTTGGCCCGCGGCGATGTACACTTTGCCATCTGGACCCACGGCTACGCTCTCACCCCCCTGATTGGCAAAGAGCTTGAGTTGAGTCAAAGATCCGTCCGGATTAACTTGCGCAGAGTATGTTCTCTTTTGTCCTTCGTCGCTCACATAGAAGGTCTTGCCCGGCATCGCTTTGCCCAGCGAAAAAGCTCGTAGCACATCGGCCATTTTGACTCCGTAGTAAAGCGCTCCGCCTACGAAGTCATCGCCTGCCGGAAGAAAGGTGGATCCGTCCGGCGATACATACTGCCACGGCTTCGCTCCGCCAATATCCGTGTTGCGCTCGCTATTGAAGCGCCAATGATCGATCGCGAGAATAGGTGTCATGCCCGGTCGCGACTGTGCAGGCTGGGCCTTGAGAATCTTGCTCTCGTTGGCAGGTATGTCCGGCTTGAAAGCGTAGACCGTTCCCGTTCCGGCGTAGGAAATGACCATCAAATTGTCGCTTCGATCGAAAAAAATGTTCGCAGGATCGATCGGATGATCCCGCACCACTTCGAGACGTTTCTCCACCGGGAGATAGCGATAGATAGTCTGCTTTGCGGGGTCAACGAAATAGAGTCGCCCATGTGAATCGACAGCGGCGCTGGTTGCATTGAAAAATCCGCTGCGTAGGAGAGCCGCCGAAATGTGCATCGGACTGGCCTGGGCAGCCGCCGATGGGTGATCAGGAATAGTGAGAGAGGCCATCTCAAGCTCGCGGTTCGTCACTCCGCTATCGTCGTCATGTACCGATGAATCGAATGTAACCTTGCTATCGCTGTATATATGCAGGTTGCGAAAGCGGATGTTGTGCGAGTTCGTGACATGTATTGCCTCAGGGAAGGGAACAAAGCTGCTCACAACACGATATGCGTGCATCTCGGCTACGGTGATGTTCTCCGAGTCATCGATGGCCAGCGGAAGGCATTGCGGGCCCTCGCCGCGTTCCTCTTCTGTTTGAAGGGCAACCAACTCCCAATTGGAGACCCGTCTCAGCTTTACCTCATTGCGAACATGGTGTTCGCTCGATAGTTCATAGACATGGCCTTCCGTTTTCGTGTCCGAGACATACATGCCCGCTTGAGCGAAGGTGTCCGGCGTCCAGATATCGGCAAACGTGCCACCTCCGCCGTTCAGAACCCAGAGACTGGGATACTGAGCATCCCAACGATAGAGCGAGTTAGGATCGCCACTGTGGGTGTTGTTGTAAGGATTCATGCGGCTGCCGTCCGGATTGTTAACCGCCCGGCTGTTCACGCCGCCGGTATAGAGACCTATCCCAGTCACAATTGTTGAGCCCTCCTGCGGCGTCAGCAGCATGGCCTTCGGACTTCCAACGCCGTCGAAACCTGGCGTACTGTCCGCCAGATCAAGTTGTGTCGTGCTTGGGTGCAGACCGATGAGAACCGTATCCGGGCGAAGCCTCAGAGTATCGGTCAGAAGATAGCGACCGCTAGGAAAGTAGAGAATCCGATGGGTATCTACTGCGTGCTGCAGTGCGGCCGTATCATCTGTCGTGCCATCGCCCTTCGCTCCAAGTTCGAGCACATTCGCCCATCCGGTCTGCGAGGGCAACGCACGGATCGCGGGAGGATTGTTTCCGGCCAAGGACAGCAGCTTCTCCGTCTTGATGCGAGTTTCAATCGCACCCTTCGCTCGTGGAGAATCGAAGATCAGGCCGTGCGTGAAATCAACGACACGATAAGTTTGGCTTTCGCCGGAGAATACCTTTCCCCTCTCGCGAAGCAGTGCGAACGTCTTGACACGGTTACAAATCGCGCCTTCGACGTTGATCTCGGTTAGTCTCGAGTTCTCGTTGCTGATGACGATCGCGGCTCTTGAAATGTTCTCGAAGCGCGAGTTCTTGATCCAAAGTTCATCAATATGTTTCGGCTCAATCTCGATTGCGGCTGGCACGTTTCTGAAGCTGTCATTCACCAGCGCGAGTCCCGCCTCGTGCTCCTTGATCGCCGCCTCACGCTGGCCATCGAAGGAGGAGTCGAGCAAAGTGAACTGCCATCCCGGCGAGGGCCGTCCCGTTATGATGCCATACTGGCCGCCAAAGAAGTGCAGGTCCTCGGCCTCGTTGCCGATGTCATGCAGAGCTGCCATGCCGGAGCCGATGTGAAAGTCCATGTGCGTCAAAAAGCAATGCTGCGCGACGTGGAAACGAATGCCCACAGCACCCGCATTGCCATCGCCGATATCGAAATCGATGTTGCTCATCGCCGAGTAGAATGTTCCGGGATTTGCGTCAACCACGCCGATAGTCGCCGGCACTGTTCCTGGGAAAGCAACCGGTGCGACTGGCGGCGCGTTCGCCGGCCGCTGCATGCCTCCGCGGCGGCTCTCTCCGGTTCTGCCGCCCGCGAACAGCACCATGTATGACGGTCCGGTTTCATAGCCCGGGGTATTTGGTGCGAGTACCAGCACCGGGCGTCGCGCACCGTAGCCAATCAGGCGCACACCAGGCCACACATACAGCGTGTGCGTCAGGCGGTAGTGACCTTCGGGAATAAAGACGACTCCCTGGCGCTTCGTGTCGGCGACGGTGTCGATGGCCTTTTGCAACGCTGCAGTATCATCGGCAACGCCATCGCCTTTGGCGCCAAAGTGGTCGGCCGAATTGGAAAGGTAGACAGCGGCTTTGTCCTCGAGCCGAACCGGATAGAACGATTGCGCGCTCATGCCCTGCGAAAGGACAGCGGCAGATAAACCCATAAACATCGGCAGACGTAAACGAAACATGCGTGTTCACTCCGGTGGACCGTGATGTGGCTGCAATAAGGTTGCAAGCGGAATTACCAGACGTAAGTAGCAACGGCGCC
>WNGR01009083.1_pt1 | contig 10463 bp, 8 predicted proteins | sample 5407581 | NCBI WGS metagenome assembly WNGR01 (sample SAMN13153383, study PRJNA577476) | soil metagenome | isolation source: 80 cm soil or saprolite under Garry oak tree replicate 2 | place: USA:California | collected 2016-06-15
ACGCCGCGTCAGATCCTCTTCGCCAGCCTGATCGGCACCACCATCGAATTTTTCGACTTCTATATCTATGGAATGGCGGCCGTGCTTGTCTTTCCGGCGCTGTTTTTTCCGGCGTCAGATCCAGCCTCGGCACGCCTCGCATCGCTCGCGACGTTTGGCATCGCGTTCCTTGCGCGTCCCATCGGTTCGGCGCTGTTCGGTCATTTTGGGGACCGCATCGGCCGCAAGACGACTCTGGTGATCGCGCTCTCGACAATGGGACTTTCCACCGTAGCCATTGGCGTGCTGCCTACGTATCGCACCATCGGCCTTGCCGCGCCGCTGCTTCTGGCTCTCTGCCGGTTTGGCCAGGGGATCGGTCTCGGCGGGGAGTGGGGCGGCGCGGTCCTTCTCGCGATTGAGAACGCTCCCGCACACAAGCGCGCCTGGTACGGAATGTTTCCTCAACTCGGCGCGCCGATCGGATTCTTTCTCTCCGGAATCGTCTTCCTCGCGCTCTCGCGAAGCCTCACCGACCGGCAATTCTTCGCCTTCGGCTGGCGCCTCCCGTTTCTCGCCAGCGCCGTGCTCGTGTTTCTGGGCCTGTACGTCCGCTTCTCCATCACCGAGACGCCCGTCTTCCAGAACTCCTTGCACCGCGGAGAACAGCACAAGATGCCGATTCTCTCCGTCCTGCGCCACCATACCCGCGCACTGATCTCCGGCGTTGCGGTTTGCCTTGCCACGTTCGTCCTCTTCTATCTGATGACCGTGTTCGCTCTCTCCTGGGGCACCAGCGTCCTCGGCTACACACGCGGCAAGTTCCTCCTGATGCAGCTATTTTGCGTCTCGCTCTTCGCCGTCACCATTCCAATTTCGGCGGTCTGCGCCGAACACGGCCGCCGCCGAGTCATGCTGAGTGTCACGGCGGCAATCGCCGGCTTCGGCATCTTCCTCGGTCCCATGTTCGCTGCGGGGACCACAGGCGCGGTGGCGATGATGGCGGTGGGCCTCTCGCTGATGGGCATCACCTACGCGCCGGTCGGAACGTTGATCTCCGAACTCTTTCCGACGCCGGTGCGCTATACCGGGAGTTCGCTTGCGTTCAGTCTTGCGGGTATCCTCGGCGCGTCGCTGGCCCCATCGATTGCGACGTGGTTGGCGAAGAGTTATGGCATTAACTACGTCGGATATTATCTGTCCGCATCCGCCGTCCTGACGTTCGTGGGACTGCTCTCAATTCGCGAAACCAAAGACGAAGCCCTCGAGGTTGTGAAGACCTGATTTGGCACTGGCGGTCAGGAATTGAACGGCGACCGGGTAATGCCGGGGACGGTATCGGTGGGTGCCATGGGCATATCGCGGAGCCGAGTTCCCGTTGCGGCGAAGATCGCATTGCCGACGGCGGGGGCGAGGCCGACGAGGCCGGTTTCGCCGGCGCCGGCTGATGGGATGTCTTTGCGGTCGATCAGGACAATGTCGACGTGGGGCGTGTCGGCAAAGCGTGGTACGCGGTAGCTCTCGAAGTGTGGATTCTGAATGTGGCCATCGCTGAACTGGATGGACTCGAAGAGTGCGCCGCCGATGCCCTGGACAATGGCGCCCATGTTCTGGTTGCGAAGCCCGTCAGGATTGACAATGGCTCCTGACTCCCAGGCCTGTACGACGCGGGCGATATGGACTTTCTTGGTGGCGGGATCGATTGCGACTTCGGCGCAGGTCGCCACCCATCCGCCCTTCTCCTGTCCGCAGGCGATGCCGAATCCCTTGGTGGGCGAAGACTTGCATTGGGCCCAGCCGAACTTGTCGGACGCGGCGCTGAGGACGGCGACGAGGCGCGGATCGGTGAGGTTCTTCTGGCGGAAGGCGAGCGAGTCCATGCCAATCGCGTGGGCGAGTTCGTCCATGAAAGACTCGCGGGCGAAGTGGTTGGCGGTGGAGGCGAGGCCGCGGTACGAGCCTTGGCGCAGAGGAGATTTCGCCCCGTGATATTGCGTGACTGGACTCGTCACATGGTAGGGCGTCGGCAAGCCGGAAGGTCCGGAGTTGTAGTTCTGATGTTCCCAGGAGATAAGAGTGCCGTCGTGTTGGACTGAGGCCTTGAGTTCCATGAGGCCAGCGGGACGCAGGTAGGCCCAGGTGAACTCCTCTTCGCGCGTCCAGACGACTTTTACGGGTTGTCCGGCAGCCTTGGCGAGACGCGCAGCTTCGACCGCAGCGTCCCCGGTGTGTTTGCCGCCGTATCCGGCGCCCATGTCGGGATGGATGACGCGGACCTGGTCGGGTGAGAGGTGGAAGGCGGCGACGAGTTCATCCTTGACGCCGAAAGGACGTTGCGTGCCAGTCCAGACGGTGAGCTTGCCGTCCTTCCATTGGGCGACAGCGGCGCGCGGTTCGAGTGGAGCATGCGCGATGTACTGGACGGTGTAGGACTGGGCCAATTCGATGGCGCCGTCTGCCGGCGGCGCGGACGGAGCGGTGGAGGGCTGAGGCCGTGCGCCACCGCGGGATGCTTCAGGATTGCTCTTCAGGTATTCGAAGATGTTTTTGTTGGAGGGCTGCGGCGGAACGGTCCATTTTGCTTGAATGGCCGCAATAGCTTGTTCGGCGGTCCATGCGTCGGGAGCGACGACGCCAATGAAATCGCCATCGCGGACGAGTTTGACTCCAGTCATCTTCTCCGCAGCGGCGGTGTCGACAGAGTCGAGAGTGGCGTTGAAACCGCTAGGACGCAGGACCTTTCCGAACATCATTCCGGGGAGCGAAATGTCGGACGGGTATTGATGTTTTCCAGTTACAAATTCGCGGCCGTTGGCTTTGGGGATGGCAGTTCCGGCGATCTTCCAATCTTTTGCGGGCGTGAGCGTCACGGCGCTGGAGACGGTGGTGACCAGCTTTTCGCCGCGGGTGAGTTCGCCGTAGCTGAGGGACTTTCTGGTGGCAGGGTTCGTGATTTTTCCATTGGCGATGGTCAGCGCGGCGGGATCGGCGGACCACTGCTTCGCAGCCATCTCGACCAGTGTCTGCCGAGCGACAGCGGCCATGTTACGGAGGCGCGGGCCCATCTGCGGAGTGGTCTGGCTGCCGTAGGTGCCGGCGTCCCACGGCGTCAGGTCGGTGTCGCCCATGACCATGGTGATGGCGTCGAACGGGAGCATCAGCTCTTCGGCGACGAGTTGCGCGAGCGAAGTGCGGATGTTCTGTCCGCATTCGACTTTGCCGGTGAAGACGGTGACTTTGCCATCGGCGGCGATGTGGATCCATGCGGAGACTTCTTTGGGCAGCTCGTGGCTGCCATAGCCGCGGCCAGACTCCTGCGCGAGCGCATCACGATCTGTGAGGCAGACGAGCAGGCCTCCGCCGAAGAGCTTGAGGAAGTTGCGGCGGTCGAGTGCGAACTGGTGCAGCTTGTTGGGATCGTGCGCGAGTTCGGTGTTCATCGGGCGCCTCCTTTCGCGGCGGCGTGCGAGGCTCGCTGGACGGCTACGACGATGCGGGGATAGGTGCCGCAGCGGCAGATGTTGCCGTTCATGCCGGAGACGATCTGCGCTTCTGACGGCGCGGGTGTAGCGTGCAGCAGAGCCGTGGCGCGCATGATCATCCCGGAGGTGCAGTAGCCGCACTGGAAGGCGCCTTCGTCGAGGAAGGCTTGCTGGACGGCGGTGAGTTGGCCGTGGCGCTCGAGTCCTTCGATGGTGGTAATGTTCTTGCCGATGGCCTCGGACATCAGCGTCTGGCAGGACTTGACGGCTTTTCCGTCGAGAAGCACGGTGCAGGCTCCGCACTCGCCCTCGCCGCAGCCGTACTTGGTTCCGGTGAGCGAGAGGCGGTTGCGGAGGACCGAGAGGAGCGTCTCGTCGCCTGGCGCGTCAACGTGAATGCTCGCTCCGTTGATGTTGAGAAACTGGCCGTCCATGGGCGCCCCCTTGGCTGGATAGGCAGAAGGATACGCCGGGGACCAGTGACTTGCCTACTCGCTGGGGCTAGGGAGGAAACGCGAGGCGGGGAATCCATGCACGCGGAGGGTGAGACATCGCCAGGCCTCGACGGAGTAGAGGACGGGCTTGTGGAGAATCGTGTACTCGGGCGGCCAGCGGGACGGATGCGTTCGCCAGTTGAGGGCGAGCGCGGGTTGACGGCGGTCGAAGGTGGTGAGGATCAGGGCGGTGCGGCCGAGATGATACGGGGAGCTGACGACCTCGGCGGAGGACCAATCGTGGGCGTGCATGATTTGGGATGAGTAGAAGATGTTCTGGATGGTGTTCTGGGCCTGGCTTTCTTCGAGGATCGCGGAGGCGGGGACGCCCTGCGACTCGGCGAACTGGGCCATGACGTGCGCCTCGACGAAGTGGTTATGGGCAGGGCCGCCGGTCATGATGAGGCGCGGGGCGATGCCGGCGCGGTACTCGCGGATGCCTTCGAGGACGCGCTCGCGCTGCTCGGGCGAGGGCGTGCCGTCGAGCCGGGCGGGAGTGCCGAGAACGATGATGGTATCGAAGTGGGAGGCCGCACTGTTGTGCGTGGGCAGCGTGACGTAGCTGCCGTAGACGATGAGGCCGAAGGCGAGGGCCAGGAGGATGAGAAGAAGGAGGGATCGCCGGAGGAGCTTCACGGGTTCGAGGGTATCAGGCTGGAGGGTGAGAGCAGGCGAGTCTTGATCCACACATGCGCGAGTAAGACTGCGCATGAACGATACCCGGCATCTAAACAAACATGATTCGAAGACTCAAATCCGGTGAGTTTCGCATTTATAGCCGCCATGCCGATAAGAAGACGGGCAGACGGAAGAATCTGGGGACATTCGCAACGCGCGAGGCGGCGGAGAAGCATGAGCGGGCGATCCAGTTCTTCAAGCACGGGTGATGTCGTGCGGTTCTGAGGTGAGGGAGCAGAAGAAATCAGCCGTTGCGCGCTTTGCGCTGCACTCTGGCCTTCGCGTGAACGGGTTGCACTATCGCGCTTGGCGTGCCGATTTCCATCTCGGCCGTTTGGCCCCGTGGCGCGCACCGGACCACGAATCGAATGGGCGCTCGGGATGGGTGGGCGGCGTTCGGATTAGAAGAGGTCAGTTTCCAGTCCGGCGATGAAGGGCAGGCCGGGAGCAACGACTTTGTGGAGACGGCGGTCGTGGGTAAGGAAGAGATCGACGCCTGAAGCGGCGGCGAGTGAGAGATGGAGTGCGTCGAGTGCTTTGACTCCGTGGTTGGCGCGCAGTTCGGCAAAGAGGCGGACGGCTTGCGAGGTGTGGGGGAGCATTGTGACCTGGTCGGAGTCGAAGAATTGCTGGATGGCGGAGGCGGCTGCTGCGTCGTTCGCTTTGATAGGACCGACCAGGAGTTCGCCGAGGACGAAGAGGCTGCTGCAGAGGGTATCGGACCTCTGCAGCATTGTCTGGTGAATTTGTTGAACGCGATTTCCGTATTTGCTGTTGCTCTCAAGCCAGTAGGCGTAGAGCATCGTGTCCCAGTAGATACGCCTCATCTATCCCAGCTTTCGGATTCTCGGGCGTGGAAGGCTTCGGCGCCGCCTAGCTTCTGGTAGGCGGACTTCATGATTCCGCGAAGGCTGAGGAAGGCGTCGGCGGAGCCTGCCGGAGGAGTGGCTGGCGGGTGAGAGCCGGGTGGGAGCGGTTCGATTTTGTAGATGAACTTCACGGTAGAACTCTTTCCTGAGGGTGGTCCCTGCACTTCTTTGAGGGTGAGGTGGTTCTCCTGCAAGAATTTCTTTGATTGCAGGGCATTGCAGATGATGGGGAAACGGTTGGGGGGTAGGACGCGGTTTTGGACGAGGAATTTATTGAATTCGCCGGAGTGGATGGTGACGGTGGTTTGGCTTTGTTTGCGGGCTGGTGCGATGTATTGTTCGGCGGCGGTTTTTCGGACGATGTCAGTTGATCCGTAATTGGCCATATCCATCACCTCTTTGTAAACATATCATAGATGATAGAAATGTCAAGAAAAATATCAAAAATGTCAAAATGTGTTGGGGGGGGCAACCCTCGTTCGCGATGTGGGGGCGCATCGAAGTCGGACCCCACCCATGACGATGAAACTGTCATGAATGGGGCACCCAAGATGGTTCTATGGGTGGGCCACCCGCCACCCAGGATGGTTTTATGGGTGGGCCACCCGCCACCCAATTCTGTGGTGAGTTGGATGTGGGCCACCCGCCCGGACCCCACCCATGACGATGAAACCGTCATGAATGGGGCACCCAGGATGATTTGTGGGTGGGCCAGCGGCCGGAGAGTAGAATTGTGTACGGAGAACTGCGATGGCTTCGCATGCCGTTCAACCCGATCCGTCTCAGGTCCCACTTTCCGCAGAGGAGGGGTGGGAACTGATTCTGCGCTCGTTTGGGAGTGGCAGGGAGCTTTATACGGAGTACGGCGGCGGTGAGGCCTGGCTTCGCGCAGAGCGCGAGTCGTGGAACCCGGAGTCGAGCGGCGAGGAGCAAGTCCCCTAGTGCGGTTCTATCTTGACTCGATGGTTTGGATTTACCTGATTGAAGGGAATCCTCAGTTTGGTACAGCGGTCCAATCCATTTTGAGCGGCGTCCGTGCGGGTGGGCATACGTTGCTTACGAGCAATTTTCTGCTTGCCGAGATTCTGGTGGAGCCGGTCCGAAAGAAAGATGCGTTTACCGTTGCGTCGTATCGGCGGATGCTGGTGGAGAGTTCCGCGGTTGAGGTTGTGCCGTTCACGGCCGAGACGGCGGTGCAGTTCGCGGCCATTCGAGCGGCACACAGGACATCTTCTCCGGATTCGCTTCATCTAGCGCTGGCAGCAAGCGGAGGAGCGGATGTGTTCGTCACTGGGGACGGACGATTGACCAAATTGTCGGTTTCGGGGATTGGCCGGATTGTTGATCTGAGCTTCAGGTTGCCGTAGCGGGGTGGGTCACTCTGGGTCGATCGACGTGGCGCTAATCCCACATCTCAAAGGCGAGATGTGGGGCACCCAAATTTGTGGTGGGTTAGATGTGGGCCACCCGCCACCCAATTCTGGGGTGGGTCAGATGTGGGTCACCCGCCCCATTGTAGACATAGGGGAAGTTGGGAGTGTGTGTTATCGGTTACATAGACTTCTTACACCCCACCCGTCCGCAAAAGCGCGTACGGATGGGGCACCCGAAGTTTTTGGGTTAAGGACGAGGAGGGAAGTTACCGGTGGGCCACCCGCCGATGAAGAGTTCGGCGGTTGTGGTGCGTTGGAAGAGGCGATGGCGTTGGTGGGTTACGGCGGTGAGGGCGTAGGTTTGGGGTTTGAGGCGCATGGTGGGAGGGCGTGTCCCGGGGGCTGAAGCCCCTTGTTTCTCGGTGGCCGGTTATGCCCGGACTGAAGTCCGGGCGTATCTCAGAAGCAAAAGCAACGACGGAGAGAAGTGTACTCCGAAGGGATGCGGCGGTGGAGCGATGTGGGTGGGTTGGGTTCGAATTGTCGGCAATATTGGGCGCGTTTGTTTATAAGATAGGTCCGGGCTTTAGCCCGGACAATCAAGGCGATGTCATGAAATGGGCTTTAGCCCCTGGGATTTTTCGAGGGCGTGTCCCGGGGGCTGAAGCCCCTTGTTTCTCGGTGGCCGGTGATGCCCGGACTGAAGTCCGGGCCTATCTCAGAAGCAAAAGCAACGACGGAGATGAGTGTACTCCGTGAGTGTGGGCTCTATAATTCGACAAGTTCAGCGAGTGCAGCCATGTGGGAAGCAAAAGAAAATTCCGATCAGCCTCTTTCTGCTGCCCAGACCAGCCGCAAAAAAGTGGATTTCACGGATGTAATTGCGCGAATCGTTGTCATTGCATTCATCGCTTTTTGGGTTACGTTTCCCTTCTGGGTACATGCTGCCAAAATGACTTTGGACAATTCGGGGTGGATACCACACTCTCACGACACCCCAATTTGGATTCAGGGAGATTGGTTAGCGGGCGAATATCGTATTTGCGAAATGCCGGGATATTTGTGGGGTGGACTTCCAGAGAGCGCCCATTTGCTGTGTAGTAGCGGTGATCCACGAGCCGTAGAGGGCGTTTGGCCCGTTGAATTCCGAGAGAGTCTCTCCTCAGATGAGGCTTATCGCATTGACATGGGACTCTGGTACGGCTTGGAACGCCATTTTCATGTCCTTCCAGTCAAGTATTGGGGAAGGATTGACCGAACAGATCGCACAGGTTTTTCTTGGCGCTGCCAAAAGGAAGCAAGCGGGCTGGAATGTAAAGCCCTAAATTAGCTCCTTATCCTATGTTGCCGGGCGTACCACCGATAAGGTGTTTGACTACGGCCGATGGGAAATCCGGCTTGACATGGAAAAAGGTTCGTGCATACTAACGAGATAGGTCGAGATGCATGTCCCCCCGCCTTTTGGGGATGAGGCAATGGCTCGAGAGCGAAGCGGCTCTTGGGCCGTTTCTATTTATGGACCCAAAAGGAGAATACCCGTGGAAAACCGCAAGGCTGAGCTGAACGCAAAGTTGGATGGTCTGAGAGTGCGGGCCTTGGAAATGGCAGCAATAGCCCCGCCGCAAGTGGCCAGCAAGCTAATCTACAACGCGAAGCTGCCTCCCTCTCTATACGATTTCAATTCGGATTTCGAGTTGAAGTGTCGGCTGGATGTAAATGACAACTCACAATATCCGGAGGCAGCAAAGTTGATTGAGGACATGAGACAGACGAGGAAGGATATACATAACCTAGAATTTGAAGAGGAGCAGGGTGGCCCCAGCGACACGATGACCTGTTAGCTGCTAGCTGAACAGGAATTCTTTGGTGCGGAGTTCTTTGATTGTGTCGCGGAGTTTTACGGCCTTTTCGAACTCGAATTTCTTGGCGGCTTCGCGCATGTCGGATTCCAGGTTGGCGATGTAGGCGTCTAGTTCCTGCTGGGTGGTGAAGTCGGGCATGCCTTCGGTCTCGTCGGTTAGGTCGGCGTAGTCGGCTTTCAGGATGCCGGCGAGGCCCATTTCCAGTGGTCGAATGATGGACATGGGCGTGATGCCGTTCTCGTCGTTGTAGAGTTCCTGCTTTTCGCGGCGGCGGTTGGTCTCGTCGATGGCGCGCTGCATGGAGTCGGTCATCTTGTCGGCGTAGAGGATGGCGCGGCCTTCGATGTGGCGGGCGGCGCGTCCGATGGTTTGGATGAGGGAGCCCTGGGAGCGGAGGAAGCCTTCCTTATCGGCGTCGAGGATGGCGACGAGGGAGACTTCGGGGAGGTCGAGGCCTTCGCGGAGTAGGTTGATGCCGATGAGGACGTCGTACTCGCCGCGGCGGAGGTCGCGGAGGAGCTTGATGCGTTCGAGGGTTTCGATCTCGGAGTGCATGTAGCGGCAGCGGACGCCGACTTCGGTGTAGTAGTTGGCGAGGTCCTCGGACATGCGCTTGGTGAGGGTGGTGACGAGGACGCGCTGATTGATGGCGGCGCGAGTGCGGATCTCGGCGAGGAGGTCGTCGATCTGGCCCTTGACGGGGCGGATTTCTACTTGCGGGTCGATGAGGCCGGTGGGGCGGATGATCTGTTCGACGACGACGCCGGCGGATTTGGTGAGTTCGTAAGGGCCGGGGGTGGCGGAGACGTAGATGATCTGGCCGGTGCGGGACTCGAACTCGTCGAACTTGAGGGGGCGGTTGTCCATGGCGGAGGGCAGGCGGAATCCGTAGTCGACGAGGTTCTGCTTGCGGGAGCGGTCGCCGTGCCACATGCCGTGGAGTTGCGGGACGGTGACGTGGGACTCGTCGATGAAGAGGAGGTAGTCGCGGGGGAAGTAGTCGAGCAGGGTGGGCGGGGGCTCGCCGGGGAGACGGCCGGAGAAGTGGCGGGAGTAGTTCTCGATGCCGTGGCAGTAGCCGACGGACTTGATCATCTCTAGATCAAAACGCGTGCGTTGATGGATGCGCTGGGATTCGACGAGGCGGCCTTCCTTTTCGAGGTAGGTCTCCCACTCGCCCAGCTCGGCGAGGATGGAGGCGGCGGCGGAGTTCTTGCGCTCGGGCTGGACTACGTAGTGGGACTTTGGGTAGATGGGGAGGCGCGAATATTTCTGGCGGACGGTGCCGAAGAGTGGGTCGATCTGGGAGAGGGAATCGATCTCGTCGCCGAAGAGCTCGATGCGGTAGGCGTTCTCGTCGTAGGTGGGGAAGACTTCGATGATGTCTCCGCGGACGCGGAAGGTGCCGCGGCGGAAGTCGACGTCGTTGCGGTCGTAGAGGATTTCGACGAGGCGCTTGGTGATGTCTTCGCGACGGATCTTCTGGCCTTTTTCCAGAAGCAACAACATGCCGTAGTAGGCTTCGGGCGAGCCGAGTCCGTAGATGCAGGAGACGGAGGAGACGATGATGCAGTCTCTTCTTTCGAATAAGCTGCGCGTGGCGGAGAGGCGGAGCTTATCTAATTCTTCGTTGATGGTGGCTTCCTTTTCGATGAAGAGGTCGCCGGCGGGGATGTAGGCTTCGGGCTGGTAGTAGTCGTAGTAGGAGACGAAGTACTCGACGGCG
>WNGR01009084.1_pt1 | contig 10463 bp, 12 predicted proteins | sample 5407581 | NCBI WGS metagenome assembly WNGR01 (sample SAMN13153383, study PRJNA577476) | soil metagenome | isolation source: 80 cm soil or saprolite under Garry oak tree replicate 2 | place: USA:California | collected 2016-06-15
CGTCCATCCGCTGCGGATAATAGTACCAGACGCCGCCGACGTCCCACCACCAGCCCGGGCGGCCGTCATGGACCTCATGGCGCCAGCGTCCGCCGTCCCAGGCGAGGTTGCCGCGATAGGCATGCCCGCCCCAGTCGCGCGCCGGCGCAGGGCCGCGCGCCATGTAGCGTCCCGGAGGCGGACCGCCGGGGCCGTGTGGACCAGCACCGGGACCGGGCCCCATGTGGGCCTGGCCGCCCTGACCGCCGGGCTGCGGTCCGGGTCGGGCCGCCTGCTGCGGTGGAGGGCCCTTGCGCATGTTCTGATTGTTCTGGGGCGGTGCGCCGGCGCCCTGCCCCGGCGGCTGACTGAAGCCCTTTGGCGGGCCTGCGTCCTGCGCTTGCGCTGCGAGCGCCAGCAACGACATGGCCGAAACCATGGGAATGATGATTTTCATGCGGCTCGACGCACTCATTCGTGCCTACCCCCTGCTTTCTCGATTGCCGTGGTCCACGCGCGATAGACGATTCGGATCGCGCCTGGCTGATGCCGGCCGGCATAACTGACCTGCGGGGTCGGCTATGTCCCGTTACAAATGATTAAGATCACGGCAATTTTTCGTCCGGACGTTTCCCGAGAATGCTGCTAACGGGCCGGCTCGATCACGTTGCAGTTGCTGCGTCCCGACATCAGGCAATCCTGCATTTTGCTGGCAGCGGTGAGGTCTCGGGCGAGCCACAGTCCGACGCCGAGAATCACGGCGGCAATGATCAACCCGACGATGGCGCCGCGGCGGTTGTCGCCGGATTGGGGCTTTGGCGGAAACTTTGGCGGAGACTTGGGCGCAGGCTCGGACTTGGCGGGTTCAGGCTTGGCTGGTTCAGGCTCTGCGGATTCAGGTTTGGACATGACGACCTTGTCGCTTCGAGCGGCGGCTTTATCACCTCCGCGACGTCGCGTCACATCCCACTCAGCCCCTGGTGGGCCTGACCGCCTCCTTGCCCGAGGTTTCGACCGCCGGGATCGCCTGCTGGGCCCGCGGCGCGCAGGTCGTCAGCACGAACGCGGTCCGGCTGCACTCCCAGCCGGTCCCCAGGACGGCATTCTCGATCGGTTGCGGACGGGCGAGCAGCAACGCGGCGCCGGCCAGTGCCGCCACCGCAAAGACGATTGCGAGCGCCTTCAGGCTCAGCCGGAAGAGAGTCATGCCCGTGCTCCGTCTCGTATCGGGGCGGACGCTAGGCGCCGCCTCCGTCGCCCCTTATGAGGGACATCACAATTCGGCAGTTTTTTCGGGCTACGAATGGATCGGCTGGTCCAGCGAATTTTCGTCTACCTGATCGGCTGCGAATGCGAATATGGGTGGCGTTGCGGCGCGCGCGGATGTACACGCATCTGCGTCGCGTGGTGCCTGCTATGCCCAGCCGACGTACCAACAGGCAGTGATGTAGGATTGAAAGCGAGGAAGGCAAGGCCCGTGAGTGGATTTAGGGAACCCGGGTTTTCAGACCGGCAAAAGGCGGCGCAGGAAGCGCGCAAGAATCTTTTGAACAAATTCAAATCGCAGCCCGGGCCCGATGATCCCGCGGTTGTGGCGAAGCGTGCCGAGCGCGAGGCCCTTGCGGCCAAGCGCGCCGAGGCGAAGGCAGCGCGCGAGCTGGAGAAGGCCGAACAAAAGCGTCGCGACGAAGAGGCTGCGGCGCTCGAAGCTGGGCGGATCGCCCGCGAAGCGGAAGAAGCGGCCGCGAAACTGGCTGAAGCCGAGGCCGAACAAAAGGCCAAGCGAGATGCCCGCTACGCCGCCCGCAAGGCCAAGCGCAAGTAACGTTCAAAAGTAACGTTCAATTGAAATTGAACTGAGGCACGCCTCAGTTCACACATCACCACGGGACGGTCTTGCCGGGCCCGCGCGAAAGCGCGGCCCGATGACAGGCGCCAGACCAAACCGGAATCGCGAAACGCCGGGCTCGCCTCATCGAGGCGTCCCGGCATCACGGCGCGAGATCAGTTCTTCTTCATCATCCCGTCGTCTTTCTTCATCCCGTCCTTCGACATCGTATCCTTCTTCATGCCGTCGTCCTTGGACATGGTGTCCTTCTTCATGCCGTCCTTGGACATCGTGTCCTTTTTCATCATGCCATCGTCCTTGCCCATCTTGTCCTGAGCAAAGGCAGCCGGCGCGAACGCCAAGCCGAGCGAGAGAGCGGCAGCCGAGACGCCGAGCACGATGCGGGTACGAATGGTCATGATTTATCTTCCCTTCGGGATGGTGTTTGTTAGCGACGGGTGCCGCTACACAATCTCGACGGATGGACGGCCGGCCTTGTTACGCCGTCACTGACAAATTTGTGGTGACAGCTGTCCGCGTGTTTGCCGCAATCTCGTGCGCAGTGGCCGCGCCGATCTGCAAACCGGTGGTGTCAGCAAGTGTGCAGCGCAGCAAGGCTTGCCGCGCCATTCGGTCTCGAACTATCAGATGAGAGAATATCGGGTGGAAGACCGGCTAGGATGGGCCGCGCCGGTCTCATGACCCAGCCAATTCAAGCAAGAACCGTTCAAGGGGATTTAGCCATGTTCACGCGTCGTCACCTGCTCGCGACCGCCGTCGCAGCACCCGCCATTCTCCGCTTCGGCATTGGTACCGCGCATGCCGCGACCACGCTGAAGATCTCGCACCAGTTCCCGGGCGGCACCATCGACAAGGGCGATTTCCGCGACCGGCTCTGCCGCATGTTCGCCGCCGAAGTGGCCAAGCGCAGCAATGGCGACATCGCCGCGGAAATCTATCCGAACTCCTCGCTGATCAAGACCAACGCGCAGTTCTCCGCGATGCGAAAGGGCGCGCTCGACATCTCGCTCTATCCGATGCCTTACGCTGGTGGCGAATTGCCGGAGACCAATATCGGCCTGATGCCCGGTCTCGTCACCACCTACGACCAGGGCATGCGCTGGAAGAAGGAGCCGGTCGGCAAGGCGCTGACCGACTTCCTCGCCGACAAGGGCATCATCCTTTTGAGCTGGGTGTGGCAGGCCGGCGGCGTCGCCAGCCGCTCCAAGCCCATCGTCGCGCCGGAAGATGCCAAGGGCATGAAGGTACGCGGCGGCTCGCGCGAGATGGACATGGTGCTCCAGACCGCCGGCGCCTCGGTGCTGTCAGTGCCGTCGAACGAAATCTACGCGGCGATGCAGACGGGCGCCTGCGATGCCGGCATCACCTCCTCCACCAGCCTGATCTCGTTCCGCCTCGAAGAGGTCGCGAAGTCGCTGACCTCGGGCGCAGGCACCTCCTACTGGTTCATGCTGGAGCCGCTGATGATGTCGAAGGCGATCTTCGACAAGCTGCCGAAGAACCAGCAGGACGTCCTTCTCACGGTCGGCACCGAGCTCGAGGCCTTCGGCCGCAAGGGCGCGCAGGACGACGACGTCGAGGTCGCCAAGGTCTATGAGAAGGCCGGCGCCAAGGTCAGCGCGCTCGACGCCGCGACCGTCGGCAAGTGGCGCGACATCGCCCGCGACACCGCGTGGAAGGATTACGGCGCCAAGACCGCGACCGCGGCGAACCTGCTCAAGCTCGCCTCCGACGTCGCGGCATGATCCACGGTCCGCTTCCGGATCGTGACGGCCAGGCGAACGCTGCCGCAGGCACAGGCCTTGCGGCGGCGCTCGATCATGGCCTCGCCATCCTCAACCGCATCATCGTCGTGTTCGCAGCGATCGCGCTGGTCGCGGCCTGCGCGATCCTGAGCTACAGCGTGCTCAGCCGCGCGCTGTTCCACGCCGCCAATTACTGGCAGGACGAGGCCGCCGTGTTCCTGCTGGTCGGCGCGACCTTCATGACGGCCGCCTATGTGCAGCAGAACCGCGGCCATATCGGCATCGAGGCTTTCGTCGGCCTGTTGTCACCGCTGGCGAACAAGGTCCGCCTCTGGTTCGTCGATGTGGTGACGCTTCTGTTCTGTGCGTTCTTCGCCTGGAAGTCCTGGACACTGGCGCATGAAGCTTACGTCGACGGCCAGGTCTCGAACTCGATGTGGTCGCCGCCGCTCGCCATTCCCTATTCCCTGATGGCGTTCGGCATGAGCCTGCTCTGCGTGCAGATTCTCGTGCAGCTTGCGCTGCCCTTCGCTGGAGCCAGGCGGCCATGAGCGTCTTCGGGATCGGCCTCGCCTACGGCTTTGCGACGCTGGTTATCATGTTCTCGGGCATGCCCATTGCTTTTGCCCTTGGTGCCGTCGCGGTCGTGTTCATGGGCATCTACATGCCCGCCGCTTCGCTGGATACGGTGACGCAGAACGTCTACGAGGAAATGGCCTCGATCACGCTGCTGTCGATCCCGCTCTTCATCCTCAAGGGCGCGGCGATCGGCAAATCGCGCGCCGGCCAGGATCTTTACTCGGCACTGCATGCCTGGCTGCATCGCGTGCCCGGCGGCTTGGGCGTTGCCAACGTGTTCGCCTGCGCGCTGTTTGCGGCAATGGCAGGCTCTTCGCCCGCGACCTGCTCGGCGATCGGCTCGGCCGGCATCCCCGAGATGCGCAAGCGCGGCTATTCCGGCGGCTTTGCCGCCGGAATCATCGCCGCCGGCGGCACGCTCGGCATTCTGCTGCCGCCTTCGATCACGATGATCCTGTTCGCGGTCGCCGCGGAAAAATCGCTCGGCCGTCTCTTCCTCGCCGGCATCGGGCCCGGCCTGCTGCTGGTGTCGCTGTTCGGCGGCTATGCGGTGATCCGCTTCCGCCAGGAATATGCGGCAGCTGAAGCGGCCTACAAGAACGGCGGTCCGGAAGCCGCCATCCTGGCCCGCGACGAATACACGCTCGCCGAGCGCTTCAGCGTGCTGCCGCGCGTGCTCCCCTTCGTCTTGCTGCTCACCGGCGTCATGATCGCGCTCTATGGCGGCTATGCCACGCCGTCGGAGACTGCCGGCCTCGGCGGCCTCCTGGCGTTGGCGCTGATCGCCATGATCTACGGCGTCTGGCGGCCGAGCGACCTCGGTCCGATCATGAAGTCGACGATCCGGGAATCGACCATGCTGATGATGATCATCGGCATGTCGCTGCTCTATTCCTACGTGATGAGCTACCTGCACATCTCGCAGTCGGCCGCCGAATCCGTCGTCGCGATGCACCTGCCGCGCTGGGGCCTCTTGTTCGCGATCCTCGTGATGGTGGTCGTGCTCGGCTTCTTCCTGCCGCCGGTCTCGATCATCCTGATGACGGCGCCGATCATCCTGCCGCCGTTGCGCGCCGCCAATTTCGACATCATCTGGTTCGGCGTGGTCATGACTATCGTGATGGAGATGGGACTGATCCATCCGCCGGTCGGCCTCAACATCTTCGTCATCCGCAACGTCGCACCCGATATCCCCTTGAGCGAGGTGATCTGGGGCACGCTGCCGTTCGTGCTCTTGATGATGGCTGCGGTGCTGCTGCTCTGCCTCGTGCCGGGGATCTCGACCGCGCTGCCGGATCTGGTGATGGGGGCAGACGGGAGCAGGTGATAACTCTCGTAGGGTGGATTTAGCCGAAGGCGTAATCCACCTCTTCTCGTCAATGCGGTCAGAAAAGTGGTGGCTTACGCTTCGCTAACCACCCTACGATTTCTCCTTGCGCCGCGCGCGCGGCGCGATCGCGCCGCCGGCCACGACCTGCAACAGATCCTTGCGCACGGCCTCGATGTGTCGCTCCAAAAACCGGCAGGCCTCCTCGACCTTCTGCGCGCGGCAGAGCGCGATCAGGTGGGCGTGCTCCTTCTCGGCCGTGCCCATCGCCTTGGTATTGGAGAGCTGCAGGCGCGTGTAGCGGTCGCTGGTCTGGAGCAATGACAGCACGATCGCCCGGGTGCGGGGCTGCGGGGCGTGAACGTAGAGCGCCATGTGGAAGTCGGCGTTGAGCTGCCCCCATTCGCTGACATTGCGCGCCTTGATCGCCTTCTCGAAGCGCTTCTGGATGTCGTCGAGCCCCTCGAAATCCTCCGCCGTGAAGCGAGGGGCCGACTGCGCCAGCAGCCGCGGCTCCAGGATCCGGCGGAGGTCGAAGACGTCATTGATCTCGTCCAGCGATAGCTCCGAGACGATGGCCCCCTTCTGCGGCACGATCCGGACCAGCCCTTCTGCCTCGAGCTGGAACAGCGCCTCGCGCACCGGGATGCGGCTGACGCCATAGGCATCGCCGAGCGCGTCCTGGCGTAATTGCGAGCCTGCCGGATAGGTGCCGTCGAGGATCGCCTGCCTGAGCTGGTCGACGATCGCGGCCGACAGGGTGCGATGCTTCAGAGGCTCTTTCATTTGATCTTCCGTCTTCCTCCGCGACTCGTTTGGCCGAAGCGGTCCCTCTCTTGCATGTTGAGGTGCCCAGCAAAAGCGCGTCCTGCCGCCGAAATGACCGCAATCTCCATTTGACACCCAAAATGTATAAATTATACATTTCGCGATAGCACGACAAATTTCGGGGGTTTGGGGCCTCTTCATGATCGAGCAGACGATGCCAACTACGCGCGCCTTCAGCGTCCGACGCGCGATCGTCGGAGCGTCGAGCGCGCTGCTTGCCTTCGAACGTGTGGCGCTGATGGGCCTGATGTATCTGCTCACCGGCCTGATCCTGGTGAACGTCATCACCCGCTACTCGCACTTCCCGATCTACTGGATCGATGAATCGGCGGTCTATTGCGTGGTCTGGCTGACCTTCATCGGCGCCTCCGCGATGACGCGGCTGCGGCTCGACTTCGCGGTAACAATGCTGACGGAACGTCTTTCGCCACGGCACCAGAAGGTGGCCAAAATCATCTCGACCGGCCTCGTCGTCGTGTTCGGCGTCGCCCTGATCGTCACCTGCATGCTCTGGATGGACCCGATCGGACTGGCGCGCGCCGGGTTCGACGGCCGCAAGCTCGCCGCCGAAACCTTCAACTTCCTCTACACCGAGCACACCCAGACGCTGAACTGGCCGACCTGGGTGGTCTACCTGACGCTGCCGATCTTCGCGGTGTCGATGACCGTGCATGGCCTCGCCAACCTGCTGGAAGATCTCGGGCTGGTCCCGCGCACGCAGCCGAAGGGCTTTCAGCTCTCCGAGCTCGACGGGGTCAACTGATGATCACATCGGCAGCCTTCGTCGCGATCATGCTGGTCGGCGTGCCGATCGGCCTCTGCCTGTGCCTCGCAGGCCTCGTCTACATCGCGGCATCCGGCAATCCGGTGCTGTTCCAGTCCTATCCGCTTCAGCTCTTCGGCGGCGTCGACAGTTACGGCTTGATCGCCATTCCGCTCTTCATCCTGATCGGCGAGATCATGAACGGCGGCGGCATCACCCGGCGCATCGTCGACATGGCGATGGCTTTCGTCGGCTCGCTGAAGGGCGGGCTCGCCTACGTCAACATCCTCGCCAACATGTTCATCTCCTCGATCCTGGGGTCCGCGACCGCGCAGGTCGCGATCATGGCCCAGATCATGGTGCCGGAGATGGAGAAGAAGGGCTACGACAAGACGTTTGCGGCGGGGCTGACCGCCTATGGCGGCATGCTCGGCCCGATTATCCCGCCGTCGGTGATGTTCGTGGTCTACAGCGTGCTGGCGCAGGTCTCGGTCAGCGACATGCTGATCGCCGGCATCGTGCCCGGCGTCATCCTCACGGTGATGTTCTGCCTCGTCATCGCGCTGATGGGATACATCTACAACTACCCGCGCGCGGACTATCAGACCCCGCGCCAGCGCGTGGCAACGATCTTGAGGACGTCGCCGACCCTGCTGATCCCGATCGTCATCGTCGGCACCATCCTCGGGGGCCTCGCCAACGCGACGGAATCCGCCGCCGTCGGCGCGGTCGCGGCCGCCCTGGTCGGAAAGTACTGGACCAGGGAGTTCGAGTTCTCGCAGCTGCCGCAGATGATGCTGCGCGCCGGCATCTATTCGGCGATCGTGCTGTTCCTGGTCGCCGCCGCGGCCGTGTTCTCCTGGGTCCTGATCTTCGGCAAGGTGCCGCAGGAAACCGCCGGCTGGATCCAGTCGGCCGCCAAGGACCCGATCAGCTTCATGTTGATCTGCAACGTGGTCCTGCTGGTGATCGGCACGGTGATCGACGGCATTCCCGGCCTGATCATGACGGTGCCGATCCTGCTGCCGGTCGCGACCGATGTCTATCACATCGATCCCAGGCATTTCGGCGTCGTGGTGGTGATCAACCTCGTGCTCGGTCTCTTGTCACCGCCGGTCGGGCTCTGCTTCTTCGTCGCGGCCGCCGTCACCGGCGCCAAGCCGGGCAAGATGTTCATGGTGACGCTGCCCTTCTTCGCCATCTCCTGCGTCCTGCTGGTGCTGCTCTCGCTCTATCCGTCGCTCTCGCTGATCCTAATCAAATAGGCCCATCCACAGGAGCCCGACCATGCCGATCTCACGCCGCCGCTTTCTTGCCGCCAGCGCAGCCGTGCCGCTGTTCGCGCCCTCGCTGGCGCTGGCCCAGGCCAAGGAGTTTCGCCTCGGCCTGATCACGCCCAACGGCCATTCCTGGAACAAGGCCGCGCTCAAATTCGGGGACGATCTCAAGGCGGCCACCAGCGGCCGCCTGACCGTGACCGTGTTCCACTCCGGCCAACTCGGCAACGAGCCCGCGATGATGCAGCAATTGCAGTCCGGCGCGCTCGACATGGGCTTCATCCAGGCCGCAGAGCTCGGCTCGCGCGTGCCCCATATCGCCGAGATCAACGCGCCCTACATCGTCCGCTCGACGCCGGCTGTCGCAAAGTTCGTGCGGCATCCCGCGGCGATCAAGCTGTTCGAGGTGTTGCCGCAGGAGACTGGAACGATCGGGCTCGGCTGGGGCATCACCGGCATGCGCGCCGTGTTCTCGTCCAAGGATCTGGCGACGCTGGCCGACATTCGCGGCATGAAGCTGCGCATCAATCCGACACCGGTCTATCGCGATTTCTATTCGTCGCTCGGCGCGGCTCCGACCCCGATCCCGACGCCCCAGGTGTTCGATGCGATGGCCAACGGTCAGGTTGACGGCTTAGAGGCCGATCTCGAATTCTCCTGGAACCAGCGTTTCGACAAGGTGTCCAAGGTGATCCTCCAGATGAATGCCGTCTTCATGCCGATGGCGGCGGTCGTCTCGGGCCGCGTCTGGCAGTCGCTGCCGGCCGCCGACCGCGAACTGATCGTCAAAACGGTCAAATCGACGCTCGACGCGCAGATCGACGAGTTGGCCTCCAACGAGCCGACGCTGATCGAAAACTTCCGCAACGCGCCGATCCCGATCCGGCAGGTGCCGGCCGGCGATACCGAGGCGGTGATTGCCGAGTTCGACAAGATCTGGCTGCCCAAGGCGCCCGTGCTGGCCGAGCTGCGCAAGGTCGGCGCGACGCTCTGATCCGATTCCCCATCAACCTCACAACACCCGGCGGATGCAGCAATCCGCCGGCAAATCCACTTGGCACAGTTACTTGGAGTGAAACCATGAGCTCGCGCATTTCCTGGCAAGGCGTCTTCCCGGCCGTGACCACGCAATTCCACGACGATCTCTCGCTCGACATCGAGGCGACCGCGAAGGTGATGGACGGGCTGATCAGCGACGGCGTATCCAGCCTGATCGTCTGCGGCTCCGTCGGCGAGAACACTTCGCTGGAGCGCAAGGAGAAGGTCGCGATCATGGAGACGGCCAAGTCGGTCGCGGCCGGCCGCGTGCCCGTGCTGTGCGGCATCGCCGAATTCACCACGGCCTTCGCGGTCGAAACCGCGAAGGAAGCCGCGCGCGTCGGCATCGACGGCGTGATGGCGATGCCGGCCCTGGTCTATTCGTCCAAGCCGCACGAGACCGCCGCGCATTTCCGCGCCGTCGCGACCGCGACGGACCTGCCGGTCATGCTCTACAACAATCCGCCGATCTACAAGAACGACGTCACCCCGGACATCCTGGCATCCCTCGCCGACGTCGAGACCGTCGTGTGCTTCAAGGATTCCTCGGGCGACACGCGGCGCTTCGTCGACACGCGGAACATGGTCGGCGACCGCTTCGTGCTGTTCGCTGGCCTCGACGACGTCATCGTCGAGAGCGTGGCCATGGGTGCTGTGGGGTGGGTCTCCGGCATGTCGAACGCCTTTCCGCGCGAGGGCGAGACGCTGTTCCGCCTCGCCAAGGCGGGACGCTATGCCGAGGCCATGCCGCTCTACGAGTGGTTCATGCCGCTGCTGCATCTCGATGCGCGCCCGGACCTCGTCCAGTGCATCAAGCTGTGCGAGCACATCATGGGCCGCGGCACCGCGTTGACGCGCCCGCCCCGCCTCGCGCTGCTGCCTCAGGAGAAGGCCGATGTCGAGGCGATGATGGTCAAGGCGCTCAGGAACCGGCCGCGTCTGCCGGACGTCGGGCTGAAGGCAGCGTAGGCGGCCTACGTCGCCGCGCGCTTTCGCTTCGCATTCAGTGCGGAGGCCACACGGCTCACCGGCGGCCTCCCGAGCAAGCGGCTAACTTCGTTCGTCGCCGCCAACAGCT
>WNGR01009088.1_pt1 | contig 10459 bp, 7 predicted proteins | sample 5407581 | NCBI WGS metagenome assembly WNGR01 (sample SAMN13153383, study PRJNA577476) | soil metagenome | isolation source: 80 cm soil or saprolite under Garry oak tree replicate 2 | place: USA:California | collected 2016-06-15
TTCGCAACCACGTCTCGATCATCATGAGCAAGCTCGGAGCAGTCAGCCGCGCCCAGGCCGTAGCGATCTCGCGAGACGCGGGGTTTGGTCGGAGAACCGCGCCGTAGACAGAGGCCGTTGCAGCGTCGAGAAATCGCGACACAGCGCTCAGGCGTGCCAACAAACGGGGTTGAAGAGCTCCGAGGATCGGCCAGTTTCGCTGGGGCGATTTGACCGGATCGATTGCCTGCCTTGCCATGTGTTTGCGCGGACACCGCAACGACCTTGGTTGGGTGAGCTCAGCAACAGGACCCAGGCTCCGACATTTTGGCTGAACCGACCCGGCACATACATGCCGCTTCGATTGGTACATCAGTCAACGATCGGGCCGCCTGCAACTGAAGTTCCACATCCTTTAGCTCGTCCGTGGCATGGCGCGCCTCCAGGCATTCGGCCAAACCTTGAAGCGCCCACACATTATGGGGGTGCTGCGCGCATCTTTGTACACTGGCATTTAGACCAAGGTCGTCACGGTAACACTGTTCGGCCTCGGCGAAATACCCCTGCTCGGCGAGCAGCGCTCCAAGCGCATGCCGAGGGGGATGCATCCATGCCCATGGCTCAACGTACTCCAGGCCATCGTCTCTCGATACCGCCTCTCGTAGATGCGCGAACGCCATTTCGTAGTGCCCCTTATGGTATGCCAATTCTCCCTCAAGCATTCTTTCTGCCACTGAAAGAATGCTTTTTGCTGTGTTGTTGAACACCTTGCGATCGATCGGGATACGGGAGACACACTCGAGGAAGAGCGCGTGTTCATGCTCTGCAGCACCGAAGTCCCGGAGAGTGGCATGCGCCACGCCCTTTGCGTAATGCAGCATCGCCGTCGTGACCGGATAAGTCTCCGGGTTTCGTGGCATGGGCTCGTTTATAATTTCCTTCCATTTGCCGAAGCGCACCATCACATGCATGCGCATTGAGTTATAGCCTTCAAGGCTCGTCGTAAATTTCGGCCTGTCCCGGACCGCAAGAACTTCGTCAGTCACCATGCCGGAAAGCTTGTTGGCTGCACCGATTGCGTCACCGTATCGTCCCAAAAACATGCAGGCATGCATCATCAAGAGGAGATCGTGAGCGCATGCGGTCGTATAGGGAGTCGACGTTCCCGCATAGGCTAGAAATTTGTCATTAGCCGCGATCGCCCTCTCGCTGGCTTCCTTCGCGGCCTGATAATCGCCGACAAGCATATGGATATGTGCCGGCATGTGATTCAGATGCCCCCCATCCGGACACAAGGACTCCAGCGCAGCCGCAGACGCTTGCGCTCTTTCGGGCTCGTTTGACATTTCGAGAGTATGAATATGTAGGTGCAGAAGTGCTGGGTTCGGTCGCCCACCTGCCGATCGGACTGCATCAATGCTGCGCTCGCAAACGGAGAGAGCCTCGAGCACATCAGAGTTGTTTGCGGGCCGTCCCGTTTTCACGTCCCACAGGCGCCTTGGTGTCCTGGTTATTAGTGCTTCGACAAAAAGTGCTGCGACATCGAGGTCATCTGGATACTGATGATGGACCCTACGCATTTCTGCCGCGTAATCATCGTCCCAGCGGTCGAACTCCTCCGGTGAAACAACATGCGGTTTCTGGATCCGGCGAGCCTGAGCCTCGATCAACCGGTTCTCAATGTCAGTCGCCGTATGGGATACGGCTCGCGCCAATTCGATGTGTTTGAAAGCAGTACTAGTCGCCGCGTTCGCCTCGCGCTCACCAAGATCACGCCAGGTAAGGTTATAGAACGGGCCGCTTCCGTACGCTATTCCCCAATGCGCCATGGCGCATCCCGAATCGTATTCGAGCGCCTTCTTGAAGCAGCCTACCCCCTCCGTCCTATTGAAGGCGTTGCACCAGTTGAGACCCGCGTCGAACCAACTCTGAGCTTCTGTTGAAGATGTCGTAATTCTTCGGGTGGAGTCTCCGAGATCAAAGCGCTTCATCAGACCTCTCCCGAGCATGCAGTACCGCCGATACTCACCCTACTCACCGCACGCCAGTCCAACAGAGTCATTCTTCCCGCCATCGAGACACGACTCCAAGATCAATATCGTAGAGATCCAGAACGCGTCCGATTGTCTGGTCGATCATCTCATCGATGTCTGCCGGCTTCGTGTACAACGCTGGCACGGGCGGGTAGATGATTGCCCCCAATTCAGAGAGCGTCGTCATCGTTCTGAGGTGCCCTGTGTGGAGAGGCGCTTCGCGAACGAGCAGCGTCAACCGACGGCGCTCCTTAAGAACGACGTCTGCCGCGCGTGACAAAAGTGAAGATGTTACCCCGGTTGCAATTTCGGACATTGTTTTGACCGAACATGGTGCAATGATCATGCCTTGCGTCCGAAATGATCCGGACGAAATGGGTGCGGCCACGTCGTCGAACTTGTACCAGCGGTCCGCCAGATTGCGGACGTCCGATACCTTTACGGGACCTTCGTGCGCCATGGCGATCTCTGCAGCGCGCGAAACCACGAGGCGGGTTTCGACCGGTGTCTGCCGCAACAGCTTGAGGAGGCGGACGCCGTATGCGATGCCAGACGCCCCGGTTATTCCAACTATCAGTCGAACCTGGCCAGACATGAAATCTCCTTCTCTTCTGCAGATGCTCTGGCTGCGATACCCTGTCAACGGCTTCGGCGCGGAATACTGACCGAGACAATTTTTCTGATACCTGTTTCCGGAAACGATTATTGGCGTGATGGCTCGGCGGCATATTCAGGTATGGAATGCCATTCGATCCGAGTACGTCGAGCATCGATGCCGACCGTCTATGGACCGACCTGATGGCGCTTGCCGCCATCACAGAGCCCGATCGTCCTTGGACCCGCCGCTCGTTTACGGCTCGTTTTGCCGAGGGGCGAGCCTGGCTCAGTAGCCTCTTCGTTCAATCGGGCCTGTCCCTCCGAATGGATGCGGGCGGCAACCTCATCGGCCGGTTAGAAGGACGCCTTCCGCTCCCACCGATCGTGCTCGGATCGCATTCGGACACGGTTCCGTCGGGAGGCAGATTTGACGGAGCAGCCGGCCTCATTGCGGCGGTCGAAGTTGCCCGAGCCGTGGTCAGATCTGGACGCCACCTCGATCACCCGCTCGAGATCGTGGACTTTCTCGCCGAGGAACCCAGCGACTACGGCATTTCCTGCATCGGTAGTCGAGCAATGGTTGGGGCTTTGAGCGCCGAAATGCTGGCTCGGACGAATGCCGGCGGCGAGCGCTTAGCAGACGCCATTGCCAGGGTCGGGGGCACCCCCTCCACTTTGGGGCAGACTGCGCCGCCGGAGATAGCGGCCTATCTCGAGCTTCACATCGAGCAGGGGCGCGTTCTCGAGAGCGGCCGCATTGAGCTCGGGATCGTGAGCGGAATCGTCGGAATAGCGCGGGTCGAATTGATTTTTCTCGGGTCTGCCGACCACGCCGGCGGCACACCGATGAAATTGCGGCGCGATGCAGGAGTAGCTGCCGCCGAGATCGTTTCATGGACCGCCGAGCAAGGTGCGCTACAGGCAGACAGCGGTCGCGGCCACTTCGCGGCGACCGCGGGAATCGTCGATATCTCGCCGAACGCAGCAAACGTCGTACCCGGACGGGCACGGTTGGTTCTGGATATACGAGCGGAGGATAGCCGAGAGATCGATGACTTCATCAAGTTGCTCGATCGGCATAGCCTAGAGGCGGCCCATCGATCCGGCGTTGAACGCGAGCGTTTCGCGACCATCTCCAGGACTGACCCGACCAAATGCGATCCCCACCTTCGAAGTGTCCTGACTCGCAGCGCTTCGAAGCTTGGTTATAGCACGACCGAATTGGCGTCAGGGGCGGGCCACGACGCTGCTTTCGTTGCGCGGATCGGTCGCTCGGCCATGCTGTTCATCCCCTGCCTGGAAGGCAAAAGCCACAGCCCTGACGAGTGGGCCGATCCGGACGCGTTGGCGATGGGCACTGCCACGCTCCATGATGCCGTGAGATCGCTGGATAGCTCAGATAACGCCAACTAACCACCATGAGAACTTAACTCAATGACCGATCAAAGCATGCGTGGACTCTTATCGCAGCTCGAGACATCGGGGACGCTTCATCGTGTGAAGCGGCGAACCGATCCAGAGTTCGAAATCGGCGCCGTGCTAGCTCTCAGGGATCGGGGACCAGCAATCCTCTTCGAGCAAACCGGCTCCTTGCCGGTCGTCGGCAATCTTTTGGTCTCACGAGAAAGATTCGCACTGGGGCTGAACGTTGAACCGAAGAAGCTCGATGATCTCTGTATGCACGCTCTCTCCCACCCCATAAAGCCCGTGCTGATTGACTCGGGCCCGGTGCAGGATGTCGTCCAGTCCGGTGACATCGATCTACGAGCCTCCCTGCCCGTTCCAACCTGGTTTGAACGTGAGACAGCCCCATACATCACCGCCGGCGTGATCATCGCAAAGGATCCCGAAACCGGGCGCCGCAACGTATCCATTGCGCGACTTCGGCTCGAGGGGGGCGGCAGGGTCATGGCCGGTATTGCGAAAAACCACCATCTCAACCTCTTGGCGGAGAAGGCCAAGGCACTTGGCCGGCGGCTGCCCATCGCCGTCGCCATCGGAAACCATCCCGCTGTACTCCTAGGTTCGCAGCTCTATCTTGGTCTTGGCGACGACGAATTCGACAACATCGGCGGCATGCTTGGCGAGCCGCTCAAATTGCTCAAATGCAGGACCGTCGATTTGGAGGTCCCGGCAGAGGCGGAAATCGTTCTGGAAGGCGAGCTCCACCCGGACGAACAGGTCGAGGAAGGCCCCGTATCCGAATTCCACGGGTTCTACGTCAGCTACGGCGCCGGAATGGGGGGCCGAATTACGTGCATGACCCGACGCACGGACGCCATCTACCAGGCGATCCTGCCCGGATACGCGAGCGAACATTGCCTGCTCGGTGGGTTGGCGATCGGCGCCACGCTGCGGCAGGCCCTACAGCGCATGATTCCGGCCGTGCGGCGGGTTCTTATCACCGAGGGCGGCATGGGCCGTCTGCACGCGATCATTTCCATGCACAAGCCACGGCTGGGTGAAGGCAAACGAGCAGCCATGCTCGCGATGGGCCAGGTCAATCTGCTGAAGCTCATCACCGTCGTAGACGACGATATCGACATCGAAAATCCGCGCGAGGTGGAGTGGGCTCTCGCTGCGCGCTTCCGCGGTCACGAGGACCTCATGGTCGTCGAGGGAGTCAAGGCCGACCGTTGCGATCCCATCCACGATGATCTTACTGTGACCAAGATCGCCATGATCGCCACCACGCGCCCTGGCGATGGCGAGCCTTTGAGCCGGTCAGAATTCGTCAGCGCACCAAAAGATGTTCTGGCCCGCATCGCCTCGGAACTCGAACAATACTGACCGACCCCGTACAGTTTAACGGGGTCGCGGACAGCCCTTAGGGAGCCGCCTTCAGGCGGCTACGGATTCATTTTTTACGAGCGAAGGCCGAAGAGCGGGCGGCCGGACGAAGGCACCCGTACCGGGTTCCGCCAACACGTCCTTTCCGTCGAACACGAGCTTGCCCCGCAAATATGTCGCTACAGGACGATAGGGCAACTCGATGCCCGCATACGGACTCCAGGTCACGAAGTTGTGGCCCGATTCCCCCGGGTTATAGCGATGGGGCGCGTGTGCCATCACCACGACGTCGGCGTCGCGCCCTCTCTCCAACGCTCCCTTCCGGTGCCCAAACCTGAACAGACGAGCGGGATTGGCAGCAAGCAACCTGGCAGCAAGAGTAATATCGAGACGACGCTCGATGAGCCCCTTAACAAGCAAGGGATAGAGGACCTCCAATCCAGGCACACCGGAGGAATTCTTCAGCATCACCGGATCTGCCTTGCGGTTCTCCGACCAACTCACGTGATCGGTGGACACTACCGTGACATGACCGGCCGCGAGATGTCGCCAGAGGGCCTCGACTTCGGCACGCGGCCTGACGGGCGGGTTGATCTTGGCCTTTCCGCCCAGGCGCGCGACGTCATTCTCCTCGTCCAAAGTGAGATAGTGGATACACGCCTCGACAGTCGTATCAAAGCCTTGCTGCCGGTAAGCCTCGCACAGGTCATAGCCTCGTCCGACCGAACAGTGGACGACGTGCGTTGAACATCCTGATTGGGCGCCGAGTTCATACACTTCCGCCATAGCGAGCGTCTCTGTAACAGGCGGCCGAGACAGTGCATGGGCACGGTAGTCAGTGATCCCGCTTGCCTCTACATTGGCCATCGCGGCCCGCACCATTTCATCGTTTTCGTTGTGCACACCCGCAGCGAGGCCGAACCTGCCGATCTCCGCGAAGCAGGCGTAGAGATCCTGTGGCGGGATACGAGGAAAGCGCTTCGAATCCGTATTGAACGTCGAGAACTTGAAAGCGGAGACCCCGGCCTCGACCATTCCCGCGATGTGCTTGGGCCCGTCAGCAGGATCGATCGTTCCATAGAGCGCGAAGTCCACGCGCGTCTGTTCGCCCGCTTCCTTGATCTTCTGCCGAACCCGATCGCCCGTGCAAACCAGAAAGCCAGCGTCGTAGGGCATATCGACCACGGTGGTGACGCCGCCTGCAGCTGCCGCGCGGGTCGACCAAATGAAGTCTTCCTGGCCAAGCTGTGACTTGGAATGCACCTGCGCATCGATCGCGCCCGGAAGCACATAAGATTTGCCGAAGTCCTGACGCTCGCGCGAGGCGGGAGGCTCACCGCTTCCGACCAATTCGACGGTCCCTCCCCGGATCGCCACATAGCCATTCTCTATAACCCTGTCGGTTCGCACCACCTGCCCGGTAAGGACGAGATCGAAGTCACTCATGAACACACCTTTCTAGATTCGTTGTTCTGGCGCGTGGTGGGCGCGCGCCTTCAGGATTGCTTTCCGATTCCCCAGAAGGAGTTGATTGGCTGCCGCGTAACGCCTGTTAGCTTTTTGCTATAGGCAATCGGTGGATACGAGTAGCAAATCGGAATATACGGAAGCGTCTTGAACGCCTCGACTTGGATCTCGTGAGCAACCTTTACCTTCTCTTCCACATTCGTCAGGAGGAACCACTGGTTGCGAAGTTCCTCAAGCCGCGGATTGGTCGGCCAGCCAAACCAGGATTGCTCTCCCGCCCCGCGAAGCAGCGAGTTGACTGACGGATTGCGAAGATCGACGCCGCCATATGTACTGTTGAAGGCACTCCATCCTCCCTTGTCGACCGGTCCCTTGTTGACGCGGCGTTGGATCATTCCCGCGAAATCGGTCGTCACGAACTCGACGTTGAAACCGATGCGCCTGAGAAGATCGTCCGAGACCTGGGCAATCGCTGCCAGCGCGGGTGGCTCGCTTGCTCCGATGAACACGACCTTCTCGCCGGCATAGCCGGCCGCCTTCAACGCCGCCTTCGCTTTCTCGATACTTTTTTCCTTCAGCACGGCCGCTCCGGCATCGCTCGCGTATGGCGAGGTGCACGTATAGAAGCTTGTACAAGCCCCTCCATTTTCGGGAAGGCCAGCCGTCGCTGCTGCCAGATATTCGCTCTGATCGACCGCCATCGCAACAGCTTGCCGGATCGCCGGGTTGTTGAACGGTGGTTGGAGATGGTTCATAACGAACGTGTAGTTTGTGGCGCTCGTATTTCGCGGTCCTACAACAAGGTTGTGATTGTCTTTCATGAGCGGCACGAGATCGACGGGCAATCCGTCCCAGTAGTCCTGCTCGCCCGACTGCATGGCCGCGGCTGCCGTCGCCGCATCGCCGATGAACGACCATTCGACCCGGTCGACGGCTGCCGCATGATTTCCCGCAAGTCCGCTGAAAGGCTCCGATCGGGGAATATAATCGGCGAATTTCGCGAATGACGCCTTGTGCCCGGGCACCCACTCGCTCGTGAGGAACTTGAACGGACCGCTGCCAATGGCTTCGGGTATCTGCTTGAAAGGATCCGTCTTGGCGATCCTCTCGGGCATGATGATGCAGCTTGCGGGACTGAGCTTCCCCAGGGCATCGAGCAGCAGTGGAAACGGCGACTTCAAACGCATCCTGAAGGTACGATCGTCGATGACATCCATGGAATCCGTGACGCCTGCGACCATCTGGCCGGCGACGTCCCGCGTCCACCATCGCCGAATGGACGCGATGCAATCGACGGATCTGACCGGCTCGCCGTCGTGGAATTTGAGGCCCTCGCGGAGCTTGAATACGTAAGCCTTGTCGTTGTCTTCGACCGTCCATCCTTCGGCCATTTGCGGCTTCGGAACGAAATCGGCGTCAGCGCCGATGATCGTGTCGAACACCATGAAGCCGAAGTCCTGGGTGGCGGCCGCCGTCGTCCAGATCGGATCGACGCTTCCGAGGTTCTGGCTCTTGATGATCCTGAGAGTCGTCGTTTTACCCTGCGCGAAAGCGGGCAAAGGTAGCGTACTTGCGGCCACACCCTTCAGGAAGTCTCGTCTATGCATCTTCGCCCTCCGTGTTAACCGTCGATAGGATGCCTCAAGCCTGCGGATCCCAGGCGGGAGCCCAAGCAGGCGAGAAATAACGCTTTTCCGGGTCGACGCTGCCGAGCGCCGCCATGTCGTCCTGGGAGAGCTCGAAGTCAAAGAGCTCGAACTGAGATGCGATCTGCGCGGGCTCACCCGTGTCTGGAATCGGCACGGGCAGGACACTGCTCTGGATATGCCAGCGGAGCACGACCTGGGCCGGAGTTCGGCCGGTGCGCTCGGCGACGCCCAATACCGAAGGGTGGCCGAGATCTTCGCGTCCCATAGGCGAATAGGCGATCGGACGCATGCCTCGTGCGACGCACGCCGCGGTAAGGCGTCGCTGCGGAAGCGACGGATGAACCTCGATCTGGTTGGCGAACAACTTTGTCCCGGCTTGCCTAGCGGCCGCAATGGCCTCGTCGAGCATCGTGACTGGAAAATTGGCGACCCCTATATGCGAAATGACACCGGACAGCTGAAGTTCGCGCATCGCCGAAAGCGTTTCCGAAATCGGCACGTCGTCATTCGGCCAATGGATGAGCAGGAGATCGATCCAATCGAGGCCGAGCGTATCGAGACTTTGCTGCGCCGACGCTAAAAGCCGTTCCGGACGGAGATCCTCACGTTCCACCTTCGTGATAACGAACATGTCGCGCCGGTCGATTCCGGAGAGACTTATTCCTCGGCCGGCCGCATCCTCGTTCCCATAGCTTGGCGACGTATCGACGTATCGATATCCGATTTCGATGGCTTTAAGGACCACGTCGACACACTTATCGCCGAGCAACAGTCGCGTCCCCAACCCCACCAGCGGCGGCGCAACGCTCCGACCAGACCGAGGTGTGTCCCCCGGTGCAATCACCGACCCGCCACTCATGCCGCACCAAAGCTCCCGTTGAAGACGAGCTCCGACAGGGCCTTCCGCTCGCTAGGTATCTCTCGTGCCTTGAGATGATCCGGCAGCGACGAGCTGTCGCCCAGCCTTCCGATCGCCGCGACTGCATTAATGGCAAAATCATCGGGAACTTCCAGCTCTCGCGCGAGCTTCTCCGCGTTGAAACCAGCCATTCCGTGCGTATACCAGCCTGAGAGGTTGGCCTGGAGCGCGAAGCTCATCCAGGCCGCGCCGGTGTCGAAACTATGCGTTGGCGACGCGAATTCCTTCCCGTCGAATTGCAGAGTCTTCTTCGACACGAACGCGATGAGCGCGGCCGCATGTACCGACCAGGACCGGTTCGTGTTCGAAAGAGTCTCAAGAAACGGCTGCCACTTCGGTTGCCCACGCCTGACGTAGACAAACCGCCATGGCTGCGCATTCATAGATGACGGCGCCCACCTCGCCGCCTCGAATAGCGACATCATTGTTTCGTCATCGATCTCACTCGGCGAAAACGCCCTGGGCGACCAGCGATCGATAAACATCGGTGCGACCTCGCGCTCAGGCTTGCGAGGTGAGAGCGACTTATACTGCCCTTCATGATAAACGAGCGGCGGCACCGTCGAAACATCCCCGCTCGTCACATGCCCGACGAAGATCGTGTGCGTTCCGACGTCAAGTTCATAGTAAGTCGAGCATTCGAGATGCGCCGCAGCGCCCACGATAATGGGACTGCCGTTCAGGCCTATCCGATGCCCCACGGCAGAGAACGGATTATCTTGCTTAGACGCGAAGAGCCCGCCGATCTCGTGCTGATCTTCAGCGAGAATGTTGACCGTAAACTGCTTGGTGGTCGATATGATCGGATGGCTACGGGTCGATCGGTTAACGACGATAAGGATCGTCGCAGGATCTGCGCTAACGCTGCAAATTGCCGTGGCGGTCATCCCATGAAGCCGCCCCTCGTTGCTTGTCGAAATGACCGCCACGCTTGAGGCAATGTTGCGCATCAGCGACTTGAAGATTTCACCGTTCATGAGCGCCAGGTTCTCATATCCGTTCACGTGTGACTCCTCATCGGACGT
>WNGR01013474.1_pt1 | contig 10458 bp, 13 predicted proteins | sample 5407581 | NCBI WGS metagenome assembly WNGR01 (sample SAMN13153383, study PRJNA577476) | soil metagenome | isolation source: 80 cm soil or saprolite under Garry oak tree replicate 2 | place: USA:California | collected 2016-06-15
GGCACGGCGCTGGGGTACCGGTGGCCCGCGAGTCAGGCGGACGGCTGCGCCTCCTCGTGTTACGGAGGCACGACGCCCGCGCTCCGAATGGGGTCGCTCCTCGCGATCCCCGCGTCGGTCAACGTCGACAGCCTCGGCCGTGTATGTCCCCGCGAACATCCAACAACCCACCCAACGCGGGATGACGACCGATCCGGACGTGATCATCCTGAACCCGAACGACACGATGACCGCGGTCTACTACAACTCGGACGGATGGTCCGGAGGTAGCCGATGCAGCCCGCAAGGGAACGTCCTCTTCAACGCGCCGATCCCGGACAGCTTCGTGGTCCCGGGCGCCGGATCCACGAATCCGGACGGGACGACGCCGAACTATGCAACGGCGATCCTGATGCCGGACGGCCACACGCTGACCCAGGGACAGCCGTTCGCGCGGTGCACCGCAGGCGGCCCCGCGACGATGTGGTGGTCCGTGACGAACGACCTCTACGGGACCGGAATCGACGGGGGCCACGGCGGCTCCGGCCTATCGAGCCTCGGTGGGACGATCCGGCTCGGGGAACTCGTGCCCGGGGGCGTCATCCGGCATGTGATGAAGATTAACTTGTACGGCCTCAACAACTATTACTACGACGGCACGGCGCTGGGGTACCGGTGGCCCGCGAGTCAGGCGGACGGCTGCGCCTCCTCGTGTTACGGAGGCACGACGCCCGCGCTCCGAATGGGGTCGCTCCTCGCGATCCCCGCGTCGGTCAACGTCGACAGCCTCGGCCTTCAGCCCACAAGGTCGGGTCGACGACGAATTCACCTCAGCGTGGGGTTTCCCGATCAACGCCGCGACGAAAACGGTGCCGTGGGCGCGAGACATGGACCGCCTCTTCGGCGCCTTGAATGTCGTCGATAACTGGGACCATGCCGCGTGGCAAACCGTGTCTGCGTCGAATGGGGCCCAGGGGTCCGGCGGTGGCGCTCCCCTCGTCGCGTGGTCTCCGGACTTTGGCACGGGCAGCGGAACCCCGGGCCCGACGAGCCCGGGTCCGACTCAGCCGGCTGCCCCGTTGCCTTCGCTTCCGTCCCTGCCCTCCGATTGGGTTCCCTTGCTGGTGGGCCCCGGGGCCGCCCTGGGCCTGCTCCTCGTCGCGTTCGCGGTCTCCCGTCGTTCGACCAGAAGCCGAAACCGGGCATCGTCGCGAAGGAGTGGGAGGCCGAGCCGCAACCGGTCGGGCGTGACGTCGGCTTCAGCGAACCCACGTCCCACGAGCCGCCCCCGAAGGTACATCCCACCGGATCAGTTCGAAGACGAAACGTCAGAATTCTGAGTCCAATCATGCAGGTAGTTCCTGAGGGGAAACTCGTATCTGGCCGTCTGGCTAGTCCGGCCTGAGCCCAGTCTATATGGTGGGTCGGCTTTCCGAGGCCGTGCCTCGTCGCGACCGGAGCGCGTGGCTCGCCGATCCGGCACAGCCGGCCGCCCGATACCGGTACCTCGTCGAGGTCGAAGGCGTCCCGCCCGAATCCGAGCCGGCCCGGACCGCCCTCCGACAGATCCCGCGCCGCGGTTGGGCCGCGGACATCCTCCGGAAACAAGACCCGCGCGGCTTCTGGGTGCACCGCAAGACGCTGTATCGGCCGAAATATGTGGCGACCAACTGGCGTCTGCTGGTCCTCGCCGACCTCGGCCTGACCGTCCGTACCCCGGGAGTTCGACGTGGAGTCGACCTCATGCTCGAGGACTACGGCGGATCCGACGGCCCGTTCAGTCGGCGCGGTGGCGAGCCTCACTTCTGCTTCGTCGGCAACACCGCGCGGATGATGATCCTCTTCGGCCTGGGCGACGACCGGCGGGTGACGAGCTCGCTCGACTGGCTCGCCGACCAACAGCGGGAAGACGGCGGCTGGGACTGCTTCGGTCGTCCGAACGGCACGCTCGATTGCTGGGAAGCGCTCGCGGCGTACGCCGCCATGGGGTCGCGTCGGTGGACCCGCAAATGGAAGGCCGCGGTGGATCGAGGGGCCGAGTTTTACCTCGAGCGCAGGCTGCTCCGAGAAGGCCGTCGTCGATACGCCGCCTGGGAGAGGCTGCACCATCCGGTCCACTACTATTACGACGTCTTGGTCGGCCTCGAGACGCTCGTGCACGCGCCTGAAGCCCGCGCGCGCCCTCCTGAAGCGGGAGATGCGGCCGGACGGAACATGGAGCGCGGACGCCGTCCATCCGGATCTGGCGCGCGGTTCGAACTATTCCCGTGAACCGGGGACGCGTCCGTTCGTCCTCGAACGGGTGCGTGCCCCGAGCAAATGGATCACATTGCGGGCCCTCAAGGTGCTCGGCGAAGACTAGCTCGTCCGAGCCTCGAAGCGTCCGCCCAAGTCATGCTTGGGGATTCCACCGAAAAGTTTCTACACTCGGAAAGCCCGCTAGAATCTACGGGGAGGCCCGAACGGATTGGGAAAATGCGAACGCTGCGGACATCATGGGTGGCGGCTTACCCGCTCTCGTTGCATGGTCTGCGGCGTGGTCCTGTGCGAAAACTGTCAGATGGTCGCCGGCTACGCCCAATCTCACCTCCCATCGCCGAGATCTTCGGACTCGAGCTTGCTATACTCGACCATTCCTCCATACCACGTCGTGTGCTCTTGGGAATGCTTCGATCGGTGGGCCTGGACGTTCGTCTCCCGCGGACACGCACCCGTCATGCTCGGCCAGACCTACGTTCTCGGGGGAGTCCGACTTCACCCCGGGACCGCGGGACGGGCCGTCGCGATGGCCGAGGACCGCCGACGCGGCCAGCTCCTCGAACAGGCGCGACACCTGATCGAGGCGGAAGACCACGAGTCGGCTGCGGGGATCTACCAGTCGCTCGGCATGTGGAAGGAAGCGGGCGAAATCCGCCGAAACGGCCGACGCCAGATCGTGACGCAGGTCCACGTGAACGTGAACGATCTCGTCGAGCAGGTGAGAAAGGCCGGCATCGCGACGGACTACACGTGTCCGGCGTGCCGGGGCCACATCCGCATCACCGGCGACACAACCCTTGCGACGCTCCGGAACTGCCAATATTGCGGATCGGTCGTCCAGACCACCGATCTGGTCGACTTCCTCACGAAGGTGGTCGGCTACCCGTAGACCGACGATTCTCCGCGGGTGTCCTTGATCGCCGCGGTCACGAACCAGTTCTCCGTCTTTTCGATCAACGGCGCCGGATCCGGTGTCATCGTCTTCCGATCCGGGGAATCGTAGTATGCGGCATCCCGCGCTTCGAACCCGTCCGGTCCGTCGTAAGAGAGGATCCAGATGAACCGGTTGGCGTCCGGAACGACCCATGCCCCGTCGATCCGGAAGCCGAATTTCCGACGGAGGGGAAGGACTCGACGAGTCCATCCGTCGAGCCATTCGGCTATCTTCCCTTCTCGGATCGTGTACATCCGGAGCTGCGAGACCGCGTCCACGAGAATCCCTTACGGCGCACCGTGCCGCGGCTTCATGAAGACGGCGGTACGACACAGTTCGAAAGCATTTCGAGACGCGACAGAGATATCGATGATGTTCGGTCGGGCACTCCTCGAGTCGATTAGCCTCGAGGCACGTCGTCGGAAACGATCCGTCGTGTCGACGTCACTTGGAGGACCTCGAGCGCCGTCGGGACGACATCATACTCGCCCAACTCGCGAAGAGGAATGAGCCGCGCGTTCTCCGCGTCCGTCGCCGGGAACGGATCCCCCCGAAGGTATTCGCAAAGGACATCGATCAGAACGTAGTGCCAGCGGACCTCGCCGTCCTTCCGTTCGATGAAGTTGCGGACGTCGAGGACGCGCAGGGGCTGCACGTCGACCCCGGTCTCCTCGCGAGTCTCCCGGACCGCTCCCGCCTCGACCGTCTCACCGATCTCCAAGGACCCGCCCGGCAGGCTCCAGCGGGAGCGGTTGGGCTCGGCGCCCCGTTTCACAAGGAGCACTGCGCCATCCCGGAATACGATCGCGCCAACGGCGGGCACGGGGCGCTTCGGGAATTCGTGTTGGGATGACACAATCCAGGAACTGAGTGAGGGGCATCAAGCCTACGTCGATGCAGCGGGATGTGCGAAGAGATCGAAATCATCGAACGTCCGCTGATGCAGCACGTACTGGAGCACTTCGCTCGTTCGGACGTAGCGGGACATCGGGATGTCGAGCCGGGTCTGGAGATACTCGAGGGTGTCGGCCATCGACGGAAACAAGTGCGGAGGACGGCGGAGCGCCTCTCGGACGTGCTCGCGGACGTTCCAGACGCCGACCGGCATGATGTACCCCGGATGCGTCTCCCGCAGGATGACGGTCGCGGCTTGCCGCCGCTCCCGGACCAAGGCCTCGCCGACCGCGAGGCGCGCCGCGTAGTAACACCCGCCGATGCTCGCGTACGTCTTCCGGCCCTCGAATCCCTCGTGATCCCCGAACACTACGATGTCGCGACCCAACGGATTCCAAAGCGTGTTCGGATACCACGCTTCAATCAACTCGTACCGCCAAGGACGCGGGATCATTACCACGAGAAAGCGGTCGTCGAAGCCGATCGCCTCATGCACCCGGATCTCGTTGATCAGTGGGAACGTCTTGACTCGGTCGCGGAGTTCCTTCCCGATCGTGTCGTCGACCGCGGTGATCGACCATCGCGTCGGCACGAACTTGCGGTTCTTCTCGATCCCGAACGCGCCCACGCTGAAGGCCCGCTGAATCTTCGAGACCGGCGTGCGCCGTTCGTACAGGTCGATGACGGCCTCTTTGGCCCGAAGGTCCGTGTCCGAAAACGCCCGGTCCAGGTTTCGGTCGACCTTCAGTGTACCGAGATCGAAACGGCTCAACGGTGCGGACGGCCCGAACGGCTGGACGTTGTCGTCGAGGACGACCCGGCCGTGGGGCTTTCGCGCGAATCCGACTTCGACGTCCGCAGGCGAGGTCCCCAGGGCGAGCTCGCGCGTCTGATCGACGATGCGACCGCCGCCGTCCACATCCTGCACATGGACGCGGTGCATCCCGCGGACCAGCTGCGACCGGAAGTGGACGATGTCCTCCATTGGATGCCCGATCCATTCCTCGGGGGAATCGAGGATCTGCGTGTCGCCGTGGACCGGCGGAACGAGCGGCCCGACGTACACCTTCGGATAGCCGAATCGGCCGACGAAGACGCCGGGCGGGGACGACCCGTCCATGTCGATCCGATCGATCATCGGGGCGGTCTTCATCATCGAGTCCCATCGGACGAGGATCGGGCAGCGCGCCTTGCCGCAGAGCAACTTCGCGCCGCGGCATTGGATGCACAAGCCGCTCGCGATCGCCGCCCGGGTGTCCGCGTCGAAGATCGCCGCGAACGAGGCGGGCGCAGGCTGGACCGGGAGGGAGAGCATCGCCGCCTTCGCCACCGAAGAGGCCCTTAAGAAGATGGCTCCAAGGTGGGCGAATCGGTCACGCGAAGGATTATCCGTGCCGCGGGGGGTGCCCGGGCCGTGAAGGAGGGCTCACCCCTCGCGCTGACGACGGAGGAGCGGATTCTCCTGTACTTCTCCGACTTCCGGAACATGGAGGAACGGTATGTCCTGCCGCAGGCGCTCACGCAGAAGGCGATCGCCTTCGCGGCAGGGATCCAGCGGAAGCATCTGTCTCGGTACCTCGACGAAATGGTGCGGGACGGCTTCCTCACCGAGACGAAGGCGCACATCGAGGGCGAGAAGCAACGGATGCTCGCGTACTACCTCGCGCCGCGCGGTTGGGAGCGCGCCATGGGCATCAAGGAGCGCCTGTCGAAGGTCCGGGTACCCGTGAAAGTTGCGGGCGCGACGAAGGAGATGAGCGTCGAGGAGATCGACCGCGTGACGTCGGTGCACTTGACCCTCTCCGACATCGTGCGGGAAGCGATGAACGTCGACGAGCTCGATCTGGAGTCCCTGGAAGGGATCGATGACCGCCGCAAACGCGCGATGGACGAACGGGTGAAACGCCTCGAGGACTACACCCGGGCCGTCATGACTGCCTGGAAAGACGGCCGGGTCACGGCGACGGAGCGCCTCCTCGTAGAGCAGCTGCGGGAGAACCTCGGCATCTCGCGGGAGGAACAGGAGCGCATCGAGAGTGAGGTCCTGGAGGAGGTGATCGAGAACCGCGCCGGAATCTACCGCGCGGTCGCCGCCCAGGCGCTGGAGGACGGCCCGGTGACCGAGGATGTCCGCGAACTCCTCGAAGCCTTGCGCAAGAAGCTCGGTCTGTCCTCGCACGATTGCCGAGAGATCGAAACCGGCCTCATGAAATCGGCGACCTAAAAGATGGCCAACATAGATGTGGAGGGGCCTTGACGGCAACTCGAGGTCGAACGTATTCGCCCGAAGAGCGAAGGGGCTATCTCGTTTCGTTTCTCGCGTTCTTCGTGGCGGGGCTCTCTGTGTTTCTCTCCGTGAATCTCGGAGAAGGACGGTTCATGCCCTACGCTTGGTACGTCATTCCAGTCGGCGTTGCTGCAGGAGCAGCAATCTTCTTCCTCCTTCGTGCTAAGGAACGGTAAGCTGGTTCAAGGTGGACGCAGCCAAGTTGTGATTTGCCTGCGCGTTATGGTGGGCGTCGTGGACTAAGGGGCCGTCGAAATCGGGATAGTCGAGTCCGGCAGCGACCCGATTTTTGGCATGCGCGCAAGCTTTCCTCGCCACGAGAAACAATTGTTGGCCGAAGGCCTGCCGACCGTTTTCTCCCGATGGACGTCTGCACCTAGCGTGCCACGAACAAGCGGTACTTCTGTGTCGGGTCCGAGATCTCCATTTCAATCCGCTTCGCAATGAGCTTTTCAGGGTGGTGGACGCTCGGCACGCGCTGATCGAGATCCTGGAACGACTTGAACGGACCCTTCTTCCGCTCCTCGAGAATCGCCCACATCGTCTTCTTACCGAGGCCGGGCAACAGCTCGAGCATATGGAAGCGAGTCGTGATCGCCTGCGCCCGGTTGAAGAAGTCGACGAACTTTTCCTCTTTCTCCTTGACCGTCTCCGCGATCACGAACGGCAACTCCTTTTGCGCCGCGGTCGTGAGCTCCTCGTATCCGACGCGTCGCTTGACGTGCAGGACCTCCGCGCGCATGTCGACCTCCTTGCCGATGTACACGCGCTGCCCGACGGAGAGCGTCACGCCTTCCTTCGGCACGAGCTCGAACAGTTTGAACTCGTCGACCCCGAGGGCATAGGCCAGAGGCTCCCGATGGAACTTCGACTGGTCGGGATGACCTTGCGGTAGGAAATCGAGGATGCGGGCGTAATCTTCCATGCGCGTCGCCTCGTCAGCGGTACTTCCCCACAATCTCGAGGACTTTGTCCGCATCCTCTTTCGATAGGCTGAAACGCTCCTTCGCGAAGATCGCGCGGACGTCGTCCAGATGGGTCGGCATCAGGTCGACGATCTTCACCGCGTTGAAGGGCGACATCATCGGGATCTCCATGAGCTCCTTCACGATCGGGAGGACCTTCTCGGCCGGGACCCGCGCGAACAGCGACGCGTGAGAGAGCGAGTACTGCTGCTCCGGATTCAACTCGCCCCGGACGGTCTTCTCCTTCTCCAGGATGACCTTTAGTTCGGTAAGGGAGACGTAGGACTCTTCCATGGTCCCCCTCCTACGCCCGCCTCAGGTGTTCGGGCCGGACGACGGCCTTCTTGATCCGGCCGCCAAAACGGACATCGACGACGAACGCGGCGCCCCGGACCTCCACGACCGTGCCGGTCATGCCGTGGAACCGGTGGTGAGGCCACCCTTTCTGCACGCTCGAATCGATGACGATCGTCACATGCTCGCCGACCTTGAACGACTGCAGCGACCTCGTGATCGGGGAGAGCCCGCGCTGGCGCGGGCTGCGGCGGAACTTTTGCCGCGTCTTCTCCATGATCCCTTTCGAGGCCTTTACCATCTCCTCACCCGCCGTCGTGGATGTCGAGCACGTCGAGCTCGAGCACCTCACACGCCGCGCCGAGTCGTTCCGCGAGGGACGGCCGCGTCCGGCCGCCGTCCCCGTGGACCCACTCCTTGATGTAGGTCCCCGCCTCCGCGGTCACCCGGAGTTCCGCCCGGTCTCCCTCCACGCCGACGACCTCGGCCGAGAGCAACCGTCGAGCCCGTATGGTATCCGCGCGCCGGTGAACGACCCGCCCAGGCGTGCGCTGGGCGATCGGCTCGCCGACCAAAACCGGAAGCGTCGCTTTAAGCTTTGCTTCCTCCACGGGAGGGGCCATCCGCAGAAGGACGCGGTAGGTCTTCGCGGCGCGGTCCTCCTTCAGTGCGACGACATCCGCCCCGGTCGCAGGCGCCAGTCGATCAACCTCGACGATCCCGGATGCGTTGATGTGACGCACTATCGCCTCCCGGTCGATCCGACGCTTGCGGGGCTCCTTGATCTCCACGATGAACGGTCGCCCGCGTCCGAGCATCCGTGCGTCCACGTCCTCGCGGCCCATGCCGTGCAATGCGTGGCTGGTGCCGCTGGATTCCCGCATGATCTCGGTCGCGATCACTTCCTCGACGCTCGTCGGGTACATTTTTCCCGTCCCTCCGCAACGGTCACACCCTTTCTCCCGGCAGCGCCGGCACGGCCAGCGGGTCTGTGGCACGCCGCGGGACAGCTTGCGGTAGCGGCCACGGAGGTAGAGGGGATTCACCTGGAGATCGACATGGTCGAACCCGGTGTCGAGGACCGCGACGACGTCCGGGCGGTCCAGGGCCGCTTCTTTCTGAACGAGATCCGATACGCGCTTTCCGACCTCGCGGTTGACCTCGGCCTTCAGCGCCTCCGGGCTCGTCAGAGCGAGCTCGGCCCAGAGAGATTCCTCCCGCGCGGCCATCTCGAAATCGATCTTCGATCCGACCCGGAACGTCTCGAACTCCCAGGGCTCGAGCTTCCGTGCCACGAGGGCCGCGAGGTCCTCGTACCGACCTGTGAGGCCATCGCAGACCCAGCAAGGTCCCTCCCCATCCACGGCAATCCCCCGGACCGCTCGGCCCCGCTCTTGGTTCGTGAGGCCATGGCCGAGTCTCCCGAAGAGACGACCGAGGCACGCATCGCATAGGGCCCGATCTCCGAGCGGACGCCAATCGACCGACCGGGCCGCGGCGAGGATCTCGTCCACGGGTCCCGAAGGGAGGGGGGGCTTAAAGGTTCACGCGAGCAGGACGACGCTGATCAGCAGGTTCGTGAGGACGATCCCCGTCATCAGGACGTACGCGCGGTCTCGCTCCTCCAGGAACGAAAGCAGGCTCAGGAGGACGCGGGCCACCGGAGTGAAGATCAGCACGAGGACGCCGAGGTTCAGATAGCCCGCGGGGGTGAAGCGAATGAGTTCGGCTCCCAGAAGACGAGGAGGGATCGACTTGTCCGGGAACGGATGGCCCGTGACGCCCGCCAAGATGAACCCGAAGAGGAGGAACGCGACCGACACGATGACCCCGCCCCGGAGGATGTGGTAGATCAGTCGGTTGATGTCCTCGACCTCGGTCAAGACGGCTCGGCGCAGGGCCGCGATGCGGTGTTGGACGAGACGCAAGCCCGCTCGGGCCGTGATCACAGGACCCCTCCGAAGAGCCCGAGCGCCCGGGCGGCCATCGCGATGCCGAGCCCCGCGAGAAAGATTGAGAAGAGGAACCGAACGTTCGCGGCCTTCGATCGAACGAGCAGTCGGGTGCCCAGGTTCGTGCCCGTGAACGCGCCGACGATCACCATCGCGGCGAGCTGCGGATTGACGAGGCCCTGCGAGTAGTAGATGAACGCGCTCGCGGCCGCCGTGACCCCGATCATGAAGTTGCTCGTCGCGACCGCGGCTTTCATCGGCACGCGCATCAAGATATTCATCGCGGGCACTTTGATGAACCCGCCTCCGACACCGAGGAGGCCCGAGAACACGCCGGCGGCGGCGCTCGCCCCGAACCCGGCGACGGGACGTTCGACTCGGTACCGGTACACGCCCTGGTCCTCTTGGTCGAAGTAAACGCTGCTCAGGTTCAGGCGCTTGACGAGCGGCCGTTCCTCCTCTCCACCCCGATACGCGCGATCTTTTGCGGTCTCTGCGACCCGCACCATCGACGCCGCGGCATAGAGGACGACCACGCCGAACGTGAGGAAGAGATAGACATTCGGTACGAGGATCCCGACGACGGCACCGGCGATCGCACCCAGGGTTGTCGCGACCTCGAGGAACATCGCGAGACGCAAGTTCGTGACATGATCCCGTACATACACGGATGCGGCGCCGGAGGACGTCGCGATGACGCCAATTAGGCTCGTCGCAATCGCGATCTTGATGTCGATCCCTAGCGCCAGCGTCATGAAGGGAATGAGGAAGATGCCGCCCCCGATTCCCAGATAGGAACCCGCGAGGCCCGCCAGGAAGGCTGCGATGGCCAGCAACAGCAGGACCTCGACCATCGCCATGCGGGCCGGCTAGACGCCAGGCCGATAAATTTCT
>WNGR01017410.1_pt1 | contig 10458 bp, 15 predicted proteins | sample 5407581 | NCBI WGS metagenome assembly WNGR01 (sample SAMN13153383, study PRJNA577476) | soil metagenome | isolation source: 80 cm soil or saprolite under Garry oak tree replicate 2 | place: USA:California | collected 2016-06-15
ACCCCCCGGCCCGCCGCCTGACCGCCCGCTGCGCTCCGGCAGCGATCACCGGGCGGGATGTCGGCATGCCCGCCGAATCATGATCGGAAAAGATTTCCGGACCCATCTCTTGACAGCAAACGCCATGGGGTGTCTCACCAGGGCTCAGTGCCCAGTGATCGCGCCGCACCGACACATTGCCCAGTTCCACCCCCAGCAGGTGGCTAGCGACCCCGTGGACGGACCAACCCGGGCAGACAGTGGCGGCCATCCATTCATCGGCGGACAGGCCGGTCAGCAACGCCACCAGCTCCAAGCGAAGCGGCCGCAGCAGCGGCGATGCGTCGACGCGGAGAAAGCCCATGCTGGCAGCCTGCCATCCACCCATGCCGCCCAGGAGCTCACCGCTGAGGAATACCCGCTTCTGCCGCGCTGGTCGCGATCCACCACGGTGTCTTGGTTCTCCCGGGTGACCGTGAGCTTCCGGGTGATCTTTGGCCGGATACCCTGGCCAGCAGGGCCCGCCCGAGGCAGAAGATCGGGACGCTCGATGAGCAGGAGGAATACCGCAGAAATTACTTCGGGCGGTTTAGTGGCTCCGAGGGCGACGAGATCCAGTGGACGCTGACGGGCGGTCCGAAGGCGATCCTCAGCAACGGCATTGGTGACGATAACGTGGGGGTCCCGGCCGACGGCTGAGATTTTCGCGAATAGCCTCCGGCCAAGCAAGGCCGGGGGGAAAGACCTGCCGCAGCGCCTCGCCAAACACGTCGAGCCGGAATTGATTTTTCCTGGTCAGTGTTTCGCGCCGCCTGGCGGCTCGATGCTTTCTTCGTGGCCGCCGACCGTGCTGACCCAGGAGATGAGGTTTCGTACGTCTTCCGGCAGCGACCGTTCCGGGAATCCGATCTTGCGTCTTTGTCCCTGGCTTTCGACAGTTACTGTGTAGGTGAAGCGGTCGGGCTCGGGTTCTTCGGGACTGGGTGTCGTCAGGGCGTCGGAGAGCCCGGCTCGCCGCACCAGGACCGCGAGTTTCTGCCGGTCGCCGGGTGACAGCCGTTCTGTGTCCGCAGTGATGGTTCGGATCAGCCCTGCGAACCCGCCACCGCGAACCACGGATACCCGCACGAACTGAGCATACGCCGTCTACTGGGTTCGCCGTTGCCAGCAAGATGCGCTACGCGGGTGTGATTCCGACCTGCTGCCAGGCCTCGCGGACGGCCTGCTGCTCGCCCCCTCCGGCGCCGTACAGCTCGCCGCTCACCTCTACAGTGGCGTCCGCGGCGGCCTGGAAGTCGGAGTCCTCCTTCAGCCGGGTCGTCAGCGTGGTGTACCAGATGCTTCCTGCCTTTTCCCAGGCGTTGCCGCCGAGGGCCGTCGCGGCGAGGAAGAAGGCGTGGTTGGGGATGCCGGAGTTGATGTGAACACCGCCGTGGTCGTGTTGGGGGTCGCCGTCATCGGGTAGCTGAACGTACTGGTCCATGTGCGCTGGCTGGTTGTCGAACTGGAAGGCGGTTCCCGGGGCTTTGAGCGACCGGAGGGCCGCTCCTGGGAGCCGCGGGCCCATGATGCCCTCCCCGATCAGCCAGTCTGCCTGGTCGGCGGTCTGTCCGAGGGAACGCTGCTTCACGAGGGAGCCGAAGACGTCCGAGAATGACTCGTTGAGGGCGCCGGATTGCGCCCGGTAGCGCAGGCCTGCCGTGAATTGCGTAACCCCGTGAGTTAGTTCGTGGGCCATCACGTCCAGGCACTCGGTGAAGCCGCCGCGCTTGAACATCTGCCCGTCGCCGTCCCCGTACACCATCTGGGCTCCATCCCAGAAGGCGTTGTCGTAGTCGGTCTCGAAATGAACGCTGGACACGAGCTCAAGGCCCTGGTCGTCCACGCTGTTCCGGTTGAAGACGCTCTGGTAGAAATCGAATGTCGCACCCGCGCCGTCGTAAGCCTGGTTGATGGCCGGGTCGCCAGCCGTCGGATCGCCCTCGCTGCGCACCAGGATGCCAGGGAGATCACCCTGGCTTCCGTTTTGCACGTCATAGACGGTTCGCCGAAAGCCGGCCGGCGGGAGCAGCATCGCCGCTGCCGCCTGCGGCTCGTGCTGGACCAGCCGGCGCGTGACCGCGCGCCGCTCCCGGACCCGCTCGGAGATGGCGAGGGCGCGGATGGCTGCTGGGCGCGTCTCTGGTGGCCCGTCCTCGATCAACCGGACGAGCACGTGCGGCGGGACGATGAAGCACACGTGGTCACTGGCCATGTTTCCCCTTCCCTGCGGCATCCTGAGAAGCCGCGATCTGCCTGCGGATGCCCGGCCGGGCCGGCTCACTGCCGGCTGGCCTTCCATAGCGCTGTGCGAGTCTGGATGTAACCGTCGTAGTCGGCGGGACTCTTGAGGTCGGCGAGAGGCGGCGTCCTGGTGCGCCGCTGAGGCGCGAGCGGAAGCTCCGAAACGAGTTCGGCATGGACCTGCTCGAGATGCGACGGCGTACCCGCGGCCGGGCTGGCACCAGCCGAGGCCGGTACGACTACTCCGTCCAGGGGGTCGTCATCGCGCGGCGCATCGAGGGTCAGAGCATCATCAACGCCGGGGGCAGCGGTGTCCCGGGCGGTTAGGCCCGGTAGCCCCCACCGTGTCTCCACGGTCTTGAGGATCGAGGTGTGATCGAGCGGCGTGGACCCGGTCGGGACGCGGAAGACGGTGCCGGGAGCGATAAGCGGAGAGACCAGGACGGCCGGGACCCGGAGCCCGAAGCGGGTGAAGTCGAATCTGTACTCGCCGACAGCCTGGTCAGGAGGGGTGGCGCTGATCGGCGGGGGGACGTGGTCGTAGCAGCCGCCGTGCTCGTCGTAGGTGACGATGAGCAGGGTTTGGTTCCATCCCCGGCCGTCTCTCAAGACTCGGTAGAAGTCGTGGATGAGCTGCTCGCCCTTGGCGACGTCATCGATGGGGTGCTGGCTGTTCCCCGCTGAACCCCATCCGGGCTCCAGGAAGGAATAGCCCGGCAATTGCCCAGCATGGGCATTGGCCCGGAAATCGTCAAACCGCCCGAAGCAGGCGTCTGGCGCGAACGTCGTACCGGGGAAGTCCAGCCGGGTCAGCGGGTCCTTGTCGTATCCGTAGATCTTCCAGCGGACCCCCTGGTCGGTCAGCAAGTCGAAGATGGTGGGGACGGTAAATGATTTGATGGCATCGTTCATGTGGCCCTGGCTGGACGCCGCTGCGGCGAACGCCCGGTTCGGAATAGTCTCGGTCGGGACGGATGAGTACCAGTGGTCACATACCGCGTAGCCGCGGGCTAGGCCGGAAAGCACAGGAAGCAGCTCGGGGGTAAACATCCCCATGATGTCGGCGGGCATCGTGCCAGCCACAATGGGGCGATGCCGCTGCTGATTCAGGGTGATATTCGCGGCAAAGTTCGTGATGAACCCGCTATTGGTGGCTACTGGCGGCGTAGGCGCCGGGTCGGCGCCGAACAGCTGCAAGTTGGTCGCGGAGTACCCCTCGCCCGGGTTGCAGCCGGGCATGAGGTAGGCGCTGGGCTTCGCTGGGTCGATCTTGAAGACTGTCGCCTCAGCGCCGTTAGCGTCGGTGTTTGACTCCGTTCCGGTGAGTCCTTCAAAAGGATCTCCGGCGGGAGACCTATTGGCCTCGTCCGCGTAGAGAACGCCCAGCATGTGGTCGAACGAGCGATTCTCGAGCATCAAGACGACGATATGCTCGATCGCGCCTAGCTGATTGCCTGCCATGAAGCTCCCTCCGCTGGGGGTGCTGCCCCCTCATGCGCTGCCGTTCGCGGGTCGCATGGATCCATGGCGGCGTTGACGGCAGCGGTGGCGACATCGACCTTGTTGGCGTCCAGCACGGCGTTGACGGCTCTGATGACGGCGTCTCCCCTCTCGGCTCCGGAAACCGCGTCAAATGCGCTCGCAGCCGCAGTCCGCTGGCTTCCTGGACGGTTGACGGCGGCAGCTTCACCGTCATGCAGTCCCCACTCTCCTTTGCCGTCGGCATCCTGTCTCACGCCAGGACGAGTTACTGGTCCGCGGATTCTGTCGCCGTACCAGGGTCGATGACCACCGAGGGTCTCGCCTGGAAGAAGGTCGCGTCCGGCGACAGGTTGGGGCTGTCTTCTGGCTCAACAAAGAGATGGAAGTCGCGGTGCCGGATCAAGCGGTCCCGGAAGTTGAAGGACCGGAAGGAAACCCAGTTGGGATCGGCAAGCCCGGGCTCGAGGAAGAACGTGGAGTCCTGCTGGAACAGCTGGTCACCAGGCCCGCTCGGGGCCTCAAGGAACACTCTGAAATCCCGGTGCCGTAGAAACCGATCTGGGAAGTTGACCGAGCGCAACGACACCAGGTGCGGCTGACCGCGCGGCACGACAGTGAACAAGAAATCCTCGGCCAGCTTGTCCAGCCTAGTCAGCTCGCCCTGGAAATTCCGGTGCCGGATGAAGTGGTCACGGAAGTTGAACGACTGAAATTGGAAGTGCTCCACTCGGGGCTCCGGTCAGGTCGACTACAGGTCACAAGTACTGGTGCTCCTTAATAGAGCCTCGCGGCGCTCGCCTGATACACCAGCCCGGCCCGGTTCCGCAGTTGATGTAGGACGATGGTCGGTAGATCTGGGTCCTGGCGTGCGTGACCTCGCCTTGCCTGGTTGGACGGCGTGTATCAAGTTGGTGTGTTGATGCTGGTCAGGGTCTTCGGGGCGACCTGGTAGATCCGCGATGGGGTCGAGGTGGCGAGGTGCGACCTGGCAGCCGCCCGGCGCTTCTTCACCCGGGCGATGCGCGTTGGCAGGATCCCGGTCGAGGTAACTACCGAGCGCGCGCCTGCCTACCCGCGCGCATGCAGATCACCCTCATCTGCACGCTACTGCCACCCGGTTCCGCGTGGGCAGAACGGCGGGTAGGGCCGCGGCCAGGGAATCGGCGGCGCAGCCTGCATATTTATGCATGACCGTCTGGACGCGAAAACGCACGGATCTGCCGCTGTGCGCGCGGGACGTGTAACGTCCGCTCGTGCCTGGGTCGGTGCGGTTGTTCCACCGTGACTGGATGCGAAACTACGCTCAGAGCTGTGGCACTGTAGGCCGCGACAGCGACGCTGAGGCGGAGCCGTCCGAGCCGCTGTACCCGAGGACGATACGGGCGCTGTGCGGCGGTCGTGGCACCGATCAGGAGATCGCGGCCTTCACCAGCTCGGCGACCTTCTTCTCCACCATGGGGCTCCACTTCTTAAGCGCATATGACACCGGCCACACGTCGCCGCCGTCGAGGTTCGCCGCGTCCTGGAAGCCCAGGGTCGAGTAGCGGTAGTTGAACTTGCCCGCGTTCTGGAAGAAGACGACGACCTTGCCGTCCGCATTCGCATAAGCGGGCATTCCCGTACCAGGTCTTCGGCGACAACTCGGGGGCGGCCGGGGTGACCGTCACATGCACGCGCTCCGCTAGCGCACGATCCTCCGGTGCCATCTCCGCGATGCTGTCGAGGACCGCCTGCAGGCCGTCGGCCTTCTTGGCGCCCTTCTTGCCCTCGGCGCGCAACTCGGCGGCCCGCTTCTTCATCGCGGCACGCTCCTCGGCACTGAAGCCGCCGGACTCGGTCTTGGCATTCTTGGCGGGCATGCTCGGGCTTCCTTTCTTGACGCTCAGGGGCTCGGTGTCATGTCGGCCTTCCACCGAAAGGCTAGGCCCGACCACACCGTGGCGCTTCTCGATTCCTGATCGGATCGGGGCCCAGCCGAGGCGCTCGAGTAGCGTCCCCCTCCACTGACCGAACATCCGGATCTGCCGCGATGAGGTATGTCGGGACGATCGGGTGCGGGGTTCGGCAAGGAAGGAATGCGGCACCGAGATGGCGGTCGGTGGTGGGTTAGCGCTGAGATCTGGTAGATCCGCGCGGCTTCGCCCACAGTGGCAGGCAGGCTCGGGGGAGTGTGCGGGCCTGGTGACCGGTGGGCCGACGTCGGGTCTGCGGGCTTAGAGGGTGGCTATTGTGATGCCTTTGTCCGCGGCCACCAGGCGCATGTCGCCGGGGTCGCTGGTTACGACGGTGATCTGGTCGGCGGTGGCTGAGTGAATGACCGCGCCCAGGTGCGCGTCGGCGACGGAGACGCCAGTCCTAGTTCGAATGGCCGCCGCGGTGCTGGCATTGGCTGCATCCAGTGGAAGGTCGGCGATCCGCAGGTGGTTCGGGAATGCCCACGCCGGGGAGGTCCGGTCCCAGCCGGCCTCAACGCGGACGGCTGTGGGTACCACCACCTCTATCGCGGCGGCGCGGCGCTTGCGGCTTGCCACAACCTGGGCGTGGCTCACAACGTGGCGGTGCTTGGGATGAGCCGGATCTCGCAGGGCCCGCACGGCCTCGTTGTCCAGCACAACGAGTCGCGTCATGCCGCTGGCAGGGCCCGGGCCTCAGCCCACAGCAGCACGTCATCAGGATTGGCATCAGGGTGATTCCTGGCGATCTCGGCGGCTGCCTGGCGCAGGCGCCCAGGCCTGGCTGCCAGGGGATGACCGTCGAGCTCTGCGGCTGCAACAGCGAGATCGCCGAGGTCGGGCCGGGCCTGCGGATGCTGTTCGTAATGGGCATCGAGGACAGCCTGCATCACGATTGCCTCGAGTGTGGCTCGCAGCGCAGCGGTTGTCAGGGCGGTAGCAGACGGTGCCACGCCGAGTTCCCTGACCGCGAGCGCCGCAGCGTCCCTGAGGGCTGTTGGGATCCTCATCGAGGTGTTCGACGTTTCTGGCCCGTCGGCGTCGAGAAGTTCGCTGATCCGTTCGATGGCCATCGGTGCCTCCATGCGTGTACTGTACCACATAGCTGTGGTACAGTACGTCGCAACGCGGCACCTGCAAACCTGGGTGCCAATCGCGCATAAACGAGTCATCTCCACGCGTCACGATTTGAGGGATAGAAGCAACCACGCCGTTTATCGTGACGAACGTCGGCTGATCAGACGTACGGCGGCAGCCACCCGGGCCTGCGCGAGGCCCACAGAATCACCACAAGTCCGCGTCCTGCCGCGGTCCACCACTGGAAACCCACAACCAAACTGAAAGCGGAAGGTCGGCAGTTCGATCCTGCCCCTGACCACCAGTTTCCCGGGCATCTGCCAGCCCTCTCACCTGCGGGAACGCAGGAAGAGAGGGAGCATCATGGCGAAGACCGCGCCTTTATTAGGAGTCTCTGACCAGCGGAAACGCTGGCCTGAAGGGAGCTGTCTTACAGCTCACCGGCAGGAAGAGAGACAAACTATGAGCGTGCCGGAACCGCGCTCCCGGTGGCCGAAGCCGCTCGCCGCGGGAGTGTTCCAGCCCGAGATCGGCTCGTTCCGGCTTGCCCTGGCCCACCTGATCCCCCAGGCCAGTCGGACCAGGTGGGAGCAGGTCAGTGGGCAGGACGTCCAGCGGTGGATGGTCTGGCTGCTGGGCCGCTACAGCGACTCCTACGCCAGCAACCAGTACCGGGCTCTGCAGCAGTTCTTTCGGTGGTGGGCCGAAGAAGAAGAAGAACTCCCCGACCCGATGGCCAGGCTGCATCCGCCGAAGGTCACCGAGAAGCTGATCCCGGTGTTCACCAGCGTAGAACTATCGAAACTCGAACGGGCCTGCCAGGGGCGGTCGTTCGCCCAGCGCCGCGATCATCGCCGTGTTCCAGGCGACTGGCATCCGGCTCTCGGAGTTGGCCGGGATCCGCTACGACGCCGAGGATACGCAGCGTAGTGATCTGGACCTGTGCCAGCGGGAGATCACGGTCCGGGGCAAGAGCGGCAGGGCGCGGGTTGTCAGGATCGGCTGCCAGACCGCCCGCAGCCTGGACCGCTACATCCGGGCCCGCGCCCGCCATGCCCAGGCCTGGCGGAAGCATTTGTGGCTGGGGGTGAACAACCGGGGGCCGATGACGGCGAACGGCATCTACCAGATGATCGCCCGGCGGGGCAGCCAATGCGGGGTGGCCGTGTACCCGCACCGGTTCCGTCATCATTTCAGTCACACCTGGCCCGGCCGGGGCGGCGCCGAGGGTGACCCGATGGAGCTGAACGGCTGGACCTCCCCGCAGATGCTGCGCCGCTACGGCGCCAGCGCCCGCAGCGCCCGCGCACGCCGCACCTACGACCGCATCATGGGCGACAGCTACTGACAACACGCGCACCTGCCGGTCGTTCTGACAGTCAGCAAGGGCGGCGGTGGCTCAGCTGCCGAGTGCGCGCCCGACGAGGGCACGGTAAAGGCCAAGGAGGCCGGGCAGGAGCGTCAGGTGGACGATCAGGTCACCGACGCTCGCACATGCCGATGAGCGTAAGCATGGATGATGATGGCCCTATGGCTGCAGATGGCCGCTCGGGTCGGTTCGATAAGGCGCCCGCATTGGCGGGGATGGACGTGCGCGTTTCCCGCGGCCGGGATGAGGCCGCTACCGTCGCGGAAGTCGAGTCGCTGTATTTCGCTGCCACTTCGGGGCGGCCGCTGTATGAGACGAAGGAAACGGCGGCACACTACGCCCAGCTGTACGGGGCTTTGCTGGCAAGGCCTGATGTGGTGGCGGTCCAGGCGCGCGATGATGGCCAGCTTGCCGGGTTCGCGTACGGGCACCCGTGGTCGTGGGCGGAACAGGCCGACAGCTGGGCCGATGAGCTCCGGGAACGGCTGGGGGAGGCCGCGGCCAGCTTGGAGGGCAGGATCGCTGTCTACCCCCTTGCCGTCCACCCTGGCTATCGCAGGGCGGGACTGGGCCGCCTGCTCCTGCAGACGCTGCTGGATGCGGCAGGCACCCCGCACGCCTGGCTGATTACCCGTGACGAGCCAACACCCGCGATGGCTATACATCAGCGAGAGGTGGAAGCCAATCGGTCACGGTCCCGAGACACCTAACGGCCTGCCCGGCCTGGTATTGATTCACGCTTAATCAGCGAACTCCCCGCCCCCTCCCCACAGACCCTTCACCAAGTCGCAGACCACGAACCCCTCGCCCGTCGCGACCACCCGCTTGCTGCGCGCCACTCGCTTCTCGCCCTCCCCACCCGATGGTGGCCATCAGCTGTGCCAACAAGGCCGAAGGGGCCGGGCTTCCGCCGCGTGATCGGGCACAAATGTTCAAGCTCCCAGCCGTGGACCCGGTAAATCATCGAGCCATCAGCGAAGGCGCGTGCTGAGGCCGATGGGCCTCAGGGAGAGGCAGGTTTCCGTGATCAGCGAGGTCATGCCGTATCAGAAGCGGTTCCTGGAGGTGTCCGGCCATGCCATGGCCTACGTTGACGCCGGGCAGGGAAACCCGATCGTCTTCCTGCACGGCAACCCGGCCTCGTCCTACCTGTGGCGGAACATCCTCCCCTACCTGCAGTCGGCCGGCCGTTGCATCGCCCCCGACCTGATCGGCATGGGCGACTCGCAGAAGCTGATCGGAAGCGGGCCCGGTTCCTACACCTTCGCCGAGCACCGGCGCTATCTCGACGGCCTGCTCGCCTCCCTGGGCGTCGAGCGCAACGTGACGCTCGTCGTGCACGACTGGGGCTCCGCGCTCGGCTTCGACTGGGCGAACCGGCACCGCGACGCCGTGCACGGCCTGCACTTCCTCAAGGAAGACTCGCCCGGCCAGATAGGGCAGGCACTCGCCAGGTGGTATACCTCCCTCCACCCTTGATCATCGCTCCGGAGGCAGGGGCCGGGCCGCAGACGGCAGGCCCAAGGACGCGCGGAACCGGTTGATCTGGATGCGTACGCACCCCACGGTCCGCGCCGTTCTTATGCGCTCAGAGTCGGCGATCCGGCGCTTCGCCTCCCTACGAGTCCGTCACGGCCGGTAATCCTGCCTCGATATTTGAGACGCGCACAGTGCCGCCGATCTGCACGGCGCGAGAAGCCTCGACGCTCATCCGTTGAGCCGCGCAGATCAGGTCGATCTGGCACTCCACGGTCTCCTCGCAGGATGCCTTGATATGCCCGGTCCCCTCTCCTGCGGCACTGGTCTCACACCCCTCCCCGGCCGCGCCGAGTGCGCGGACCGGTGGATTCTCGGCGCCCGCCTACACGCCCGCCCTCTGGCTGGCAGGCGGCCCTCGCGGCCGGGGACGCCGCCGCAGCATGAATACGAAACTTCAGAGAGATGAGCCGTTCCCGCCCTGCGGTAACGGGGACTTTGGTCTCTGCCGCTGGGCTGGCGCCGGTGTTTGGTGAGGGGAGAACGGGAAGGGGGAGCAGGAGGGTGTTATGTCTGGGTGTCCGGTGTCTGCGCGGTTCCAGCGCGGGATGGATGTGCTGGTCCAGGACTACGCTGGGCTGGGCGGCGAAGCGGCCAACCTGGCGTGGGAGGAGGCGCTGGTCAGGGCCGTGCCGCCCCGTCCGCTGCTACGGATATGGCAGAACGGCACCTGCGTTGTCATCGGCCGTGGACAGCGGGTGTCGCGCGAGGTGAACGTGGCGGCCTGCGCCGCCAGCGGTGTGCCGGTGCTGCGCCGGGCGAGCGGCGGCGGGACCGTTT
>WNGR01009089.1_pt1 | contig 10457 bp, 8 predicted proteins | sample 5407581 | NCBI WGS metagenome assembly WNGR01 (sample SAMN13153383, study PRJNA577476) | soil metagenome | isolation source: 80 cm soil or saprolite under Garry oak tree replicate 2 | place: USA:California | collected 2016-06-15
AGTAGAACAGCGCCGCACACCCGGCGATGATGCCGCCCGAAATGAACGCGAGCGCATAGGAGCCCGTGCGGTCGACGATCAAGCCCGCGACGACGGGCGAGAACGCCCCGCCGAAGTACCCGCCGAAATTCTGGATCGCACTCACGGACGCAATCATCGACGACGGCGCGATGTCCGCCGCGAGCGCCCACGCCGAACCGACCACGGCGGCAATGAAGGCGAGACCGACGGTGAACAGCGCAAGCGTCACGCTGAGCGCATGCGTGAACGGTATCGCTATCGCGCACACGGCGGCGCCCGCCGCGCAGCACGCGATCAATAGCCGCTTCGCGCCGATCGGCGTCGCAAGTCCACGATCGACGATCTTCTTCGCCAGATAGCCGACCGCGATTTCACCCAATGCGCCGCCGACCCAAGGAATCCCCGCGTACACGCCGAGCTGCGCGAACGAAATATGAAAGCGGTCGAGCAGATACAGCGGTAAAAACACGAGGAAAATGTTCCAGAGCCAGATCGTGCAGAAGTAGCCGAGAATCATGCCCCACACGCTGCGCCGGGTGAACAGCGAGCGCCACTTGAGCGAGGACGTCGCGAGCGATCGTTCGCGGCCACCGCCGCCCGCCTCGATGTAGTCGAGTTCATCCTTCGACAGCCGTTTGCTGTCGACCGGATTGCGATAAAGCAGCAGGAACAGCAGCGCGAAACCGATCCCGAATGCGCCCGTCACATGAAATAGCGAGCGCCAGCCGAACGCGATCATCAGTGCGACGAGCATGGCCGGCGCGAGCGCCGGTCCCCATTTCGACGACGAGTCCCACACGCCGGTCGCGAAGCCGCGCTCCTTGGCCGGAAACCATGCCGCGGTGATTTTCGCCGAGGTCGGCCAGCACGGCGCCTCGCCCACGGCAAGCAATGCACGCATCACCAGCAATCCGGAGATCGAACCGACCACGCCCGTCAGCCAGGTCGCGACGCTCCACCAGATCATGCCGAGTGCGTACGCACGCTTCGCGCCGAAGCGGTCGATCACCCATCCTGCCGGCAGCTGCATCACCGCGTAAGTCCACGCGAACACGCTGCCGAGCAATCCGATCTGCGTGCGCGTCAGCCCGAGTTCCTGAATCATTCCGGGCGCGGCGATCGACAGGCTGGCACGGTCCATATAGTTGATGATTCCGCCGACCAGCAGCCAGATGAGTACGTGCCAGCGGTAATTGAGGCGAGCGGGCCGCGCCGCGGCGGCCGATACGGTGATGGTGTGCTTGTCCAAATCGCGTCTCCGTTCAGATGGCCTGGCGCGGCCATTTATCGTCGTGGGTGGCGTCTTGTCGCGTTGCGCGACGCGATGCCCGTTTGCACGCACTGAACGGCCAGTGTACGGACGGAAGCGCTCCGGCTCCAATGTCGAAACCGGATGGCCCGATAGCGTTTGCGTTATCGAATGACAGCTTTCATCAACCCTTCATAGGCCGGCTCGCGGCCGGTCAGCTCCAGTCGTCCATATCGTGTTTGATGGTATGGCGGTTGGCAATCAGCGTCTCGACGCTCGGCTCGTTGTTCATCGCGCGCTGGATCGCGAGTTTCGTCGCTTCATAGTTCGTGCGGTACATGTCCTTCCTGTCGAGGTTCGGGTCCGTCACGCAACGCGGGTCGATCCATACGAGGCTGATGATGCACAGGTCGTTGGCCTGGTCCTTGGGCAAGATACCCTCGATCAGGCAGTCGACCACCGCGTCCGCGGTGGCGGACTGCACCACCCCGCCGAACAGATCGATGGTTGCCATGTCCTTCAGCGTGACCTTGGGGACGATAATGGTCGCGGGCCGCACCATCTGATTGCAGGCGCGAATCGCGAACATCGCCGTGTGCCCCTTGCTTTGCGCCATCATGCCGGCGAACGCGTGACCGACCGGGCCGTCGACACGGCCGATCAGTATCTCCGGCATGGCGTCGGTCGCCTGGCCGGCGGCGGCAAACACGGTCGCTTCGCCCGCGCGAAATGTCAGATCGGTACTCATGGGTAAGCTCCTTGGGCTGTGTCGCAGGAATAATTCGCTGGTCGAAGAGACGGCTGAATGCAAGGAGAATGCCCAGCACGCGCGACTGGGCGCGCACGGCCGGCGGAATGCCGGTATCGGCGGGGAATGGTGGCGTTAGAGCTTTTTTGTTTTTCTGGCGGCGGGGGCGCGCTCATGCGCGTGACGGGTGACAATGCGGGGTGACAGTGCGCAAAGTGTCAGCCTTTCGTTACACAATGCGGAGTCCGGCGCCGGCTACGACCGATGGTGCCCATTCGCGACGGAATCGGCGCCATCGTGGCCGCATCAGGTCGCTTCGCTTGCGACCCATCGAATCTGCCCGCCTCAATGAAAGTTGGACTGGACGGCGGCCTGCTTCGCCGCCGCCGGTCGATCCGCCGACTCCTGACCCGGCGACTCCAACGTATCGGGATCGCGATCGAGCACCGCGCGCGCCGTCTTCATATCGAGCGCCCCCTCCCATCGAGCCACCACCACGGTTGCCACGCCGTTGCCGATCAGATTGGTGACAGCACGCGCTTCGTTCAGGAAGCGGTCGACGCCTAGCAATAGCACCAACCCGGAGACCGGAATCTTGTGCATGGTGGCGAGCGTGGCAGCCAATGCGACGAACCCGGCCCCGGCAACGCCCGCGGAACCTTTCGACGTCAGCAGAAGCACACCCATCACGAGCAACTGATCCCAGAGCGTCAAGTGAATGTTCATCGCTTGCGCAATGAACAGCGTCGCCATGGTCAGGTAAATGGCGGTTCCGTCCGCATTGAACGTATAGCCGGTAGGCAACACCATTCCCACGACAGGCCGCGAACAACCCATGTTCTCCATCTTGATGAGCATCTGCGGCAGCACCGCTTCAGTCGATGCCGTGCCGAGCGTGATGAGAATTTCGTCCTTGATGTAGCGAAGGAACTTCCACAGCGAAAGCCCGCACATTCGCATGACGGCGCCGAGCACCACGACCACGAAGACGATCGAAGTCACGTAAAGGCAGAGCATCAGTTCACCGAACGATGCCAACGTGCCGATCCCATACTTGCCGATGGTGAATGCCATGCCGCCGAAAGCACCGATCGGCGCGACATACATGACGATCCGAACCACGCCGAACATGCCTTGCAAAAACATATCGAGCATGTCGACCAGCGGCGCGGTGCGCGGACCCAGCCTCGCAAGCGCAATCGCGAGCAGGACCGAAAAGAAGATGATGGGCAGGATCTCGCCGTTCGCGAACGCGCCGACAATGCTGTTCGGCACAATGCTCATGAAGAAATCGAGCATGCCGTGCTGCTGCGCCGCGTGCGTGTAGCTTGCAATAGACGAACTGTCGATATGAGCGGGATCGATGTTCATACCGCTGCCCGGCTTGACGACGTTCACGACCACCAGCCCGATGGCAAGCGCGATGGTCGACGCGACCTCGAAATAAAGCACCGCTTTCACGCCCACTCGCCCGGCTTCATGAAGGTCGTTCATGCGGGCGATGCCAACGACCACCGACGCGAAGATGATCGGCGCAAGCAGCATCCGGATCAGTTTGATGAACAGATCCCCGAGCGGTTTGAGTTGAGAGCCGATGTCGGGGAAGAAGTGTCCAACGAGAATACCGGAGATGATGCCGATCAGGACCTGCACATAAAGCTTGGAAAGATATTTTCCGATCTTTGAAACCCGCATCTCTGTCTCCTATGCGTGGCGTCTTTTAATGAAATCGGGCAGTTGGCCGCCGCGGACATAACCGCCGCGGCCAGCACAGCCGGATTCGCCTGCGCCTCTTGTTGATTTTTGCCGGCGCCGCGCCGCCTGTTACGCAAGGCGCGGCTCAACTGAGCGCTTACGCGGAAAGCTTTTGCATCTCGGCAAAGAGATCCGCCTTTCCTTCAAACCCGATCCCCGGCAGATCGGGCATGGTGATGTAACCATTGTCGACCTTGACGCCGTCGGGGAATCCGCCGTACGGCTGGAACAGATCCGGATACGACTCGTTGCCGCCAAGGCCGAGGCCTGCCGCGATGTTCAACGACATCTGGTGGCCGCCGTGCGGAATGCAGCGGCTAGGCGACCAGCCGTGTTGGCGCAGCATGTCGAGCGTACGAAGGTATTCGACCAGTCCGTAGCTCAACGCGCAGTCGAACTGCAACCAGTCGCGATCGGGGCGCATGCCGCCGTAGCGGATCAGGTTGCGCGCGTCCTGCATCGAGAACAGGTCTTCGCCGGTCGCCATGGGCTTGTCATAGTAATTGCGCAGCGTCGCTTGCAATTCGAAATCGAGCGGATCGCCGGGTTCCTCATACCAGAACAGGTCGTACTGCGAGAGCGCCTTCGCGTATTGAATGGCCGTGTCGAGATCGAAGCGGCCGTTTGCATCGACCGCAAGCTTCTGGCCGTCGCCGAGCACGCTCAGGATCGAATCGATGCGGCGCAGATCTTCGTCGAGCGATGCACCGCCGATCTTCTTCTTCACCACCGTGTAGCCCCGGTCGAGATAGCTGCGCATCTCGTCCTTGAGCTTTTCGTGGTCCTGGCCCGGATAGTAGTAGCCGCCCGCGGCGTACACGAAGATTTTGCGGTCGGGCTGCCCATTGCCGTAACGGTCGGCGAGCAACTGGAATAGCGGCTTGCCTTCGATCTTCGCGACGGCGTCCCACACCGCCATGTCGATCGTGCCGATGGCGACCGAACGTTCGCCGTGACCGCCCGGCTTTTCGTTGGTGAACATCGTGGCCCAGATTTTGTGAGGATCGAGGTTATCGCCGGCATCATTGACGAGCGAGGCCGGATCAGCTTCGATGAGACGCGGAATGAAGCGCTCACGCATCAGCTTGCCCTGGCCGTAGCGGCCGTTCGAGTTGAAGCCGTATCCGACCACGGGCTTGCCGTCGCGGATCACGTCCGTGACGACGGCGACCAGGCTCAGCGTCATCTTGCTGAAGTCGATATAGGCGTTGCGGATCGGTGAACTGATCGGCACGGTCTTTTCGCGTATTTCAACGATTCTCATGTTGTCGATGTAACGGGCTATAGGAAGCCGCAAGGTTATTCGCGGAAAGCCGCGCTATGATTCACTGAAAATCACTTCTTTATTAACTTACGGTGAAGACTGGCGCTGCATCCCATCTCCGGCTTTTTAGGGTCGCAGGACACGCATTGATCCGCTCGGAGATGCGCGCGCTAACCGCATGGCTATGCGCCGCCTTGATGTGCGCCGCAGCAATGCCGCCTGCACACGCGTCCACATCAACACCTAAGGCAGCATCACAGTCGGCCATATTGAGCGTCACCGAACTGGCGCCCGGGCTCTATGCCCACCGCGGCCACGACAATGTTGCAACGCGTCAGAACGGTGGCGACATCGCGAACGTCGGCTTCGTGATCGGCACTCGCTGCGTCGCGGTAATCGATACGGGCGGCACCGCCGCCGAGGGCCGCGCGTTGCGCGCCGCGATTCGCGCCGTCACACCGCTGCCGGTCTGTTATGTGATCAATACGCACATGCATCCCGACCACATTCTCGGCAACGCCGCGTTCGTCGGCGATCATCCGCAATTCGTCGGCAGCGACAAACTGGCGGAAGCGGAGATGTCGCATGCGGCAAACTATCTGCGGGTGCTGACGCGCGAATTGGGCGACGTTGCCGCCGGCAGCCGCGTGATTCCGCCGACGCTAGTGGTTCATGAAACGCTCGATCTCGACCTCGGCTCGCGCGTCCTGACGTTGCATGCGTGGAAAACTGCGCATACGAACAACGATCTGACCGTCTACGATAAAAGGACGGGCACGCTGTGGCTCGCGGATCTGCTGTTTGCGGGCTGCCTGCCGGTGATCGACGGCAGCGTGCTCGGCTGGCTCGACGACCTCGCCACAATCCGCGCGCTGCCGGGCGTGCAGCGAGTGGTGCCGGGGCACGGTCCCCTGCACGTTCAATGGCCGCAGGCGCTGGATGCCGAACGGGACTATCTGGCTCGCCTCGTGCGCGACGTGCGCGCGGCGATTCACGCGGGCCAGACGATGCAGCAGGCCGTCGACACGATCGGTGTCGATCAGCGCAGCCGTTGGCGGCTGGTCGGCGTCTATCACCGCCGCAATGTGACGGCGGCGTATGCCGAACTCGAGTGGGAGCAGTAAGCGCCGCACGCATGCAATGCCCGCGGCGCCAATGAAGGAGACGACAGATGCAAACCATGAAGCCTCACGCGGTGACATGGGCGGCAGGATTCGCGCTCGTCAGCATGCTGACGATGGGCCACGTGACCCAGGCGGCGCAGTCCTCGCCCGACGACGACCCGAACAAGGTGGCCAGCTGGCTGGACTTCCGCGCGGGCACCTTCCAGGACCGGCCGATCGATGCGCACGGCGACGCGGTCATCAAACTCGACGCGCCGAAGCGCGCGGCCGACGCAGCGATCGTACCGATCTCGATCACCGCGCAGTTCCCGCAAACGCCCACGCGCTACATCCGCAAGATTTATCTGTTCATTGATCAGAATCCCGAACCTTACGCCGGCTGGTTCGAGTTCACGCCCGAGTCGGGACGAGCGAATATCGAAACCCGTGTGCGCGTGGAGGATTACACGTTCATGCGCGTTATTGCCGAGACCAACGACGGCCGCCTGTACAGCGCGGTGCGCTTCGTCAAGGCGTCGGGCGGCTGTTCGGCGCCGGCAGGCAAGGACGATGAAGCCGCCGCGGCGAACGTCGGCAAGATGCGTCTGCGCACGGAAGGCGCGGCGCCGGCCGGTCAGCCGCAACTCGCGCAGCTGATGATTAGCCATCCCAATCGTACGGGCATGGCGATGAACCAGATCACCCGCATGTATGCACCGGCCTACTACGTTCGCAAGGTCGACGTGACCTACGCGGGCAAGCCGGTGATGACCGCGAACGTGAATTTTTCGATCAGCGAGAATCCGAACTTCCGCTTCTACTTCATGCCGCGCGGCAGCGGCGAGCTCAAGGCCGCGGTACAGGACTCGCAAAAACACGTGTTCGAAAGCGCGATCGCAGTGCCGGCGCAGGGCGTCGCGGCCCAGCCCGCGCCGGCGCACATGTGACGAAGAAGCGGATGAGCGAGGCACGTCAGGCGCGCGCCGCTTCAACCACGCTCAGCACGCGGTGCGTGACGGTTGCGCGCGCCGGCACGTGGCTCGCGTTGCTGATGCTCGTACTGCCGTTGCGCACGGCGCACGCTCAGACAGCCGATGCGGATGCGGCGTCGACGCAAGCATCACCCGCTACCGCCGCATCGAGTATCGCCGCATTGCCCGCGGTCGCGACCGGGTACGATATTCCGCGCCCGGTCGAACTCGCGCCGGGCGTCTACGCAATGCTCGGCAACGGCGACGCGGTCGCACCGCGCAATCATGGAATCGTCGCGAATAACGGCTTTCTGGTCGGCAGAAGCGGCGTGGTCGTGATCGACACGGGCTCGTCGTATCGATACGGCCGGGCGATGATCGAGGCGATTCATCGTGTCACGCCTCTGCCGATCGAACTGGTGATCCTCACGCATCAAGCGCCCGAATTCGTGTTCGGTGCGGCCGCGTTTCGCGATGCGGGCGTGCCGATCCTTTCACACCGCCGCACTGCCGAGTTGATTGCCGCGCGCTGCGCGATCTGTTTGAAGAATCTGCGCCGCACGCTGGGCGAGGAAGAAATGAGCGGCTCGCGCGTAACCGTGCCGGATCGAACCGTCGACGATTCGACGCGCCTTCAGGTGGGCGGACGCGAACTCGAACTGCTCTACTTCGGCACCGCCGCGACGCCGGGCGACCTTGCGGTTCGCGACGTGCAAACCGGCGTGCTGTTCGCCGGCGCGCTCGCGAGCATCGGACGTATTCCGGAGCTTCGCAATGAGTCGATCCCTGGCTGGCTGGCAGCACTCGACCGGCTGAATACGCTGAACATCGCCAAGGTGGTACCGGCCTTCGGTCCGATCGTCGCGCCCGCGCGCGTCGGCGAGACCGGCGAGTATCTGCGCGCGCTGGATGCGGCAGTGCGTCATGCCTATGCATCCGGCGAGGGACTCGTGAGCGCGAAGGAGCGCACGCAAGCAACGCGCTTCCGCGCATGGAAGCTCTATTCGGTGGCGCACCCGCAAAACGTGCAACGGGTTTATCTGGAACTGGAGCAGCGTTGAGCGATGAAAAGGTTTTATTGCTTGACCTGTCCGGTTTCGCCCGGCGCCGACGCTCCTTCAGGCGACATGGCTTTCGCGCGCTTATCCATCAGGGTTCCCGACGCGTTCCCATGAACGCCCTTTGCGGCCTCGTTTTGCATCTGATGTCCGGCCTCTCCCGGCTGTTCGCGGGGCTGGGTCGATGTACTCGATTTATCGTTTCCACCTTGCGCAAAAGCGCAGGTGCTAGCGACGATGGCTATCAGGCCGCTCGCTGTTCCGATCATTTTCATGGTTGTCTCCCGTTCAAAGCTGTCTCGACGCCGTAATGGCATAGTGCTTGCCAGCAACCGTTGAGACGAACGCGGACATCCAGCAGAGTTATCGACACGCCGCCATTCACGAGCGGCGCGTCGATAGTTTTCAGCGCTTATTAACCGGCGTTTATTGACCGGTATAGCCGAGCGGAACAGTCGCATTGCTTTTCGCAACCGTCGCGTTATTCGACACGATGTACTGCGGCACCTCCGTGAGCGTCAACGCGACGTGACCGTCGGTATAGGCGAGCGTACTCGTATTGCCGTAACCGTCGATCTTCGTCACATTACCCGACGTACCCGGGTTGTCGACCTGAAGCGAATAGCCGGTCGAGTACGTCTGGCTGTAAACGCCGCCGCTGGTTGGCCACTGCGCATTGCTGTGCGCCCACGCGGCAGTCACGACCTTGCCGTTGCCGAGTTGCTGGAACGCATACACGAAGGTTCCGGACGGCGCACCCGTGACCCGGCCCAATGTATTCGTGCCGTCGAGGGCACGAGTCATCGTGGCGAAGGCCATCGCTTCGGGCTTCGGCGAGAGGTTCGTCGCGCCGAACGCGCCTTGTGCGTTATTCAGGTCGAAGAACGAGCCGTATCCCACTTCGCCTGGATAGTCAGGACCGTAGAAAAACGTGGTGACCTGCGCACCGCCGCCCAGCACGATGATGTGCGCCCGCACGCCAACCGCGGCATGCGCGAACAACTGGTTCTGCGACGGCACCGTGGGGCCGTAGCTGAGGCCAGGATCGTAGCTCGCGCCCGCTTCGGTGAAGAAGAGCTTCATGTTCGGCTTGCCCGCCTGCATCACCGAACGCAACTGCACCATCTGTTTGTCGAGTGCGTTGGCCTGGTTCGCCGGATCAGGATCGGAGTCCTGCAACTCAGGCGGATGAGCCGGATAGGTACCGGCATTCCAGTAGCCATGCGTTGATACTGCATCGATGTAATTCCACAGGCCCAGCGCACCGAACTTCTGCAGATAGCCGGTTGTGCAGGTGTTGCAGTTCGCGGCGAACGGATTGCCGGTGCCCATCACGACTGCGTTTGGATCGGTAGAGTGAATGCCTTCGTAAGCAGCCTTGTACATGGCGACGAAATTCGCGTCGCTATCCGACCAGCCGAGGCTCGGCTCCCACGTCACCTGATAGTAGTTCTTCTGCTGGTTCGGGTAATTTGCGGCGCGAATCAGGCTCGTATCGGTACCGACCTTGGCCATGAAGTTCTGGAACTCCGGCATGTTCAACGGCGCATAGTAGCTGTCGTTGTACTGGCCCGTCTTCGAATCCCAGGCAGGCAGTCCATCGAGGCGCACAATGCGCATCTGATCAGGATTAGCTTTATAGAACGGACTAAGGTCATTCACGCTCGGCGTGTATGTATTGGGGCCGTTGGGTTCCATGACCGATATCTGACGGTCGTCGATCGTCCACGAGATACCCAGAGCGCGCAGCGCAGCGATGTTGCCGTTGAAACCCTGCATGCCGAAACGGTGTTGATCCTGATGCGCATACGTTACGGTGCCCAATACCGGCTTAAGCTCGGGCAATACGCCGAACGTCGCAATGCCCATCGGACGCGTTCCGCTTCTCGGCAACGTGCCGCCATTCGCGCGCAGCGTCGCGGTAAGCGCGCCATAGCCGGACCACGTCGACGTACACGGAATCGTATTGGTCTGCGCGCCGGCGCTAACCGCGAAACTTCCCTGCGCCTTGAGCGCGCCATTCGTATCGGCAACGGACCAGATCACCGTATCCGCGCTCTGCGAGTTCGTCGTGATCGCAAGCTTGAACGGTGCGTTGTTCTGGAAAATGCGCAGGCCGTCGGTGGTGGGGGTGTCGGCACTGATCAATCCGTTCGCGCTGCCGCCGGCTGTTTGTGTCGGTGTGCCGCAGGAGAGCGTGGAGTTGGTGGTTGCCGGTGCTGGTGCTGGTGCTGGTGCTGGTGCTGGTGCTGGTGCTGGTGCTGGTGCTGGTGCTGGTGCTGGTGCTG
>WNGR01012436.1_pt1 | contig 10457 bp, 6 predicted proteins | sample 5407581 | NCBI WGS metagenome assembly WNGR01 (sample SAMN13153383, study PRJNA577476) | soil metagenome | isolation source: 80 cm soil or saprolite under Garry oak tree replicate 2 | place: USA:California | collected 2016-06-15
GTGTATTGTCTTCACTCCCACGATACTTACGGGGAAAGGTTGCCCAAAACACCCCGCTATTATAGCATTCTTCGCTATTTCTGACAATAGAGCTAAGGTTCCTAACTCCAATATCCTATTCTTTTTATATCTGAGAAAAACGGAAAAGCAACAAAGGTAAAACGTTCTTTTCATTGACACCCTTCAATTTTTGTTTGATACTGTAATTAAGTGCGAACTACCCCTGTATGGATTGGTGAAAGATATGCAACGTCCTGGCAGAGAAGTTTCATCTTCGTTGCGTAACCGGCGCACGCAACCAACATTACCTGGCCCAACATCACCAACGGTTCCTGTGGTGGCGCAGTCACCATCTGCCGGGTTATACGAACCGCGATCGCAATCGAAAAAACGCTATACGCCACGACATGCTCTCTTTCAGTTGCTCTCGCTCGGCACACTCCTGGAAGTGTGCTGGCTGGCACTCTACCCTCTGCTGGCAGCAGCAACCCCTCCACAAGATGTAGCAAAGCAAGCGTTACTGGGTTTATTTCCCTGGTTACCGCAACTATTCTGGACCACCAGGTTACCATTCCTGAACTCATGGCTGGCTGTCATTCCCTTCTTTCAACCGACAAGGGATGAAGGCAACACAAATCTCCTGTTTTTGCTGCTGGCTCTCTCCTTCGCCCTGACACTGCTGGCCGCCATTACAGGCAAGCACGTTACAAAGGTGAAACCCTCCGTTCGCGATATATCGACACTTTTCTCTACTATCCTGCTGTTTACCATACTCTTTGGCATAACCTTTGTCTTCGCCGCTCCTGTGCTATCACAAGATATGTTTCTCTATGGCACACATGCGCGCTTAGTGACAGTCTATCACATCAATCCATATACCACCTTGCTCAGCACGTTCCCTCACGATCTGTTGCATACGGGATTGCCCAAAGATATGCAGGGGCGTGCACTCCCTGGCCCGATCTGGATAGACCTTTCATTGCCAGTCGTGCTGCTAGCGCGTGAGAGCATTGCCAATGTACTGCTTGGCTTTCGTCTCCTCGGCCTGCTGGCCCACCTTGCCAACGTCGCGTTGCTCTGGCTGATCCTGGCTCGTCTGAAACCAACAGCCCGTATATTTGCAACGCTGCTCTACGCTTGGAATCCGTTGGTGCTGCTCCTGAGCGTGAGTGATATGCATCTGGATGTTGTACTGCTCCTCGTGTTGTTCCTGGCCATCCTCTTTTTCCAACGCAAGTCCTCATTGCTGAGTTGGGTCTTCCTCCTGGTGGCTGTGCTGATCAATCCCCTGTCCTTGCTGCTCTTGCCTTGCTTTTTGCGCCTCCTCTCACGAGAGAATAGCACTGGAGGTCGTCGCGTATGGTGGTGGTTGTCCATGAGCGGTCTTAGCGTATGCATACCGGTACTGGCCTATACACCCTACTGGCAAAGCTGGGGACTGAATGGCTTATTGACGAGCATGCGCCAAGCTTTCCTACCGGATGCGGCGATCAATTCCCTTGATATAGCCCTGCTTAAATTGCCTATCAAGTTCTCCCCTGCTCTACTATGGTTACTCACACCGCAACACTGGATACTCTTTGCGGTTATCACGGTAGTTTGCATTCTCTTGCTGGGTATATGGTTAGCTGATACGCTGGAACTGGTTGTGCTATTCAGTAGCTGGCTCATGCTGGCTTTGCTCGTCTTGTTCCCGATCTACTGGCCCTGGTATGTCTTCGTACCATTGGGACTGGCTCTCTGCTCTGCCAATAATCGCACGATCTTGTTAGCCATGTTGCTAACAGTGGGTGCGCTGCTCTGTTGGTATTTCTGGTTATGGCAGCCAGTGTGGTCAGGGCTGGCTTTGATTACAGTGGGTTTTCCCCTGCTCCTCTGGGGCTGGTTGCTCTTCTTCCGTGCTACCTGGGTGATGACGCGCCCTCCAGAGCCGGAGCCACCGACCAACCAACAGGCACGTCAACGTTTTTCCCGCCCTTCGCGTCCCCCCTGGAGTGGCAATACCCGTTCCCGGCCCTCGCACCCATGATGGCCGCAAGGGCCATCAAATACGCATCAACCTGACGAAATGTGCGATCTTTCGCGTAGGGGTGGGGGTGGCGTGGATGCGGGGTTGGGGCCCTTGTGGCCGCCCGCCGTGGCCCGCTCTCTCCCCGACAGAAACTTTGTTCTAGGAAGAATGGATGGTGAAAATGCGGTAGAAGAGGGAAAAAGGAGAGAAAGAGCAAGCAGACAAGAAGAGATCGTCCCGTCTCGTAGACAAAAACCTTTTGAGGAGGACGATCATCAATTCATCAGACCTAGTATGAGAACAATGGGGCCAACAAGTCAAGGAAGTGTTTCCGCATTGACATGCGTATCAACAAGAAATCCTGGCGTTTGTCGTTCAATCCATTATCCAATCAGGCAAGGCCGTGATGCAAGTGGTAGGCCCAATTCCAACGTTGGTGCTACCAGGGGCAAGATAGCAATATTGCTGGACCCAAAGATGTAGGACCATTTGATCTGTAAGTAGTGGGCAGGTGGCACTACTCAAGCCATTGACTTTGACACGCTCATTAAGTCTGCTGGAACCCAGGTGGTGGGAGTAATCCTGTGGTCTAAAATGTCTGGCTCAATATGAGCATGGTTACCCGAGACAGTACTGTTGGTGAGGGTGAGCGTGCCAGTATTGTAGATACCACCGCCACTATTAGAGGCAGTGTTACCCGAGACGGTACTGTTGGTGAGGGTGAGCGTGCCAGTATTGTAGATACCACCGCCACTATTAGAGGCAGTATTACCCGAAACGGTGCTGTGGATGAGGGTGAGCGTGCCGTTATTGGTAATACCGCCACCAAGGCTGAAGTTGCCAGAAGCTCTATTGCCTGAGACGATGCTGTTGGTGAGGATGAGTGTGCCATTATTAGTGATAAAACTCGCGAAGGAACCGGGACTCGTACTCTTGATCGTGCTATTCATGAAGGCTAGACTAGAAATGGAGACTGAGACGCTGGGGATTACAAGGATTCCATAGCTCCGAGAGTTACTACTGATGCGGAGGATACCTGCGCCAGGGCCACGCAGCGCAAGAGATTTGGTGAAAATCAGATCTCCGCTCGTCAGCAGAATAGTCCCGGCCAGACTTGCGTCAAACGTGATGGTACTTCCGGCAGGTGCAATTGCAATGGCCTGACGGAGTGAGCCAGGCCCACTGTCATTAAGAGTAGTGACATGGGTTGGATTGGGAGGTAGTAGCAGGAAGAGCCACCCCGCAACGCCTGACGTAGATAGCAGTAGGAGCCCTACAACGATGACACTGATCAGAGCGCGTGCACGCTGTAAATCGCTGGCTCGCAGAAAGGCCTCTTCCCCTCTACTGAGCAAGGTGCGCTTGGCCCAACCGTTTGCTTCTTTGAGTCGAGAGCCGCGATAGAGGTGGTCACGGGGCTTGCCGCGTCGTTCCCATTCTACAACATCCTCCCTAATAATCTGTAGAAGACGAATATCGTCGCGTGCCACACGTAGCCACGCAGAAAGGCGTGCCCATTCACGGATAAGGGCTTCATTACTCACTTCAATAGTGATCATTCCGGCGATTTCACTGGTCGTCAGGAGACGTGCTGCAATGAAGGCATCTGCGACCTCTTGCAACAAGCGGGTCGTGGTGGTGTCAGGAAATGAGAATTCTGAGAGGCTCGCTCGACGGCGGGTAGTGTCCTGCTCGGTCATTCCTGGATCAATCAGGCGGAGAAATAAGGCACGTACCAGTCCTCGATGTTCATCTGAGGGTAATGATGCATAAGTGGACTCTGCATGCCTTGCTAGGGCACCTTTGACACCCCCTGTTTCATTGTAGGCTTGGAGCGTCAACAGATGTCCGGTACGTCGTTGAAAGAGTTGATCGAGCATGAATTGCAAGAGGGGCAGGGTCCCTGCCTGTCCCTTCACCTCAAACAGCAGATCACTCACTAGGTCATCTTCGAAAGACACTTGTACATCAGGGAGTGCAGCGGGCCGTTCAATCACCGACCGCAGGTCTTTGATATTCATTGGAACAACTAGGCTCTGGTGTTTCTGAATCAACCTGCCCAGTTCGGCATAGGACATCGGTCGGTCATAGAAATCGGCGCGAAGTGACAAAATGACAATAGCTGGACCTCGCGGTTCCGTCACTGCTGTTACGAGTAGGTCAATGAAGTGCTGACGCTCATCCTCGCTTACGGTTCGGGTGAATACTTCCTCAAATTGGTCGACCACGAGCACGACTTTCGAGCCTGATCCTTTCGCCAAAGCGTTCGCGAGCAGATGCAAGCCTCGTACCGAGGCGTTTTCTAAGTCTTCGAGTATCGTCTTGAGACTTCTATCTGGCAACCTACTCGCGAGCGTCAGTGTCAGAGCTTCGATGGGATGTCCACCTGGCACTATTGGCTCCAGGTAGACCCACTCCTCGCTCTCAGGTAATGCACCTGCTTGAAGGCGGGGGAGCAAACCTGCCATGATCACACTCGATTTGCCTGCACCGCTCGGTCCAACTACCGCTAGGAATCGTGCATGTTGTGTGTTAGCTTCTGCTGAAGCCAGCGTTTCCCCCAGCGCCCCCGTCAACTCGTCGATGAGCACATCGCGTCCAAAGAAATCCGTGGCATCGTCCTTTGTGAACGCTCGGAGGCCCTTATACGGATTACGCGGCTCAGGTATTTGGAGTGTCGGAATGATCCTTTCAGGTGTAGAGGAAGTAGTGCTGAGTACCGCCACAATCTCACGAAGTGCCTGCTCGTAGCGTTCCTCGCGAGCATCGATGTATTGCATCTCACCCCAGCCCATAGGAGCAGTGTCCCTCCATTGTGTCCCTGCCACCCATACTGCGTACACTGGACGTTGGTACATCTCCGCAAGGCGAAGTTCATCTTTGACAGAACGGGAACCTCGTGCATCGGGGGAGACTATAAGCAGCACATCTGCTGCTGCACGAATTGCAGTTCTCAAAGTATCTTCCCAATCAGGTGTACCAGGCTGCATTCCTCCAGGTTTCATCAAGGTGGCAATTCCTTGGTCGTGAAGATCGGCTTTTAGACGCTCGACGAACGCTTCATCAGCATGCGAATAGGAGATAAACACGTCAACGTGTTCTTCTAACAGCCTGTGTTTAGAGCGATAAAAGATGACCTTGAAGGTTCTATCCTTCCCTAGTTCAAAATTGGCAGGAGGCAATCCGGCTCTTTCTAATGCATGTTGCATACGTTGTATTCCTGATCCCACTGTCTCAACATATCCATAGAGATAAAAGAGGCGCGCTATTTGGGGATTTCTTGGGTAGCTCTTGTGCTCCTCCTTTAGGAGTTCCAGTGTCATCGGTTCTGGAGGAACTCCTGGGTTGCTGATCTCAATGCGGTCATCGAATACATCGATATAGACAGGACTCGTTTGGTTCGCATACTCTCTATGTACTAAGGCATTTGCCAGAACCTCTTCCAGGGCAACAACAGGGATTTCTGGTTCCTCACTGCGCTCCTCCTTGCCGATCACTCGGGGCAAACGCAGACACTTTCGTAGGAAATCACGGCTTGACTCAAACTGTTTGATCAGATCACCTCGATAGTCTTGAGCATCCAACCATCCGCTGTGACGAGCATCCCCATTCCATAGAGTACAGCGCGTAAAGGCACCTGCTAACCACTTTGTCGGTTTCAGTCCGAAGCAAAGAAGTGCTCCATAAGTAGGATGCGCTTCTTCCAGAAGTTCAAAATGCCGTAACTGATCTTGGTCAGAGGCTCCGCGATAAAAGTCCTCCTGTATTTGAACCCGATCTCTTTTGAAGAATTCAGTCACTTTCTCCTGATTGAGATCAGTAACGGAAGCAGTCTGGCACCTTATCTGATCAAATGGTTGATGTGGATTGAGCCGATTGAAAAAGTAGCGATCTGTTATTTGATCTCGCAGGTCGGATAGGACTGTCATGAGTGCATCTTCTCTTGCTTGGGCGGCTTCTCTGAGACTGCGTGCAGACTGTTTGGGATAGTGTGCTAAGATACAAGGCTTACTTGTGCCTTCCACCCACAAATGAGGAGGTTGTACTTGCATCTCTTTGGTCAAATATTCGGCGAGAGAAGCAACGTCGACTCTTCCCTCATCATCCAGCACCTCTTTTCCTTCACCTCGCAATGCCCGCAATACCAGTCTTGTCATGAGACCATGACCGTCCAACTCTAGGGCTGTCGCATCATCTCTTGTTGCCATCAAAATAAGTCGTAAACGATCCTGGTGCCCTTTCAATTTTGAAGCATTGAGATAGTCTTCGACGATCTGGCGTATATCTACTTGGTATAGGTTACTTCCAGCACCCACCATTTTCCCCGCATAACAACAGTCTAACATGAGCAGCGCTCTGCCAGCTTCTGCCCGCTGAAAGAAGGCTTTCCATAGCCAACTCATCGAAAGATGGAGGTCTGGCATAACTTTTATTTTCGCCTCCTCAAAGTCGTGCGTCACAAAGTAGACGTCTTCTTGGTTTTCACCTATGTGCATCCGTTTTGCATGCCCACTGAAGTAGAAGAGGAGAAAATCTTGGCTCGTTCCTTTATCTATCAATTCTGTCACTGCATGCATGATCGCCCATGTCGAGGCCTCTTTTCCAACAAGAGGCGGTTCTAACACCGCGAAGTTGCACTCGGGCTTCCTCAGAACGTCTGCTATGGCGTGAGCATCGCGCTCGGCATATAAAAGAGGCTTCAAGTAGGTCGATTTCGTCGAATTATTCACTCCCACCACAAGAGCGAACCGCCTTCCTTCACTAGAAATGGCGACGACCTCATTGGATGAGCTATTAGGAGTAGGCATGACAGGACCCTTCTTACCCATTCTGCACAGCCAAAAACAAGTATGGAGTTATACTAGTGTGCATGGTATCGCTTCTTTTTTGGAACCTGTACCCTCGTTTTCACATTGGTTTGTGGAAGTACCTGTTTAGTTACTTCAGGATGAGTACGCTGAAGTTGCTTTAGCAGCTCTGTCACACTTCCAACATCAGAAGCTTTGATCGTTAACGGTTTACTGTTAACCTCCACTGTGATTTCAATGGGTGCACGACGTGTTTTCTCTTTCTCAGCTCGCCAATCACGCACTTTCATGATGCATTGAAGTATAGAAGAGGTAGTCATGAATACTGCTGTCAGCAACGCTTCATTGTCATGAATAACGTTGTAGATGTGGACGACAATATCAAAGGCTGGGCCTCCCTTGGTACCTGTATACGTTGGTTCAACCGTATAGCCACTACTTCTGAGAGCGTCAACAATCTCTCGACTGACTTCCTCAACATCAGCGCTATCTGGCTGTTGTTCGTCTTCAGAGACAATCTCAAGTTGGATGATGATATCTTTGGGGATAATGGAGAGCTGCTGATCACTCATTTGACACCTCACTTTTACAGAATGTGACGGAAATAACTCTACTCAAGCCAGACGAAATCAACTGCATTTCTATGCAGGTTATTTCTCCGCTTCTGATAACGTCGTGTAGTTCTGGGGTCTTTATGCCTCGCGGCATCCTGCACCAGCGCGAGATCTGCACCGCCCTCAAAGGCGAGCGTAATAAAACTCGCCCGCATCCCATGCGGAGACATCGCGATCCCGACGGCGTGTGCATGCTGCTTCACAATGCGCTCCACCTGATTGGGATGGAGCGGTTTCTCCTGGGGATGATCGCCTTTGCGAAAACTCACAAAAAGTGGTGCTTCTGGGGCTGCATGCGCACGACCAGCAGCCACCAGGTAGTCATCAATGACCTGCCGGACCTCAACCGGGAGTTTGGCAAAGCCCCGTTTGTTGCCTTTGCCATGCTGAATAATGGCCACATGATACCCCTGTTCCATCACCAGATCGCCGATGGTCAGTGCCACAGCTTCCGCGCGACGAATGCCTGTGCGGAGCAACAGCATGATCAGCGCATAGTCCCGTTTGCCGAGCGTCGTGCGACGATCAATCGCATCCAGCAGCATCTTCGCTTCTTCTCGTTTCAACGCCCGGTGGGGACTCTCATCATCACCGGCTTTGAAGCCGCGAATCCCTTCAGCAGGATTCTTTGCTAGCAGACCGCGCTGAACAGCCTCGTCCAAAAGTCGCTTGGCGACAGCCCACATCCGTGATGCCGTTGACTGGGCATAGCATTCTGCCAGGTAGGCCCGATAGGCGACTAGCTCATCTCGACTCAGCAAGAGGAGAGAAAGGTTCTGGTCGGCCATCCACTGTGCAAAATGTTTCGCATCGATGGTGTATGTCTTGCATGAGGTGGGAGCCAGTTGCCCGGCGACATTGTGCATCGTCGCGGCCAGTGGTGGGTTCAGAACAACCTCTTTGACCTGGATGGCGGGTACTCGATGCATTCCATTACTCTTTTTGCTCGGTCTCAACAACGCACAACGACGACCAAATAGGGGTGCTAAAAGACCCTTTAGCACCCCTATTCTACCAAAACAAACGCCCAAAATACCAGTTTTTGCTCTATCAGTTCTAGAGAATATAGTACTGTTAGATACAATCACGATCTCTTTTTTCCTCCCTCCATTTCTCTTGCTACAATCCACCTATGAGCCTGGCTCAAATAGGATTGTATGAGGATGAATCTGTATGAAACGACAATGGACCGATGATGTGTCACTTTCAACTTTCGTCTGCACTCTGAAGAACTTTCGTTTGCCCTGAGAGTGCCATTTGTCAAAAAGTTTGGCCGCTTCGTGCCATAAGTTTGGCCGCTGAGCAGAAAAGCATACAAAGTGCCCTGTGAAGCTAGATGAGAGACAAAACTCTCGTTAACATTCGCCATAGCCTCTGCCAGAAGCAAAACTTTCGTCTGCACTGGTGTGGAGTTCATCTGCACTCGGCCAGTGCAGACGAATTCCACAGAAACGAGCCAGCATCAAAGGAAGAGGGTGGAGGAGAATCATTCACCGAGGCGAGGATAAGGGAACCAGTAGGGGCGATAACTGCCGTCCTCGTGCCGTAACTCGTCTGCTGTTGCATAACACAGAATGGTCTCATTCCAATACACCCAAATCATGGCTTCAGTTGAGGGAGCAGGTCGAATGGTCACGATTTCGTTCGCCCAATAGCGTAACACATTCTCCTCTGCATCACGATAATGCCATCCTCGCCACTCCAGCGTTCCATCCGTTCCAACGGTTGCTGGATAGCTTGGGAGCAATTCTCGCAACCAGGGGAAATTCCAGGTGGGCTCGCTACGGGGTGGAACCCGCCATCCCATCGTGCGAGCGACCCGCTGCTTTACGAGGAACGGTGCATAGTCAAAGGCTCGTTCACAGGCCCGGTCCAGAAGACGCAGGTAGTGGATGGAATCAAGCACACGATCGGCTACCTCACGCTCCCACTGCCGAAGGAAAGGATCTTCTTCTGGTGCTATCTCTTCCACCTCCATCTCCCATCTGTTGACCATCTTCCATCCTTTGACGCTTTGAGCCACTTCTGAAGCATAGGAACCCTGCACACGGAGACGTGCTGGGGGGTGGAGCTGCCACAAAAATGGGGTCCGGCCCATATGCGGATACACCAGGGCATCATAGAGCGTCAAATTGAGATCAGTGACGCTTGGGGTACCACCAGTGCAACGAAAGGCGAGTACTTTTCCGGTCGCTTCCTCGGTCACAAGCATGACGATAGGCATGGTCAATTCGGTCGCACTCCGCACACGCACGGTACTTTGATGCCAGGCGAGTTTCCAGGTGACCATTTGGGGTTGGGTGCTGTTCCGAAAGTGACTGACACGTTGGCGCATGAAATGGGCACAGATTCCTGTGACAACCGCTTGAGAGAGTGGAGCTATCCCAACGTCGAGAGCCATACGACGGAGAATTTCCCCAACGGTCGTCATTGGACGCAGGACTGGTGGCGTATAAAGAGCCTGGACCATCTCAGCAATAGGTTGGGTCACCACCGCAAAAAAGGCTGTGAAGATCGCTTCTTGCGATGATGACAGGCCAGAGGCAATACCTCCTTCAGCGCGTTCCAAGCATAAGATGATCACATCCATCTGCCTGAGCCAAGGGAGGTGCTCGTAGATCTGCGGTACCTGTTCAGCTTCCTTCAGCATGCCATCAAGGATCTGTGGTATGCGGGAAGGCTCCAGCCAGGGTGAAGCATCTATGGTGCAGAAAGGATTGGTTCTCATACATGAGGTGGTTTCTGCTCGGAAGCGGCTTCATAGGGGCCACGCTCTGGTGCGGAAGCAGGCATCGCTCGTGGGATCGGAACGTGAGGAATGAGCGTGAGGCGAAAGGTTTCGGTCAAAATAGCCGGAGTAATGCGCTCTGCCTGCCGCGCTCGTGCAATTTGGCTGGCGTATTGCAGCACGACGCGTAACTTCCGAAAGGAGGGACACACCCGTTGCCAGAGCACTCTTCCCATCTCACGATCAGCGCTATCGTCCTGGTGATACTGCCAATAGGGCAGCGTCAATGCAGGCAG
>WNGR01009091.1_pt1 | contig 10456 bp, 10 predicted proteins | sample 5407581 | NCBI WGS metagenome assembly WNGR01 (sample SAMN13153383, study PRJNA577476) | soil metagenome | isolation source: 80 cm soil or saprolite under Garry oak tree replicate 2 | place: USA:California | collected 2016-06-15
GGTCGACCGGACCCCGTACGACGCCGCCCGGCACGGTGGCGCCAAGCGACTCGAACTCGGCCGAAAGGAGGTGGCCTGAAAACAGCCCTGCAGCGCCCATGAGAGGCGGGTGGGTTGACACAGAAGGTGTCACGAGGCCTCGCCCTCGGCGCCAACGTCCTCGATGTGGCGCCCCGAGCGCACGGATTCCGGCTGGGTGCTCACCGGGTTCCGGCGGGCATCGGCCTCCTCGTCCTTCATCTTCACCATGAGCCATCGCTGGCGTCGGCCGGCGTCGGCGCCGCCGGCGCCGGTCCGGGTGAACACGTAGCCACCCCGCAGCTTGGTCCCCTCCAGCCACACCGCCACGTGCCCATCCTCCACCGCCTGCTCCACGGGCACCGGACGGCCGTCGCGCTCGGTGAGGTTCCGGTACGTCCCGGTGTCCCACACGATGACGGGTCCCGCGCCGTACTGCCCCTCGGGGATCACGCCCTCGAAGTCCGCATAGTCCAGCGGGTGGTCCTCGGTGGGCATGGCCAGGCGCTTGTGGCGGGGATCGGTGGAGGGGCCCTTGGGCACGGCCCACGACTTCAGCACGCCGCCGGCCTCCAGCCGGACGTCGTAGTGCAGCGACGTGGCGTCGTGCTTCTGGATCACGAACATGGGCTCGCCACGCCGTCCTCCAGGACCCCGGCGCCGACGGCCGGCGCCGGACGGCTCGGGAGTGCGGCCCGGGTCCCGCTTGCGGCGGTAGGCCTGGAGGGAGTCGCGTCGCTTCGGCATCCTCTCCAGGAAAGCTTGCCCGCCCCGCCCGGTTCGGGAACGCCGGCCCCGCGGGATAATCGGGGGGCCCGAACCTGCGGAGGACCGGACGCCGTGAGGAAACGAGCGCGCATCGTCGTCGACACCATGCTCCCCTCCGGAGCGCACGCGCGCCTCCCGGGGGCGGAGGGGGCCGGCGTCCCGGCGTTCCTCGACGAGTTCGAACGCTCCGCGGCACCGCTGCTGCGGCTGGGGCTGCGGGCCGGGATGGCCACGGCGGTGTGGGTGGCGCCGCTCCTGATCGGGCGGCCCCCGCCGATCACCCTGTACGGCCGGCGGACCCGGGAACAGGCCCTGGAGGCGCTGGCCCGGACACGGGTCTACCCGCTCCGTGCGGCGTTCGGCGGCCTGAAGCTGGTGGTCTCCCTGGGGTACGGGGCGGACCCGGCCGTCCGCCGGGCCATCGGCTACCGGGTCGGCGGGGACCCGTAGTGATCGTCGATGGCGCGGCGCGGGATCGGCCCCGGGACCCCGCCCTGGAAGAAGCGTTCGACCACGTGGTCGTGGGCTCCGGCGCCGCGGGGGCCACGGCCGCGATGGTGCTGGCGGAGTCGGGCGCCTCGGTGGCGGTGGTGGAGGAGGGACCGGCCGTTCGGACCGAGGAGTTCACGGACCGGGCGTTCCCCACGCTCCGGACGCTGTACCGCGACATGGGCGGCCAGATCGCCCGGGGCCGGGCGGCCATCCCCGTGTTCCAGGGCAGCTGCCTCGGGGGCAGCACCGTGGTGAACTCCGCGATCATGTGGCGGCTGCCCGAGGACGTGTGGGCGGCCTGGCGCGACGACTTCGGCCTGGGCGATGCCCTCCCGCTGGCGGAGCTGGAGCGGAACTTCGACCGGATCGAGACCGACCTCTCGGTGGCGCCGACGCCGGAGGAGGTGTGGGGCGGGAACAACCGGCTGATGGCCGCGGCCGGGACGGCGCTCGGCGTGCGGGCCACCCCCATGCGCCGGGCCGTGGTGGGATGCCGGGGCAGCGCCCGGTGCCAGAGCGGGTGCCCTCATGGCGCGAAGCAGAGCATGGCCCTGACCTACCTGCCCCGGGCGGAGCAGCACGGCGCGGTCCTGTTCGTGGGGGCGCGGGCCGACCGGGCCGAGATGGCCGGCGACCGGGCGGTCGGTGTGGCCGGCCGGTTCTCCGGCGGGGGAGGCTTCCGGCTCCGCGCCCGGCGGTCGGTCGTGGTGGCCGGATCGGCCACCCAGACCCCGGGCCTGCTTCGGCGGAGCGGCGTGCGCTCCTCGCAGGTCGGGGCGCACTTCCAGGGCCACCCGGGCGCGTCGGTCATCGGGCTGTTCGACCAGCCGGTCGGCCTGTGGTCCGGTGCGACGCAGGGATTCGAGTCGGACCAGCACCGCCTGGACGGCCGGTTCAAGGTGGAGAGTGTGGCCCTCATGCCCGAACTGCTGATCGCGAACCTCCCCGGCGTGGGGGCCCGGTGGCTGGAGGCCATCGCGCAGGCCGGGCACATGGCCATGTGGGCGGTGGACATGCGGGCGTATGCGGAGGGCCGGATCGACCCTCGCCGGGACCGGCCCCGGATCCGGTTCGACCTGGAACGCCGCGACGTGGCCAATCTCCGGCGAGGCCTCGCGTTCACCGCCGAGATGATGTTCGCGGCGGGGGCGCGGGCGATCATGCCCCTGGTGCACGGCCTGCCCGAGGTGATCGAGCGGCCGGACGACGTGCGGCTCGTGCGGGACGGTCCCGACGACGCCCGGGCGTATTCCATGGCGTTGACGCACCTGTTCGGGACGGCGCGGATGGCCCCGCGCCCCGAGGACGGGGTGGTGGGGCCGGACTTCGCCGTGCACGGGACCCGGAACCTGTACGTGGTGGACTCCTCGGTCTTCCCCACGAACACCGGCGTGAACCCGCAACTGTCCATCATGGGGATGGCGATGCTCGCCGCGACCAGGCTGGCGGAGGGAGACCATGGCTGAGCACACGTTCGAGCGGTTGGCCCGAAGCTCCCCCGCGGAGCTCGAGTCCGTGCTCCGGTCCGGCGCCGCGCCCGACGTCGCGTCGCTGACGGGGGCGGAATGGCGGGGGTTCAACGTGGGGCTGAAGATGCGCCTCATCGGCTCGCAGAAGTTCGTCAAGGGCTTCTTCGCGGGAACGGACGGCGTGGAGGGCTACAACACGCCGGTGCGCCAGAACGGGCTCGACGCGCCGTGGGTGGCCAAGCCGTCCCCCGAGGACCCCAAGCGCTTCGGTTTCTTCATCGTCCAGCCTGTGGAGCCGGGCGGGGCGGACAGCCGGTACCCGCGGGCGCTCCTGCTGGAATATGGGGCCAGCCGGCGGAACCCGCAGCGCTCGCCGACGCGACGGATCCGCGACTACCTGGTCCAGCCCGACCCCGGGAACCCTCGCCTGATGCTGGGGAAGGGGTACCTGGCGGTCAGCGGAGCGCGGTTGTTCCCGCAGTTCTTCGTGATCGAACGCCTGGACAGGCCGGCCTGGCGCCCCTGAGGCAGCGCGGATGCTGCTGAAGGAGATCGCCCGCACGTCGGCAGAGATCGCGGCGACCCCCGCTCGGCTTGGAAAGATCGAGCGGCTGGGGGAGGCGCTGCGACGTGTGCGGCCCGAGGAGGTCCTCGTGGCTGTGGCGTATCTGTCCGGCGAGCTGCCGCAGGGCACCATCGGCGTGGGGTGGGCGACCCTTCGGGACCTGCCGCCCGCTGCACCGTCGGCGTCCCTGGAGGTCCTGGACGTGCACCGGGCGTTCGACCGGATCAGGGAGGCGGTGGGGCCCGGGTCCCAGGCCGTGCGGCGGCGGGAGGTCGCGGACCTGTTCGGCCGGGCCACCGGGGACGAGCGGCGGTTCCTGTTCGGCCTGCTGTCGGGGGAGCTCCGGCAGGGGGCGCTGGAGGGCGTGATGGTGGAGGCGGTGGCCCGGGCGGCGGAGGTCCCGGCCGGGGAGGTCCGCCGGGCCCTGATGCTGGCCGGCTCGCTGGGGGCGGTGGCCGCCGCGGCCATGGCGGACGGCCGGGGCGGCCTGGCCGGGTTCCGGCTGACCGTGCTCCGGCCGGTCCAGCCCATGCTGGCCCAGACGGCGGCGGACATCGAGGAGGCGCTGGGGAGGATCCGGCCGGCGGCGGTGGAGTGGAAGCTGGACGGGGCCCGGCTGCAGGTCCACCGCCTGGGCCCGGAGGTCCGGGCGTTCACCAGGAACCTGGCCGAGGTCACCTCGCGGGTCCCCGAGGTGGCCGCGTCGGTCCTGGCCCTGCCGGTCGAATCCGTGGTCCTGGACGGCGAGGCCATCGCTCTGCGTCCCGACGGCCGGCCCCACCCCTTCCAGGTCACCATGAGCCGGTTCGGCTCTCGGCTCGACGTCGAGCAGCTCCGGACCACCACGCCGCTGTCGGCGTTGTACTTCGACTGCCTCCACATGGACGGCGAGGACCTCATCGACCGCCCCCTGTCGGAACGGGCCGCGGCGATGGCCTCGCGACTTCCCGAGGCCGTGCGGGTGCCCCGCCGCGTGGTGGAGGACGACGCGGAGGGCGCGTCGTTCCTGGAAGCCGCGCTGCAGCGGGGCCACGAGGGCGTGATGGTGAAGGCGCTTGACGCGCCGTACGAGGCGGGCCGGCGCGGGGCCACGTGGCTGAAGGTGAAGCGGGCCCACACGCTGGACCTGGTGGTCCTGGCCGCGGAGTGGGGCCACGGCCGCCGAAAGGGCTGGCTGTCGAACCTGCACCTGGGGGCCCGGGACCCGGCCACCGGCGGGTTCGTGATGCTCGGCAAGACGTTCAAGGGCATGACCGACCAGATGCTGGCGTGGCAGACCGAGCGGTTCCTGGAGCTGCAGACGCGGCGTGACGACTACACCGTGTACCTGCGGCCGGAGCTGGTGGTCGAGGTGGCGTTCGACGGGTTCCAGACCAGCCCCCGGTACCCGGGTGGGCTGGCCCTGCGGTTCGCCCGGATCAAGGGCTACCGGCCCGACAAGGCACCCCAGGACGCCGACACCATCGACACCGTGCGGGCCATCCACGCGCACGGGCACGCCGGCGGCGACGGCCACAGCGAGGGTCCCGAACTGGTGTCATGATCGGGACGGCCGCCGGCCACGGGGGGTGCCGGTCCCGTGCACACACGCCAGGAAGCCGTGCCGTCGGACCCGTTCGTCGGTCGGACCACGGAACTCGAGTCGCTGCGGGCGCGCACGGAGGACGCTCGCCGGGGCCGCGGGTCCCTGGTCCTGGTCGGTGGCGAGCCGGGGATCGGGAAGACCCGCCTGGCGGAGCGCGCGGCGGAGCACGCCACGGGCACGGGGATGTGGGCCCTGTGGGGATCGTGCTGGCCCGGCGAGGGCGCGCCGTCGTTCTGGCCCTGGATCCAGGTGCTCCGGAGCTATGCCCGCGACGCCGACTCGGCCGCCCTGCTGGCCGGCTCCGCGGCGGCGGAGGACCTGGCCCGGCTCGTCCCCGAGCTGCTCCCGGCACGGGCGGAACCCGAGGGCCAGGCCCTCGATCCCGACCAGCAGCGGTTCCGGATGTTCGACAGCCTGGCCACCGTCCTGCGAACGGCGAGCGACGCCCGGCCCCTGCTGGTGGTCCTGGACGACCTGCAGTGGGCGGACCCGTCCACGCTCGCCTTCCTGGACTTCCTGGGCCGGGAGATACGACACGCCCGCCTGCTGGTGCTGGGGACGTACCGGGAGAGCGAGACCGGACCGGACCATCCGCTGACCGGGCTCTCCCACGACGTGCACCGGTTGCGCCTGGGGGGGCTCACCGAGGCCGAGACCGGTGCGCTCGTAGCGGGCGTCACGGGGCGTGATCCCGACCCGGCCGTGGTGGCGGCGACGCATCGCCGGACTGGCGGGAACCCCTTCTACATCCGCGAGATCGCCCGCCTGCTGGACGGGCCCGGGGAGGAGATCCCGGCCACCGTCCGCGCGGCCGTGCGGGCGGGCCTGGCCAGGCTGGCCAGTGAGACGGTCCGGATCCTGTCGGTGGCATCGGTGGCCGGGCCCGAGTTCGAGGTGGGAGTCGTCGCCGCGGTCGTGGGGATCGACCCCACCGCCGTGCGGACCCGGCTCGACGAAGCCATCGCCGCACGGGTGGTGGTGGAGCAGCGCCGGCTGCTCGGCCGCTACGCCTTCGCCCACGCGCTGGTCCGGGAGACCCTGTTCGACGAGCTGGCGCCCTCCGACCGGGCCGACCTCCACGGACGGATCGCAGATGCCATCGAGTCGCTCACCCGGACAGGGGCGGGGGCGGGGGGCGACCTTGACGCACGGCTGGCCGAGCTCGCTTCCCATTTCCTGAACGCTCGCCCCGAGGACCGGGCCAAGGCGGTCGACTACTCGGTCCGGGCGGGCCAGCGGGCGCTGGCCCAGTTGCTGTACGCAGACGCCCTCGAGCACTTCGCCCGGGCCCTGGAGGTGACCGACGACGAGGACCGGCGACTGGACCTCCTGCTGGCCCTGGGCGACGCGGCCGTGCGGGCGGGACAGTGGCCCCGGGCCATGGACGCGTTCACCACCGCCGCCGCGCTGGCCCGCCGGCTGGGGCGGCCGGAGGAGCTGGCCCGGGCTGCCCTCGGGTTGGGCGCCGGTCTGGGTGGCTTCGAGGTCCGGCTGTTCGACCAGCGACAGATCGACCTGCTGGAGGAGGCGATCGAGGCGTTGCCGCCGGAGGACTCCGTACTCCGGGCGTGGGTCCTGGCCCGCCTGGCGGTGGCATTGTCGTTCGTGGGGTCCGAGGAACGCCGGATCGAGCTCTCGAAGCGCGCGGTGGAGATGGCCCGCCGGGTGCACGACCCGGCCGCGTTGGCCTACGCGCTCAGCACGTACTGCGACGCGACGGCCACGCCCGAGCACTTCGAGGACCGGCTGGCCGCCTCGGGCGAGATGGTGTCGCTGGCTCAGCAGGCCGGCGACCGGGAGCTGGAGCTGCTGGCCCACCGGTTCCGGGTCGAGGCGCTGTTCCAGGCCGGCGACATCGCCGCCCTCGACGCCGAGATCGAGGCCTACGCTCGACTGGCCGAGGTGCTCCGGCAGCCCATCTCCCAGTGGTACGTCCCCCTGTTTCGAGGGGCCAGGGCCCTGATGGAAGGCCGGTACCGCGACGCCGAGCGGCTGGCCCGCCAGGCCCTGGACATGGGCGAGCGGGCCCACAGCACGAACGCCCGGATGATGGCCGACTTCACCCTGCTCACCGAGGCGTTCCGGCAGGAAGGCCGGTTCGAGGACATGGAGGTGCAGTGGCAGCGGTTCCTCGAGGCGTTCCCGGAGATGGCCTCGGTGGCGGACTGGATCGCGTTCGCCCTGGCCACGGTGGGTCAGGGCGACCAGGCCAAGGCCCGGGCCGACCTGGAGCGGCTGGCGTCGTCGGGGATGCTCACCGGGCTCGGCGCGGGCGGGATGTGGATCGTGATGACCGTGTTCATGGCGGAGGTCGCAGCCGAGGTTCGGAGCGTGGCGGCGGCGGAGGTCCTGTACGAGGCGCTGCGGCCTTCGGACCGCAGTTCGTGATCTGCGGCACGGCGGGCGCGACGTACGGCTCGGTGTGGCGCCACCTCGCGCTGCTGAACGACGTCCTGGGACGCACCGACGAGGCGGTCGAGCACTTCGAGCGGGCCATCGCGGCTCATCGGTCGGCGGGAGCCCTGCCCTACCTGGCCCACACCCAGCGGGAGTTCGCCTCGATGCTCATCCGTCGGGGCAAAGCCGGGGACGGGGAACGGGCCGATGAGCTCCTGGCGGCGGCGATCGACACGTACCGGCGGCTGGGGATGGCTCCGTGGGCCGCCCGGGCCGAATCGCTACAGGAGACCCCGGAGGGGCCGGGGGCGCGAACCGAGTTCCGCCGTGAGGGCGACGTGTGGTCGATCGAGTTCGCCGGCCGGGCCGCCCGCCTGAAGGATTCGAAGGGGCTTCGGAACATCGCGCACCTCCTGGGCCGGCCCGGTGTCGAGGTCCACTGCTCCGAGCTGGTCGCGGCGGCGGACCGCGTCGTGGCGGGCCGGTCGCCGTCCGACCGGGAGCTGGCGGAGGCCGGCCTGTCGGTGGGCTCGGGGGGCGACGCAGGTGAGGTCCTCGACGCACGGGCCCGGGAGGAGTACCGGGCCCGGCTGGTCGATCTCCGAGCGGAGCTGGAGGACGCCCAGGCCGCCAACGACCCCGAGCGGGCCGCCCGGGCCAGCGCCGATATGGACTTCCTGGAGCGAGAGCTGGCGGCGGCGTTCGGGCTGGGGGCCCGCGCGCGCAAGGCCGGCGATCCCGGCGAGCGCGCCCGCAAGGCCGTGGCCGAACGGATCCGCGCCGCCGTCGCCCGGGTCTTGGAGGCGCATCCGGCGCTAGGGCGGCACTTGGAGAACTCCATTCGGACCGGGACGTTCTGCTCCTACCAGCCCGAAGCTCCGGTCGTCTGGGTGCTGTAGCCGGGCCCGCTCATCGTTCTTCGTTCCTGGTTCCGTTCCTGGCATCGCCAGGCCCGAGCTGGCGCCTCCTGCGATGAAAGGAGGTGATGCGCGTGGCCCTGTTCATGGTGCGGAACGTCCACGAAGCGGAGGAGTGCGAGGCCCTGGGGCGAGAGTGGCTTCGGGAGGCGCCTCCCCCTCTGAAAGGGACGCTCCGCCTGTTCTGCACCTGTCCCACGGGGGAGCACGGGGCGTTCTTCGAGCTCGAAGCGGAGACCGCCGAACGAGCCCTGGCCATCCTGCCGCCCCGCTTCCGGGCCGGTTCGCGAGTCCACGCCGGCGAGGCCCTGACCATCTGACCGGCACCAGACCGACGAATCTGACCGGAACCGGAGCAGCGAGAACGAGAGGAGGAACGATGAACCTGAAGCGGCATCTGTCGATCGGAGCGGCGGCCGCGGCCGCGGCGGCCCTGGTGGTCGTGGTAGTCGGCTCCGCGTGGGCCTTCGGGGCGTCGGCCACGACGGCGGCACGGACGCCCGGCGGCACCCTCGTGATCCACGCGGCCACCGCGCAGGAGAACTTCGTGGACGCGGACCCGGCCGGGTTCGGCCTGGGGGACGTCGTCGCCCTCCACGAGCACCTGACCAACGCGGGCGGGAAGCCGGCCGGGCACGATGGTGTGGCGTGCACGGTCACGCTGGCCGCCTCCGACCACGCTCAGTTCGAATGCCTGGCCACCCTCCACCTGAAGGGGGGCGACCTCACGGTGCAGGGCCTGTTCACCGAGCCCTTCCGGCAGGGCCACCACCCCACGGCCGTGATGGCCGTGACCGGCGGCACGGGAGCCTACGCCGGCGCGACCGGCACCGTGGCCGTGCACGAGGTCTCCGAGGAGGAGACCGACTACACCTTCCACCTGGCGTCCTGAGGGACGCCACCATGAGAGGAGGAACGACCATGGCGAGCGTGACGCAGGACGTCGCTCCGGCGGCGAGCGCCGAGCCCACCGAGCAGCTGGCGGAGACCGCCGGGGCCCTGGTCGGGAGGATCTTCGATGCGGCCCTCGGCTTCATGGAGTTGCTGACCCTATACACCGGCGAGCGGCTGGGGCTGTACGCGACGCTCGCCGCGACCGGGCCGGCCACGTCGGAGGAACTGGCGGCGCGAGCGAGCATCAGCGAGCGATACGCCCGCGAGTGGCTGGAGCAGCAAGCGGTTGCAGGGTTCCTGGACGTGGACGATCCCGCCGCGCCGGGCGGCGAGCGCCGGTACTCCATCTCTTCGGCGCACGCCGCGGTGCTGGTCGACCGGGACAGTCCCTTCTACCTGGCGCACTTCCCGCGGTTCGTCCCGGGGATCGGCGCGCAGGCGCCCGCCGTGGTGGAGGCGTTCCGGACGGGGGGCGGGGTGCTGTGGTCGGACTTCGGGGCCGACGTCATCGAGGCACAGGGCGACTACAACCGGGGGTGGCTCCTCGGAGCCCTGGGGACTCGGTACCTCCCCGGCGTCCCGGACGTCCACGCCCGCCTGGGTGCTGAACCGCGGGCGCGGGTGCTGGACGCGGCCTGCGGCGTGGGGTGGGCGGCCATCGGGATCGCCACGGCCTATCCGAACGCCACCGTGGTGGGCATCGACCCCGACCCGTCATCGATCGCGCTGGCGCGGAACAACGCGGCCGAGCACGGAGTGGCCGATCGGGTGCGGTTCGAGGCCAGGGACGCCCGTGGGGCGGCTTCGGAGGGTCCGTTCGACCTGGCCATCGTCATCGAGTCGATCCACGACATGGCCCAGCCGGTGCAGGTCCTGGACGCCATCCGGCGAAACCTGGCTCCGGCGGGAACGCTCATCGTCGCGGACGAGAAGGTCGGCCCGGCCTTCACCGCCCCCGGCGACATGTCCGAGCGGTTCTGCTACGCGTCGAGCGTGACGATCTGCCTGCCGATGGGGATGGCCGAGCAGCCTTCGGCGGCCATCGGCACCATGATCCGCCCGGACATCATGCGCCGCCTGGCCCGGGAGGCCGGGTTCCGGGACCTCGTGGTGCTGGACGAGCTGGAGCACGAAGCCCTGCGGTTCTACCGACTGGACGCGTGACACCTTCTGTGTCAACCCACCCGCCTCTCATGGGCGCTGCAGGGCTGTTTTCAGGGACTCCTCAGGTTCCCGTGGGTGATGTAACCCCCGCGTGAGCCCAGTGGGGTGGTCCTGACCAGTGCGTTCGGGCCCAGCAGGCCCCCAGAGAGCGGCAACGGAAGACGCGCACGTGTCGCTCCCGCGGTAG
>WNGR01009092.1_pt1 | contig 10456 bp, 8 predicted proteins | sample 5407581 | NCBI WGS metagenome assembly WNGR01 (sample SAMN13153383, study PRJNA577476) | soil metagenome | isolation source: 80 cm soil or saprolite under Garry oak tree replicate 2 | place: USA:California | collected 2016-06-15
CGATCGCCTGGTCGAACAGCGACAACGAATCGCGCACCGAACCTTCCGCCGCACGCGCAATGATGCCAAGCGCTTCCGGCTCGACCTCGACGCCTTCCTTGTTGGCGATGTTGGAGAGATGGCCCATCAGGACATCGGCCTCGACCCGGCGCAGATCGAAGCGCTGGCAGCGCGACAGCACGGTCACCGGAACTTTTCGGATTTCGGTGGTGGCGAAAACGAATTTGGCGTGCTCCGGCGGCTCCTCCAGCGTCTTAAGGAAGGCGTTGAAGGCCGCGGTCGACAGCATGTGGACTTCGTCGATGATGTAGACCTTGTAGCGGGCGCTGGCCGGGGCATAACGCACGCTGTCATTGATCTGGCGCACATCGTCGACGCCGGTATGCGAGGCGGCGTCCATCTCCAGAACGTCCATGTGCCGGCTTTCCATGATCGCCTGACAGTGCACGCCGAGCGAGGGCATGTGGATGGTCGGTCCCTTCACCGAACCATCAGACCGTTCGTAATTCAAGGCGCGGGCGAGAATCCGCGCCGTGGTGGTCTTGCCGACCCCGCGCACGCCGGTGAGGATCCAGGCCTGGGGGATCCGTCCGGTCTCGAACGCGTTCGAAACGGTACGGACCATGGCCTCCTGGCCGATCAAATCTTCAAAGCTGGAGGGACGGTATTTGCGTGCCAGCACGCGGTAGGGTTTGCCGGCTTGCGGCGCCGGACCGCCGAGATCGAACCCGCCACCCTGGCCGGCGCTATCGGGCTGATGAGAGGGGGCGCCAGCGTCGTTCATCGGTCGATCCGCAAATGTTTGTCTCTCACGGCCGGCTTGCGGAAAGGAGCGGGAATCGCGCGCCAGACGCGGGCGTAGCCGCTTCCAGCGCGATTCGCTCGAAAAAACAGGTAGGAGACTGACGAGCGACCCGATCCGGACCTCGTTAGGGCTGCTTCCTTCCGGACCTGACCCGGTTGGCGAGCGGCTCGTCCACCGCCAATCTCCCGATCCCTATTTGGGGCCAAAAGGGCCGGAAAGCAAGCGGGGCGGAAGGCGGTTTGCGGGACTTGTGCGGAAACGCGGAAAGGCATTAGTTGCCGTCATGGCCGGGCAGAAGCGCGTCTTCGCGCAGATGTCATGGCCGTCCACGTCTTGCTTTCCTGCCACATCGAGGAAGACGTGGATGCCCGGCACAAGGCCGGGCATGACGAGGGAACCCACATGCCTTCTGACGCCTCCGCCTGGTCGCTGCATTCACGACTCAAGGAAGACACCATCGACATCGGCGATCTGCCGCTATGCCGGGTGCTGGTCATCAAGGACGCGCACTACCCATGGCTCTTGCTGGTGCCGCGTCGTGACGGCGCGGTGGAGATCATCGACCTCGACGAGGTCGAGCAGGCGCAGTTGATGACGGAGGTTTCCCGCGTCGCCCGCGCGCTGAAAGAAATCACCAAATGCGACAAGCTCAATATCGCAGCACTCGGGAACCTGGTGCCCCAGCTTCACGTCCACATCATCGCACGCCGCTCCAGCGACGCCGCCTGGCCGCGCCCGGTCTGGGGCGTGATGCCGCCGCTGGCGCATGATGCCGAGGAGGTGCAGAATTTCATCAATGCGCTCCGCCGCAAGATCTGGTTGGGTTGAATAGATGTCAGCATTCGAAAAGTTTCCGCTCGGGCAGCCGGCCTTTGTCACCCACGTCCTCGACCGAGCCGCGCATCTGCGCACCAACGATGAGAAGCTTTTTGCGCTCGAGAGCAGCGGCAACGCCCGCGCCTATGTGGTGTACCGCGACTCGCTGGTGGTGAAGCAGGAGGCCGACGGCACGCGTGCGCTGCTGACCATCACTGAGGCGCTGGAGTTCGGCGCCAATCCCGGCACGATCTTCCTCGGCCTGCGCGACGGCGTGCCGATCTTTGGCATGGGCATCGCGCCGGCGGCAGCCGAGAAGCTCGTAGGCCGCGATGATGTTGCCGTCAGCGAGCTGCGCGGCATGGCGATGCAAGGCGCAGTGCCGCCGGACCAGCTTTCAGCGATCGCGATGGCGAAATCGATGGTGAGCTGGCATCAGCGCCACGGATTCTGCGCCAATTGCGGCACCCGCAGCGCGATGAAGGACGGCGGCTGGAAGCGCGAATGCCCGAACTGCAAGGCCGAGCATTTTCCGCGCACCGATCCGGTCGTGATCATGCTCGTCACCTCGGGCGACAAATGCCTCATGGGACGGCAGAAGCATTTTCTGCCGGGCATGTATTCGTGCCTCGCCGGCTTTGTCGAAGCCGCCGAGACCATCGAGGATGCGGTCCGGCGCGAGATTTTCGAGGAAAGTGGCATCCGCTGCACCGACGTAAACTATTACATGACGCAGCCCTGGCCCTATCCGTCGTCACTGATGATAGGATGTACCGCGCGCGCCACCAATGAGGACATCGTCGTCGACCGGACCGAACTCGAGGATGCCCGCTGGTTCGACCGGGATGAGGCGACCTTGATGATCAAACGGCAGCATCCGGAAGGCTTGGCGGGGCCGCATCCGTTCGCTATTGCCCACCATCTGCTTGGACGCTGGCTGCATGGGGGGAGCGACACGTGCGCATAACAGGGAACCGTCCGATGGACCAATCGATTAGATCGGGACCTGGGTTCCGGCAGAAGGCGGAACCCGCATGACGGACTCCCGGATGAACTTTCAGGGCGCAGCTCCCAAAATCCCGCCGCGCGTGCTCTGCATCGGTATTCCGGTGCGCGACCTGACATTCCGCGTATCGGGTGTTCCTGGGCGTGGCTCCAAGGAGAACGCCACGCATTTCGACGAGATATGCGGCGGCAATGCGCTGAATGCCGCGATCGCCATCGCACGGCTCGGCGGCCGTGTCTCGCTCTGCGGGCCGATGGGCGACGCGCGGGAAATGTCGACGCGATTCATCTTCGAAAAACTCGCGCATGAGGGCATCGAGACCGACCACCTCGTACACATGCCGGGTCTGGTGACGCCAATTTCGGCCGTGATGGTGGATCCCAGCGGCGAGCGCACCATTGTGACCTTCCGCGATCCCGAATTGTGGAAGGTGCATTTGCCCCCCATCGAGACGCTGCTGGACGATTGCGCCGCGATCCTGACCGAGAGCCGTTGTGCGGAGTTCTGCACCGACCTCTGCGTCGAAGCGACCCGACGCGGCATTCCCGTGGTCGTGGACGTTGATCGTGCGATGTCGCTACGGGAGGGGTTGCTGACCGCCTCCTCCCACCTGGTGTTCTCAAGCGAACCGCTGCAGGAAACCGCCGATGTCAGCGACGACGGCCAGGCGCTGAACAAGATCGCAAAATTGACGCCCTCCTTCCTGGCGGGGACGCGCGGACCGAGAGGCACGATCTGGCTCAACGAACAGGGCGAGTTGGAAGAGACCCCGGCGTTCCCGGTCCACACCGTCGATACGTTGGGGGCTGGCGACGTTTTCCATGGCGCCTTCGCGCTCGCCCTTACTGAGAAGCAGGACCTCCGACAGGCGTTGCGATTCGCGTCCGCCGCGGCGGCGTTGAAATGCACCCGCTTTGGTGGTCCCTTCGCTGCGCCGCAACGTGCTGAAGTTGAAGCGTTTTTGGGCCAGGGCGAAGGAGCGCGGCCGGCCTAGGCCAGCCAATAGCGACTTGCATTAGAAGATTTTTCTATATATGAGGGATATCAACCCGTCATATGGAAATTTCTTCTCATGACCGAGCTCGCCGTTCACCTGCAAGACGCCAACCGGCGCCTTGACGCCATCGACCGAAAAATCCTGACCGTGCTGCAGGAGGACGCCTCCCTGTCCGTGGCCGAGATCGGCGACCGGGTCGGGCTGTCCTCGACCCCGTGCTGGAAGCGCATCCAGCGCCTGGAGGCCGATGGCGTCATCCTGCGCCGGGTCGCGCTCGTCGACCAGAACAAGATCGGGCTCGGCATTTCGGTGTTTGTCTCGGTCGAGAGCTCTGATCATTCGGAAGCCTGGCTCAAGACCTTCGCCGCCGCTGTCAGCGCCATGCCCGAAGTGATGGAGTTCTACCGGATGGCGGGCGACGTCGACTACATGTTGCGCGTCGTGGTTGCCGACATGGCAAGCTATGATGTGTTCTACAAGAAGCTGATCAGCGCCGTGCCGCTGAAGAACGTCACCTCGCGTTTTGCGATGGAGAAGATCAAGTCGGTCACCGCGCTGCCAGTGCCGGCGGCATAGGCGGCATCCGCAATTCTACGGACGAGTTCCATTCATGGAACGTTAGCGCCGTTCCCATAAACATGCGGGAATGGATCGGACACGCGTCACAATCAGCTGCCGGTGGCCAGCTTGGCTTAATGCCACGCTATTGCTGACCGCAAGCTTCATCGGCATCGGAGGGCTGTCTTTGCAAGCCCGCCCCGGCACCGAGATGGTGGCCGTCGCATTTCCCATCTGGTGGAACTCTGAGCAGACCTTCTCGGCCGCCGCTTCAGCCAACGCTGCCATCATCCGCGTGACCGCCCTTCCATCGCTGCTGGTGGTGCGGCCCAACGGCCGTGAGGGATTGTCACGGCTGCGGGCCGCCGGGGCCTGGTTTTCGATTGATCCGCAAGCGATTGCAGCCTGCTTCACAAAAGTAATCTAGGGGATTGAGCATGCCGACAGGTAACCGCGACCTCGAGGCCTTGCGCGAGAGCACGAGCAAAACGTTGATCGTCCTGCTTTGGCTGCATTTCCCGCTCGCTGCCGCCATCGGATTGTCGCGTGGCGCCGATTGGATGGTCCCGACACTGTTCACCGTGGTGTTGGCTGCCGCCGCGACGCTGTCGTGGCGCACCTCAGGCAACGGATTGTCGACACGCCTTACTGTCGCCGTCGCGGTGATGGGCGGCGTGGCGGTCTTCACCTTTCAGTTGGCGGGACATCCCTGGCAGACCGACATACATATGTACTTCTTCGCGACACTGGCTTGCCTTGTCGCCTACTGCGACTATAGGCCGATCGTCGCCGGCACGCTCGCGGTCGCGCTGCATCACCTGGTGCTGAACTTCGTCGTTCCCGCAGCCATCTTTCCGGGCGGCACTGATCTCGGCCGCGTGGTGCTTCACGCGGTCATCCTGATCATGGAGGCCGGCGTCCTGATCTGGCTCGCCTTCCAGCTCGAGCAATTGTTCGCTACCACGGCGCAAAAAACCGCGGAAGCGGAGGAGGCGAATGCCGCCGAATCTCGCGCCAACATCGAGCGCCGCGAGAGCGAACGTCGGGTCAAGCTGGACGCTGATGCGGCGATGCGTAGCCTCGCCGAGGATTTCGAACAAAAGATCGGCCACATTGTCGAGGCCGTTGCGGTCGCCGCCAGCGAAATGCAGAGCATGTCGTCGGCGATGAGCAATAGCAGCGATGCGACCGCGCGACAAACCGAAGCGGCCGCAGCCGCATCGACGCAAGCCTCGGTCAATGTCGGCACGGTCGCAGCCGCGACCGAGCAATTGAGTGCCTCGATTCGCGAGATCGCCGGTCAGGCCACGCGTTCCGCCGAGATCGCCGGCAAGGCGGCCGGCGAGGCCCGCCGCACCAACGCCGTCGTCGAAGGTCTCGCGAGCGGCACCCAGAAGATCGGCGAAGTGGTGACACTGATCCAGAGCATCGCCAGCCAGACGAATCTGCTTGCCCTGAACGCCACGATCGAAGCGGCGCGTGCCGGCGAGCATGGCCGCGGCTTCGCCGTGGTGGCGAGCGAGGTGAAGGCGCTGGCCAATCAGACCGCGAAGGCGACCGAAGAAATCTCTGCCCAGATTCAAGATATCCAGACCGCTACCGGCCAAGCCGTGGCGGCGATTCAGGCAATTGGCGGCACGATTGCCGAGGTCAACGAAATATCTGGCACCATCGCTGCCGCCGTCGAACAGCAGGGCGCCGCCACCAGCGAAATCTCCGGCAACGTGCAACAGGCCGCCAACGGCACGCGCGACGTCAGCGACAACATCACCGGCGTGGCGCGCGCTTCCGGCGAAGCCGGTGCCGCCGCTTCGAAGCTGTTGAACGCCGCGACCGGATTGTCATCGCAGTCCGAACAACTCAGGGGAGCCGTCGACGGCTTCCTGAATTCGATTCGCGCGGCGTAGTCATTGCGGCCGTCAATACCCGGCTTTCGCGGGTATGACGGCCGGAGGATCAAATCTTCTGATTGTACTCGCCCACTTCCGGATGCGTGCGCAGCACGGAATCCATCGCCTCGAACATGTCATGCATGCGTTGCTCGCTGACCGGGCTCTCGACCACGACGACCAGTTCCGGCTTGTTGGATGAGGCCCGCACCAGACCCCAGCTGCCGTCCTCGGCGGTGACGCGCACGCCGTTGACGGTGACGAGATCGCGGATCGGTTGGCCCGCGACCTTCTCGCCCTTCTGCTGCAGCGCCTCGAAATGCTTCACCACGCTATCGACGACGCCGTATTTGGCTTCATCCGCGCAATGCGGCGACATGGTCGGCGACGACCAGGTTTTCGGCAGCGCATCCTTCAGATCGGCCATCGACTTTCCAGATGCGCGATCGAGCATCTCGCAGATTGCAATCGCGGAGACCAGGCCGTCATCATAGCCGCGGCCGACCGGCTTGTTGAAGAAGAAATGTCCGGATTTCTCGAAGCCCGCCAGTGCGCCGAGTTCATTGGTGCGGCGCTTCATGTAGGAATGGCCGGTCTTCCAATAGGTGGTCTTCGCGCCCTGCTTTTGCAGCACCGGATCCGTCACGAACAGCCCGGTCGATTTCACGTCGACCACGAATTGCGCGTCCTTGACGATCGCCGACATGTCACGCGCCAGCATCACGCCGACCTTGTCGGCGAAGATCTCCTCGCCGGTGTTGTCGACCACGCCGCAGCGGTCGCCGTCGCCGTCGAAGCCCAGACCGACATCGGCCTTGTGTTCGAGTACCGCATCGCGGATCGCGTGCAGCATCTCCATGTCTTCCGGGTTCGGATTGTATTTTGGAAAGGTGTGATCGAGCTCGGTGTCGAGCGGGATCACCTCGCAGCCGATCGCTTCCATCACCTGCGGCGCGAACGCACCCGCGGTGCCGTTGCCGCAGGCGACCACCACCTTCAGCTTGCGCTTCAGCTTCGGACGATTGGTGAGATCGGCGATGTAGCGCGCCGGGAAATTTTCGTGGAACTGATAAGAGCCGCCGGCCTTGTTGTTGAAGTCGGCGTTCAGCACGATTTCCTTCAGCCGCGTCATCTCGTCGGGGCCGAACGTCAGCGGACGGTTGGCGCCCATCTTGACGCCGGTCCAGCCATTGTCGTTATGCGACGCCGTCACCATCGCGACGCAGGGCACGTCGAGGTCGAACTGGGCGAAATAGGCCATCGGCGTCACCGCAAGACCGATGTCGTGCACCTTGCAGCCCGCCGCCATCAAGCCCGACATCAGCGCGTATTTGATCGAGGCCGAATAACCGCGGAAATCGTGACCGGTGACGATCTCCTGTTTGACGCCTAATTCCGCGATCAGCGCACCGAGCCCCATGCCCAGCGCCTGCACGCCCATCAGGTTGATTTCCTTGCCGAACAGCCAGCGCGCGTCATATTCGCGAAAGCCGGTCGCCTTCACCATCGGCTCGGATTCATAGGCATAGGTATTCGGAACCAGCACGGATTTCGGCTTCGGAAACATTTAAGACAGGCCTTATTCTTGAGGGCGCGGACGGAAAGGCATCCGCTTGCCATAGCGAATGCATCGACCCAGCGGAAGGCGGGATTATCGGCTTGTAGCCACTAATTGCGGCAGATTGGTAACCGGTAAACCTTACTGCTCCAGCACCATCTTGCCGTTGGCATATTCGTAGCGCTTGAGCTTCGACAGGAACGACGGGCCGAGCAGGTTTTCCGACAGCGCAGCGTCGGGCAGCACCATGGCCTCGACGTCGCGCACCACGAGGCCACCGAGGTCGATCATCGCCAGCCGGGCACGCGCGGCCTTAATGGTGCCGTTTGCGCTGGTGACTGATGCGTTGTAGTCGCCGGGGTGGGGCGCAGGCCGAACCGCGCGGCAGATTTTGCCGTGCGGTTGTTATTTCAGCCGTCCCGGCGCTCTGCAATCTCCGCGTCAAATAATTGACACGTCGGGCAAATCACCGGTATATCTTCATCGTTGCAAGAATTAAGCCCGCGCCGGAAAATCCGCTGCGGGCTTTTTGAATCAGACAACACGCGGTCAGGCAATGCGCTGCCGCGCACGTCGAAATTAACCCGCCGCAGCGACGAACTGGCTGACAGCCAGGGCCGCCCCCGCCGACAGACGGGCGCTCGGCGAAGACGATGGGCAAGCCGAACCGGAAGCGACACTTCCGCGCCATTGCGCAAGCCATCCTTCAAGCACTGCCTTCAAACACTCAAAGCCAACCCAGCCCTCTCCGCGAGGTGCGGTCACGCACGGGCTCACCCGAAGGTGTCCGCAATATCTGTAGGTGATGATCATGCCTGATTACTCTCTGGTGCCGGTGGACCATCAGCCGGATTTCGATGACTACTCAATCGTTCCCGTTGGCCACGATCCGTTCGCCGCGGATGGCCCTGCTCAACAGGCGCGGATTCAACTGGCCCATGCCCAGCCGCAAGGCCCGCCGCAGCAATAGCCAGCAACGGGAGCTGGTCAGCCCGATGCCGGTGCGCCGGCTGCGGGCGGTGGTCCCAGCGGAACGGTAGGCGGCGGTATCGGTGCCCCCAACCCGGATCAAGGCGCAGCCAAAGCTGCTCCCTTTGGCGGCTACTCTCTGGTGCCGGTGGACTACGATCCGTTCGCCGCGGATGGCATAACTCAACAGGCGCAGATTCAACAGCCGCCGACACCGACTCAACTAGCGCAGCCACAGCCGCAAACCCAGCCGCAACAGGAGCCGGTCAGCCCGGCGTCGACGGGCCGGCGACTGGCAACAGCCCCAGAGGATCGGGTGGCATCGCTGGCGTCAAGCGCTTTGGCGGCGCCGAAGGTGGCCACTTTCCGAGCCGCAATGCGGGGATCGGTTTCGAGAGCGCGGACCAAGCATGGTATGCTGCTCTCAAGGAAATGCAGGACCTTGGTGCCCAATATTACCCGAAAGAGGCCAAGAGCAGGGGTTTTATCCCGGAGTTAGGCGTGGAAATTCATGAGCGCGGCGGACGATATTACTACGATCAGATAGCGCGCGGCTTCCAACACGGAGCGCTAGGCGGTGGCGTGGGATTTGGCGATAGCGGTGCGGTCGCACGTGGGCACATGCACTGGGATAATCAGCTCCACAGTGATGGAGATCGAGACAATGCGCGGGCTTATACTCAGGCAGTTCCAGGTTATAAAGCGTGGGTGGGATCTTGGGATGGGTTCAAATTGTATTGGTATAACGGCAATGAGGTCCGGTCGGGGATGCCTGATTGGAATCGATACAAATATTGAGTCATGTCGATGAAAATGATCGCGCTCGCTGGAGCCTTATGTCTTCTGTTCTCCAGTTTAACGTCGTGCAAAGCGGACTCTGGCCCCTGGTGTAAGCCGGATGTCGTGATGTTGACTTTCAAAAATCAGCAAGGTCGGGATCTTGCGAGAATCGAACTGCGCTCCCTCAAGGCAGTTTGCGACCGAAACCCGGAAAAAAAGGGCTTTGGAGTAGGCTTGGAACGGTCGATGCGCATTGAACACAATGGGCAATGGACTGAAGTGCCGAAGGAGTGTCTATCCGTTTTTGCTTTTGGGGTAGATGGGCTGTCGCTATCGGGTGACGATGCCGGTCTAGGCATATTTCTTACTGGAAAACCGATGGACAGAGACGAGAGTGTAAAAGTCACGATATTTAAACGGCGTGATGAAGTTTTCTGTTCTCAGACAGTGCCCTGCCCGAATGTCGAAAATCCGGACCACCAAATTATAGAGTGCGAGAGGGATTTACGGTGAGTACGCCGGGAGACCGGCAAGGAGCAGGCGGTGGAAATCCACTGCGGGGAAGAAGTAGCGATCTGACCTTCCCCCGGAAAAATGGACAGGGTTAAGAGATGATCTTCATGGCCATCCGCCTCTTTAATGTTGTGTGTCTGGCTACGCTGGTTGTCTTTCCTGCACATAGCCAGAATCTATCTGTACTGGACCACGTAGTTGCCATGACAACCTACCTCCAGTTCATCACCGAGGATGATGTTGACCAGCGCACTAAGCTCGATTTGCTGCTTGCGCAAAAACAGGTCGGCAGGGAAGGAGTGATCCGTGAGTTGGCTATAGACATGGACAAGATTGTAAAGGCCGAGGGAGCGGGTTTGCTATCGGATGCTCTCCTCGACAAAGTCTTCGCCGACATGTGCTCGCGACCAAGTGTCGCGCCGGCAGATCTGATGAAAACCCTGGAAGAGAAGGGCATCCGGCTCGACACTCTGAGAAAGCGCCTTAGGTCTGATGTTGCTCGGGAACGTCTGGCGCGAATGCCAAGCCATGGTTACGAAGATCGACTCGATCACCCTCTCATTCC
>WNGR01021960.1_pt1 | contig 10455 bp, 10 predicted proteins | sample 5407581 | NCBI WGS metagenome assembly WNGR01 (sample SAMN13153383, study PRJNA577476) | soil metagenome | isolation source: 80 cm soil or saprolite under Garry oak tree replicate 2 | place: USA:California | collected 2016-06-15
CCACGAGCGCGCACACCACGCGTGCCGGCGCCACTTCCGGGCCAGCGCCGTCTTGGTCGTTCAGCATCTCTGGGGCCAACGGCGCCGCCTACCTGCACGCGGGCAGTGGAACCGCTAACGCGAGCGCGACGACACAGCAGGAGTGGAACGCGGGCGGCTATGAGACGTACGCCATGTACATCACCGAGCCCAACGGGTCGTTCTACAACGTGGAGTTCGCCTCGCGTTACGGCAGCAACCGGCGCTTCGCGCCAGGGTACTATCCATGGGCGCAAGACGCCCAGGGGCAGCTGAGCAAGGGGCGCCCGGGAATCAGCATCTGGGGCGGACCCAACCCGTGCGGGGGCAGCAGCGGCAGCTTCGAGGTCCGCGACATCGCCCGCGCGGCCAATGGTGATATCACCAGGCTGGACATTGTCTTCACCCGCTACTGCCTCAGTTTCGGTGCCGGCGATGCGGACATCGGCGAGCTGAAGATCGGCTACCCGCAAGCGGCCTACGAGGTCTCGCCGGACGAGGTGGCCTGGCCATGGACCACGGTCTACCCCGGCCAGTCGGCGGAGGATCATCCGGTGAACATCCGGCTCACCTCCGGCACGGCGGTGACCGTATCCCAGCCATACGTGACCGGTCCTGACGCCGCGGACTTCCCCATCCGCAAACAGAACTGCACCGGCACGCTGACCGCCACCGGCTGCAAGGTCTGGGTCGGTTTCACGCCGAAGGCGCGAGGCCCTCGGCACGCCGAGCTGATCGTGCCGGCATCAACCGGAAAGACGGCTGTCTCACTTGACGGCCTGGGCGCGGTCGGCACCTCCACGTGGACGGTGGACACCAACTGGCCCGCCACCCCGTCGCACGAGGTCATTCCCTCGGTGTCGGCAGGCGGCCCGTATAGCGTCATCAGCCAGGGTTTCCAGCCATTGCCCCCGCCCAGCCCGGACGCCACAGTCTGGACGGCGGACTTCTCGGACACGCAGGGACTGACACCAGGCACCACCTACACCTACCAGAACGTCGTGCCTGCGCCGCCGTTCACCATGAGCATTGCCCAGGGAGACGGAGGGTGCGAACTGAATAGCGGCTCGGTGACGGTCAACGACCTGGCCACCGTGGGGCCGGACCATCTGCTATCCCGGCTCGATGCCCTGCTCAAGGCCACCTGCCAGTCCAGTGTTCCCTACTGGGTGACCGTCAGGATGCGGTTCCATGAGGCCGCTGACCTCACCCCCCCGGGTCCGGTGACCGGCCTGCAACTCACGCGTAGCGGCAGCCATGTCACGCTCAGCTGGACGAATCCGCCGGACAGCGACCTGGCGGGTGTCATCATCCGCTGGTATCCGTCCGCTCATGCTCCCGGCGCCTGGTTCACCGGAAACACTGCCTATCAGGGCACCGGCAGTTCGGCCTCGTTCACGGCGCCAGCCACGCGGCCTGTCTCCGTGACCGCCTGGACCTACGACACCACCGGCAACGTGGGCGCCAGTACCAGCGCGCACCTTCCCTAACCGGCTGCGGAGCACGAAAGCCGCGCTAGGCAGCGAGCAGTGCCAGGAGCACGGCCGCGAGCATCCGGAGCGGGCGGGTCACGGGTCGCCTATCGCGGATCGGGTGCCCAGCAGCAGGGTGAGCACCATCTGCGGGATCTCCTCGAGTGCCGGGCGGGCACCGCCGGAGGACCAGTGTTCAACCAGTGCGAGGTCGGCAAGCCCGGCGATCGCCAGGGCGAGAAGCTCCGCCGGGACGTCGTCGCGGAGCTCGCCGCGGCGCGCCCCGTCCCGGAGGATCGTTTCCAGCTCGCCGACAAACGGCGCCTCCGCTCCGATCACCCGGGGGTACAGCCCTGGGGTGCCCATCAGGCACTCGCGCACAAGCACCCGGGCGAGGGCGTCATGCTCGCGGGCCCAGGCACAGAACCCGGCGAGGACTGCCGCGAGACGCTCCCTGGCCGCAGCGCCGGCGGGCGCCGGGCTGGAGGCGGTGGCCTGCGCGGAGGCCTCCTCGACCACAGCGAGGAAGAGCTCCTCCTTGGAGGCGAAGTAGTTGTAGATCGTTCCCTTGGCGTAGCCCGCGGCGAGGGAGATCGCGTCGACGCTGGCACGCTCGAGCCCGGCCCGGGCGAACTCCTGCGCTGCGGCCGCGAGCAGCCTCGCCCGCGTCGTCTGCTTGGTAACGGCTGTAACCCTTGACATAAGGACTAGTATAGTGGGTGACTAGTCAGTCAGTAAAGCAGGGTTACCGGGCGCTGCTTGCCAGGCACCTGATAGGACGGCGCGGAGGTGACGATCATGGCAGTACAGGGTGGGCTGGGCTGGCCGAGTCAGGCCGCGGACCTGGCCGTGGCTGGGGGAATCGGGCAGGGCGAGGTCGTGGACCTGGCCGTGGCTGGGGGGATGGGGCCGGGCCGGGTCGGGTCGAAGGCGTTCAATCTGGCCCGGCTGGCGGCGGCCGACCTGCCGGTGCCTGCGGGGTTCGTGGTCACGCCCGAGGCGTTCCAGGCCTGGGAGGTAGCCAAGCCCGCGGTGGCGGCGGCCGCCCGCAGGCTTGGCGGAGATCGGTACGCGGTGCGCTCCTCCGCCGCAGCCGAGGACCTGCCGGGCGCATCGTATGCCGGGATGTATGAGAGCGTGCTGAACGTCGCCCCGGCGGACGTCGCCGCCGCGGTGTGGCGGGTCTGGCAATCCGGGACAGCCGGCCGGGTGGCCGCCTACCGGGAGGGACTGGCCGGGACGGCAGGCCCGGCGCAGACCGCGCCGATGGCCGTCCTGGTGCAGGTGATGGTCGCGGCGCAGGCCGCGGGCGTGGCCTTCACCGCGGATCCGATCACCGGGGATCGCGACGAGACGGTGATCACCGCGGTGCGGGGCCTTGGGGACCGGCTGGTCGGGGGCGAGGCGGTCGGTGATGAGTGGGTGCTGCGCGCCGGGCAGGCCAGATGCCGGCGGTCGGCCGAGGCTGCCATCGACGCCGGGCAGGCCCGGCAGGTCGCGCGGCTCGCGCGCCGCGCGGAGGCGCTCTTCGGCGCGCCGCAGGACGTGGAATGGGCGATCGGCGCCGGCCGGGTATTCCTGCTCCAGGCCCGGCCGATGACCGCCCTGCCCGAGCCGCTGACATGGAGCCCGCCCGGCAGCGGATGGTGGCTGCGCAACTTCCGCCTCGGCGAATGGCTGCCCGAGCCGCTGACACCGCTGTTCGCCGACTGGCTGCTGCCGCTGCTGGAACGGGGGGCCGCGCGGGCCATGCAGGCCGAGTCAGGGATCCCGATGCGGCCCGCAGGCGCGGTGGTCAACGGCTGGTACTACACCACGCCGCCGCCGCGCGTGGACGGCTCACCCGCGCTGCAGGTGCTGCGGCATCCGGGGGCCATGCTGGCCGCCCCACGGGTGGTGCTGCTGTTGCTGCACCCCGAGCGGATGCCCGGGGAGCTGGCCCGGATGACGCGGCACTGGCGGGAGGAGCTGCTGCCCCGCTACCGCCGGGTTGTCGCGGCGGCGCAGGCAGCGGCCGCAGCCGCGCCGGCTGCCGAGCTGGCCGGGCTGATCGAGCAGGTGGGCCAGGTGGCGGGCGAGTACTCATGGTCAGTCGCCACACTGGCCGGCTCCCAGTGGAAGATCGAGGCCGCCCTCACTCAGTTCTGCCGCGCACACGTGCCGGGTCTCGGGGCGAGCCCGCAGGTACTGGTGTCCGGGCTGGCCGGCACCGAGCCGGACCTGCCGCCGCACGCCCTGCACAGCATCGACTGGTACTGGCCGACGGCCGGGGAATTGGGCACCCCCGGCCCCGGGGCTGAGATCCTGCATCGCCACCGTGAGCTGGCGGCCAGGCGTGAAGCGGCCGAGTCGGCGTGCCGGGCCGCGCTCGCCGGCCGGCGGCGGCTTCGGCGGCGGTTCGATCGGCTGCTCTCGATCGCCCAGACCTACGCCGTGGTCCGCGAGCAGCAAACCCGGCAGTTCAGCCTAGGCTGGCCGGTCCTGCGCCGCTGCGCGCTGCAGCTCGGTGCCGAACTCGCCCGGCGCCGCACCACCGGCCGGCCCGAGGACGTCTTCTTCCTGACCCATGCCGAGCTGGAATCCGCGCTCCGCGGCGCGTCACTCCCCTCGCCGGAGACCGTCAGGGGACGCCGGGAGCGGTGGGAGCGGCAGCGGCGCCTGATCGCCCCACTTCAGCTCGGCAAGGCCCCGGCCCTCGCCCGCAGGACCTACATCAAGGCGATCGAGGCCGCACGCACCGGGGCACCGGCTGCGCAGGGAGCCCTGGTCGGCGATCCGGCCAGCCCGGGGCGGGCCACCGGCCAGGTCCGGGTCATCCTCGACCCGGGCGACTTCGCCAGCTTCCAGCCAGGCGAGGTCCTGGTCGCCCGCGCCACCGCCCCCGCCTGGACCCCACTGTTCGCAAAGGCCGCCGCGGTAATCACCGACGGGGGCACTCTTGCCGCACACGCTTCCCTGGTCGCCCGGGAATACGGCATCCCCGCCGTGGTCGCCACCGGCGACTCCACCACACGCCTGCGCAACGGGCAGGTCGTCACCGTCGACGGCAGCTCCGGCGTAGTCGAGATCCACCGCTAGCTCCGGGCACACCGACATCGCCAACACTGGGTGCCCGGTCTATGCCGCGCCAGACACGCGCATCAGTCCCTGCAGTGCTCGCGGCAACGGAGCATCGCACGCCGCTCCAGACCGCCTAGCTCACCGAAGGGAACAGGCGGCGAGTCGTCGCGGCGACCGAGCAGGAGGTCGTCGTGCTCTGGCATGGCCGGGCTCCTCATGGGCGGCTTCGGCGCCGCCAGGCTCCCTCCGCACGAAGGGGTCAGCGCCAGTTCACATTGACCTTATGTGTCCAGCTGGCGGTCGTGTCTGCGATAGCGGTGGCGTGCGCATGCCCGGTTCCCGGCCGCCCAGCGGCAGACCGCGGTAGGTCCCGGCGATGCGATTGTCGCCAGGGACGGTCCATGTGATGGTGGGGGCGAGGAGCTGCTGAAGCCGCCCGGGTAGAACTCGTTCTGCGCCTCGTGCAGTCGGTCGAGGAGGCCGATGGCAGTGTCCCGGTTCATGGCCGGCGCCGGCGTCCCTGTTCTGTCCCGTGGTACCGGATCCCCGATCCGGGATTTGGACTAGACCATCTGAGCTACGCGTGCGCCGGCGCCGGATCGCTGGGGAGCGCCTGCCAGCCCCGCCCGATCTCCCGCAGCATCTGCGGGTAGACGATCAGGTGCCGGAACGGCCGGATCGCGGCCATGTAGCCGGTCCCGAGCAGCCCGTTTGGCTTGACCAGGACGGCCATCTGGCCGCGGTAGCCGCCGGTCCCATCCGGAACCCAGCCGAGGTGCATGACCCCGTGAACGGTCCGGTTGACGATCTCGGCGGCCCACTCGTCGCTGGTCAGGTACAGCGAGGTGAAGGGGAGGGCAGCGAAGTCCGGGCCGGATGGGGCCTCGCGCAGATCCGCCGGCAACCGGTCGCGAAGCGTCGGCACCCTGGAGCCGGGGCCGGCGTCCGGGCCGTCCCAGCCGAGCAGCTCCCCCGGCCTTCCAGCGGATCGCCCAGAGCGCGCGGACGGCGCAGGAGGCGGAGGCGCGCGCCGGATCGCCGCGCGAAGCCAGCCACTGCACCAGCCGAGAGAAGTCATCCGGGCCGCCCGGCGTCGGCAGTGCCCACACGTCCTCGAGCCGGAAGTCGCCCGTCAGCTGGTGGATGCGCCAGGGCCGGGAGGTGTGCGCGGTGTTCGGGAGCCGCATGCGGGAACCTCCATCTATACGGTACCGTATAGATGAAATGTAGCACCGCCAGCAGTGCTGTCAACTCCCGGAGGTGATAGTTAGAGGCCATGGCCGCCATCACCCGGACGCCCCGCGGCAGGTGGGTCGAGGAAGGCTTGCGGGCCCTGGCGGCCGGCGGCCCGGACGCCGTCCGGGTCGAGGCCCTGGCGCAGGCGCTCGGCGTGACCAAGGGCGGCTTCTACGGGCATTTCGCCGACCGGAACGCGCTGCTGGACGAGATGCTCGACTCCTGGGAGCGGATGAGCACCGATGAGGTGCTCGAACGGGTCGAGCGCCACGGCGGCGACGTCAGGGCCAAGCTGCGGCTGGCGGGCGCGCTCACCTTCTCCAGCGAGCTGCTGCCGATCGACCTGGCAATCCGCGACTGGGCCCGGCGTGACCAGGCGGTCGCCGAGCGCCTCCGGCGCGTCGACAACCGGCGCATGGACTACCTGCGCCTGCTGTTCGGCGCCATCTGCCCCGACGAGGACGAGGCCGAAGCCCGCAGCACGCTCGCCTTCTCACTCGTGATCGGCCACCACTTCATGGCCGCCGATCACGGCGCACGCAGCCACGCAGACGTGCTGGAGCTCGCCGCGAGGTGGCTCTTGGCGTAGCAGCGCCGTTTGCAGTGCCAGCCTGACCGGGCGTTGTTCCGCATCTTGCGGTTAGGAGGCCGCCCGATCGGAGACGCTGAAGGCCACCTGGCCCTGCTCATTTACCTGCGCGTCCAGTGACTTGCCGTCGAGAACCGCCGCCGCGGCGGGTTCGAGGAAGACGCGGGCACCATCGTCCTCAACCACCTCATCACCGGCGACCGGCCCTTCGGCCAGCGCGACCTGGAACGATGGCGCCCCATCACCGTGCGCCACGATGCGCAGGCCGGTCTCCACGGGCAGCTCCGGCTGCGAGGTCAGGCCGCGGATCGCAGAGACGGCGCTGTCGGTCAGCGTGAGCATGTCCTACTCCTTCACCTGGACGGATTCGGGCATGCGGCTACCGGTACCCTCCGCCGGCCGGCCCAACCGGCCCGGCCCGGATTTCTGCATCACGGCCTACCGGAGGCACCGGAACATCCGAGGGACGGTGATCAGCCTAGACATGCCAGCCGCGCCCGACCGCCATAGCGCATACCACGGGCTGGGAGTGGAGAGCTTCCCCGCCGGCAGCTGCCCGTCACCTGCGGGCCGAGGTCGGCAGCAAGTGCGCTCCGAGCTGGCGGACGTGCGCGGTGGAATCCCGGCCGCTGAGACTTGACTCCGTTACTCGACGGGGATGCCGAGAGCTTCGGGATGGGCCCGGCGGTAATGCTCGGTCAGGACCTCGCTGATGTTCGTACTGTGCGGGCAGGACTGGGACACGTTTGTGATCGACTCCAGCGACCCGGAGCTCACCCGCACCATCGTGCGGAAGCGCGGGGAGCAGGTGCCGTCGCCGCGGGCCGCCCGTCAGTACCGCAACCTGCTGCTGGACGCGGGCTTCCGCGAAGTGACGGTGGAAGTGCACACGGGGGTGTTCACCGACGGCTCCTTCCTGCCGGTACTCACCCGCCTCGCCGAGGTCTGCTGCGAGCACGGCGCGATCGCACGTGCGCAGGCCGACGCGTGGATCGCCGAACAGCGGGAACGCGCTCAGGCCGACCGGCTGTTCGCGGCCGTGCCGTTCTTCATGACGGCGGCGACCAGTCCCTGAGGGGCTTGCCCGGCCCAGCGCACGGATCACTCGGGATTGCCGGACGGCGGGACGGGATAGCCCGACCCCGCATAGCGCCCGGGTCGAACGGGACCACGATCATCGCGCGGCCGACCGCCCCGGCGCTGTCGGTGGACATGGCGGCACGGCAGGCAGGTCATCGCCTTCGGTCCGGGACGTCGAGCAGCGAAGTGACCCTATGGAGATCATCCCGGCTCCTGGGTACCTGCAGGACCATGAGCAGGTCAGGGTGCTCGACCGGGCGAAGCTGGAACATCTCGAGGTCGAGCTGTCCAATCTCGGGATGATCAATCTTGATCGTCGCTGGTCTGAAGTAGCGGATAGGGTGCTCCGCCCACCACTCCCGGAATTCTGGGCTGGCCTCGGTCAGCCCTGCCACTATTGTGGCGAATCGCGGGTCGCCGGGTCGCTGGCCGGCGGCGGCCCGGAACTGGCTAAGCACCGCACGCGCAGCCGGTTCCCAGCGGACCATGCGGGCACGGCTCTCCGCGTCGGTGAACATCATCCACAAGAGATTGCGCCGGGCGCCGGGGAGCGTCGCAGGGTCATGCCGGAGCCGCTCGTAGGGCGTGTTCCACGCCACGTAGTCGAAATGCACGTCATAGATGGAGGCGATGGCGGGGGCGGCCGCGTCGACCAGTCGCTGCAGACGGGGAAGCACATCGTCGATGCGTGTCTCGCCCACCGCCGTAGCGAGCCCGGCCAGGCCACGGACGTGCCGGCGCTGGTCGTCATCGAGCAGCAGCGCCCGGGCCAGCGCCTCAACCACTTGTTCCGACGCCGAGATGTTCCTGCCCTGTTCCAGCCAGGTGTACCAGGTGACGCCGACACCGGAGAGCCGGGCGACCTCTTCGCGCCGCAGGCCGGGAGTCCGGCGGAGGCCGGGATCGCAGTCCTCCGGCAGTCCCACATCGGCCGGCCGCAGCCGTGCCCGCTGAGCGCGGAGAAAAGCGGCCAGCTCGGCGCGGCGGGCTGACTGCGGGGTCTCGTGGCCTTTCGTCACGTCGGCTTGACTCCCGACGGAAGTGGACAGTTAACAGGCTGCAGGCTAGCAGTATCTGTACCCGGACCGGCCGGGCAGGTCTTATTAACCTGGCGTTTACGGCCACGTACCCGAGGCCTGGCCTGAGGAGTTTCATATGCGAAACCAAAAGGGACCGGTACTGGTCATCGGCGCTACCGGGCAGCAGGGTGGTGCGACCGCGCGGCACCTGCTCGAGCGTGGCCGGACGGTCCATGCCATGGTCCGCAACCCCGATTCGCCGGCCGCCAAGGCGCTGCAGGACGCAGGAGCCAGCCTCGTCGTCGGCGACCTGGATGATCCGGCCTCGCTCCGGACGGCAATGGAAGGCATGCACGGAGTCTTCCTCGTATTGACCATGATGGCCGGTCCCAAGATCAGCCCCGAAGGGGTGGTGGCGGAAGAACGGCGTGGAAAGGCGGTGGCCGGCCTCGCCCAGGAGTCCGGAATCGAGCATCTCGTGTACACCTCGATCGATGGAGCGAGCGCCCGTTCAGGAATTCCCTACTACGAAAGCAAGGCGCGGATCGAAGAGCACATCCACGCGGTCGGGGTTCCGGCGACTATCCTGCGTCCTGTCTCCTTCATGGACAATTTCGCCACCTACAATCGCCCGGTCCTGGACGACGGTGAGCTGGTGGTCAGTATCGCCGTACGGCCAGAGCTTCCGATGCAGCTGATCTCGGTGCGCGACGTCGGCGCGTTCGCGGCGATCGCGTTCGAACGGCCCGGCCACTTCCTCGGCCAGACCGTCGAGATCGCCGGGGACGCACTCACACCTCCGCAGATCGCCGACACCTTCGGCCGTGTCTGCGGCCTGCGGGCGCGTTTCCGCCAGACGCCCATCGAGCAGATCCGCGCCTTCGACGCGCAACTGGCCCAGATGTTCACGTTCTTCAACGATCACCCCTCCGAACTAGCCGACCTCTCGGCGCTGCGGGCATACCACCCGGGCCTGATGCGGCTGGAGACCTGGTTGCGCGCGACCGAATGGAAACCCTGAGCACAGAAAGCGAGCGGATATGACCGACGGACTGCTGCTACCGCCAGGCGGCGGTCGCAAGATCCAGACCATGACCCTGAAGGCGGGCGCCGAACGGTCGAAGATCTGGTCGGCGTTCGAGGCCGAGGTCGCCCCCGGATTCGACGTCGGAGCGCACCTGCACCAGCAGGCCGAAGAGATCTTCTACGTACTCGAGGGCGAACTCGACCTGCTCGCCTTCCAACCGATTGCCAAGGCCAGCGACGATTGGCGCACCTGGGAGTCGGAGACCGGCGCCACGGTGCTGCGGGGCGGGCCGGGAAGCTTCATGCTCGTGCCCGCCGGCTGCCCGCATGCCTTCTTCAACCCAGGACCCGAACCAGCCCGGATGCTCTTCCTCGTATCCCCGGCCGGCCACGAGATCTACCTTCAGGAACTCACCGACCTGCTTGCCGCCGGAGGCCCACCGGACCAAGCTGGCATTGAAGCGCTACGGCGCCGCCACGACATTCATCAGCTCACGCCCCTCACAAGCCACCCGCCCGGCCAATGAACACCGACGACTCAGGCGGACGACTCACGCCGGGGCGGATGCTGCTCCTAGTTGGGTCTCGGCCACGAGCAGTCAACGCGCCACGATGCCAGGCAACGACCGGCCCTGCCCGCCGATCCCCGTCTGCACAGGCGCTGGCGTGCCGCCAGGAGGGGGTTGCTTGGCGCGGGCGGGCAGGAACGCCAGGGCGGCCGCAGGTGCGCCCGCAGGCGCCATGGGGTTGCGGGCGTGGGGGCGAGCGGCGCGGCGGGCCCAACTGTGCAGATCATGTCGGTCTCCCCGGCGGTGCACTAAAGATCTTTAATGCCGGAGGTTACAGGGCTGGTGAGAGCCGCCGTGCGGTGCTATGCCAGGGTCATGAGGTATGCCGATGGTGGTGGGCTGACCGCGGCTGAGCGGGCCCGCCGGGAGCAGGTGCGGTTAGCGGC
>WNGR01009096.1_pt1 | contig 10453 bp, 8 predicted proteins | sample 5407581 | NCBI WGS metagenome assembly WNGR01 (sample SAMN13153383, study PRJNA577476) | soil metagenome | isolation source: 80 cm soil or saprolite under Garry oak tree replicate 2 | place: USA:California | collected 2016-06-15
TCCAGGATGGCCGCGGCGGCTGGCGTCATGCGCCCATCTTACCGCATATTTAACAGTTTTCGCATAACAAGAGCATAAAGGAAACCGCAGGCCAGGCCGCCTGCGGCTCACCTACTTCCGGAGGTCTGAGGCTACCAGGGCTGCGGCATGGTCACTCCGAGAAAGACGCCTCCTGGCGGCGAACTGAGCAAGGGGGATAAGGCAAACAACGCTGTCATCTCGGGACTGCGGGCACCCGTCGAAAGACTCGTCGCGCATTTCAAGTCCTGGCGGATCTTCCACACCGACTACCGTCGGCCATATCACACCTATCACGAAGCGCATGACGCCGCCCGCGGGCTGTTCTTGGCCCGGCCACGGCGAGCTACAGCGATCCCACCGCCACCGCCGGGGCGAGCTACACCTACAAGGTCGCGGCACGCGATCTGGCTGGCAACACGGCCAGCGCCAGCGTGTCCACAGGCGGCACAGCCGACACGTCCCCGCCGACGGCGCCCTCGAATCTTGCCGCCACCGCCACCGGGTCTACGACCATCTCGCTCTCCTGGGGCGCTTCGTCCGACAACGTCGGCGTGACCGGCTACACCATCATGCGGAACGGGATGGTGGTCGCCACCGTATCCGGCACCACCACGTCATACACAGACACCGGGCTCACCCCGGGGGCGAGCTACAGCTACCAGGTCACGGCCTCCGACGCAGCCGGCAATGTCTCCCAGCCCAGCAACACGGCAACCGCCACGACACAAGCGGACACCACCCCGCCGACCGCGCCAGCCAACCTGACAGCCACCAACGTGACCTCGTCGCAGGTCGGGCTTTCCTGGAGCCCATCCTCCGACAACGTTGGCGTGGTCGGTTACCGCGTCGTGCGCAACGGATCGGTGATCGCGACAGTCTCGGGCACCAGCTACACAGACAGCACCGTTTCGCCGAGCACGACTTACACCTACCAGGCTGTCGCCTCTGACGCGGCCGGGAACTCCGCAGCGAGCAACACGCTGCAGGTGAGTACGCCTGCTTCCGGCGCGGTGTTCTCCGACGGCTTCGAAACAGGTGACCTGTCGCAGTGGAGCACGGTCAACGGGCTGACGATCGAGTCTGCCCTCGCTCACTCGGGCACTTTTGGGGCGCAGGAATCAAGCACAGGTGCCACCACGTACGCGTACAAGGCACTTCCCGGCAGCTACACCCAACTGTGGGCGCAGGCGTGGGTCTATGTGCAAAGCGCGTCCACATCCGCGAACTTCATCGGATACCGCGGCAGTAACGGCGGGTCGATCATCAACCTCTACATCAACGGGAGCGGAGATCTCGCGCTCCGCAACAACGTGGGCCTGGTGACCACCTACAGCAGCACTCTCATGCCCAAAGGCAGCTGGCACCGGGTCGTGCTGCATGCCACCATCAACGGCTCAGCAAGCAGCGTTGACGTATCGCTGGATGGGACCCTGGTTCCTGGCCTGACCCTCACCGGCCAGAACCTCGGCACCAATCCCATCAGCACGCTGCAGCTTGGTGACAACAGCAGCGGGCGCACCTACGTTATCGACTTCGACGACGTCACGGTCTCCCAAAGCCCTCTTTAAGACGGGAGCATGCTCCGGTAAACGGCAATCAGCGCGGTTTTCTGATCATCGGCAAGATGCGGGTCGGCGCGGATCGCGGCCTCGGTCTGCGGCGCCGGCGGCTTGGTGCCAGCGTGGGCGGAACCGGCTGAGTCGATCAGGCCAGCCTGAGTCATCAGGGTTTCCGCCGAAAGGTTGAGCGCGTCGGAGATCAGCTTGAGGACGCGGACGGAGGGCTGGTGCAGGCCCCGCTCAATCTGGCTGAGGTACGGATTGGACAGGCTTGTCATCTCTGCCAGTTGCCGCAGCGACAGGTTGGCCAGCTTCCGCTGGCTGCGAATAAAGGCGCCGAGCGCCTCGCGCTGCGCCTCCCACGAATCTCTCATCGCGGTCCCACCCCCGCCACCCCACGAGCCCTTGTTCCTGCAAAGCATAGTGAGCAGCGGGCTCGTGCGCGGCGGGCCCTGGCTCGCGGCCCGCCACGCACGAGGTTTCACTTAGCGGCAGAACCGCTCTTCGCGGCGGGTGCCGCCGCCTTGCCAGGCCGCAGCGGCCCGGTGGCCTTGAGCACGTCCTCGGCGAACTTGCGCTGGCCGGCGAGCAACTGCTCGGCAAAGTCGTAGGCGCCACCGACGACTTCCTCCGGCTTGGGGAGCTTGTCCACGAACGGCACGTTCACGGCTGGCAGCTTCGGCGTGATGGACTGGACGGCGTCGGCCCAGGTCTTGATCGCGTCGAGAACGGCTTCCTGGCTCTTGCGGACGGTCTTCAGGATCTCGTCCTGAACGTCCTGTACGGCGGTGCGGGTGTCGGTCATTGTTTCGTCCTCCTCCAGAACTCTCTTTGCTTACTATACCAAGCACTAGGGCGTATTTGTCAAGCGTTCGTGAACGTGGTCACATGCATGCAGTTGGGGTCGTGAGGTCCCCGGCGATGTCACCGCCTAGACCCGCTCGAAGATCGCGGCGATGCCCTGCCCCCCGCCGATGCACATGGTGGTGAGCGCGTACCTTCCCCCGGTCCGCCGTAGCTCATACAGCGCCTTCACGGCCAGAATCGCCCCGGTGGCCCCGATCGGGTGCCCGAGGGACACGCCGCTCCCGTTCGGGTTCGTCCGGTCGGGCGGCAGGCCAAGCTCCCGGATGACAGCCAGCGCCTGCGCGGCAAAGGCCTCGTTCACCTCGAACAGGTCGATCTCATCGAGTTTGAGCCCGGCCCGGTCGAGCACTTTGCGCACCGCGGGTACCGGTCCCATGCCCATGATCCTCGGCTCGACGCCAGCGTGACTGTAGGCAACCAGCCGCCCAAGCGGGCTCAGCCCGTGATCGGCGGCGAACGATTCCGCCGCAATCACCACCGCCGCGGCCGCGTCGTTGATGCCTGACGAGTTGCCCGGCGTGACCGTGCCGTCCGCGGCGAACGCCGGCCGCAGGCGCGCGAGGTCGGCGGCCGTGACGCCCGGCCGGATGTGCTCGTCAGCATCGACGGTCACCGGCGCTTTCCTGCCCGGCACCTCGACCGGCATGATCTGCTCCGCGAAGTACCCGGCCTGCGCCGCCGCCGCGGCCCGCCGGTGGCTTTCCGCGGCAAGCTCATCCTGGTCAGCCCTGGACACGCCGTAGTCGGCGGCGACGTTCTCCGCCGTCACTCCCATGTGGCACTGGTCGAACGGGTCGGTGAGCGCGCCAACCATGGCATCCACAACCACGCCGTCCTGCATCCGCTGGCCCCACCGCATGCCCGGCAGCCAGTACTGGCCACGGCTCATCGATTCCGCTCCCCCGGCCACCGCGACGTCACAGTCCCCCAGGCGAATTGCCTGCGCCGCGGAAATGATCGCTTGCAGGCCGCTGCCGCACAGCCGGTTGAGGGTAAACGCCGGTGTCTGAACCGGCAGGCCGCCGTTGACCGCGGCCACGCGCGCGAGGTACATGTCCCGCGTCTCCGTGTGGATCACGCTGCCAAACACCGCGTGCCCGACGTCCGCGGCGTCCACGCCGGCCCGGCTCACCGCCTCGCGCACCACCGCCGCCGCGAGGTCACACGGGGGCACGGCAGCCAGCCCGCCCCCGTACTTTCCGATGGCGGTCCGCACGGCAGACAGGACCATGACTTCCCGGTGATCTTCCATTGCTCCTCCAGCCAGCTCTCCAGGCCTGGCCATGTTCGCGGCCAGGTATCTCTTCCGGGCACGATCACATGTCCAGGCCGCCGTTGATGGCCCAGATCTGGCCGGTGATGTATGCGGACTCATCGGCCGCGAGGAACCCGACCACCCGCGCGATCTCTTCTGGCTTCCCGAGCCGGCCCACGGGGATCTGGCCGCGTATCTTCTCCAGCAGCTTGTCGGGGATGGTGGCGAGCATGTCGGTGGCGATGAAACCGGGCGTGACCGAGTTGACGGTCAGCCCGATCCCGTCACCGGCCGGGCGCTGTGCCCGGTTGAGCTGGAAGATGGCCTCCTTGGCCAGCGACTTCGTCAGGCCGAACAGGCCAGACTTGGACGCCGCGTAGTTCGCCTGGCCGATGCTGCCGGTTTCCCCGATGACCGAGGACACGTTGATGATGCGGCCGGTACCGCGCTGCAGCATGTGCTCAAGCGCTGCCTGGGCCAGGAAGAAGGTGCCCGAGAGGTTGACAGAGATCACCTTCTGCCAGTCCTCGGGGGTCATCCTGGCCACGGTCCGGTCGATCGTGATTCCGGCGTTGTTGACCAGGATGTCAAGGCGCCCGTGCTGGTCAATGACCTCGCGCACCACCCGCTGGCAGTCACCGGCTGTGCCGATGTTGCCTTCATGCACGGTGGTGCGCAGGCCCGGGTACCCGTCGGCCATGCTGTTCAGGAACTTCTCCGCCTGCTCACGCTGGCGCCAGTAGCCGGCCGCGATCGACGCGCCCCCGTCGGCCAGGTGCCGGCAGACGGCAGCTCCGATCCCGCGGGTCCCGCCGGTGACCAGGGCCACCCGGTCCCTGATCCTGCCCAGCCCCAATGGCTGTACTTGCTCAACTGTGGTCATTGCTGCCTCCACGTTCGATCGGCACGCTTTGCTGTCCTTGCCGTCCCACGGGTATGGCGACCACAACGCTGAGGAGGCCGGGAGGGACACAAGCGCCGCAGCCACAAGCCGCAGCCTTCTTCACGCTACGTAGGACCACGGCTACCGGTGAACCTGCCATTGGTCACCCGGGCAGGGACATAGGACCCTGAACCCGAACACGCTCGCCACCTGGCACGCGGGACCGCGGCCCCTGCGAAAGTCGCGGCCGTCGCGGGACCTTGGCCACCGTTTCACGGACCGAATGCCTGTTCACGGCCGGCCGGGAGCCCGCCTAGTGTGGACTGCGGGGTTGGGCGACAACGCGCGGCCGGACCGAGGTGACGAGACCGCGCGCCGCCCGCATGGATACCCGGCCCATGACCCCATCCGACCAGCCGGTCAGACTGATGGAACGGATCGCCGCACCGAGGAGAGGTCATGGCAAACTCTGAAGCCTTCCCGGCAGGAATCGGGTACCCAGTCGGCCAGACATTGGATCCGCTCGGCATGCTCAAGTCGGCCGGTGATCTCGTAAACCCGGCAGCTGCCGCCCGGCAACTGCCGTGGCTGGCAAGCGAACTCCTTGACATCGCCCTCGGCCGTTCGGGCATCGAGGCCGACGAGCGGGATCCACGGTTTGCGGATGTGACGTGGCGGGCCAACCCGTTCTTCCATGCGCTCGCACGGTCGTACCGGCTCTTCGAGGAATGGACCGACCGGATGGCCGATGCCCCCGACGTCCCATGGGACCGGCGGGCCCGCACCCATTTCCTGGCCGACATCCTCACGGCAACAGCCGCCCCGACCAACTTCTTGCTCACCAACCCGGTCGCGCTCAAGCGCGCCCTGGAGACCGGCGGCCAGTCCGTGGTGCGTGGCGGACGGAACATGCTGCGGGACTTCGCCCGCGGTGGCATGCCCCGGATGGTCAACACCGAACCGTTCCCGGTCGGCGAGAAGCTTGCGTGCACACCAGGTGCCGTGGTGTACCGGGACGAAATATTCGAGTTGCTGCAGTACGAGCCAACGACCCCGACGGTCCGCAGCAGGCCGCTGCTGATGGTGCCGCCGGAGCTGAACCGCCATTACGTGCTCGACCTCGCGCCGGAGCGAAGCCTGGTGGAATTCGCCGTCGGCCACGGCATCCAGACCTTCATGGTCGTCTGGCGCAATCCCCGGGCCGAGCTCGGACACGGGCGCTGGGGCATGGATGACTATCTTGGCGCGCACGCCCGGGCGGCGGAGATCGTGCAGAAGATAACCCGCAGCGAAACCATCAACTGGCTGGGACTGTGCGCAGGCGGGCTCACCACCGCACTTATGCTCGGGTACCTGGCCGCCAAGGGCGACGCTTCCGTCAACTCCGCGACCTACCTCGTCACGCTGCTGAACAACAGTTGCCCCAACATCATCGGGATGATGGACACCGAGGCCTCCCGGGCCATGCTGCACCGCGCCGCCGCCGCCGGTCAGATCTTCCCCGGCACGATGGTGCGCACCACCTTCGCGTGGCTGCGCCCCAACGACCTTGTGTACAACTACCTGGTGCGAGGCTGGCTGCTCGGCGAGGACCCGTCCGCTTTCGACGTGCTGGCGTGGAACAACGACGCCACCGCCATGACCGCGAGGTTCTCGGCTGAAAGCACCGAACTGCTCGTGGACGGCACGGTGGGAGCGGCCGGCGGGATGGCCGTCCTCGGCACGCCCATCGACCTGGCCAAAGTCGACTGCGACAGCTTCTTCGTGGCCGGCTACACCGACCACATCACGCCGTGGCGCGCCTGCTATGCCTCAAGCCGGATGCTCGGCGGCGACAAGGAGATGGCCGTCGTTAGATCCGGTCACATCCAGTCGTTCGTCAACCCGGCGAAGACCGGCCGCTATGACTACTGGTGGGGGCCCCCGGCGAGCCCCGACCCCGACCAGTGGCTCGCGACGGCCACCAAGCAGACCGGCTCCTGGTGGCCACGCTGGGCCGAGTGGCTGATCGCCCGCTCCGGAGACGAGAAGGAACCACGCGGTGGTCTCGGCAGCCGGAAGTACCCGCCGCTCGGGCCGGCTCCCGGCACCTACGTCCACGAATGACTGGGGGCCGATTCAATGGAACTCGATGGGGCCGTGGCGCTGGTCACAGGTGCCGCGTCCGGGCTGGGCCGGGCAACCGCTGAGGGGCTGCACGCCTCCGGGGCGACGCTGGTCCTTGTTGATACCGAACGCCTGGCGGGGAAGAAACTCGCAGACGCCGGCATCGGTGTATTCGTGCCGGCCGATGTAACCAATGAGGCGCAGGTTCAGGCCGCGGTGGACCAGGCGACCGCGCTTGGGCCACTGCGGGTAGCCGTGAACTGTGCCGGCGTCGGCTGGGGCAGTCGGATCGTGGACCGGCACGGAAAGCCGCATGACTTGGGACTGTTCCGCCAGATCCTCGACATCAATCTCGTTGGCACGTTCAACGTGCTGCGGCTCGCCGCGGTCGCGATGGCGGGCAACCCCCGCCCCACCGACGCCGACGGCGCGGCCGGCGCCGAGCGTGGGGTGATCGTCAACACGGCGTCCATCGCGGCGTTCGAGGGCCAGGTCGGGCAGGCTGCCTACGCGGCGTCGAAGGCCGGCATCGTTGGGCTTACCCTGGCTGCCGCACGGGACCTGGCCTCGCTTGGGATCCGGGTGGTGTCGATCGCCCCTGGGCTGTTCGACACACCCATGCTTGACGAGGTGCCAGGGGAGACGCGGGAAGCCCTGGTAAAGGCCATGGCCGCGCCGCGCCGGTTCGGTGAAACGCCAGAGTTCGCCTCGCTGATTCTGGAGATCGTGCGTAACCCCTACCTGAACGGGGAAACCATCAGGCTCGACGCTGGCCTGCGCATGATGCCCCGCTGACGAACAGCGGTGCATCATGCGCGTGTGCGGTGCTGGCCCACCGGTAGCGGGCCCGCACCGCCGTGCCAGTCACGGCGGTGCGGGCCACGGCGCGGAGTCACTCCCCGAACGCGGCGAGGATGTCCTCGCTCGTCCCCCCGGAACTGGCGGAGAATCCCAGCCCGGTGCCGCCTGGGGCACGTCCTGGTGCCAGCGACACCACGGCCGGGTTCACCCGCATCACCGCGTACCCGGCGGTGGCACCTGCCCCGAATGCCGGGGTGAATATCCGCGCCGGGCTGCTGATGACCCCCTCTGACACCGCGTCCCTGATCGCGAGCGGAATGCTGGCAGCCGACACGTTTCCGAGCCGGCCGACGTTGAAGTACAGCCGGTCGGCGCTGATGCCTGCGTCCTGGGCCGCCTGCAAGATCATTATCTTGTTCGCCTGGTGTGGTATGACGAGGTCGATAGCTTCCAGCAGCGATCCGGCCGCGCCGGGCGGGGCCGGCAGATCGTGCAGTTCGCTCATCATCTGCGCCAGGTACCGCTTGACGAACGCCTTGACGTCTGGCCCGAAGACCGTGAGGTTGTTGTCGAATTCGGGATTGGGCCACACGACGGCGTTGACCTCGCGCGCGGGCCCGCCGGCGTAGGTCTGGATGACCTCGACATCCGGCTCACCGCCATCCCTGGCGGGACCCACGACCAGCGCGGCAGCCCCGTCCCCGAACAGCATGCGGGAGGTGCGGACATTACCGAGCTTGTCGGAGAACTTCTCCGCGCAGACGACGAGGACCGGCCGCTCGACTTCCTGCAGGATCCGGATCGCCTCAAGCAGCCCATAGGGAAGACCAGCGCAGGCAGCGATGAGGTCCGCGGACGTGTGGGTCTGGAACATGCCAAGTTCTGCGGAAAGCCAGGCGGCAACAGACGGAATGAGCCGCTGGCTCGTGCATGTGCAGCACAGGACCGCGCCGATCTCCCCCGGTGTGCGGCCTGCCTTGTCCAGTGCCGCCCGCGCCGCGGCGGCCGCCAGTTCCTCAAGGGGTTTCCCGGTGTAAGTTCGCTCCTCTATGCCCGTCTTGGCGGCGATCTCGCCTGCGCCCATCGGGGACCAGTTCCAGCTGGCGTTGCGGATGATGTCTTCATTGGTGCAGACATACTCGCCGGTCACACCCGCGAGTGACTCCAGCCGGGGCATGACGGAAAACCGCTTGTGAATCTCGACGGGCTGGTAACCCGCGACCGGGTACTCTAACGCCGCCCCAGCCCGCGGCCGAGGCCGCGTCCTGTCGGTGTCCTTCGCCCCCCGGTCGGCCCTGGCACCCCGAGCGGCGTCCGAGCGCAGCCCGGCCTTCACCCGCCCGATGAAGCGCAGCACCTCGTCGTCGCGCGGGTAGAACAGCACCACGAAGTCGTCGTCGCCGATCTCGTCGCTGGCGACCAGGCGGGTCGTGCTGCCCGCCCACGGATACTGGTTGTGCAAGACCATGGCCCAGCGCAGCAGCGCCTCAAGTTCGGGCACGGCGGCAGTGGCATTGATGATCTCGTCGTGGGAGTACAGCGGCCAGTCCGGCTCGTAGGCTGATACGACGAACGTGCGGTTCTGCTGGCTGGCGAGGAATTCCGACACCGTCGGCTTGATCGCCGGAAGTTCCGCTGCGTCATGCCGCAGATGCGTGAACACCGCGAACATGATGTCGAAGATCTTCTGCTCGGTCTCCTCATCCCAGCTCGGCGGCAACCTCCGGTGCGCCTGCTCGATCGTGGCCACTGAGCGCTGGAAGCCTGGCAGGGGGGTGAGCAGCGGCAGGAAAATGTCATCGTGCGCCCGTGGGACGTCCCGCCACCGGGTCGGGCGCTTGTCATACATGGTGATGGCAAACCGGTTGACCCAGAACGCGTGCAGACCGAGATCACGCAGCAGCGCGTATCGAGTCGGGTAGCCGTGGGACTCCAGGCGCCGCAGAATCTGGGTGGCGCTGGGTGCCTTCGCCTCGAAGTCGCGGGCAACCGCCGCACTCAGCTGATCGACCGTGTCGAAGACCGAGAAGTCCAGCCGTGGCCACGCGTTCGAGGGAAATACCAGCCGGCCGTGGCGGTTGATAAGGAACTCTTTCACTGCAGCAGTCCGATCCAGTAGCGGGCTCGCTGGACCGGGCACATGGCGTCCAGCACCGCTGGTCGTCGATCGTGGCAGGCACCGCCCCTTCGCCCCGGTTCGGGTGGGGTGGGTGCCCCCTGGTCCCCTGCACATGCCGGGTGGGCACGACGAGTGGGGCGGCGACGGTGATGCCGCCGCCACGGGTCTTTTGGCCCCGCAGGTCCAGTGGACTCTTCTCGGCCATCCTTCGCAAGGGCCAAAGGCCGTCCCTCGGCGCGGCGGCGGGTCATCGACGGCCACCGCACGGTCAGCCCGGCGCCTCCGCACGGTCACGCCGGCGCAGCACGGTGGCTGCGAAGACAGTCAGCCCGGCAGCCGTCGCGCCGGCGCCGATGGCGAGAGCCATGGGATATCCCCAGTGACCTGCTGCCAGGCCCCCGGCGACGGAGCCAATCAGCCCGGCTACCCCGCTGCTGGCGTTGAGCATGCCCTGGGCATCCCCTTCCGCGTTCGGGACCAGTTGCCCTGTAAGCCCGGGCGAGGCGACGCTGAGGAACGACCAGGCGAAGAGTACTCCGCCGAAGGCAGCAAGCGGCAGAACCGCCGGGACATGCCCTATTGCAGCCAGCACTGCGAGCGCTGTCAGCAGCAATATCCGTGCCCCAAACGCACCTGCCATTACCATCGCGGGTCCCCGCCGCTGGCTGACCGCTCCAGCCAGGACAAACAGTGGCAGGCTGACGAAGACGATCGCGGCAAAAGCGAGGGCAGAGGTCCGCGGGGCAATCCCGAACGCATGCTGGAACAGCACCGGGTACAGCGAGAAGACAACCGCTGAGCCCGCGTACGCGGGGATCCAGGCAGCCAGCATCCACCCAAAG
>WNGR01040799.1_pt1 | contig 10453 bp, 6 predicted proteins | sample 5407581 | NCBI WGS metagenome assembly WNGR01 (sample SAMN13153383, study PRJNA577476) | soil metagenome | isolation source: 80 cm soil or saprolite under Garry oak tree replicate 2 | place: USA:California | collected 2016-06-15
GGATTCATCGGAAAACCACCCCGGCCTCGCGATAAGCGGATGCTTCGCGATATTTTCTGAATCGCTCGGCCACCCCTCCTTGCAGTGATGCAAGGAGGGGAATAGCGCTTGATTCCAATTTTTTCACAGCTTCCCCGTCTGCGCCTGCTTCCCCAGGAGACGAAATTCGTCTCTATTGTGATCTGACGTTGCTGTTGAGTTGGACCAAAGCTACGCGATTTCGGCCGCTGCAGGCCATCACGAGATTGCCGTCCGGCGTTGCCATCATGTTACGTACGACTCCTCCGCCTGACGGAATCACCCAGGTCTGGAACTTCTCGGTCTTGGGATCAAAACGCACCAGCGTGTTCTGACTCACGGCCGATTCGCTATACCACACGATGTCCTTCAGAGTGGTAATTCCGTAAGGTTGGGATCTTGGCCCGCCGGGAGATGGCCACTCGCGGACCGCTCCGGTCTTGGGGTCGAACCGGCCCAGATAGCCGCGCGAATAGTCGCCGTACCACAGCACGTCGTCGCTCGAGATCGCGACGCGCCGGGGACGCGTTTCCGGATTGGGCAAAGTGTATTCCTTGATTTCCATCGTGTTCGGATTGATGCTGGCCAGCTTGTTGACCCCAAACTGGACGAACCAGGGAGTGCCCTTGGAATCCACAACCATGCCGTAAGGGTTCGACCTCGGCGTAGGCGCGGTTGCCAGCTTGATTTCGCCCGTTTTCGGGTCGAGCCTGCCCACCATGTTGGCACTTTGCAACGTGAACCAGAGCGTTCCCTTCTTGTCGAAGATCGGCGTGTGTGGATCGCGGGCTGCGGGATCAGGCATCTTGTACTCGGTCACCTCTCCGGTTTTCGGATTGAGCTTGCCGATGAGCGCCGCGGAGTTGCCCGTGTACCAAATGTTGCCGTCCTTGTCGACCGTCAAGCCGTGAGGGCCGGACTTGGGTGTCTTCAGCGGAAACTCCTTCATTTCTCCGGTCCTTGGATTAAGCTTTCCCAACACGCTGGCCCATTGCCCCGTCCACCAAATGTTGCCATCCGCTGTCGCGAGCGGATCGTGAGGCCGCGAGCCGAGCGAGGGCACGACCCACTCCTTGATTGAGACGGTCACGCTTCCGGGAATCACCACCGCCGGAGGTTTCGGTTTCTCGGGGAAGTTCTTGCCCAAAATATTCCGCTACGACGGCAGACTGATCCTTGGGCAGATCCACCATCGCGCTGAAAACCGTCTGCCACTCTTCTCGTGAGTACCCGGCGTTGGTGACCAGGCTGAGGGCATGGCATTGAGAGCAAGTATTCTGGACCATTTCCTTACCCAAGCTTTGAGCAGACAAGACTCAGATTGGCGATGATGAATCTCTCCGCTGGATCGCGGCTAGGGAGACTGAACCGGTGGTTCTTTCAAAGCGACCCGCGAATCCGCGTGGTCCGATCTAGCAGTGCTACAACACCCGTGCGAAGGTGCCGTCCAACACCAAAGTACCATTCACATTCGCACACATCAGGCGCAAAGTCTCCACGTTTGAGCGAGCGATAAAGCACGCGGAAGAACAAAATCAAGACAATCGAAGCTGGAACACACGACAAAGAAAGGAATTGCAGTGGGAAATCGAAAGCGGTTTGTTTGGGGGGCGCTCATCCTGAGCGCATTGGCGGCAACGGCGTCTCTGGCGTACGCTTCTACATACACCATCATTGACGCCTCAACGTTTGGTATCAACACGAAGGGTGACATCGTCGGCGCCTACTTCATTGGCGGGGGCGGACCTCACCATGGCTTCCTGCTCCATCGGGGCACGTTTAGCACCCTTGATGTCCCCGGCACCTTGCAGACGGCTGCCCGTGGTATCAACCCGCAGGGTGACATCGTGGGTGACTGTAACACCTCTGCAGGGGGCACCCATGGCTTCCTGCTCCACGAGGGCTCTTACCAAACCATTGTTGACCCTCCTGGATCCGTATCCACGGTCGCCGTCGGAATCAACTCGCTGGGGGACATCGTGGGTGACTATGATGACGCGGCCGGGCGAACCCATGGTTTTCTTCTCCACGAGGGCGGCTTCACGATCATTGACATTCCTGGCGCCTTCGCGACGTATGTCTTTGGTATCAACGGGGATGGTGACATCGTCGGCGCCTCCACTCCTGGCGATGCCAGGGGCGTGCATAGCTTCCTATTCCGCAACGGCGTCTTCACTACGATTGACGTCCCCGGTGCCTTTGCGACCTACGCGGCTGGTATCAACACGCAGGGTGATATCGCGGGCACCTACACACATAGGGAGCCCATTCCTGTTTACCCATACTTTGGCTACCCACCCCATGGCTTCCTAGTCCACAAGGGTAAGTTCACTACCATTGACCTTCCTGGTTCTACATCTACCCAGGTCCTTGGTATTAACGATCGGGGTAGCGTAGTCGGGATCTATACCGATGGACATGACGTGCAACATGGTTTTCTTGTAAAGTAAACGTCGCTCGCCGAATCTCAATTCTTCTTTTTGACGAGCGTCTACCGGTCCCTACCCGCGAGATTTGCGAAACTGTCATCAGTGCGCGGATCTCGCGGTTGGTGAACCCGCGCCAGCAGCGATCGCCGCCGGAACAGCCACAGCCCGCCGCATCCTTATTTCCGAGCCGCCGGAAAAAACCATGACACCCGCCCGGTTCAGGACCTATCCTTACTCAAAAGACTGAACAGTTTTGGGCTCGGTTGGAAAGGAGACGAATATGCGCTTCTTCCGAAACGGTGGAATTCTTCTTCTGTGCACATCGATCTTAGCAGCGCAGGGATTTCGGGCCACAATCGTGGGCCGCGTCACGGATGATTCGGGCGCAGTCGTGCCCGGCGCCAAAATCATAATTACGAACACCGGCACCAATGAAATCCGTTCCGTGATCGTGGGCGACAATGGGGAATACTCGATTCCGCAACTCGCTCCCGGCAATTACAGCTTGACGGCCGAATATGCCGGCTTCAATACAGCCGTTCGATCCGGCATCGTGCTGGAGACCAACCAGCAGGCACGCTTCGATATTTCGCTGAAGGTGGGCGCTCTGACGGAGGAAGTGCAAGTCAGCGCTGCTGCGCCGCTGGTCGCCAGCGAAAACGCCGCACTGGGGAATGTGGTCGATCAGAAAAAGATTGTGGAACTCCCCCTGAACGGCCGCGATTATCTGCAGCTCGCGTTTCTGCAGCCGAATGTGTTCGCGCCCGCGCAAGGCTCAAATCTCGGCTTTCGCGGCGGATTCAACGTCGCAGGTAACAGCGAAATCGCAAATCAATACATCCTGGATGGCATCGACAACAACGACGAGACAACGAATCAGCCATTGCACCGGCCGATCCTGGATGCGGTTCGAGAATTCAAGGTTCTGACCGGCACCTATTCTGCGGAATACGGCAGGCAGGCGGGCGGTCAGATCATTGTGACCACGCAATCGGGCACCAACGAATTTCACGGCGCCGCATGGGAGTTCCATCGCAACTCGGGATTAGATGCTCGCAACTTTTTTGCACCGCAAAAGCCGTCGTTCCGGCGAAACCAGTTCGGCGGCGTCCTTGGCGGGCCGATCAAGAAGGACCAGACGTTTTTCTTCGGCGCGTATGAGGGGCAACGGCGCGGCCAGCAGGAAGCCGGTCTGGCCACGGTCCCTTCCCTTGCCTTCCGAAACGGCGATTTCAGCTCGATCTCGACGCCGATTCGAAATCCTTTTGATGGAAACAATCCATTCCCGGGTAACCAGATTCCGGAGTCACTGAGGAGTAAGCAGGGTGTGGGCCTGCTGGCGCTCTACCCCACGCCGAACCGCAGTGGCGCTCAAAATTTCGTTTCCGCCGCCGCGGGTCACTTCAATATTAATCAGTGGTCGGCGAGAGTCGACCACCGGTTCAGCATGATCGACGACGTCTACACTGCGTACGAATTCGCCGACTCGACCGAGTTCTATGCTTTGTCGAACCCGCTCTGCTCGGCACGCGACGTCCCATGGGGCTGCGATGAGCTGCAGCGAACCCAACACGCTGTGTCCGTCTGGACCCACATTTTCTCGCCGCGCCTTGTCAATGAGGCGCGCGTGGGCTACACGCGATTCGGTTTCTTCCGCCTGCAACAGGACCGGGATGTCAACGTGATTCAGGCGCTCGGCATCGGCGGTCTGACAGACGCGGGCAAGACGCCGTTCAACAATGGCGCACCGCAAATCCAGCTTACCGGCTTCGCCACCATCGGCGGCCCTACCAACCTGCCCCAGGGCCGGCACGACAACACCTACAATTACGTCGAGAACATGACCTTCATCACCGGCAAGCACGCCATGAAATGGGGTGTCGACATCCGGCGCTTCCTCTTCAATTCCTTTTTCACTTCGTTCGGCCGCGGCTCATTCAATTTCGACGGCACGTTCACAGGCAACGCCGTCGCCGACCTGCTGCTGGGAATGCCCAGACAGGCGGACCGTAATCTGGGTGTGCCGTTTCATAACGCCATGACGTTCTCTTCCGGCTACTACTTCCATGACGATTGGAAGATCACGCCGAAGCTGACCCTGAATCTGGGCTTGCGATACGATCTGGACTTGCCCGAAGTCGAGCGGGTCAACAAGATCGGATCTTTCGATCCGGCCCGGAACACCATTAAAGTGGCGGGCGGCCTGGAGTACTACATCGATAACAACAACCCGACGGGCCTCAGCGCGCGGCCGCGTCCCGACGTTGGACGGCGGCTGTGGGCCACAGATAAGAACAATTTCGCGCCTCGTGCCGGTCTCGCATGGCGTCCGTTCGGTGGGACCAGCACCGTGGTACGCGCCGGTTTCGGCACCTTTTACAACCACCAGATCGTCGGTAACGGCCTCACGCCGCTATCGCGCAACTCGCCTTTCCGTTTGCGGCAGACGTCGGGGCCATTCCAGTCCACCGATCGGCCGAACCTGGGGGATGCATTCTCTGGAATCCCGTCGGTGGTCGCACCCGGAATCGATCCCGACTTCCGCACGGCCTATGCCAACGAGTGGAGTTTCGGCCTGCAGCGCGAAATCGCCTCGAATTTCGTGCTGGACGTTTCCTACCTTGGATCACAGGGACACAAACTCCCGGTAGGCTGGAACATCAACCAGGCTCTTCCAGGGCCGGGCTCGATCGCCAGCCGTCGTCCGTATCCGGGTTTTGGTAACATCACCGGCGGCTATATTTCTTCAATCGGCAACTCGAACTTCAATGGCCTCACCGTGCGTGGCGAGCGGCGTTTGAGCAACGGGCTGAGCTTCATCTCTTCGTATGCCTGGTCGAAGTCGATCGACGACAGCGTGGGGATCTCGGCCGCCAGCGATGGAAGTATGTTGTTCGCTCAAGATGCCAGGAATCTTCGCGCCGAGCGTTCCGTGTCGGATTACGACGTGACGCATCGCTTCGTGTTCAGCTACGTTTACGATCTACCGTTTGGTAGAACGCGGAACAATTTGTTGCACGCGATCGCCGGAGGATGGCAGCTTACGGGAATACTCAGTCTCCAGACGGGCCCGCCTTTCACGGTGCTCTCGGGCCGCGACGAGAGCAATACAGGCAATACAGGAGTTGGTTCGGACCGTCCCAACATTATTGGCGACTGGCACGTAAACAATCCCAGCCCGGACCGCTGGTTCAACCCATGCACGCTGTTGGCAAACGGAGCACGAAGGAACTGCTCGCCGGGGGATACGCCCGCATGGCAAATCAACGCGATCAACACATTCGGCAATGCAGGACGAAACACGCTCCGCAGCGATGGTCTGAAGAACTTCGATCTGGGGCTGTCCCGCGCGTTCCGTATCACGGAGAAGGTTTCGCTGCAGTTCCGCTCGGAATTCTTCAATCTTGCCAATCACCCGAATTTCGCGCTACCGACCCAGAGCGCGGCCGGCAGTTCTTTTGCGACGATCTCGCGGGCGGCTTTCCAGTCGCAGACCGGCGCCCAGCGCCAGATCCAGTTCGCCGCAAAAATCGTATTTTGAAGCGGTTGAAGAGGGGTACAAACGCGGGCTAAAGCCCGCGACTACATATTGCGACAACGTTTCGGCTAAGCATGTAGTCGCTAGAATCGCCGGTGCCCTTATATTTTGCTACCTGACCGAAGGGGCACAGTGGACGCGTCTTATCGACTTTACCGTTAGTCAAGTGAGAGGCGATGATCTGGGCGGGCTTCCTTCCTTGCTCGACCCATTCCTCGATCACCTTCACTTTGTCGAATGTATCGGTGCCAACGCCACCCTGGCAGTGATTCATTCCAGGTACCATGAATAGAGCGATCGAATTCGCTGCCTTGTCTTTCCCCACCGTCTTCAAGACACTATTGTAATAAGTGGCACTGAGTAGCGGGTTGACCTGGGGATCGGACCAGCCGTGATACATCAGCAGCTTGCCGCCCCGATCGAAGAACCGCTTCAAATTCGGATCACCCGAGTACATTACACGATTGTCTGACTTGTCGGCGCGATCGATATCGGTCGAGATGTTCATCGTGTGATAGTCCCAGTTTCGATCCTTGAAGACGATGTTCCGCATGGCGGTGGCAGCGGGGCCAAGCGGCTCCGGCCCGCCGAGCGTTGACCAACTGAGTTCGGCTCCGGGCATCAGGTGGCCCTCAAACAGCACCTTCCCTGTCTTCGGGTCCTTCAGCGGCGACGTCATCGCCTTGGCCGACTCGACCTGCCCCTTCGTCAAACACTGAGCGCGATCGCCGGCCTTGCAGGCGAGCTTTGCGTAATCGAAATTGCACTTTGTCGGATTCTCGATCACCCCGTCCTTCAGTCCATCCAGGGCGTCGCAGGCATTGAGAACGGCCTCATGGATCATTGAATACTTTTCAGGCGGAATGATGCTGTCGGCATCTTTGTTGACGATCAGGTTCAACGCCGTGCGGGCGCCGTGGGCGCGCATCTGGTCCCACGTGGCGGCGCCGGCGATGATCCCGTTGAAGTCCTCGGGATAGGTCTGCGCTGCTGCGAGGCCCTGCCTGCCGCCCTGGGAGCAGCCATTGTAATAAGAAAATTTGGCGGCAGTGCCGTAATGGGCCTTGATGATGGTTTTGGATTGCACCGTCATTTCGTGAATCGAGCGATAGGCGATATCGATCAGCTTTTCGGGATGGCCCAGCGCGAAATCAGCGCTGTTCCCGACGTGACCGGTATCGGTACCGGCGCCCGCGTAACCCGCCGCCACAGCCGCGGCAAGTGCGGGATACGGAATAGTGCCAGCCCATCCGCCGTTGCCGACAGCCTGGAACTTGCCATTCCAGCCGGTCACCGGCAACCAGACTTCGGTCTTGATGTCGGAGTCGCTGCTGGGCGTCAGCGTCGCCGTTACCCGGCAGAACGCCGGCAAGCTCGCGAACGGGTTGGCTGCGGGACCGCCGCCTCGGACACCACGCCCATCCGCTGCGCCACGGCCAGCGCCGCCTTCACCTCGGGCTGCTCCACCGCGGCCGCCGGGCTGCACAAAGGCGCCCGCCGCGACCACTTGGGCAGAATCGATCTTGGCGTTGGGAAGCGCAAGGCTCGCGAGGTTCTCGCACCCCGTGGCGGCAGCCGCCGGAGCCGGTCCAACCAGCATGACCGTCAAGGACACAGCCGTGAAGATACCGCAACGCTGAAGCCAGACCCGATGATCGAAAATGGATGTTCTTTGATTCATAGCTCCTCCGGATGCGGCCAAGTATACGCCAACCACCGCAGCTGTAAACACAGACTCCGCCGGCAGCAGCACGACGGAGCCGCTTATTCCTTCTCGTACGGCTGGCCCAGCGCGCGAGGAGCGTGGGAATGGCCGATGAAGCCGGCGAGGACGACCATGGTGAGCACGTATGGAATGATCTGAATGTATTCGACGCGGATATAAGGGATCACGCCCTGCATCTGAATCGACGCAGCTTCGGCAAAGCCAAACAACAGGCATGCGAACATGGTCTGAACAGGCCGCCACTTTCCGAAGATGAGTGCCGCCAAAGCGATGAAGCCGCGGCCTGCCGTCATATTTCTCGTGAAGAGCGACGACTGGCCGATCGACAGATAGGCGCCGCCGATTGCTGCGAGAGCTCCCGATAAAAACACCGCAGAATAGCGAATGCGCGCCACACTAATGCCCGCCGTGTCCGCCGCCTCCGGGTTCTCTCCTACGGCGCGCAAGCGCAATCCGAAGGGAGTGCGGTACAGCAGGTACCACGTGACGGGCACCAACACGAAGGCGATGACGATCGGCGCGTTCGGAATCAGGTTTCTTCGAGGAATCTGGGGCGTGGATCCCATCGTGTCGAATAGCGCTCCGCTGAGCAGCGTCGGGACGCCGAGCATGAGAATATTGATCGCAGTTCCCGTCACCACCTGGTTGGCGCCAAACTGGATACAAGCCACGGCGTGTATCGATGCAATGAAGACCCCGGCGGCGACGGCAGCGAAAAGCCCGATCCACGGACTGCCGGCATAGTGCGTCACGGTCGCGGCCGTGAATGCGCCGACCAGCATCAATCCTTCAAGCGCGATGTTGATGACGCCCGACCGCTCGGACAACAATCCGCCCAACCCGGCCAGCAAAAGCGGCGTCGCGAGCCGAATCGTCGAGTAAAGGATCGCCAGGCTGAAGATGTTGCGCATGAGAACCTATACTTGAGAGCGCTTCAGGAATCCGAGTTTGCGGAGCGGTCCGCGGAAGAGCCCTTCCGCGGCCACAAAAAGGATCACCAGGGCCTGAAGGACCAGGACCAGGTCTTTCGATACATTTTGCGTGAAGATGTCGACGAACAGACCGCCGCGAATCAGAGCGCCAAAAAAGATCGCCGCCAAAAGCACGCCGGCCGGATGATTTCGGCCCAGTAGCGCCACTGCGATTCCGGTGAAGCCGTACTGCGCTGAGAAACCCTGGTAGTAGCGATAGCGGTATCCGAGTACTTCGTTAATCGCCACCATTCCCGCCAGTCCACCCGATAAGGCCATGGCCAGAACGATTTGCTTTTTGACCGAAACGCCGCCGTATTCCGCGGCCTGTGGACTCGCGCCGGTCGCGCGTATTTCGTATCCCCACGTGGTTCGCCACAGGAACAGATAAACGAACACGCACGCCAGCACTGCGAAAACAAACGCCAGATTCAAAGGAATGCGCTCCGGAAGCCGGGGAATCATTGTTCCAAGACGCGGAATGTGGGCGGTGACACCGATCGGAAGTGTTTCGAGAATCGCATCGCCTTGCGCTTTGAAATAAGACTGCGTCAAAGCGCTCGCAACTCCTGCGGCGATGAAGTTCATCATGATCGTATTGATGACTTCGTGGGAACCGAGGCGCGCCTTCAACAGGCCAGGAATGGCTCCCCATGCGGCTCCGCTGAGAATCGCCGTCAGACACGCCAGCGGAATCAGGAACCAGGCCGAAAGACTTGCGAATGTAATTCCGGCCCACGCTGTAGCAAACGCCGCGATCGTCAACTGTCCTTCGGCGCCGATGTTCAGCAGCCCGCAACGGAAACCAACTGCGACGGCAAGCCCTGTAAAGATCAGCGGCGTGGCATAGAACAGCGTGTATCCGATGCCGTCCGGCCAGGAGAGCGCGCTGCCAATCAAGAGCCTATAGGTTTCGATGGGATCGTCGCCAATAAGAGCGACGACGATTCCGCCCACGACAAAGGCCGCGATCACGGCGATCAAAGGGAATACCAGTTGTCGTAGAAGCTTCATTGGTTTAGAGCCGCGGTCTAAACTCCCCTCCTTGGGAAAGGGGGAATTCGCTTCAAACCCCTCAACTTCGGCAAAAATCAAATGCGTATACTTCCCCACGCTCACGCGGGGGCTACGTTCTCGGCGCCGCTTCGCGGCTATTTACGTTCTCAAGCGGTGGTTGCTCCCGTCATCATCAGTCCGATCTCTTCGTTCGTCGTGCGCACGGGATCCACTTCACCAGCGATGCGGCCGTGATAGATCACCAGCAACCGGTCCGCAAGAGCAGTAACCTCCTCAAGTTCGGCCGATACCAGGAGCACGGCGCAACCGGCATCGCGCAGGGCGACGAGCTTGCGATGAATGAATTCGATTGCGCCGATGTCCACACCGCGCGTGGGCTGCGAAATGAGTAGGAGCTTCGGTGGAAGCCCAAACTCGCGCCCGATGATGAGCTTTTGCTGATTTCCTCCCGAAAGCTCGCGAGCAAGCAAGTCCGCATCCGGAGGACGGACGTCGAAGTTGTGAATCACTTCCTGCGCCCGGAGGTGAATTCCCGCATCATCCAGCAGGATCCCATGCCGGTGCGCGACTGCAGGTTTTCGATAGTGGACGCCGAGGATCGAATTCTCGGCAAGATCGGAATCGAGCAGGAGGCCCCGCCGATGCCGGTCTTCCGGAACGTGCGCAATGCCTTTCTCCTTGCGCATGCGGGCGTTGAGTTGTGTGATGTTGCGTCCTTCGAACTCGATTTCTCCAGTCAGACGCGACGGATCGA
>WNGR01009100.1_pt1 | contig 10452 bp, 14 predicted proteins | sample 5407581 | NCBI WGS metagenome assembly WNGR01 (sample SAMN13153383, study PRJNA577476) | soil metagenome | isolation source: 80 cm soil or saprolite under Garry oak tree replicate 2 | place: USA:California | collected 2016-06-15
TACTCTTATGTAGGCAGTTGACATGTAGTAAAGCCCATGTTCTATATAGTCTAGACCAATACAGATAGTTTTATCAAATCAATGACTTACACCAGAGTGAAAAATTATTGAATACTCATGCTTACTGCTCAGCCTTAGTTGTTTTGAACCCATTTTCATTCTGCATTCCATATTTTTATCTGACATGTTATTCAAAGTGTACCATACATGTTACATTACAGTAGATAGAGGTGCTACATGCGGGTGAGGGAGAGTGGGATACAGCAGGGTCTGAGCGGGGTCCGAGTGGCCCAGACTGCATGCGCGAGGGAGAGGCAGGAGAGGAGGGGTCCAAGGCTGTGAGACAGTGTGCACGAGGGAGAGGGAGAGGAAGGGCCGAGGGGGGTCCAAGGAGCCAAGATGGCAAGGGCAAAGGGGAGGTGGGAGGGGAGGGGCACAGAGTGGGCACACAGTGTTAGGAGAGAGAGGGGGGGACGGGGGGAAAGCACCAACAGGGGCAGAGGGTGGGGAAGTGAGAGCAGGGGTGGCACGGTGGTGGTGGCAGACGGCGGCATGGTGGTGGCAGGAGAGGGCGTGCCACAGCTGTGGGGACAGAGATGGGGTAGCGGGGCAAAGAGTGAGGTGGTGGTGGCAGAAGGTGTCAGTCAGTGGGGGTAGAGAGAATGACGGTAATGGGGGAGACGGGGAGCAAGATGACCACAAGGGAAGAGAGTGTGGGCAAGGGCAGGAAAGAGTGTGGGAGCAAGGGTGGCCGCAGACAGCGGGCAGTGGGAACAGGTGGTGAGATGGTCGCAGAGGCAGAGAGTGGGGTGGCTGCAGGCCAGAGAGCATGGGGGTGAGGGCAGGAGAGAGGGGGAGATGGAGATGGCGCCAACAAGGGCGCAGAGGGCGGGGTGCCGGTGGGGATAGAGGGAAAGGGAAAGGGGGCAGGAGAGTGAGTGAAAAGGTGCCAGTGGGGGCAGAGGGCGCTGACAGACAGCGGGGCGGCGATGGTGGCAGGTGGCGAGATGATGGCAGTGGCAGACAGCGGGGAGCATGGGGGAGATGGTGGGATGCCAATGGGGGCAGATGTCGGTGGCGAGGGCAGGTGGGGGTGGCGGAGATCAACATGGGTGGCGGAGGTCGACATAGGCAGCAAGGGCAGACAGCAGGGCAATGGGGACAGATGGCAAGGTGATGGCAGAAGCAGACAGCGGGGTGGCTGCAGGACAGAGAGCATGGGAGGCAAGGGTAGAAGAGAGAGGAGAGGGCAGCAGTGAGGGCACAGAGGGAGAGGGTGAAAGCAGACGGAGTCGGCAGGGGTAGACGGCGGGGCGTTGGAGGCAGACAGCAAGGTGGCAGGAACAGGTGGTGAGATTACTGTGGGGACTAAGAGTGGGGCAGCCACGGGGCAGAGAGTGTGGGGTGAAGGAGGGAGAGGGAGAGGGAGAGGGGACAGACAGTGGTGGGGGGGTAGACAGCGAGCAGCAGGTTGCAGGGGCAGAAAATGAGGCAACGGGGGCAGAGAGGACGAGGATGATGGTGCGGAGGGAGAGTGCAAGGGAAAGCGTGACAGCCTGAGGGAGAGGGAGGAGAGGAAGAGGGCAGTTGCATGGAGGAGTGATGGCATGGAGAGGGAGGCAGCAGTGCGGAGGGCAGTGCAGGGAGGGGCGAGCAGTGCAGGTAAAGAGGGAGTGTGCATGGCAGGTGCTACCAGACAGACACCATGCAGACAGCACATGGATAGCAAGCAGTCAACGTGCAGACATCATGGGTGGGGCACAGACGGCGGCGCAGTGGCGAGGGGGATGCGGCGTAGGCAAGAATGTCAGGGACGAGGGAAGCAAGAAGGCTAAAGGAGGACTTATGCGAGTGCACCAAAGTTCGCCTCAGTCTCTCAGAACTAGACATCTTGATGCTGAAGCTGCTGAAGTTGAAATTTGAGAACACAACTTACAACGATTTCCATTTTCAGCCAGCTCGTTCCTGGCTCAGCCAGGCTGGATACCATATATAATCTATTTTCCTTATTTGCCTTAAAGTCACAAGCCATTAGCTCAAGGCTTACTGGGCAGCTGCCTGTCAAACTGTCAGTGCACAAGCCGTGCCTGAGCCACCTGCCTAATCGGGTCATGGCCTAATCGAGCCATGGCTCAACCCAGCTGAGCTGGCTTGTGAGCCCAAGCTGAGCCAGTTTTGGTTATGAGCCGATTCTCGGCTCAGCTTGGCTCAAAATGGCTTGGCTCAGCTGGCTCAGCCATTTTGAGCCAAGCTGTGGCAACACTAGTTTCAATGGTTTGAGGTACGTCAAACTGGTATTCGGCCATTCAGACGGCTTCTTCAAATTTGGCGATGTAGGAGTCAATGTCTTCTCCTTTCATTTTGATGCCTTCTCGCAGGTTGCTTTGCGCCTTTTCTTTTGCAAGGTTGTCTGCAAATCATTGGTGGAAGGAGGCTGCTACTTCATTCCACAGTCTTTCATCTGTATTTGCTATTCCCCCTTGGAGTTGTCATGTTAGCCATCGATTTACGGCTACCACCCATTCGTTAACATGGCTTCCTTTGATGTAAGTGAGGAAAAACATAGCTTGTCGATATGGATTAACCATGAGGGGGTTGTCGTTGTTTACTCCCCAATATAACTCCCATTGATTGATGAAGAGTTGCGTGTTCTTCCTGTCTCCGTCATAGATGGTGGGTGTTTCCCCTACCAACTTTCCCTGTTGTGGTTGTGGCATTTGAATCGGTGGCGGTCCCCATCCTCCTCCAGGGGGTCCAGCTCCTGGTGGGCCTCCTCCTCCTCCCAGGTATCCTCCTCCTCCTCTGGGTACTCCACCTTCTGGGAATCCTCCTCCTCCTGGAAATCCTCCTCCTGGGAACCCTCTTACTGGTCTATTGTCTTGTGGTAGGTGGATGGGTGGTAGTTCTGGGAGTACTTCTGGTCCACCGCTAGGTGGGTTGGGTCTGTCAGGTTCTTGGGCTCGCCTTAAGGCTGCCTCATCGTCGACTGTGTTAGCTACACGTCTCGCCCTGTGTCCAGTGTGTTGATTTATTTCGTTCATGACTTCTTGTCTGAAGTAGGTTGGTTCTTCCACTATCACTTCTACTGGTTCCATCATTGTAGTCATGGCTGGCGGATTAATGTGAATAGACTCAGCTAAGTCAGCTAGTCGCTCTTCTTCAGTAGTGTTTCCTGGTGCTCCAGATTCAATCGTGTTGTTGGAGTTTTCACTTCCTTCTTCCTTGTCTTCTGTGGAGGGTGCTGGGGTTCTTGGAGTTTAAGGGGGTTGTCCATCTATCGGTCCTACTTGCCCTACCATTTGTACTTCATCTTTGAATATGTCGCACCTATAGTCTGGTCCTGTCGGTCTTTCATCGTTCCACCAGTTCTGAAGGGCGTTCCAGGTGATCTTGGTCCAGCACACGAAGTCATGGTTGAACTCAACAGGGTAATACTGTGATGGTCTTGTTGGGATATTGATGAAATACCCTATGCTTCCTCTGACTGTTCTCCACCTTGCTGCTTTGAGGTATATGAGGGGTACGTCTCGCTCTCCCTGTTCTTTGATTGAGTAGGGTGTGAAGACCCAGCGATCTTTGGTGGTAAGGTGTGCCACAGTGGAGTGAGCTTGGTCTTAATGTTACATTGCCACTGAATGTCAGCCTTGACTTAGGCTCAGATGTGGGCATGATACGACTTAGCGATGACAGATGCACACAGACTCTGCTAGTCACGTGGAATGTATGGTCACAAGGTCCGATGACACTTGGACACGAGACAATGGTCAACTGGCTCACAAGTAGAAAGGGAGAGAGAGCCCTTAGATCTCGCAGAGTAGAAGAGGAATGCTAGTGGCGATTCAAGAAGACCAAGCTAGGGAGCTAGATCTTCTACGACTACATCTTAAGTACTACAGAAGGAGGGCTTTGAAGCACCTCATGAATCCTGAACCCTAGTACTACTATCCTAGGATCGAGTCATACTATCATACATGTGATATCCAAGCTGACTGATATGCTGACTGATACACTGACTGATGGTAAGTCCATGACTAATTACCGCTTACTCCAGTAGTCATAACCTATGAGTAAGTGTCTTGGTGAGAACGTAACATGTAGAGTTGATGCCACCAGTTTCAAAGAATCTTCCACTCCCCCCTTCTCTGTTCTCAAGCTCTCCACTCTGCGCATTGCCAAATACTCACTTCCCCTGTGTGAAATCGATGTCTTGATCAATGACACAATTTCTGAGGCCAGAGTCCTAGATCAGGGATCTCAGATTATTGTCATTCAGAGAGACCTAGCTCAGGAGGCTGGCGCAGTCATGAATTCTAACCACCAGCTAGAGATGGAAGGTGCTAACAGTCTTGTCAGCAAGACTTTGGGTTGTGCCGAGAATCTGTCCATGTGTGTTGGCAATGTCTCCTTCAAAGTCCACGCTCATGTCATCGATCAAGTGCCATTCCGACTTCTCTTAGGCCGACCTTTCCATCACTTACTGCTTTGCCAACTCAAAGACCAGCCTGACAGCCATGTTGACATTTGTGTCTATGACCCCACTGATCCAGCTTGCTCCATTTCCATTCCATCCCATGCTTGCAAGGCTCAAGTCAGCTTTGTCAGAGCGCTCTCCTTCATCTCCCACCTGACACCTCCTCATTTCGATGGTCTTTGGCCTCATCACAATGCCACCTTCAAGTTCCTATTCCAAACACCAACAGAGCCCATCTTAGCATACAAGCGAGTTGCTAAGAAGGTGCGACCTGTACCAGCAACCCTCCCCAAAGACTACTGTATTATTCAGCGCATCCCTGTCAACCCTCTCCTCTCACTCTGCTTATTGCCAACTTGCCCCCCTGATTTCACACCTGGTACTCAGCTTACTTGGGAGCGTCTTGACAATCTAAATCTCAACCGGTATGGCTTTCTGTTGCCCAAAGAATTAAAACTACTCCAGTACATTCTTCAAATCAACGAACTCAGGCTAGCTTGGACCAAGGCCAAGAAGGGACAGTTTTGCGACGATTATGTGTTGCCTGTCAAGATCCCGGTTATCAAACATGTTCCTTGGATCCAGAAGAACATCCCCATCCCTACTGGCATCTTAGATCAAGTCATTCAGATATTTCAGGACAAGTTTGCTGCTGGTGTTTATGAGCACTCCGACGCTTCTTACTGGTCTAGGTGGTTTTGTGTGAAGAAGAAGAACGGTGCGCTGCACCTTGTCCATGACCTTCAACCCCTCAATGCCATTACTGTCCGCAACTCCAGAGTCCCTCCCCTAGCTGATCAACTTATCAAGGGGATGGCTGGTCGTGCATGCTATAGCATGTTAGACTTGTTTGTTGGCTACAATCACCGCACTCTTGACGTCATCTTGCACAATCTGACCACCATCCAGTCTCCTATCAGCGCTCTTCGCTTGACTTGCTTGCCCCAAGGGTGGACTAATTCAGTAGCTATCTTCCATGAGGATGTTACCTTCATCTTGGAGCCTGAGATCCCCCATGTCGCTTGGCCATTTGTGGATGACTGCAGCATCAAGGGCCCAGCTTCACACTTTGAAACAGAAGATGGTGGCTATGAGACTATTCCTGAGAATTCCGGTATCCGCACATTCATTTGGCAGCATCTCAATGACATCCACCGCATTCTCCACCAACTTGGCTGTGCAGGTGCCACTGTCTCAGCCAAGAAACTGTTTGTTGCCATGCCAGAAGTTGTCATTCTCAGTCACAAGTGCAATTATGACAGACACGTGCCTGACAACTCCAAGATTGCCAAAGTCCAAGACTGGCCGACTTGCAAGAATATCACTGATGTTCAAGCCTTTCTGGGCTTAGCCGGCTACATGCGCATCTGGATTCAGAACTATTCCGCCATTGCTCGACCCCTCATCAATCTCACGTGCAAGGGTGAAACTTTTGTCTGGGAAGATTTGCATGAGGAAGCCATGCAACACCTCAAGGATGCAATCATTCATTCCCCCACTCTCATTTCTATCGACTACACCACCGATTGCCCTGTCATTTTGGCTGTGGACTCATCTTGGCACGGAGTTGGCTGGATATTGTCCCAGGAGTGCGCTGACAGCAAGAAACGGCCTTCTCATTTCAGCTCAATATCTTGGAACAAGCACGAGACTAACTATTCCCAGCCAAAGATCGAATTGTACAGTCTCTTCTGCACTCTTCGCACCCTCCATCTGCATCTCGTCGGCGTCCACAACCTTGTTGTTGAGATGGATGCTGTCTTTGTTCACAGCATGCTCAACAACCCAGATATCCAACCGAATGCTGTCATCAATCATTGGATCGCAGCAATACTTCTTTTCAACTTCAAGCTAGTTCACGTTCTGGCACAGAAGCATCAAGGCCCAGATGGACTTTCAAGACGCGAACCTGTGGAGGGGGAGGATGACAATGAAGATGATCCCAAAGATTGGATCGACAAGATGCTTGGACTTGGCATCTGGGCTACCTCTACCTTATCAGCAGTCTCTCACTTCTTTTCTGGCAACATCTCAGTCTCAGTTCTTAGCTTGGAAGTTGATGACTCTGACCCCATTGAGCCCCCCATCAACTTCCCCTCCAGCGACAAGTCACTCGACACTAAGGCCAAGATGGCATGCATTTGGCACTACTTCAAGACCCTCAAGAACCCCCGCGATCTCGTCAGCAACAACTTAGACAAGTTCCTTAGGAAGGTCAAATGTTTCTTTCTGCTAGACGGCAAGCTTTGGTGATGCAACACTAATGGGCAAGACCAGCTCTTTGTCCCCCCTTCCCAATGTCTTGCCATCATCCACACTATACACAACGACCTCAGCCATAAGGGTGTGTACTCCACAAGGCGCACCCTGACCAATTGCTTCTGGTGGCCCTCTCTCGATCATGACATCAAATGGTACATCAACACCTGTCACCAATGTTAACTCCAACAGACCACTAAAGTCCACATTCCCCCTGTCATCCCCATTCCTGCTCCTCTCTTCCACAAGGTTTACATCAACACCATGCATATGACCCCCTCTAGTGGCTGCACTTACATTATCCAAGCTCGTTGCTCCCTCACCACCTGGCCCAAGTGGCGCGCTCTTTGCTCAGAGACTGGTCACACTGTAGGCAAGTTCATATTCGAAGAGATTCTTTGTCGCTGGGGCACCATCCAAGAAATCATCACTGATAATGGCTTGGCTTACATTGCAGTGCTGGACTGGTTGGCTAGCAAGTATGGCATTCACCACATTCGCATTTCGGCTTACAACTCTCAAGCAAACGGCATCATCGAACGGCAACACAGGACTATTAGGGACTCCCTACTCAAGACCTGTGAAGGCAATGCTTCTAAATGGCTAGCTGTGGCACCTTATGTTTTCTGGGCAGACAGAGTCACTACTCGCTGATCGACTGGCCACTCCCCCTACTACATGGCACATGGCGTCGAACCCATCCTTCCCTTCAACCTCACCCTAGCAACATCAGCAAACCCTGGAAATCCTTGTAGAGACTGTAGAGACTGTAGATATTATAGCCATCATAGTGATTTAGTAGTTGATTTGTAGAAACTTGGTAGCAATGCCTGGAAACCCTTGTAGACATTGTAGGAACTGTAGACACTGTAGACATCATAGTTATGTAGTAGTTGATTGGTAGAAACTGAGTAGCAAACCTGTAGTCACTGTAGTTACTGTAGTCACTGTGGACACTGTAGTCATAGTAGAGACTGTAGTCACAGTGGGCACTGTAGTCATAATAGAGACCAGTATAGTCACTGTAGAGACTGTAGAGAGGCTGTAGTTGCAGTAGAGGCTGTAGTCACAGTTGAGGCTGTAGTCACAGTAGAGGCTATAGTTGCAGTAGAGGCTGTAGTCACAGTAGAGGCTATAGTTGCAGTAGAGGCTATAGTTACTGTAGAGGCTGTAGTTACTGTAGATACTGTAGTTACTGTAGACACTGTAGACACTGTAGAGACACTGTAGTGACTGTAGTAACTAGTCATCACAACTTTTCTGCAAAGTGTCACATCCCCAGAAAGGAAGGTGGCAAGAAGTCACATCTAAGTCAACTTAGTGTTCAAGAAAAGCAGAAATCAAATTTTATAAACTAATACAGTACATGGAATTTTTCTAAGTTAATCTACTGGGCACAGGGGGTGCGGAAAGGGTGCGCACCCCCTTCTGTTTGTGCGCAGCCCCGCTCGCTCGCACACCCTCCCCCTCCCCTTGTATGCAGCCCTTCCCCTTGCATGCATCCCCCCTGGTCCTTCCCCCTCCCCTTGCACTTGCCCTTCCCCTTGCACGTGGCCCTTCCCCTTGCGTGTGGCATAGCCAGGGCAGAGGGGACTAGGGGCGCAGTGTCCCTCCTGCACCCCCTGGCATGCAGGGGAGGACGGCGGGCGGGGCGGGGTGCGTAAACCAGGGGGTCGGGGAAGTGGCACCAGTCGTAGAGGCATTGAGGTGGTGGTGGTTGTGGCGACAGCGATGGCGAAAGGGCGGCCTGCATGCACACGAGGGGAGGTGGGGTGGGTGCTTGCATGCCACAGGGGGGTGCAACGGGCCTGTGTCGAGGGGAGGTGTCCTGCACCATTAAAGACGAAGGGTAAAAAAAGGGGGAATGACTTATCTGAGGCGTTTTTAAGGTGCACTAGGCACAGTAGAGGGCGACGGTGGCAGGGTGGCTTGTGTGTGCCCATGATGCATGTGAGGGCGAGTCCAGCGGGTGCTTGGCTCCCTGCAAAGGGTGATGTGGTGGCGGTTGTAGCGGCCATGAGGTTGGTGTGGTAGTTGTGGTGTCGAGGTGGCGCCAAGGGGATATTGCCTGTGTGAGGGCGAGGCAAGGTGGAGGTGGCGATGACGTCACAGCTGACAAGTTCAGATGAAAGGGAAAAAAGGAAAAAAAGACTTGCAACAGCGAGCATGGATAGGAGGGGTCTGCACAGTGGATGAGGGCTTACTGTCTGCACGAAAACTAAAGTCAAACGTGGGAAGCAACTTTTCCCACGCTGTCATATTGTCCCCCTTTGGCTATGTGGCCCTCTCCCATTTGGACCGTATCCCCATGCCCCTTCACTCTTTTGTACTGCAATTGCCATCACCTTCCCACTGTGTTTGGTGCCAGCTAGATAAGTTTTCTTTTTTTCTCCCTTCATCTTGAACCTCTGCAGGACAATGTCAACTGTGATATTGCCGTCACCGCCACCAACTCCCATCGCTGCCACCTCGACACTGCTGCTACCTCACCAATCCTGTAGCCGCTACAACCACCACCATGCCACCCCTTGCACCAAACCTCACATGCATCGTGGGGCACACACAAGCCACCTCGCCACCGTCGCTCTCACTGTGCGTATTTTTTTCTAGTTTTTATTTTATTTTAGTTATTTCTCTTTTCATCTCAAACTAGTACAGGACAGTGTCGGCTGCAACACTGCCGCCACTGCCACCTCCCCTCACGCCCGCACAGGCTACCCCGTCACCGTCATATCACTCTTTTGGGGCACGCCAGCCACCCCGTTGCACCCGCCCTTACGTGCCTTGCGGGTACACACGAGCCACTGCCGCCGCTCAACCTGGTGCCCCCCCTCAAAAAAAAAGTAAGTCCTTTGTTCCCTTCACATCTAACTTCCCCCTCGCGCACACACCCCGCCACCTTACACACTTGGCTCCACAAGGGCATTTAGATAAGTTTTTCTTTTTTTTCTTCTTTTTCCTTCTCATCTTGAACCAGTGCAGGACAACGGCGCTTACAACATCACTGCCGTCTCCTCCTGTCGTGCGCACGAAGGCCACCCCTGCTCACCCACCACCATATCACTCACGGCACGCAAGCGAATCTGCCACCGCACAGCCCCATCACCCACGCAACTCACTGACCCCATCGTGCCCAACCTGGTCGCCGCCGCTACCCCGACTACATCGCCTCCACCTTGACACAGCTGCCCGTCACCGCCACAACCAGCGCCACCTTGATCCCGCCACCACGCCACCCTTTGCGGGCACGCCAGCCACCCCGTTGCACCCACCCTCACACACGTCACAGGCACACATCGGCCCTGCCACCCTCCAACTAAGATGAGTTTTCTTTCCTCTTTCTTTTTTCCCATTCATCAAACTGTTGCAGGACAAATAGCTATCACATCAATGTTACCCCCACCTCCCTCGCGTGGACGCAGGCTGCCCCTTCACCATCACAACCGCACCGACCCACTGCCACAACCGTTGCCACCTGACGACCGACGCCAGACCCCGCTACGACTGTCGCCACCTCAACCCTGCTGCATACCAACCCTGTTGCCGCTGCACGCCACCTCCCACACTCGCACTGCTGCCACCTTGCAGCACCTGGGCCCCCATCCCTCTTGTATTAATAGTAGTTGCATGTACTCTTATTAGTTACAAATATATTATTATTTTATGCAACCACCATGAAAGTGTTCTGACTGTTCCCTGGCCAAGAATTGACTATGACATGA
>WNGR01035126.1_pt1 | contig 10452 bp, 12 predicted proteins | sample 5407581 | NCBI WGS metagenome assembly WNGR01 (sample SAMN13153383, study PRJNA577476) | soil metagenome | isolation source: 80 cm soil or saprolite under Garry oak tree replicate 2 | place: USA:California | collected 2016-06-15
GCCGTCGCTGGCGGTGTCGCGGTCCTCGCGATCAAGGGCATCCAGAAGGAGATGAAGGACGGCACCCCGATCGGGCAGGCGTACACGGCCAACCTCGCCACGCTGAAAGGCAACCTGACCGAACTGGAACACACGGCCGCCGGTGGTGTGCTGACCGGGTTCAAGAAGTCAGTCGCTCAGATCCAGCCGTTGATGCCCGCCCTGAACCGGGACACGGCGCTGTATTCGTCGCAGCTCGGCGAGATCGCAGGGAACACCGGCGTGGCGCTTGTGACGCTGTTCCACCGGTTCGAGCCGCTGTTCGCGCAGTTCAACCAGGATCTGGTGGCCGGGTCGGTGAAGCTCGCGGCGTGGGCGAAGTCCTCGACGGGGGTGTCGTCGTTCGTCGCCTACGCGCAGGCGCAGCTGCCGAAGGTTGAGCAGTTCTTCGGGACGCTTGCGGTTACGGTGGGGCATCTCGCGCAGGGCTTCGCGCCGTTCGGCGGGTTCATCCTCTCCGACCTGACCGCGTTCTCGAAGGTCGTCAACGCGATCCCGATCCCGGTGCTGAAGGTGGCCGCCCCGGCGGTTATCTCCCTGGTGGTCGCGATGAAAGCAATGCAGGTTGCGGCGGCGGTAGCCCCGGGAATCATCAAACTGAACAGTGCCCTCGTCGGCTTCGCTGCCGCCGAGACCACGGTAGGGGCAGCGAGTCTCGCGCTGGCCCGCACGCTCGGGCCGGCCGCAGTCGCCATCGCGGCCATCGTCGCTGCCGCGAAAGGCATGGACGACATCAGCCAGAAGTTCAAGAAAGACTCATTCCTCCACGACGTGTTCGACCCGCACAACGCCGACATACTGAAAACCCAGGCCACCGGTCTGGACGGGTTGCGGACTGCGTACTGGTCGCTGCACGACGGCGTCTCGGGGACAGCTCAGCAGCTGCTCGACTGGGGGTCGAAGGCGGAGAACGCCCACATCGTCACCACGCGCTTCGCGACGTCAGGGAAGGATCTGAACAAGGCCCTGGCGGATCTCCGCGCACAGGTAGGCCCCGTCAGCGGTGGCCTGGACGACATGGGTACTGCTGCTGCCGCTTCCGCCGCGAAGCAGAAGACGCTCACCGGCGAGATGAACAAGGTCAAGGACAGCGCGTTCTCGGTGACTGCGCAGCTGGGGTTCCTCAGCGCCGCGTTGGACAAGCTGTCGAACAACAGCATCGACGCCGAGCAGTCTGAGCTGCAGCTCAAGGACTCGCTCGCCAACTTGGTCACGCAGGCCAAGGCCAACGGCCACAGCCTCGATGAGAACACTGCGAAGGGCCGCGCCAACAAAGAGGGCCTGCTGTCCATCATCCAGGGCATCAACGCGCACGCGGTCGCCGTCGGCAAGCAGACCGGCTCCGTGGGCAAGGCCACGACAGCGCTCAAGACCGATGAGGCGGCGTTGCGTTCGTCGATGACGCAGGCCGGCTACACGAAGAAGCAGATCGACAACCTGATCGCTGCCTACGCAGCTACACCGAAGCAGGTAGCGACGGCGATCCGCGCGAACACGATCAACGCGACGCGCAAGCTGGCGAGTTTGCAGGCCCAACTCGACCATCTGCGCGGCAAGGACATCGTCATCAACACGATCCAGTCGTTCCACACCATCGGCGCACCGAACGCCGGCGCTGGCGGGAAGCTCGCGATCCGCGACTCCGGTGGCCCGGTCGTGGGGGGCACCCCGTACCTGATCGGGCTGAACCGACGCCCGGAGATCTTCGTCCCGGAGCAGTCCGGGCAGGTCATGCCGATCGGGTCGGGCGGCGGGCGCATGTCCACCGGCGGAACCACGATCAACCTCACCGTCAACGCGGGGCTCGGCACCGATGGCTCTGCAGTGGGCCGGCAGATCATCGGCATTATCGAGCGGGCGTTCGCGTCCGGTGAGACCGTCGCTGGCGGCCGGGCGGCGATGCGCTGATGCCGGTCCCTGTCGGCTCGGCGCCCGGCCAGAAATGGGAGATCGAGTTCACCGCCGGCGTGTGGACCGACGTGACCGCGGATGTGGAGTTCGGGTTCGCGTCGCCGCCGCAAACCCACTACGGGCGGACGTCGCAGTTCTCCCAGCCCGGCCCCGGGTCGGAGACGCTGGCGCTGCGGAACCCGCTCGGCCGGTACACCCCGCAGCGGCAGGTCCTGACCGATGGGGTGACGCCGCACCCGTTCTGGCCGAACGTGACGGCGCGGAAGCGGCTCCGCCGTTCGTACACGGTCGGCGGGGTCACCTACTACCGGTTCTTCGGCTACGTGAAGGGGTTCCCGCCGTCGCTGTACAGCGGTGTGCTGCCGGTGGTGCCGATCACCGCGACGGACCGCATGGATCAGCTGTCGCGAGTGAAGATGGTCGGCGGGCCGATCACTCAGCAGAACACGAATCAGGCGAAGGTCGACGCGGTGTCGTGGTGGCTGCTGACCGATGATGCCGGATCGACGCAGTCCGCGCAGGCAAAGCCGGGGCAATACTCCCTCGGGGTCGTCACAGGCGGCGCCGCGCTGGTGTTTGGTGACAACGGCCCCGGCGTCGGCGACGGCACAGGGATCAAGTTCGCGCCCGGGACGTCAAGTACGGGGCAGCTGCTGCAGGGCCAGTTCACCCCCCCGGGTGGGCACGGCTCCGCGAAGGACACGTTCACGGTCGAGATCTGGGTGAATGCCGGGACCAGCCTCCCCGCGTGGGCAGTGGCCGGGAACGAGAACATCCTCGGCGCCTACAGCGCTACGGGCGGCCTGCAGGCGCTGCTGTACCTGAACGCCGGTGTGCCCACGTTTCAGGACTCGTCGGTCACGATCAGCGGTGCCGCGTCGATCGTGGACGGCGGGTGGCATCACCTCGCGGTCATCCGTACGCATCCCGCGGGTTATCAGGCCGAGTTCGTCGTCGACGGGGTGTCGGCTGGGACCGCGGCCACGACCGCGACGGACCGGCTCGCGAGTCTCGTCATCGGCGACGGCGGGGCAGCGGTCACTGCGGCCCGCTTCCAAGGCAACGCTGGCCAGGTGGTCATACAGGGGCCGACGTCGGCGAGCTACTGCGCGGGCCAGTTCGCTGCGGTCGGCGGCTATTCCGGAGACACGACCGCTGCCCGTATCGCCCGCTACCTCGGCTACGCCGGGCTGACCGCTGCGGACTGGGCGCTCGATGCCGGGCAGACCACGGTTGGCACCTACCCGCAAGCGGGCAAGGACATCCCGTCTGCGTGTCAGGACATGGCCACCACCGAGGGTGGGGTGTTCTGGATCCGGTGGGACGGCCAGGCCCGGCTCGCGAACCGGCGGTTCCGCGACTCGGCCACGCCGGTGCTGATCCTGGACGCGTCGGTTCCTGCGTTGCTGGACCCGGACGTGTGGGACCCGGCCTTCGATGAGACGACGCTGGTGAACACGTCGACCGTGTCACGGTCTGCGGAGTCGGGGACGCTGTCGACGCAGACCTACACCGACCCCGTCTCGTCCGCGCCGCCGCCGACCGGGTTCGGCGAGTCTGACGCCGACGTCACCACCTACACCCAGTCCGACCAGGACGCCCTGAACTTGGCGCAGGCTCAGGTCGCCGGGAACGCCTTCCCGGCGTTCCGGTTGAACCAGCTTGCGGTGAACTTCCACGCCGCCACGACCAGCCTTTACGCGGCGCTCGGTGCGGTGGAGATCGGGTCCCGGATCCGGATCGTCAACGTCCCGGCCGCCGCAGCACCGTTGGGGACGTTGGACTTGTTCGTCGAGGGCTGGACCGAGACTCCGACTCCGACCACGTATCGGGTCGTGTTCGACACGTCCCCGGTGGTCGCGGAGCGGATCAAACTCAACGACGCCACCACCGGGAAGCTCGGCTGTGACGGGCAGACCCTGAACACCGCGCTGGGCAACTCGTCGGCGTCGGTCAGCGTCGTCATCGACACCGCGGCGGATAAGCCGACGTTCACGACCGTCGCCGGGGAGTACCCGACGAAGATCAAGGTCGGGGAGGAGGTCATCACCCTGACCGCCGCACCCGGCGGGGCTACCTCGCCGCAGACGTTCACCGGCTGCCTCCGCGGCCAGCAGGGCACCCCGGTCGCCGCTCAAGCGGCTGGGTCCGTCGTCACGCTGTGGCCGCGGACCGGTCTAGCGCTGTAGAGAGAGGGAAACCGTGGGCACTGTCTCCGTGCTGGCCGTCAACGACACGCTGACCGCTGGTGTCGAGAACGACATCGCGAACCAGATCAACCAGATGCACGGATACATCACCTACCCCGGTGCCGGCGAAACCACCCCCGGCGCGGGCTCCGCCACATGGGTGACGATGGGCAACGTCACCGTCCCGGCATGGGCCAGCAAAGCCATCGTGAGCCTGACAATCACGTCGATCACCGCGGGTGCGGTCGTCGGCGCGGTGGGTCTCGCCGTGAAGATCGGCTCTTCCACCGGGGCGGTACACCGCACTACGGCAGCGGTGACCGGCCGCAACCCGCCCTATGCGATCGTCGACCAGTTGACGTCCGTACCGACGGGAAGCCAGTCGGTCACGATTCAGGCGACGTTCGTGTCGGGGAACGTTCTCACCGCAACCGCGCCGTGCCAGTTTGACCTGAGCATCAACTGGCTCGCGTGATGTTTCTCGCTGAGCCGTTCGCGGGCACCACGGCCGGTTACCTGACCGGGCTGGGCACACCGATCATCGCGCTGCTCGTCGCCGCGATGTGGCGGTCCTGGGCGGCACGACTGGCCAAGCAGGACAAGGCGCTGGCCGTGATGCAGGAGGCCGCGACTGAGAGCAACAAGGCGTTAGCGATCCTGCTGGCTGACCACAATCACGTCGCGGCGGAAGTGATGCTGAATTCGTCGAAGATCAGCGAGCTGGAGAAGTCGACCGATGCCATGTAGCCCAAACTAAAGGAGATCCGATGCCTACACCATCCGTCGGTCGCATCGTCCATTACGTCAGCTACGGCACGCCGGGCGGCGAGTACACCAGCGAGTGCCGCGCCGCCGTGGTAACCGAAGTCAAGGACGCCAAGCTCACGGGTGGCTACCCAGGCCAGTTCGTTGGGTTGGCTGTGCTGAACCCGACGGGGATCTTCCTCAACGGCGGCATCCCCAGCGATGAGGATGGCAAGGCTGGCGGCACCTGGCACTGGCCCGAGCGGGTCGAGTAAATGCCGGTAGGCAAGCTGTTGGACTGGTCGCAGGCGCGGCCGAATCTGGCGAAGGTGAAAGCCGCCGGCTACTCGGCGGCCTACCGCTACGTCTGCTCCGACACGGCCGAACGAGGGCTGCCCGGGAAGCGGCTCACGCCCACGGAGCGGGACGCGATACTGCACGCCGGGCTCGACATCGGGCTGCACGGTGAAGACGAGGCAGGCGCCGCGCGGAAGGGCTACACGCGGGGTCTCGCGCAGGGCAAGCAGTGGGCCGACTACGCCCACCGCATCCTGAACGCACCGAGAGGCATGACGATCGTCGCCGCGATCGACTACGACACCAGCGGCATTTATCCGACGGTGGTCCGCGACTACCTCCACGGCGTCACGGACGGCCTGGACGGGCAGTACCGGACGGGGGTGTACGGCTCCATCTACGTCGTGGATGCGGCGCTCGCGGAGAAGACCGCGGTCCACGGTGTGCAGACCAATGCCTGGTCCCACGGCAAGGTCTCGTCGTGGGCGCACGTCTATCAGCATGGCCCGTCGGAGTTCCCGGGCACCGACTACAACGATGTTCTCCGCGTGCCGCACGGCACGTGGCTGCAAACCCTTGAGGGGGAAAACGTGGCACTCACCGACGCCGAGATCCTGGCCATCGCTGACGCGGTCTGGGCGAGGGGTGTGAAGAACGACGCCTCGGGCCTGATCCAGCCCGCCGGTACCCGCCTCGTCGGCGCGCAATCCCAGGACGACCTCGACAAGGCCGTCGCCGCGGTCGCGGCGAAGCTCACCGCTCTGGCCGGGACGGTCGCCGACGCGGCGACCCGACGCCGACAGTCGACACCCTGGCGCTGGCCGGGCAACTGTCAGCGTCGCTGCTGGCCGCCTTGCCAGTGGACCTGGCGAAACAGGTCGCCGACGAGCTGCACAAGCGGCTCGAGTCATGAGCGCCAAGCGTCGGCGATTGGACAGCATCGTCAGCGTCCGGTTCACCCCGGAGCAGATAGATCAGATCCGCGCTCAAGTCGGTGAAGATGGATCGGTCAGCGCCTACATCCGTGACACGGTACTGAGATCAGTGTTCCCGCCCGTGCCGCGCCGCACCTACCAGTGCGCACACCTGAGCATGAGCGGGTACTTCGCGCAGCCGCCGACCTGCGGTCAAGGCTGCACCTTGGCCGAGCGGCCAACCCGTGACGCATCGATGCCAACCCTCTACTTGAACCTCCAGAGGACGGCATGACCACGCTCCTGCGCTACGCCAAGGCGCTCGCTGGGGCTGCCGCAGCCGGGGTTGCCGTGTACCTGACGGCCCGCTCGGACGGGACGGTCACCACCGATGAGTGGCTCGGGATCGGGCTCGCGGTGCTGGCCGGCGGCGGGGTCGTGGGCGCAGTCCCGAACAAGCCCAAGCCGTGACCCTCTTCGGGCCGTACCCGGCTCTGGTCGCCGACGTCCACGATGGCGACACAATGACTGTCGTGCTCGATCTCGGGTTCAACATCGCGTTCCGGTGCGCGTGCCGCTGCTACGGCATCAACGCCCCCGAGCTCGCCACCCCGGAAGGCAAGGCAGCGCACGAGTACGCGCTGACGCTCGTCAAGCCCGGCGATGCCGTGACCGTCCGATCCCACGGCTGGGACAAATACGGCGGCCGGTTCGACGGGACGGTCGGGCTCGCTGATGGCCGCGACTTCGGATCTGCGATGGTCGCTGCTGGCTTCGCCCGGCCCTACTTCGGTGTCGGCCCGAAACTCAGTCCGGCTGGCATCCCGGTGACCATGCTGCAGCCGGTCACATTCGATGACACCACGGATGACGACCAGCCGCCTGTCCCCTGATCTCGCGTCGTCGCCGCGCACCGCGCCCCACCCCCGCAGCGTGGAAAGCCGACGGCGACGCGAGCTACATGCAATTTCTGTAAGACCCCTTCTAGTAGGGAGTAACGTCCGTGGCATTCACAGCCGTGATGGCGACCCAGTACACCAATAAGCTGGGCACCAAGGCCATCAACATGTCGACGGACTCGTTCCGGGTGATCCTGCTGACCGCGGCCACCACTGGCCTCGCCGCCGCTCAGGACACCATGGCGACGATGACGGACGTCAAGGCCGTCACCGGGTTCACGGAGCTGGCGACCAGCGTCGGCGGCAGCAACTACGTGCAGAACGCCAACTCGACGTCCTCGGGGCAGGCGCTCGCGTCGCCGACATGGACGAGGGCCGGGCATGTGTGGACGTTCGACGCGGCTGATCCTGTCTGGACGACCGCAGGGTCGGCGTTCAACCCGGCCTATGCGGTGTTCTTCGACTCGACCGGCGGCACTGATGCGACGAACTTGCCGATCTGCTGGTGGGACTTCGGGGGAGCGCAGCTTGGGACAGGCGGGAACTACACGCTCACCATCGCCGCTACCGGCATCGTCACCGCGACAAGCTCGTAAGAGGGGTGCTCTGACATGAGTTTCTACACCGGCACCCAGGCCGAACTGCTGTATGTCATGCCTGCGGCTGTCACTAAGAACACCTACACCAGCATCGCGGCATATTCGGGTGTCGCGGGCACGAACACCGTGTGTTCGATACCCGGCGGCTGGCTGGCCAACGAGACCCCGAACCCGGTGGGACGAGTGTTGCTGCTGGAGGCGTTCGGGACGAGACATTCGCGGGGGCACTCAATATCAACCCCACTGTTGCGACATCGACGGGCAATATCGCAACCTCGGGTGCCCTGGCCCCGACCGCGGCGGTTACCTGCCCGTTCACGCTGAAGGCCTACATCCTGTGCTCGGCGTTCGCCACCAGCACCAACACCTATCAGATCAACGGCACGTGGCGAGTCGAGTCGGTCGCGTCCGGTGGTGTACCCACCACGTCGCCTCAATGTTGCGGATTCTCAGGGTCGATAGCTGGGCTCGATCCGCGTGTCACGCAATACGTCGAACTGTTCGGGACCTGGTCCGCGTCAGCGGCGGGCAACACAACCACGTTGCAGCAGATGCTGCTGTGGGGGCTGAACTAAGGACGAAGGCGGGGGGTTTAGCCGATGTCGCAGACCCTCGTCCAGTCGATCAGCGGGAACAGCGCGTCAGGCTCGACCAGTGTTACGGGCACGCTCAGTGCCGGTGCGACCGCAGGCAACATCATCTGGTGTGCGGTCGGCATAGACAAGACCTCTGGCGCGCTCACTGTTCCGGCTGGGTTCACGACGCTGTTCGCGCAGGACTCGGCGTCGGTATCGACGTACGTCGGATACAAGGTCGCCGCCGGTGGTGAGACCGCTATAACGCTTGCCTGGACCACGGCCGCTCCAGCGGGCGCGATCATGTGGCTAGACGAATACTCGGACACCAACACCGGCGGCTTGTGGACCATCCTCGGCTCGGCCAACCACCCGACCGACGAGACAACCGCGGCCACCTGGTCATCCGGCACCACTGCAGCCACTACCGCCCAGGGGCAGGGCCTGGCGTGGTTCTCGATCGACAGCTCCTCCACCGCCACCGCGCCGACCTACAGCAACTCATTCGTCAGTCTGCACGCCTACGCAGGTGGCGCGGGCAAGGGCGACATGGCGGTCGCTGCACTCGCAGACATAGCTGCGGGCACGGCAGCCGAAACCACAATGACGTACTCGGGCACCGCCGATCAGCATGCCGGTGCTATCGCCGTCTTCGCCAAGATCAGCGGTGGCGGTGGATTCGTCAGGCAGCGGCCCGGGCTGACGTGGCAGCGCCGATTCCGTCATCAGCAGCAGCTGAGTTCATCTGTCGTCGCTGTAGCGGATGTCGCGTTCGCTGGTGTCACCGCCGCTTTGGTACTCGCGGCACCGACGGGCGCGGTATCGGTCAGCCTCCCCGGCCCGACCGCAACCGTCGTCCTAGCCGCACCCGCTGGGGCCGTCTCGGTCAGCATCAACGCTCCCACCGCCGCAGTCGTCTTCGTCGCACCGGCTGGGACGGTCTCTACCACGCTCCCCGGCGTCACCGCCACCGTGGTGCTCGCCGCGCCTGCTGGCGGGTTCTCGACCCTCACGAATTTCTCCGCGAACGGTGTCACCGCCGCAGTCACGTTCGCCGCCCCCGCAGGCTCTATCTCAACCAGCCTGCCCGGTGTCACCGCGACGGTGGTCCTGGCCGCCCCGGCAGGCAAGGTCGCCGTCGCACTGCCGGGCGTCACCGGGACGCTGGTCTTCGCGGCCCCCGCCGGACGTGTCGCGGTCACCCTCCCCGGGGTCACCGCCCGCGTAGTCCTAGCGGCCGTGGCGGGCGGCTTCGACAACGGCGCGATCATCGTCCCGGTCACGGTCACCGGCTCGGACCGAAGCACCACCACCGTCACCAGTGCCGACTACGCAGCCGCCACCATCGCAGGCAACGACAGAGCCGCGGCCGGCGTCACGAGTTCGGACCGTCCGACAGCCACAGTCAGTGGTGCTGATCGACCGACCAGCACCATCACCTAACCCCAGCAGGAAGGCACCCGTCATGACCGCACCAGCCCCCGACCCGACACCGGACCCGGCCGACCCGGACACCGAGGCCGCAACCGAGGAGTAACCCCTCTGCCCCAGCGCACCCCGCTCCGCTCGGTAAGCCTGATCCCCCGCAGGCAACCCGGACGGAGCGGGGCTTCTCTGCGTCTAGAACAGCCCGCGGATCGGTCGGTATTCGGGTTCAGATGCCATCCTGGTTCTATCGCCGCATGGGTAGAAGGTGTACCTCGGCGACAGGAGCTTGCTGAGCAAGCGTCCGACCGGTTCGCGCATGTAGCTTTGGTAGCGTCGGCCGCAGACCGGGCAGTTACCGAGCAGTCCATCAAGCTCCATCGTTCTACGGCTTCCTTCTACGTCGGCGGCGTGGGCCCGCTTCGACACACGCACGCGGCGCGCTCATTCCGCCTCGATCCGCGGCTGAACGGTGTGCTGATGGAACGTGTCCGGGCCGACCTCGATATCTGAGGCTGGGTCTATCGGCCCGTATCCGTTGAGGCATCTGCGGTTGCAGACGAACACCACAGGCTTGCCGAGTTCATCCGCCTTGGCTTGCATCCGCTGCTCGTTGAGGTACAGCGCGATCCGGTCGGCGGTCTTCATGAACGAGCGGTCGTGATGCCCATCGATCTTGTCCAGTTGAAGGTGCGCAGCGGTCCATGCGCTCCATAGCGCTGTGTTGGTTTCTAACCGCTCGGCCAGCTGCTGGCGTAGCGCCCGCTTCGTCGTCCACGGCAGCTTCATGGCGATGTGATCTCCGGCAGTTGGTTAAGGATGTCCTGGATCTCCCGTCGCCGCTGCGCCAGCTCATACTC
>WNGR01009105.1_pt1 | contig 10450 bp, 14 predicted proteins | sample 5407581 | NCBI WGS metagenome assembly WNGR01 (sample SAMN13153383, study PRJNA577476) | soil metagenome | isolation source: 80 cm soil or saprolite under Garry oak tree replicate 2 | place: USA:California | collected 2016-06-15
CCAAAACCAAAAACTGGCTACAATGCGAAAGTCAATTTTGTGAGGTTCGCCGACGATTTTATCGTGACGGGCATCTCGAAAGAACTGCTGGAACAAGAGATCAACCCCTTGAGAGAGCAATTCATGAGAGAGCGGGGGCTCACCCTCTCCCCAGAAAAAACCGTCATTACACACATCAATGATGGCTTCGATTTCTTGGGACAACATGTACGCAAGTACAACGGCAAGCTCATCATCAAACCCTCACGCAAGAACGTTTCGACATTCCTACAGAAAGTACGGACGCTCATCAAGGCCAACCAACAAGCGACGGCAGGGAATCTGATTGTCCAACTGAACCCCATCATTCGGGGATGGGCCAACTATCACCAGCACGTCGTGAGTAAAGTCACCTTCGCCAGAGTCGGCCATGCCATCTTCTGGGCCCTGTGGCGATGGGCAAAACGGAGACATCCCAACAAATCCAAACAGTGGGTTAAGGAGCGATACTTTAAATCCATCAAGGGAAACAATTGGGTCTTCTATGGAGTCATCGTAACCAAAGAAGGCTTCGTAGAAAATTATCTCCTGCACCCGGCCCATGTTCCCATCAAACGACATGTGAAAATCAAGGGAGAAGCAAACCCATATGACCCTGCTTGGGAAGAATACTTTGAAAAACGCCTCGGCGTGAAAATGGTACACCATCTCAAGGGGAAACAGCAACTGATCGCCCTCTGGAAAGAACAGAAAGGGCTGTGTCCAATCTGTCAACAGAAGATCACCACACTCACCGGATGGCACAACCACCATCTGGTGTGGCGGGTGAAGGGAGGGAAAGAGAGCGCCGACAATCGGGTGTTGCTCCATCCTCATTGCCACAGACAAGTCCATAGCCAGCGGTTAGAAGTGGTGAAACCGCGTCCCGCAAGGGGCGAACGAAAGGCTTGAGCTGCATGACGGAGAAATGGTCACGTGCAGTTCTTAGGGGGCTTGGGAGCCGTAAGGCTCCCCGGCTACCCGACACGGTTCGCCAATTTCCGGTAGGAAAAACCCATGCGGGAAGAGTGAACCAATATGGACCTCCACTTGGTTTCAAAACCATCATCACAGCGAGTAAAGAAGCGGTCCAACGACATATTGCAGAGATGAGAGCCATCATCAAGAGGAACAAAAGCGCATCACAAGACAAGCTCATCAGAGAACTCAATGCAGTGATACGCGGATGGACCAACTACTACAGGACAATGGCCGCAACGCGAACGTTCAGCCACTGTCAAAATGTCCTCTATCTGCAACTACGGTCGTGGGCGAATTCCAGGCACCCGAACAAAAAACAAGCATTGGATAGCACAGAAATACTGGCATGTAGATGACGGCAATGGCTGGATATTTACAGACCAGCAGGGAGCGACCTTATGGAAACACTCACAGACGCATATCCAAAGGCATGTTAAAGTGCGGGGAACGGCAAGCCCATACAACGGTGATTTGCTCTATTGGAGTCGACGGTTACGAACTCACTCGATGTTCAACGGGATGTTGGCAAAACTTCTTCAGAAACAACGGGGAAAGTGCCGTTGGTGTGGACTCTTTTTCCAAGATGGAGATCTCCTCGAGGTGGATCACATCACTCCCAAAAACCAAGGTGGAGGAAATGAGATCAGCAACAGGTGTGTCCTCCATCGACATTGCCACGATCAACGACACGCGTCAAGTGTCGCTGGTACCTCTGACAAAGGCCATATCGTTGAGGAGCTGGATGATGCGAAAGCATCATGTCCAGTTTTGAAGCCGAGCAAAGGAGGTGACTCCTTTGCTTAGGTGAACAAAATCTGGGGCAGGAAACGACACCTGCTCGTTGATACGCAAGGGAATGTGCTCGCGGTCAAGGTCACCGGCGCCCATCGCTCCGATCAACAAGGAGCTAAGACCCTACTGGAGCCAGTCAAGGAGCTCTTTCCCAGCATCAAGCTGCTCTGGGGCGATAGCCACTATGGCGGCACTTTGATCGGATGGCTCAAAGAGCACCTGGGCTGGGCCGTGGCCATTGTGCGCCGTCTCAAGGTGCCCGAACGCGGACTGCTCGTGCCCGAAGGTACCGAGGTCGAGTGGGAAAAACTCTTTCCCTCAGGCTTTCGTCCGCTGCCCAGAAGATGGGTGGTCGAACGCAGCTTGGCCTGGATCACCAGGTGGCGTCGCTTGGCTCGCGATCACGAGGGACGGCCCCAGAGCAGTGAGGCTTTCATCAAGCTCTCCGCCTGCCGCCGCATGCTCTCCCTGTTGGCTCCGCCCTTTCCCTAATTGATCGTTACCTTGCACTTTGTCAGAGCCTGTTTGATTCCCACCATTTAGCCGATAGCAAAGAGAAAGGAGAGTCAAAGAAAAGGAGCAAAAGAGGTGAAAAGAAGCCAACATCGCCTGCCCATGACGCTCAATCGGAACGCCTATCCATCCGATCTGACCGACGCGCAATGGGAGGTGTTGGAACCCCTGGTTCCAGCGCTTTCTCCAGAGGCCGCCTATCACGTGCATGCGCGACGCGAAATCGTCAATGCCATCCTCTACGTGTTGCGCAGTGGGTGTCCCTGGCGCTTGCTGCCCCATGAGTTTCCCGCCTGGGGCACCGTCTCCTTTTACTTTCGTCAATGGCACCGTGAAGGCATCTGGGAGCAGATCTTGCGCAGCCTGCGCATGCAGGTGCGCAAGAAGCAAGGGCGAGAGGCTGAACCGAGTGCAGCCATCATCGACAGTCCATCGATCAAAACCAGTGCGGTGCGCGGCCCCGAAAAGGGCTACGACGCGGGGAAAAAAAATCTGGGGCAGGAAACGCCACGTGCTCGTTGAGACGCAAGGCCACCTGTTGGCGGTCAAGGTTCTTGGGGCCCAGCGCTCCGATCAGGAAGGAGGTCGAGCCTTGCTGAAGCCATTGAAGGGCTTCCTTCCGCGCATGAAGTTGGTGTGGGGAGACAGCCACTATGGCGGCACCTTCCGCATCTGGACCAAGATCACCTTGGGGTGGACCATCCAGACGATCAAGGCGCTCACGGTTCCCAAACGGGGGCTGCTTGTCTTCGAGGACGAAGAGGTTGATTGGGACAAGCTTTTCCCCAAAGGCTTTCGTCCGCAGCCCAGAAGATGGGTGGTCGAGCGCACCTTCGCGTGGATCATCAGATGGCGTCGGCTCTGTCGCGATCATGAGGGACTGCCCAGCAGCAGTGAGGCGTTGATCAAGATCGCGATGAGCAACCGCATGTTGAACATCCTGACGCCCACCCACTTCTCGTACTGAGAATCAAACACTCTCTAAGGAGAAGGTGAGTAACTCTCCTATGGCTTCGTGAAAGGTAATCGGCTCAGTGACAACAGTTTGCAAGACCGAACCAAGTGCCAGTGCACCTTTGGTGATGATCTCCTCAGGAATGGCATCCGGATCAAGGAAGGCGCACAGACGCAACAGGTCAGCCGCAGCAGGATTGCTCTGTTCGACTTTCTGGAAGCTGAGCGACCAGGTCGTGGCCACGGATTCGGCATGGTCAGTAATGAGCTTTCCACGCCGCTTCAAGAGCTCAACTTGGCGTTTGTGGTAAATTTGGAGATAGTCAGACAAGCCACAACCCGTTTCGTCGATAAAGGCCCCGGCTTGATCGAGTGCCAGGGGAAGGCCATCCATCATCTGCGAGATTGCCATGGCTTTGGTCCGGTCGTCGGCGGAAGCGGCATCAAGTGGCTTATCATGGTCAAGGATGGTCGCGCGATGCAGCAGAAAGAGGGCGCCTTCCTCAGGTTCCATCCGTTCGATATCGATCCGCTGGGCTATTTTTCCCGTGGCATGTGCACGGGTCGTCAACAGGATGTGGCCAGTGCCTCCTGAAGGAAGAAAATCCTTGGTCATGGCCAAGTCGTCGGCGTTATCAAAGATCAGCAGCCAACGCGTGTGGGTTTGGAACCAGTGCTTGACCGCTTCCACGATGAACTGCTGATCTTGCTCATTCTTCTCAGGCAGGTTCAGTAGGTGTGCCATGGTCACAAAGTCCGCCATGGTCGTTTCACGGGTGTCGGCTTTGACCCACAGAATGGTGTCGTAGTCGTCTTGATAGCGATGGGCATATTCAAGGGCGGTTTGTGTCTTGCCAATGCCGCCCAGTCCACTAATGGCTTGCGTGAGTGCGGTAGTCTTGCCTGCTCTCAGTGTCGTGGAGAGGTGCTTGAAGACATCCTCGCGGCCTGTGAAAAGGGGATTGCGTTCGTAGGGGATCGTCTTGAGAAGGAAAGAGGATGAGCGCCTCATTGCATGAGGCGTGTTCAGTTGTTCAAGAGCTTGACGGATGCCTTCCACCACATTCAAAAAGGCTTCATCAGGGTTGTTCCAACTGGTGATAGGTTTGCCATCGGTGGGAAGGGCTTGCAGCTTCTCGAAAGCGGTTCCTTTCCAGTCACATGCTCGCAGGATGATCGGGATGACCCGGGCTTCTTGTTGGTGGTGTCTTTCCATGGCCCGCTTCATCTCAACACTTTGGCAGTAGGCAGAAGCGGTAAAATCTGCACTGATGAGCAGAAGAATAATCTGAGCAGAATTCAAGTGCCTATCAATCTCGTGAGCCCACTCCTGGCCGGCACTAATATTGCGATCGTGCCAGTCGGTGATGAGTCCCTGCGCCTTCAAGTTGCTAAGGTGTTTCTCCAAGGTATGGCGCAAGAGCTCATCTTCATGAGCATAGGAGAAAAAGATTTCAATGGCTTGTGTCGGTTCTGCTGTCATGGCCACGACTCCTGACGAACTCAGCTCAAACATAGTATGCTCTGCATGTACACAGCAGTATAGCTCTTTTTAGCTGTTCTATCAAGTAATTGTTGATGCGGTAGAGTCTCTGTGAAGGAGCTGTATACGTGGGAGTTTCTCTCATCTAGATGAGCGTTGACTCAGAAGAGAGTGTGGCAGAGTGTAGAGAAGCACCAGACGAAGATAGAACTCATCTCGTGCATGTTGTTATGTTCAAGCATCTGTGATCTTTTTGTGAGCTCGTTTCCAAATGAGCAAGCTCTTGAGGACAATGCCAAGGGGCGGAAATGAATTTAGTTGTTTGTAGTTGCCCTTTGCTGTCCTTTGTGTACTCAACAAGCCCTTGTGTTGTTTACTGGTGTTGGTCTATTTTTGTCTATGTTTGTGGAGGTTGCTGTACTCGTTGCTGTAGCTGCTGTACTGTTTTGTCATCTATGGCAAGCCATTTACTGAGAAAAGACTGAGACTTTCCCTTTGACTCGTTTGCCTTCTCAGGCCGTTTTATGCTGTTTTTACGGGGCTTTCAGCCAAAAACTGTATGTTTTCGTTCTTTTGTGTGTAGGACTCGACACGAAACGTGAGTGAGGGTTCCTTATGGGGCTCATGAGAGAGAAGCATGGTTGTTCTTGCTCGTTTCTTCAATAGATCAGCTTTCCGAGAAATGCAATGCCAGACTTCTTATACATGGGTTCTCGGATGCCTCTGGAAGCCGTTTGAAAGTAAATAGCTTTCAAAGTGATCGGTTTACAGCATTCCTCCTGTTTTGAAGTCAAAGCGAGATCTCAGTTCTTGTTTCGTTCCTGTATCATGAATGAAAGCAATGTTATTGATGGTAATCTCCCAGTTAAAGTTGCGCTTACTCAATGAACGGATAATTGTAGGCAAGTTGAATTTATTTATATCACCAGTACCTATCGTGATATGAGGAATCCATTGTTCAGAGTGATAGGAGTCTTGTATGCCGAAACCTGTTTGAGAAATCTCCGACAAAAGCACTTGATGGAATTGAGTTAACTCTGGACTACGTACAACCGGGATATACAATATGGGATAAGAGCCGGTGAAGATACCTAGCCCAGTAGTTCTGACCTGGAATGGTGTACTGTTTGATGCAAAGTGTTGCAGAATAAGTTCAAGTTGCTCTACATCATAGCGTTGAGCAATCTGATAGGAGAAATGTGGATAAGGTGTATTGTAGACGCCCCGTACTGCGAGCTCACGCTCTAGTTTAGCCCAGATATCTTCGACGATTTGATAATGGTGTTTGTCGAGGATGGAGACAATGGCGTTCATTCGGTTTGGTATTCCTTATAGCCAAATAGCCAATAATTGTCAGACCCCAGTCGTAGATGATTGCCTCAAAACTAAGTACTCTCTCTTATAAGGTTATTATCTTTTATTATGCATCAAAAATGGTAACTTATATTCCACAGTTTAGCATGTTGCTTTTGAATGTTGTGACTTCCTCCTCTAACATCCGAGCTGGGGACGCAAACGCCGGGCCCGTTACTGTAGTTGCTGTACTGTTTATTATCAATACCATGGGCTATGGCAAAGCTATTTGAGCTCTGACCGGAACTTCTATCAGATTGCCATTTACACAGTCCTTCTAACAGACTCGTTAATGAACCTCCATCTTTCCTAGTAACTGCCCATTATTCTTGACTTGACAACTATAGGACAGTATAATGTTCTAGTTAAGAACAAGTGTTCAGAGGTATTTGATGAGCGATAAAACAAGTATTGAGTGGACAAATGCAACATGGAATCCCGTTACCGGCTGTACGCAAGTCAGTCCTGGCTGCGACCACTGCTATGCACTTACATTTGCAGAACGCTTTCGTGGGGTACCTAACCATCCTTATCAGCAAGGGTTCGACCTGAAACTCTGGCCTGATCGATTAGAACTTCCCCTCAGTTGGAAAAAGCCGCGACGTATCTTTGTGAATTCGATGAGTGATTTGTTTCACAAAGATGTACCAGATAGTTTTATACTCGAAGTCTTCAACACAATGATCCGCGCCGATCATCATATCTATCAAGTGCTCACGAAACGACCCTCACGACTTGTCAATACACAACTGAAAGAGAAAATAACGAAGTGCATCCAGCATCTTACTGGAAGTTCCTCTTGGCCTTCTCATATTTGGTTAGGAGTATCAGTTGAGTCCTCTTCCTACATATGGCGGATTGATGCTCTCCGCAAGATCCCTGTTGCTGTTCGCTTCATCAGTGCCGAACCTCTGTTGGGGCCTCTCGATGACTTATGTCTTGAAGATATTCACTGGCTTATCAGTGGCGGAGAAAGTGGGCCGAACTGTCGTCCCTGTGACCCGCAATGGGTGCGGCATTTGCGCGATCGTTGTCAAGAGGCAGGAGTAGCTTTCTTCCATAAGCAATGGGGAGGTCGCACTCCGAAAGCTGGTGGACGTTTGCTAGATGGTCAAACCTGGGATGAATACCCAAAGGTTCCTGTTTTAATACAGTAAATGCCTCAAAGAACTATTGTTTGGGTAGATAAAGTTTGCAATCCGCGTTGAGTCGATTAGTTCCGCGTGGGTTAAAGTAGCTCAGTTTCTTCTCTTCTACAAGCCTCTGCACGGTAGCATTATATTCCGGTTCCAAGTAACGCATAAAATTTCCTTGTACAACACGCGACCAAATTAATTTTCTTGATTCTCCTGGATTTTTTCTTACGAGCGCAGTAACTACTTGATCCAATCCCTCAATGGATCGCATTTCTCGCCAGCCTGTATCTTCCCATAAACCACCAGCAAAATCTGCTTTATGCATTCCGCTGAAATAAGCTCCCGCCATTATTCCGTTCAATAGAAGCAAAGCATCCACATGCTGCGAAGCAAACACTATAAAATATTTAATTCGTCTATCAGTCCGTTCACGGACTGGACAAGAGCCGGTAAAGCGTAAATATTGTGCAAGTTTATCTTGGTAGGCTTGTATAAGTTGCCGCTCACGTTCTTCTGCATCAATATCCCGCCAAAGAATATCCTTCCAATAGTCTCCTCCAAGCACATCAGTCAGGATTTGGTGAAATTCTTTGATCACTTGCTCCTCCTGACGGCCTGCTTTTACTGCTTTAGGAGTAGCTAAGCGATGCATAGCAGGCATACTCATGGTGAGGAGTATTTCAGTGCTGAATTGAGAAGCACGCTTGAGAAACGGTGTAAGTAAGGAAAAATCGCAACCGGTAGGTCCAAATGGATCAAGATAAAGAAAAACCGTTTGATTTGAAAGAGTTTGAGGGAGCATTTTTAATAGAAGTTGACTATCACCTAGTATTGTTTCTGCCGAGTGTGACCAACCCCGGCGCAGAATCTCAGCAGACAACTTTTCATGGTACTTTTTCTTCTTGTTGATAAAGATAGCTTGATAGTTACCTTTAGCATGCTTCTCGGCTGCGGCACACATAATAATAGGAGAACCAAGTGTGTTATCACCGAAAGTACCGGGCCCAGCATATCCATCTATCAGTAAAATCGGTTGGCCTCGTGTATTCACTTTTGTAAGATAAGGTTCCATGTATTTTCCTAAAACCCCATCTTTGATTTTTGACCAAGGTCGTTTTCCCTCGAAGAAATCATCACTATTTTCGACCATTCATGCCTCCATAAACATTGGAAAAGGTTTGACTTATCTATAAGTCACGAAGCTCACTAATGTATGCTTGCTCTTTAGCAGGCCCATCATAACTCCTGAGCATTATGTCGTGTAGAAATATATTATAATCTCGGCTGCATCATCTGTACATGGTTTCCGCTTAACAATAATCATTATTGGCTACTATTCTTCTCAGAGTCCAGAGTTCTCTCCGTTCCCTCTAAACGTTTTTTCCTTGTGAGTGCCGCATCTGAGCAAGAATTTTCGTCGGAGTCCAAATAGCAAGCTATTGTTTCTAATAATGTAGAAAAGCCCTAGTAAATGGAATAGTTACTAGGGCTTTTTCGTTTCTGCTTAGCAGCTATAATAGCAGATTATATTCAGATACCATTCTAGGCTAAAAGCGCCTTTAGCTACTTTTTGTATTCAAACAGCTATTATCTTTCGACTGCTTGGTTTTCCCCCTCAAGCGGAGTGAGAGCGTTTCTTTGTAGCCTCTCTTGTCGTCTTCTGTAGCTTTCCAGTGCCAGGTTGTAGTCTTTTGTTATCCAATTGACCTGTTTTTGTATCTTTAACTCGAAAGGCATGTAGTTTGGTGCGATGACTTCGGGTAAGTCCATGAGGTGCATGCCCATTTTACGGGAGAGGTTGATGCCCTCTATGGATGTTGCCGTTGCATACACACCCTCTATTTCTACTCCCCTCTTGCCCAGTGTTTGGAAGAACTTGAGCAATTTGCTGATGAGATATTGTCCGACTGGTTTGTCTTTGGGTTCGGACATAATTTCCCAGATAAAGCAATCGATTGGCTTTCCTGGTTGAAAGGCTGGTAAGTCTTGGGGTGGAAAGTCGGCGATGTAGACCTCTTTGCGCCTTCTTTGCATGGGTTAATGGCTTGCCATTAGAGGGAGGTGGGCCTATGAAGCTTGATGATGTAGTGAATCACTACTTGATGGATTGTCGCGGCAAGAGCCGTACAGAGTTTACTTTGCATTCTTATGGGCAGCATTTAGGGGTGCTGGTTCGACTGCTTACGGATATATGCGGCCTGCCTGAGCTTGAACAGGTAACAATACTTCATCTTCTAATCCCAAGTATCTTATGAAAAAGTGGTAAAAAAGTGACTGTTGGGAGTGCGAAAAGCTCAACGGTTATTGGCGTTTCCTTCGGCCTGTGGAGAGGGGCGACAAGGTAGCTAGATGAGTCGGCGTCTGCTGACGGTCAGTCCTGTAAACCCAGGTATAACAAAAATTCGCGATTACCGTCGCGCCCGAGTATAGGCGAATCGGTCAAACCTCGTACTTTGAATTGTGTATTTTTTTGTATCCATTCTTGTAGCTCTTTGAGGACACGGGTATGCACGGCTGGGTCGGTGATGACGCCCGACCCTTTGTCAGCCTCGGCTTTGCCTGCCTCGAATTGGGGTTTGACCAGGGCGACTATCCAGGCTTCAGGAGCAAGCAGTGGTATAATAGCGGGCAGAACCAGGCGCAGCGAGATAAAGGAGACGTCGATGACGACGGATTGAATTGGTTCGGGTAGGCTTGTCAGGTGGCGGATGTTGGTATGTTCCATGACTACGACGCGTGGGTCGTTGCGTAGGGTCCATGCCAGCTGGCCGTGGCCGACGTCTACAGCGTAGACGCGCCTGGCGCCGTGTTCGAGCAGGCAATGGGTGAAGCCGCCGGTTGAGGCCCCGACGTCAAGGGCAACCAGGCCCTCGGGGTTGAGTTGAAAGGTGGCGAGCGCTTTTTCGAGTTTCAGACCGCCCCGGCTGACGTACTTCAATTCTGCGGGGGCTTGCGCCAGGTGGCAGTCGGCATCAAGTGGGATGAGCGTACCCGGTTTGTCTAGCATGCGATCTCCGACGTACACCTGTCCAGCCATGATGAGAGCCCGTGCCCGCTCGCGACTTGGGGCCAGGCCGCGCCGGACCAACGCGACATCTAGCCGCTCTTTGCTTGCCACCATTGTTTCTTACTGCTTACTGTAATAATAGATCAACGCGCCCGCTCCGACCAGACCAACATTATCACCCAACTGTGCCTGCACAATGCGCACGGCCTCGCG
>WNGR01022061.1_pt1 | contig 10450 bp, 10 predicted proteins | sample 5407581 | NCBI WGS metagenome assembly WNGR01 (sample SAMN13153383, study PRJNA577476) | soil metagenome | isolation source: 80 cm soil or saprolite under Garry oak tree replicate 2 | place: USA:California | collected 2016-06-15
CGTCGACATCGTCGACGCCGATCGTGAAGACAAGCCGTGCCCCCACATCGCGGCTGGCAACGGCGGCAGGCCTTATGAGCTCACCGGCGGCTCCCGTACGGAGGAGGTTGATGCCCGTGTTCGCGAACCGGAACACCGCGGAGTTCTCGTCCTCGAAGATCAGCCGCAGGCCAAATACATCCTGGTAAAACGCCTTCGATTGCTCTAGCTCCTCGGTGAACAGCGTGATGAAATCAATGCTCTTGGACGACCAGCTCAATGTTCGACCTCCGTCTGCGCTGCCAGGCCCAGCTTCCTCACCGTAGAACGGTACTCACCAGGAAGTCCGGACTCGGGCCCCGGCCGGAACCAGCAACGAGCCAAGGCCCGGCACGGGCCGCAAGCCCTTGCCGGCCCAGCGCTGAGCCTGAGGTCCCGACCAAAAGCGCAAAGTCACCTAAAATCGACATATCGACTATTCAACCGCATGGCTTCGCTGCCCAGCGACGGGGTGTATGGCGCGTCGCTGGTGATCGTGCCGCTGGCATCCAAGGACGTGTACCTGGACCGGTACGCACGCCCCGGACAAGGGCTGGACCGACAGGGATGAAACACGCTGGCCGGAGCCGACCCGGTGCCACCTGCGCGGGCGGGTGACCGTAAGAGCCTCAGTGAACTAGTACACCTGGGCCGCTGGTCGTCACCCCGGAATGAGACGCCGGATTAATGGCTTGGCCGGTCAGGCGGCACGCGGCTATTGTCCGGGGGTGAGCTCATGGGGGCACGTCGAGGTGGCGCACGTCAGCCACGTCCTGCCGGACGGGCGGACGCTGCTCGACGACGTCAGCTTCCGCATCGGCGAGGGGACCACCGCCGCACTGGTCGGGCCGAACGGGGCGGGCAAGACCACGTTGCTCCGGCTGGTGGCGGGCGATCTCCAACCGCAGGAAGGCACGGTCACCTCGACCGGCGGGCTCGGCGTCATGCGCCAGTTCATCGGCACGGACCAGAGCCAGGTCATCACGCCCATGGTCCGCGACCTGCTGCTCTCAGTTTCACCGCCGCGGGTGCGGGAGGCCGCGGCCCGGCTGGACGCGGCCGAGCTGGCCATGATGGAGCGCGACGACGAGCGCGCCCAGCTGCGCTACGCAGCCGCGCTGGCCGAATGGGGTGAGGCCGGGGGCTATGACGCCGAGGTGCACTGGGACGCGTGCACGGTAGCCGCGTTCGGCATCCCGTACGAGCAGTGCCGCTGGCGCGACGTGGGCACGCTGTCCGGCGGTGAGCAGAAGCGGCTCGTGCTGGAGTCGCTGTTGCGCGGCAACGACGGGGTGCTGCTGCTCGACGAGCCGGACAACTACCTAGACGTCCCGGGCAAGCGCTGGCTAGAACAGCAGCTGGCTAGCACGCCGAAGACCGTGCTGCTGGTCAGCCACGATCAGGAACTGCTGGCCGCCTGCGCACAGCGCATCGTGACCGTCGAGGACCGGCACGTCTGGGTACACGGCGGCGGCTTCGCCAGCTACGCCCAGGCCCGCGCCGACCGGATCAGCCGGCTCGAGGAACTGCGCCGCCGCTGGGACGAGGAGCACGAGAAGCTGAAGGAGCTGGTCCGCAACATGCGGCAGAAGGCCTCCTATAACGACAGCATGGCCTCCCGATACCAGGCCGCGGTGACCAGGCTGCGCAGGTTCGAGGAGGAGGGGCCGCCGCAAGAAGCCCCGCGTGAGCAGAACGTCAAAATGCGACTGCGCGGCGGGCGGACCGGCAAGCGTGCCGTCATGTGCGAGAACCTGGTGCTGACGGGTAATACCAATTCGTTCGGTACCGAGATCTGGTTCGACGACCGGGTGGCGATCCTCGGCGGCAACGGCTCGGGGAAGTCGACGTTCCTGCGGCTGCTCGCCGGGGATCAGGTCCCGCATGAAGGCCAGGCCCGGCTGGGTGCCCGGGTGGTGCCGGGCTTCTTCGCGCAGACCCACGCCCGGCCGGACCTGGCCGGGCGGACCCCGGTCGAGATCTTGATGACCGAGCACGCGCTGCTGATCAATGAGGCGATGTCCGCGCTGTCCCGTTATGAGCTGCAGAGCTGTGCCCGGCAGCCGTTCGGCACCTTGTCCGGCGGCCAGCAGGCCAGGCTGCAGATCCTGCTGCTCGAGCTGGCCGGCTCGACGCTGCTGCTGCTCGACGAGCCGACCGACAACCTGGACCTGCCTAGCGCCGAGGCGCTGCAGCAGGGCCTGGAGTCCTATCAGGGCACGGTGCTCGCGGTCACGCATGACAGGTGGTTCGCCCGGTCGTTCGAGCGGTTCCTCATCTTCACCCCGGACGGCAACGTCCGCGAGGCCACCGAACCCGCCTGGGACTGATCCGGGCGGGAGCCGACCCCGTATTCCGGCGCGGGTTTATGTGGCCCCGACTGCCTACGAGCTGTAGTGTCCGCACATGCGCAAAGGACAGTTTCCCTGGTTGTTAGTGGTCATCCTGGTGGTCGGCTACGCCGCGTTCAACGTGATCGGTCTCGTCCTCGCCGCGTTAGGCCTGTTCGTCGCGTATCTCCTGAGCATCCGCTTCCACCCGCGGATTCGGCACACCGGCTGGGGCTCCTGCGGCGGATCCGGGGAGAAGCGCGGAACGATCTTCGCCTGGACCTTCCACAAGTGCCCGAACTGCAACGGAGGCCGACTCATCAGGTGGGGCGCGGGCCAATTCGGCAGTGACCCCATCCGCTCCGAGTACCGCCGGAACCTCGAGGCGCGGCGGAAGGCCAAGCAGGAGGCGCGGTGGCGGTAACGCTGCCGTGTCGGTAATCGCCGCGGCGGCGTCAGGCGCCGACGCGGGTGCCGCAGCCGGAGCAGAACTTCGCGCTCGCCGGTACTTCGGTGCCGCATTCCGTGCAGTGCTGGACGGCCGGCGCGAGCGCCTGACCGCAGCCCATGCAGAACTTCGCCCCCGCCGGGTTCGGCGCCTGGCAGGACGCGCATACCGGCCCGGACGAGGCCTGCTGCGGCGGCGGGCCGCCCTGGGGATGCCCGCCCTGCGGCTGGGGCGGGCCGCCGTACTGCTGACCGCCGGGACCGCCTTGGCCGTACGGTGGCATGCCCTGCTGGGCCGCCGCCTGCTGGGCGGCCTGGGCCTGCGCCTGCTGGTTGGCGACCTGCTGCGCCCCCATCGCGCTCGCGAGCCCGAACCCGGCGCCGAGAAATGCCCCGTCCACCGCGCCGCCGCCCTTGGCCATGCCCTGACCTGCGCCGAGCGCCATCTCGCCGGCCGCGTAGTTCTGGAAGCCGCCGGCCAGCTGCGAGTAGCTAGTGTCCTTGGCTAGCTGCTTGAGCTGCTGCTCGTCCTCGGGGGAGAGGTTGACGTCGAAGTTGCCCATCCGGGTCAGCTGCACGCCGTAGGCGACGAGCTGGCCGTTGGCGGCGTCGATCGTGGCCTGCTCGATCTCCGCCGAGTACGCCATCAGGCCCAGGATCGGCCAGCCGTTGCGGATGATCTGGGTGGTGACGTGGGTCCGCAGCACCTTGAGCAGCTGGTCGCTCACCCAGCCGGCGATCCGCTCGTTGTCGGTGACATCGACCGTAGCGGTCATGTTGGTCACCAGCCGCACCGGATCGGCTACCCGCATCGCGTAGTCGCCGAACACCCGCAGCGTCACGACCAGCCCGGTCCGCGGGTCCTGCACGTCGTCGACCCGGCCGCCGAACTTGAAGCCGGTGTACTCGCGGGTGCCGACGAAGTACAGCTCGGCCCGGTACGCGTTCCCGCCGGTGATGGAGTCGATGACCGCACCGAGACCGGGAAGCTCGTTCGCGTCGATCTGGTGCCGCCCCGGGCCCATGGTCTGCACGACCTGGCCGGTGTTGACGAACAGCGCCATCTCATCCGCGTTGACGATCGCCCGCGTGAAGCGGCGGATGGTGATGTCCGGCCACTTGAAGACGATCTGACCTTTGCGGTCGTCAGGTACGGCGATGAATTCCCGCCCGAGCAGTGCCATGGGAGAACCATACCGGTTCTCGCGTTTGCGGCATAAGGCGCTGACACAGGTCCTTACCTGCTATCTTCCGACCGTGGAAATGATTCAGTGCCAGTGGTGCCAGGCGCAGAACCAGCCGGGGACCACGAGCTGCCAGACGTGCGGCGCCCCGCTCGATGAGAGAAACAAGGTCAGCGACTCCGGCTGGCGCGAGGCGCCCCGGCTGCGCGACATGACCGAATTCCGGTTCTCTGGCAGCACCTGCCAGGTCGAGGGCGAACTCGTACCGGTCTCCGAGATCAACCTCCATCCGCAGGATGGCGTGTACTTCGAGCATCACGTGCTGCTGTGGAAGGACGAGACGGTCCCGCTCTCCTCGCTGAACACCGGCGGAGGCATGAAGCGGTCCATCGCCGGGATGCCGCACATCGTCACCGTGGCCAACGGCCCGGGGCGCATCGCGTTCTCCCGGAACGCGCCGGGCGAGCTCGTCGTGCTGCCGCTGCACCCGGGCATGGAACTCGACGTCCGCGAGCACGCGTTCCTGGTCGCCTCGCACAGCGTCCAGTACTCCTTCATACGGATCAAGGGTCTCGTCAACCTGCTGCACGGCGGGAACGGCATGTACATAGACCGGTTCGTGACGGCCGGCTACCCGGGCATGCTGATGCTGCACGGAAACGGCGACGTGCTCGAGCGGATGCTGCGGCCGGGCGAGAAGATCCTGGTCGAGCCGGGTGGCTTCCTGTACAAGGACTCGACGGTGCAGATGCAGGCCGTGCAGATGCCGCTGAAGACGGGGCTGATGCGGCACGGCATGTACCTGGCCGAGATGACCGGCCCCGGCCGGGTCGGCATCCAGTCCATGTACGTCCACCACCACGCGGACTAACCCGATGAACACGTACATCTGCAGGTACTGCAGGCAGCCGAGCGACCCCGGGGCGCCCACCTGCCCGCTGTGCGGGGCGCCGGTCGACATCAAGTCCGTGGTCAGCAACTCCGGCTGGGTCGAGCAGCCGCCGATCAGGGACATGGCGCGGCTCCAGCTCGGCCAGTCGCACTGCCAGATCGCCGGCACCACCGTCCCGGCCGCGGAGTTCACCCTCGCGCCCGAGGACTGGATCTACTTCTCCCACCACGTTCTGCTCTGGACCGAGCCGCAGACCCGGCTGACCAACATGCCGCTGAAGGGCGCGTGGAACCGCAAAATGGCCGGGCTGCCGCTGATCATGGTGGAGGCCCGCGGCCCCGGGCACGTGGCGCTGTCCGACAACCACGCTGGCGAGATCGTGGCGCTGCCGATGCAGCACGGCCAGCAGATCTGGGTCCGCGAGCACCGCTTCCTGGCCGCCACCGGCAACATCAAGTACGACTGGTACCCCTCGGACGTCTGGTACGAGACCGGGCAGAACTCCGACGACGCCGAGATGCACTATCCGATGGGACGGTATGGCGACGTGTTCGGTGCGCAGCAGGCCCCCGGCCTGCTGCTGCTGCACGCGCCCGGCAACGTCTTCATCCGTGACCTCCGGCAGGGCGAGACCCTGCTGATCCAGCCGAGCTCGCTGCTCTACCGGGACGTCACGGTGCGGATGGCGCTGCACCTGGAGTACCCGCGGAACATGGGCTTCGCCTTCTGGCGCAGCTCGTGGAGCTACCGCAGCATCTGGGTCAGGCTGTGGGGCCCCGGCCGGGTCGCGGTGCAGTCGGTGTACGAGCCGCCCGAGGACACCGAGGCCATCCGCCGCCACTCGTACGCCACGACCCACCGCTGGTAACGGCGTCAGCGACGGCCGGGAGTTGAGCGCGGTCACGTCGGGCAGCGTGGTCGCCCGGTAGGCCTGGTCGAACGAGGCCAGTTCGGCCGCGCTCAGCACGTCCTCGATCCGCTCGAAGCCGCCGGGCGCCCGCGTGCTCACCGTCTGCAGCAGCCGGTCGGCAGGCATGTCGCGGCAGGCCAGCACGATGGCGTTGACGGCGGGCAGGCGCTGCGACTCGTAGGCGGCCAGCCCCTCGGCCGGGGTATCCGCGCGGGCCAGCGACCAGGCGAGCACCCGGGCGTCCAGCACCGCCTGGGAGCCGCCGTTGGCCCCGATCGGGTACATCGGGTGGGCCGCGTCGCCGAGCAGCGTGACCCGCCCCGCGCCCCAGGACGGCAGGGGATCGCGGTCCACCATCGGGTACTCCAGGATCCGCGGCGCCCCCGTGATCAGCGCGGGCACGTCCAGCCAGCCGAACTCCCAGTCAGCGAACCACGGCAGCACGTCGCCGAGGCGCCCCTCCCGGTTCCAGTCGGCGCCGTTCCGGTCGAGGCTGGCCAGGGCCGCTCGTCCCGGCAGCTTGACCTCGGCCACCCAGTTGAGCAGGGCCCGGCCCCGCCGCTCGGCCTGCCGCGAGATGGGGTAGGCGACGAACTTCAGCGCCGCGTTGGTGCCCGCGACCGCGACCTCGACCTGTCGCGCACCCGGACGGTGACCCCGGCGGAGGATTCGGCGAACGAGACGAACGCGGTTCCCGTGCGCACCGCGCCGGGCCCGAGCCGGTCCCGCACCGCGGCGAGCAGGATCATCTGCAGCTCGCCCCGGTGAATCGAGTACTGCGGCCAGCGGTAGCCGATGTTCCGGCCGCTGGCGAAACCCCAGATCCGGTTGCCGTGCCGGTCGAAGTGCACCATCTCCGCGGTGGGGATGCCGGTCGCCTCGAGCTCGCCGCCCAGGCCGAGTTCGGTCAGCTCGCGCACCGCGTGCGGCATCAGGTTGATACCCACGCCGAGCGGCCGCAGCGCGGCCGCCGAGTCGATCACGATCGCCTCGATCCCGGCGGCATGCAGCGAGAGCGCCGCCGAGAGCCCGCCGATACCAGCCCCCGCGACGATTACGCGCACCACGGCAACCCCTGACACCAGGCCGAACCAGGGTCCAGAAACCACCCAGAAGCTGTCAAAGAACCCATCAGACAATAAACCGCCACGGGTACGGGGGGAAACCCCACCCCCAAGAGGGGTGTTGGCTGTGTTCTCCGGCGGGTGCCTGATCCATAGCGTGAACAACAGACGCACTGCTATTTCACCGGCGAGCGTGCCCGCCTTACGGGGGCCGGGCACGCTCCCACCAACTGGAGGGTTCTCATGATTGAGGCACGCGGCCTGGTCAAGCGCTACGGCTCCACCATCGCCGTGGACCACCTCAGCTTCGATGTCAGGCCGGGCACGGTGACGGGGTTCCTCGGGCCGAACGGCGCGGGCAAGTCCACCACGATGCGGATGATGCTCGGCCTGGACCGGCCCGATTCCGGCACGGTGCGGATCAACGGCAAGGACTACCACGACCTGCACAGCCCGCTGCGCGAGGTCGGCGCGCTGCTCGAGGCCAAGGCCTTTCACCCGGGACGCTCCGCGCGGGCGCACCTGACCGCGCTGGCCGCGAGTAACTCGATCCCGAAGGCGCGGGTCAACGACGTGCTCGAGATCACCGGCCTGGAGAAGGCGGCCGACCGGCGCGCGGGCAAATTCTCCCTCGGCATGTCCCAGCGGCTCGGGATCGCCGCCGCGCTGCTCGGCGACCCGGCGGTGCTGCTGCTGGACGAGCCGGTGAACGGCCTGGACCCGGAGGGCATCCGCTGGATTCGCAACCTGCTGAAGAACCTGGCCGGCCAGGGCCGGACCGTGCTCATCTCCAGCCATCTGATCAGCGAGGTCGCGCAGACCGCCGACCGCCTCGTCGTCATCGGGAAGGGCCGCCTGCTCGCGCAGACCACGGTGGCCGAACTCTCCGCCCGCAGCAACTCCCTCGAGGAGGCGTTCTTCGCGCTCACCGAGGGCAGCACCGAATACTCCGCCAGCAACCTCGCCTACCAGGGGAGCATCTTATGACCACGGCCACATTGACCCGCGGCGCGACCAGGTCCGAACCCGGCTACGGCTTCCGCTCGGCCACCCGGATGGAGTGGCTGAAGCTGCGCACCGTCCGCTCCACAGGGTGGGTTCTGCTCGTCTTCGCGGCCGGCATGATCGGCCTGGCCATCCTGGTCATGATCCATCAGCACTGGGCCACGATGTCCGCCCCGGACCGGGCGTCCTTCGACCCGACCGAGCTCAGCTTCGCCGGGCTCGCGATCGGCCAGCTCGCCCTCGGCGTCCTGGGCGCCCTCGTGATCACCACCGAGTTTTCTTCCGGGATGATCCGCGCCACCTTGGCCGCGGTGCCCCGCCGCCCGCTGCTGCTCGCGGCCAAGGCGGCCGTGCTCGGCGCGGTCACGCTGGTCGTGGGGGAGATCTTCGCGTTCGCCGCGTTCGCCGTGGGCGAGCTTGTGCTGAAGTCCCCGGCCCCGCACGCCACCCTCGGTCAGCCCGGCGTGCTGCGCGCGGTGCTGATGGCCGGCGCTTACCCGGCCCTGATCGCGCTCATCGCTCTCGGCCTGGGCGCCGTCATCAGGCACACGGCGGGCGCGATCTCGGCCGTGGTCGGTATCTTGTTCGTGCTCCCGCTCATCTTGCTACCGCTGGGCGAATCGGTCCAGAACTCGGCCGGCCAGTTCATGCCCATGATGATCGCTGAGAACTCACTGACCGCGGTCAAGGCGCAGTCGCACACCCTGTCACCCGGCCTGGGGTTCGGCATGCTGTGCGTGTACGCGGCGGCAGCCCTGGTCGCGGGCGGCTGGGCGCTGGCCCGCCGCGACGCGTGAACTAAATCAGGCGGCGGAGGACAATAGATCTATGGAAGAAGAGCTCCGGCGGGTAGCGGGCATCGTCCTCGGTGCCCCGCTCACCCGCCGGGCTCGTCGTGAGTTGCTCTACTGCGTCTTCGGCGGGCTGGCGGGGGTGGCCGGCTTCGTGGTCACCCTGGTGCTGCTGACGTCGGGCTTCACCGTGTCGGCGTCGGTCATCGGCACCGTCATCGGCCTGCTGCTGATCACCGTGGCGCTGCGGGTATCGCGGCGGCTCGGCTCGCTGCACCGCCGCCTGCTCAGGCGCTGCCTCGGCCAGCAGGTCGAGGCGCCGCCGCGGTTCCAGCCGGGCACCGGCCTGCTCGGCCGCCTGGATCGGCGGCTGCGGGACCGGGCCGCCTGGCGGGGCGTCTGGTACAGCCTGATCAAGCTGCCGGTCGCTGCTGTGCAGCTGTACGCGGTCACGCTCACCATCTTCGGCCTGGTCGACATCACTTATCCGGTCGACTGGCTGCTGTTCCGCAACCACGCCGCCGGGACGAGCCTGTCGCCGCTGGTGGCGGTGGTTCCCCTCCCGTTCATCGGGAATATCAGCATCTCCAGCTGGCCCGGTACCTACCTCGCGGCGCTGGCCGGCGCGCTCTGCGTGGTCATCGCGGCGTGGCTGGCCCGCGGGATCAACGTGGCGGATCACGCGCTGGTCCGCAGCCTGCTCGCGCCGACCAGCATGGCCGAGCGGGTCAGCGAGCTGGAGCGGACCAGGACGCTGGCCGTGGAGGATTCGGCCGCGGCGCTGCGCCGGGTCGAGCGGGACCTGCACGACGGCGCGCAGATGCGGCTGGCCGCGCTGGCCATGAACCTGGGCATGGCCCGGGAGAAGCTGGATGACGACGACGCGACGGTCCGCGAGCTGATCGACGCCGCGCACCGCAACGCGGTGGACGCCCTGGCCGACCTGCGCGACCTCGCCCGCGGCATCCACCCGCCGGTGCTCGACAACGGCCTGGCCAGCGCGCTGGACAGCCTGGCCGCCAGCAGCGCCATCCCGGCCTCGGTCACCGCCAGCATCGGCCCGCGGCCCGCGCCGGCCATCGAGACCATCGCCTACTTCTGCGCGGCCGAGCTGATCGCCAACGCGACCAAGCACAGCTACGCCAACCAGATCACGGTAAACATCAGTACCGAACGGGCCGGGCTGCTCCGCCTCGACGTCAGCGACGACGGCATCGGCGGCGCGGACGTGACGCGGGGCAGCGGGCTCTCCGGGCTGGTGCAGCGTGTCTCCACGGTGGACGGGCGGATCGACGTGTCCAGCCCGCCCGGCGGCCCTACGGTGATGACCGTCGTGCTGCCGATGAGGGCCTGAAGGGGGCTGTGTTATGCGGGTGGTGATCGCCGAGGATGCCGCGCTACTGAGGGAAGGGCTGACCCGGCTGCTCGAGGACCGCGGGCACGCGATCTGCGCCGCGGTGCCCGACGGGGACGCGCTGCTGGCCGCGGTGGCCGAGCACCGTCCGGACGTCGCGGTGGTCGACATCCGGATGCCGCCGACGCACACCGACGAAGGCCTGCGGGCGGCGCTGAAGCTGCGGCACGACTTTCCCCGCACCGGCGTCCTGGTGTTCTCCCAGTACATCGAGACCTCCTACAGCGCGCAGCTGCTCGAGGGCGGCGCGGCCGGAGTCGGCTACCTGCTCAAGGACCGGGTCGCGAACGTGGCCGAGTTCAGCGCGGCGCTGCAGCGGGTGGCCGACGGCGGGACCGCCCTGGACCCGGAGGTGGTCAGCCAGCTGTTCCGGGCCAGCCGGCGGCGCGGCGGCC
>WNGR01009106.1_pt1 | contig 10449 bp, 8 predicted proteins | sample 5407581 | NCBI WGS metagenome assembly WNGR01 (sample SAMN13153383, study PRJNA577476) | soil metagenome | isolation source: 80 cm soil or saprolite under Garry oak tree replicate 2 | place: USA:California | collected 2016-06-15
CAGGCTGTGCCGCGAACTCGATCCCGAGCTGCCTCGTAGGTCAGGCCGTTCCAAGGCGCCATGCGGCCATGAGGAGGCAGACGGCGATGACGCCCGAGAAGACCAGCGGCGCGATGAAGAAATAACGCCAACTCAGGAGGGTGACCGCCACGAAGGAGAGAGCCAGAGCCCAGCTGACAACGCGTAAGCTCCGCAGCGTGTCTGTCGGCAGGGCCCCGAGCTGCCAAGCGAGAATTCCCGCGAACAACAGCAGCACGGTGACGAAGAATCCGAACCCTGTGTAAAAGCCCCAATAGGATCGCGTGAAGCCCTGAACTTGAAACTGGGTTGCCTTCAGGGCCCCGATGGTGGCGTCGAGGCCCCAGCGGGGATCGACTCGGCGGAAACCGAGCGTGTGGCCTGCGGCAAAAAGTACTAGGAGGACGGACGCGATTCGATACAAGAAAGCTGGGCTCATCGGTGAATGCTCCAGTGGAGGGGACCTAACTGCGCGACGCGGTTCTCGATTCACGGCGGCCGCGACGTATACGCCGCGGCCGCGAGCAAACCTCCCAAAGAGGGCTATGGAATCCTTCGCGGTCGGCCACCACGCGGCGTAATCATGCGACCGCACATCGGGACTTAGCGCCTTCGACGAAACAGTCGGACACGCCCGGCGGGCTTGTCCACCCGCGTCGAAGGGCAGCCGTCGCTTACGGTGTGCCCGCCGACGGCTTCTTCTTTGCGAAGTCGCCCGCCTTCACTACGCTCATCTTGTTCCAGTCGAGGCGGCGCCGAAGGGCGGCCACGATGTCCTGGGGGGAGAGCGCTGCGATCTTCTGCTCCAGTTGCGCGTCAAAGGTCAGCGTCCGCCCCACAAACAGGGAGGACGCCAAGTTCGAGGCCAGGTCGCGGTCTTGTGCCCGACTCAGCTGACGGGACTGGAGGTAGCCGTCCTTATCCTTCGCCACTTCCTCCGAGGCGAAGCCATCCCTGAGTGCCCGATCAATCTCCTCCCGCACGGCGGCTTCGAGCTTGTCGCGGTTTTCCGGGGCGTAGATGGCGCCTGCTTGGAAGGCTCCGGCCCTGTCGAACGGGTCCGCGGATAGGGATGACCACACGCCATAGCTGATGCCATCCTTTTGGCGGATCCGCGCTGCGAGTCGAGAATTGAGAAACCCGCCCCCCAGCAGGTAATTCCCCAGTACCAGCGCCGGATAGTCCGGATCATCGTCGCGCAGATTGAGGTTCTGGCCCGCTACGAAAAACGCCATGGCCTTGTCGGGTGTTTCCAGGGTCACATTGGCTGCAGGCACGTCGCGGTAAACGAGCGGTATCCGCCGATAGGGTTGCGCGCTCTTCCAGGCGCCAAACATCTCACTGGCGATTCCCCGCACTTGGTTAGCATCGAAATCCCCCACGACGGCCATCTCACCGGTGGCGCCGTAGAAGTCGGCATAGAACTTCTTCGCGTCATCCAGTGAGGTGGCCGCGAGGTTGGCAATCTGCTCGTCAATGGTCTCGACGTAGCGCGGGTGCCCCTTGGGCCAGGGGTTCAGGTGCCGATTGAACGCCGTGAAGGCTCGCGCCGGTGGTTCGGACTTTTGTTGCTCCCGACTGGCGAGTTCTTCCTGCTTGAGGGCGGCAAACTCCTTCGCGTCGAACGCCGGGTGACGCAGCACCTCGCCGACCAATCGCAGGACCGCCGGCAAGTTGTCGCGGGTGGTTTCAATCCCCCCGCCGGCGGACGTCGGGTTGCCGAAGAAGAACACCCGCGCTCTGAGCCGGTCGAGGTCGTCCTGGATCTGCTGGCGACTCTTGGAGGTGGTGCCGCGCAGCAACATCCTCGCCACGAGTCCGGCCGCGGACCCCCGATTCATGAGGGTTTGCTCGGACCCGTAGCGGAGATTCAGGGTCACAAACACCGCTCGCCCGCGGGTCTTCTTCGGCAGCAGCGCGAGCTTGAATCCGCTCGGCAGCGTGATCCGTGTGGTGCGCGCCTCGATGTTCGCCGGTGAGGGGTCAAACGCCTCGCCGACGGCAAGTGCCGTGTCTCCTCGATAATCCTTGACCAGCGCGGCGACGTCGGGCGTCGCGGGCATTTCGGCCCGATCGGGCTTCTCGGTCGGGTAGTACAATCCCACGGTTCGGTTGTCCGCCTTCAAATACGTGGTCGCCACCCGCTGCACGTCTGCCACCGTCACGCTCTTCAGCCGGTCACGATAGAGGAACAGCAATCGCCAGTCACCCAGCGACGCCCATTCGCTCAACCACAGGCCGACGATCTCCGAATTGTTAAGCGTGAGTTCGATGTTCTTCACGAGCCAGGTCTTGGCCCGCTCTACCTCTTCGGCAGTCGGCGGCCGCGTGACCAGGTCGTCGACGGTGCGGCTCAAGGCCGTCCGGGCGCTGTCGACGGAGTTTTCCTTGCGGACCTCGGCGTACGTCCACAGGACGCCAGGCTCACGGAGCTGCCAGGCGAAGGCACCGATCCGCGCGGCCAGCTTGGTGTCAACCAGCGCCTTGTAGAGGCGGCCTGATGGCTCGTCGGCGAGGACTCGGCCCAGCACGCTGAGCGCTGGGAAATCGGGGTGCGATCCCGCCGGGATATGGTAGATCCCCATGACTCCTTGCACGTCCCCCACGCGCCGGAGTGTCACCAACCGCTCGCCATCCTGGGGCGGTTCGGCGGTGTAGGTTGCGAAGATCTCCGAGGCGCCCATGCGACTGGGGCGTGGAATGCTGCCGAACTTCTCCTCAATCAGCTGGAGGGCCCGCCCGGGGTCGAACTTGCCGGCGACAATCAGCATCGCGTTGTCCGGCTGGTAGTACTTGCGGTAGAAGCCCTGGAGCCGCTCGATCGGTACGTTCTCGATGTCGGCCCGTGCGCCGATCGTGGCGTGCCCATAGTTGTGCCAGAGGAACGCCGTCGACATGGTACGTTGGAACAGCACGTTGAAGGGAGAGTTCTCGCCGGCCTCGAACTCGTTGCGGACCACCGTCATCTCGGACTCTAGGTCCTGCTTGGCGATGTAGCTGTTGACCATGCGATCGGCTTCCAAGTCGAGCGCCCAGTCCAGGTTTTCAGCGCTCGCCGGGAAGGTTTCGAAGTAGTTGGTCCGATCGAATGCCGTCGTCCCGTTGGGTCGCGACCCGTGCTCGGTCAGCTCCTGCGGAATGTTCCGATGTTTGGGCGCGCCCTTGAAGACCATGTGCTCCAGCAGGTGTGCCATCCCGGTCTCGCCGTACCCTTCATATCGCGATCCTACCAGATAGGTCATGTTGACAGTCGTCGTCGGCTTGGATGAATCGGGGAACAACAGGAACCGGAGGCCGTTCGGCAACGTGTACTCCGTGATACCTTCGACCGTCGGTCCCTTGGTCGCCTTGACCGACGGGGTGCTTGGGGCTGCTGGCTGTTGCGCCGGCATCCGATTCGTGAGAACGAACGCCGCGGCTGCAAGGGCAAACGGCGTGAGAAGGCGGAACGTGCTTGGCATGATGGACCTCCAGGTCGGACAGTGGCCGCGTGCAGCCACTCGCGGAGCGTCAGCCGCGGATATACAGCCATTCCGGCGCGGGGGCAACGGGCGCCGAATGGTGTGACCCTAAGATTTGACCCCCGACCAAGCTCCGATGGACATGCCCGCACGAGTGTCCAGCTTGATAAAGGACGCCGCGATGGGCGACACACCACGTACGTAGTCCCGGGATTAACGACGAGTTGATCGGCAGTTTAAATCCGACGTTGTTCGCCGGACGCCCGACGGGCCCGCACTGTTGCTCGTTAGGCTGGTGGAGCAGAACCCCGCGCTGGTTCTTTCGTCTTGGAGGCTGGTGAAGCGTGGTCGCCAGCGGGCCAAGAGGGACCCGAGGAGCATGGATCGGGCGCGCAGGGTTCGGACGAGAGCATGACCGAAGAATCGTGCTGCGTGTCGCCCCCGCCGTTCTCGGACGTGCAGCCCGGTGTGAGGTTCCATGGTCGTCTTCGTGAATCGTATCCCGAGTTTTAAGGCGCGTAGCCGCTCTCGCGCAGGACCGCCACCGGATCACGTAACTCGAGCAGCTGGCGTACGGCCGCGCGTTTATCGGCGGCGCGCGCGTAATAAGCGGCGGCGATGCGATACCCCGCCCAGTAGCCGATGTCGACAGCGCCGTGATTCTTGTCCGGCGGCACCATGCCGTTGTACATCCACGTGCGGATTATCGAATCACTGGCCATTTCCATTTCGTCCTGGAAGTCCACCCAGACGTCGTGCTCATGCGCGCGCCCGTAGATCTGGCGCGGCGTGTTCGCCGCCCATGGTCCTACCGCGAGCTCGGAGAGGAAATCGGCGATGCCTTCGCCGAGCGCGTGGCGCAGGAGCGTGTCGTGCTGGCCCGGGGGCATGGACTTCTGCTGGGTGTGCACCGCCTCGTGCACGACGAGGCCAACGAGCGATTCGAACCGATGCGTGGGGAAGCCCTTCGGCGCCCAGGCGGGGAGCTCGTCGAGCGGCGTCTCGGGGCCGCTTGCGGACTGCTCCGTCCCGATGAGCATGCCGCTCCGCGAAGTGGTGCCGCCGGTCGAGAGGGTGCCGATCAGGAAGTAGATGTTGGGGAAGCGGGCTGCGGGATAGAGCTCGGCGAGTTTCGCGAGACCCTGGCGGATGCCCTGCCTGATGGCGAAGTTGGTATCGACCGCGAGCGTCCTCGCGCGCACCGCCGCGTAATACCGTGGGTACGCGCTCAATGCGTGGAGCAGCTCCTCGGCGGCCGACTGTTCGGCGAACGGGGTGCTCGCGCGTTCAAGCGAGTCTCGATTCAGTGAGTCGAGCCCAGTGGCGGTCCATCCGGACGCGATCATCCGTGCTCGCACGGTGTCCCGGTTCATCAGGCGCACACGCATCCAATCGCGTAATCCGGGGGAGCCGGGCTGGAGGTATACCGTCCGGAAGATGTGTGTCCGCTCGGTGCTATCCTTGCCCGCCGCGAGATCGTAGGCGCGCCAGAAACTGGGGATGTCGCGCGTCACGAGCGCAACGGAATCGACAGGTGTCTGTACGGCCAAGAAAACTGCGAGCAGCAACATTGCGACCTCTCTGGGACACGGAAAGAGAAGGGTGTTCGGTAGGGAGAAGCGGGTCAAGGTAGGGAGCGTACACATTGTCCCCGGGCGCGCGCGTTCGCGCCCTGTGCACATTGAGGTCCGACCAGCGCCATAAGGAGCGTCGACCAGAACTCTCTGCCAGTATTTTGCAAGCGTTTCTCCGGGCACGAGCGTGCACCGGTGTCAGACCGACAGGGCGACGATCGCCCGGCAAGCGCGGTTGTATCTGCAAGGCACGATCGCGATTTAGCGGGCAGGGGACGGAACGATGAGCGGTCACGTATTGTTCTCAGGAGGACAACCGTCTGGAGATTCCATGTCGCAAACAATCCTGGTCACGGGCGCCTCATCCGGTATCGGTCAGGCGACGGCGCGACTGCTGGCTGAGCGTGGGTTCACCGTATTCGGGACGGCCCGCAAGCCTGACTCCGCAAAGCCCCAAGGGTTTACGATGCTCGCACTCGATGTTCGGTCGGACGACTCGGTCCGTGCCTGCGTGGAGCAGGTCATCGCGCAGGCCGTCCGGCTCGATGTGCTCGTCAACAACGCGGGATATACGGTCACCGGGGCCGCGGAGGAGACGAGTGTCGAGGAAGCCAAGGCGCAGTTCGAGACGAATTTCTTCGGCAGCGTGCGGATGGCGAATGCGGTGCTTCCCAGCATGCGCGCGCGCGGCGCCGGCAAGATCATCAACATCAGCTCGCTCGCCGGCAACACCGCGATTCCTTACAGCGCCTTCTACTCCGCGAGCAAGTTCGCGCTCGAGGGATACTCCGAATCGCTCTGGCACGAACTGCGTCCGTTCGGCATCAGTGTGATCCTGGTCGAGCCCGGATTTGTAAACACGCCAATTGGTGAGGCGTCACCGGTCGCGGCGCGACCACTTGCGGCGTATGACGCACCCCGCAACCGGATGCTCGCGGCGTTTGGTCACGCCTTGGAGAGGGGCATCCCGCCGGAGCAAGTCGCGCGGCGCGTGCTCCAGATCATCGAGCAAAAAGCCCCGGGATTGCGCTACCGTGTGGGCGCGCAAGCGACCTGGTTGCCGCGGGTGCGGAATGTCGTGCCGTGGAAGGTGTACGCGGCGGGGGTGCGGAAAACTTTCGCGGTGTAAGCGGCGGCGTGCTTTCTAGCGGAGTCCCGGCAACGGAACGCAGGACCCAACGGAGCCTTTCGGCGACGCCGAAAAGACGTGGACGCCGCCTGCGAGCACGCAGCTGTGCGAGGTGACGATCACCGACGCGGGCTGGATCATTGCTAACAACAATGACCGTGCCAATTTCGGTGGCAACGCCAAGGTTCTCGCCGACGGGACTGTGCAGGGGCAGCAGCAGTACCAGGATCGAGGACCCGCCCAACCTATGAACGTGCAGTCGACCGTGCTCACGGCGACGACCTGCAGCCAGGACCGGACGACTGCCAGCATTTATGGCAACGCGACGATCGACGGCGCTGGTTCGCCCGTCTTCCGGATCGACGTGACTGACGCACGTAGCGGCGGATCGAACGACACCTACGGGATCAGGTTGGACACCGGCTACATGTCACGCCAGCACAGGCTCGGTGGGGGGAACATCACAATCCACTAACCCGCTAGGCCGCATGCTCAGGGCGACAAAGGCGAGGGACCCGCAGGTCTCTCGCCCTTGTCGCGATGGTCGGTCTACGAACTCGCGTACAGGGGCGAGTCTGCGGCCAACATTCCGGCAAAGCACCTTCCAATCACAGCAGGCAGAGCCGGTTAGCGCCGCGCAGCGGATGACCAATCCGCTGCTCGTCGGGCTCCCAGTGTGAGCGGACGCGCGTGGATCCATCTTGCATCTCCCGACGTGGTAGTTGGTGGTCGACAGAGTCCGACACCCGCATGGTTCGAGCTCAGGAAGGCGGGTGCTTCGCCTTGCTATCCGTGAGCACTTCGCCCGAAGCTTTCACCGTCTCCATCAGTTTCCGGGTTTCGGCGCACGGGCGCACGCCGTACTCCCGCATGAGCCGGCCAGCGAACTCGTTGTAGGCGTGTAGGGCGGCGGCCCGGTCTCCCATATGGTAGAACAGCACGATCAGCCGTCGCAGGGCGCCCTCGTCCATGGGCGTGAACTCCATCGCCCGGCGCACCCACTTAACGACGGCGGCATCCTGCCCGTCTTCCCCTAGGAGCTCAGCTAGGGCCCACGCCGCGCCCGCGGCCAGCTCTCGTAGGCGCGACCGTTCGCGGTCGACCCAGCGCTCGAACTCGGGGGCGCCGGACACGAAGAACCCGTCGAACAAGTCGCCCCGGTAAAGCTCGAGCGCCTCATCGAAACGCTGCGCCGTGAGAACGTGCTCGAACGCGACCGCGTCGCACCACACCGCCCCGTCGGCCAGCCCTAGGTCCTCGTCGCCGCGCCCGACCAGCACCTCCGCGCCGAGCTGTCGACGCACCACGTGCACGGCCTTGCGGAGCGCCGCCCGTGCTCGCTGTTGGTTCAACTCCGGCCAGAAGAGCGCGAGCAACACGTCTCGCCGGTGGAAACCACGCGGCCTCGCGACCGCCAGGTAGGCGAGGAGAGCGAGACGTTTGGGTTGGGCGAGGACGGCTTGGACGTCCCGCCCGGCGGCGTCCCGCAGATCCACCGACCCCAGCGCTCGAAGTTCGATCATCGCAGGATCACTCAGGGAACGCTCACGCCACGGATGGGCAACGCCGATGCCTTAGCGTACCGGAAGCGTACAGGCACCACCACTGTGCCGCAACTCCACAACCGGAGGTCCGGGCAATGAGCCGCGAGCGACTGGCAGGCAGGATGGCCCGGTTCCTCCGCGCGGGCGCTGCTCTGCTCGCACTGTGGCTCGTCGCGGCCTGCGAGCACGCGGTACCCGCCACGGTCGGCGAACCGCTCCCCGCGCGCCTTCCCCCGGCCGCGCCGACGTCCCCGGACGCGCGGACGATTCTCCCGCGACCTGAAGGGCCGGCACCCAGCACCGCCAGCGTGCTCGCCCTCTCGGGCCAGGCGCGCCGCTTTCTGGCGCTTCAGTACCGGTCGTCTCCCACCGAGTTCATGGGGTGCATGATCGGGGCGGTGCACGGCGACACCGTCGTCGTGGAACGGATTGCGCCGGCGGACGTCGAGCCGGAGCAGTCCACCACGACGTGGGTCGTTCCGACGCAGACGTGCGAGGGAGCCGGCTGGGGCGCGGTCGTCGGGATCATTCACAGCCACGTGGCGGCGCAGCGCTGCTGGTACTTCTTCCCTGGCACGAGCGTCCCGAGCTCCGACGCCGAGATGTTCGCGCGCACGCGCTACTCCGCCGACGCCATCATGTGCGGCGATCGCGTCGTGTGGATCAACCGGCGGATGGAGCAGCAGCAGGTCGCGCTCCAGGCGCCCACGTCCACACGGGAGTGAGCGTTGACCGGTTGATTCTCACGGGGCTGGCTGGCAACACGAGAGTGCCCCCCGTGTAACGGGATTTACTTTGATCGGAGGCGCAGCATGAACTCGCAGCGTTGCTTCTCGACTGTACTGACGGTGATCGTCGGTCTTAGCGTTGTAGCTGCCAAGGCCGCTAGCTCCGCGCTCTCACCGTCTAAGTACGCACGCGTGATGGGATTGAGACAGCAGACGCCAGGCGAAAGGTCGGGCGTCCAGCAGGCAGGGTACCCTTCCGGGAGCAAGTGGCCGCGGCCACAGTACGAACGCGTGCAATTGGATCTCAGGCTCCAGGCCAAGGATCTTGCCAACGCAGCAACCGTCGGCCTGGCGGGCGCCGATTTGATCCAAACGAGATTGAAACTCCCCGACGGTCTGACCCTGGGACAGGGGAGCGCGGCACGTATCACCCTGAAGGTACCTGCGGCGCGTTTGATTCAGCCGAGTCTGATGGAGCGGATGGACGAGCAAGAAGCGCCGGGAATGGCCGAGGCGGCAGCAAAGACGAGGACGGTGGAGAAATGGTTCGTGTTGTATCCCCTGGCATACCACGGGATCCCGCTCGCCAAGGCCAGCGATCTGTTGGTGATTGCAGCTGGGGATGGCCGACTGTTGTATCTGCGGAAGCGCAACCTGCCACGGACCGTCGACGCGACCGAGGCGACGGTCGCGCGTGACGTGGCCGTTTCGCTGGCACGGCAGCACGCCGCGAGCACGCTTCCCGACACTAGTTTCGAGGTGAGCTCCGCGTCGCTGGAGATCTGGCTGAATCCCAATCTGGATGGCCACCTCGCCTGGACGTTCTCCCTCACGTCAGGGACATTGACCGATAGAAAGGCCCGACGGTATTGGGTCGCGGCAGTAGGGCAACCTCAAATATTGGACTGGGAGAATACCGTCTACACCTTCTCTGATGACGACCTGGACCGGGTGACCCGGCCGCCAGCATGGCTTCGATCCACGTCAAGCCGGAATTCGCTTACCCATTTCGGCACGGTTACCGGGACTTTCTGGCAAACGTCTCCGTCCGGCTCGATCGCGAATCTTCCGCTTGCCAATCTGGAGGTGACGCGCAGCACTGGAGGGACTACGGTCACCGGAGTCGACGGTCGTTACAGCTTCCCCGCCGGCGCGGGACCCGCGCAGATCGTGGCCACCCTGAGGGGCCCGTCCTCCGTCATACAGAACGCGGCAGGCAGCGTGATGCAGATCACCGGTTCTGGCACCCCGGCCGCGGCGATCGATCTTCACTTCGGCGCCTCGGGCGACCTTGAGACGGCCGAGGTCACCGCTTTCTACTGGACTACCGCTTCCCACACGTTCGCTAGCAGCATCCTATCACCCACGGATCTCGACCATCTTACCACTCGGGTGAACATCAACAGCTCATGTAACGCCTACTGGGACGGCTCCTCGATCAATTTCTTCAAGGCTGGGGGCTCATGCCCCAACATGGCGTACGCCGATGTCGTTGCGCACGAGTACGGGCATGGCGTCGACGCTATGAAGGGGGGCATTCTGGACGGCGGATACAGCGAAGGTTATGGGGATGCTTCGGCGGAGCTGATCACTCGTCAACCTTGCGTTGGGCGCGATTTCTTCGGCGTCGGTACGTGCCTGCGATCCGGCACGGATGTGGACTTGTGGCCGCCCAGTCCGGCAGAGGAGGTGCATGCAATTGGGAAGCGTTACGCGCAGTTCACCTGGCAATTGATCCAGAGATTGCGGAGCACATATGCGGAAGAGGGGGCGTACGCGATCGCCAGCCAACTGATTCTGGGGGCGGCAGCCGGCAACCCAATTGACATACCGGATGCCGTCCGCCTGAGCTTCCTGGCGGATGACGACGACGGAAATCTCGACAATGGGACGCCGCACTGCGCGGAGCTGGCTGCTGCAGCTGACTCTCGGAACATCCCCCATCCGGCGTGCCCGACCAAACGGCTGGCCTACGTCTGGGCCAACAACCCGACG
>WNGR01017822.1_pt1 | contig 10449 bp, 14 predicted proteins | sample 5407581 | NCBI WGS metagenome assembly WNGR01 (sample SAMN13153383, study PRJNA577476) | soil metagenome | isolation source: 80 cm soil or saprolite under Garry oak tree replicate 2 | place: USA:California | collected 2016-06-15
CGACCGCCTGCCGGGCCTGAAGCCGGACGTCACCAGCGCCTACGATCAGCCCGTTCTCATCGAGCGGGCACGCGCCAGCGGTGAAGACCAGGGCACCAGGCGGAGCGACCGAAGCGTAAGCGTAGGGAACACCGTCATAGAGCCGGTCAGCACGAACGAGAGGTACGGGCATGCAGGCAAGGATGCCGGTCCGGCCCGGGCCAGATCAATTCGGACCCGCTGGTCAGGGCTTCCCGGCGCCCGGTGCGGGCGCCGGGAACGCCACGACCCGCCCGCTGGGCTGCGCCGGCTCGGGTCCGCCGAAGTTCTGGCCGACGACGAACAGGCGCGGGTCCTGGCCCCGGCTGAGCGCGCAGGCGAAGGCGCCACGGTCCAGGTTGACCGTGGCCAGCACCTCGCCGCCCTCGCGCACCCGCACGCAGTGCTGGTTGCCCACGTCGGCGTACCAGACAGCGCCCTCGGCATCGATGCAGATCCCGTCTGGGTGGTCGCCGGGCGTCTCCGCCCACACCCGCCGGCTGCCGAGGCCGCCGTCCGCGCCGATGTCGTAGGCCGTGAGCCGGCTGCCGTACGACTCAGCCACGATCAGCGTTCCGCCGTCCGCGGTGATCGCCATCCCATTCGGGAACGCAACGTCGCCGGCGACCCGGCGGACATCGCCGTCCGGCGTGGCGAGCACGACCAGGCCCGGCGCGAACTCGCCGCCGGGGAAGTCGAAGCCGATGGTATTGACGTAGGCGTTGCCCCGATCATCGACCACGATGTCATTCCACGGCTTGGCCGAGACTCCGGACAGGTCAGCATGGGTGACCAGCGACCCGTCGGGCTCACGGCGCAGCAGCCGCCGCTGCGCAGAATCCACGACCAGCAGCCGCCCGTCCGGGAGGAAATCGATGCACATCGGGAACGATGCCACGGTCACCACCACCTCGTGGCTGCCGTCGGTGCCGAGCGCGATCACCTGGTTCGCGCCCCAGTCAGAGAACCAGAGTCGTCCGTCGTGCCAGCGCGGTGACTCGCCGAACACGACTCCTTCCATCAGGACTTCAGCTGCGCCCACCTTGAGTCTCCTCCTCGCCGATGGCCTCATAAGACAGACCGCGCCGGGCTCTGGAACTCATCGCACACCGCTGGCTCCGCCGAGGCCGCCTCCTGAGTCTGCTCCTCCGCTGCCACCCCTGGCCGCAGGGCCTCGGCAAAGTAGCTTAATGTCCGTTTCGGTCATGGCCGGCCCCGGCCGAATACCTGGCTGGCTAGAGGCGATCTGCCCCGCTATCGGTGCGAGCCGAGCCCGGACGTGGTTATTTGCGCGGTGTGCTGTATGCCATACCCGGTGCGGGAACGCCCAGGAACTGCCGGGAGTTTTACAAATTGTGAGGGAGCGCAGCGATACGGCCGGGAATGCCAGCCCGGCCAATCTCATACTCATCGAGCAATCAGGCGCGAAGCATGCCATCCCCCAGTCCTCGTCCGCCACCGGGATGCTCGAGGCTGAGCAGGCCATGCGCCACCACGATCTGCAGCTGCGGGAGGTCAAGGTCGTCAGCCGGCACACCGCCGTCGCCCGCTGGAAAGCCGGCGAGCTCGGCTGGCGCCGGGTCGCCTGACCGCCGCGCTCAGCTGGCCCGCGGCTCACCGCGGTAGGTGCCGAACGACCAGTGGTTGCCCTCCAGGTCGAGCACGGCGAAGTCCCTGGAGCCGTAGTCGGTGTCGTGCAGCTCCCGCAGCACCGTCGCCCCGGCGGCCGTGGCCCGGGCGAACAGCCCGTTCGGATCGTCGGTGACCACGTACGCGCCGAAGGTGCCCGGCCGCAGCGGCCAGGAGTCGGCGGCATCGTCTTCGCGCGCCGAGCCGAGCATGATCCCGCCCCCGGCGGGCCACGACAGCTGGGCGTGATCGACGCGGTCGCCGTCGCCGTACACGACGGTTTCCTCGAAGCCGAACGCGTCGGCCAGGAACCGGATCAGCCCGCGGGCATCGCGGGCGCGGAGTGTGGGCCAGACCTGAGGTGGCGGTGTCTTATCGTTCATGCCAGCAAGGCTGGCACCTCGTCGCTGGTGAGGGCTTGGACGTTTCGGAACTCCTCCGCCAACCAGGTCGACGGCGGGCAGCCCGCGAGGTCGCGGAACTCCCGGGCCAGGTGGGCCTGGTCGTAGTAGCCGCAGTCGGCCGCCAGGTCGGCCAGGGCGTGCGGCGCGCCGGAAGCTACCCGGCGCAGCAGCCGGCGCCGGGCCCAGTCGAAGCGGATGACCCGCGCGGCGGCCTTCAGCGTCAGGCCGGTCTCCTCCCGGAATCTGGCCCGCAGGTGGCGGTCGCTCCATCCGGTCTCGGCGGCCAGCTCGGTGACGCCGCAGCTACCCCTGGCGACCAGCAGGCGCTGCCACGCGTGGCCCACCTCGGCGCTCACTCCGCTGGCCGGGGCCGCGGCAGCCACCCCAGCACTCGGCGCGGCACCGACCGCGCCCGCGCCGAGCAGCCGCGTCAGCATACGGTCCAGGACAGCGAACCGCCCCGGCCAGTCCCGCTCCGCGCGGATCCGCTCGCCGATCTCGTCGGCGACCGGGCCGAGCACCGCGGGACCCTCGACGTCGAAATTGGCCAGCTCACCGGCGGGCAGGCCGAGCAGCGCCCTTGCGCCCAAGGGGCTCAGCGCCAGCTGGATGCCGGACTGCCTGCCCTGATGCGTGATCAGCGCGGGCGCAGTATGCAGGCCGCCGATCAGCGTGCGGTAGGTTCCTGGCGGCTGCTGGAGGTCGGGATGCCCGGCGAGGTTCAGCGGGTCATCCAGGGTGAAGATGACGGTCAGATAGGGCGACGGCAGGCCCGGTGCTTCCCCGGTGGCACACCGGCCTGGCGGTACCCCGCGTAAAACGCGATAAACGGCCGCAGCGCAGGTGCGGGGACGACCCGCACCCTCTCGTCGATGCGGCCGCCCGCCACGCCAGGCTGGCCCTGGTCCATGCCTCCATCATCGCGCAGAGACCACCGCGTGGCATCGGCAGACAGGACCAGAACGCAACCTCAGCTGCCGGCCGTGGTCACGCGGCCTGCCGCGACAGGACGGCTTCCTCCATGCTGACCGCGGGCAGCGGTATGGCCTCGGCCCGGGCCGCAGCGGCGGCTATCTCCTGGCCGGTATCCGGGCGCTTGAACACGAGCCACAGCGGGATGCCGACGATGGCACTGAATATCACCGCGCTAATCGGGATGTTCAGCCAGAACCAGGTACTCACTTTTCCTGTCTCCTTTCGGTCGAGTCGGCGGCTCTACCCGCCGCTCCTTCACAGATGCAGCCTGCCGCACCAATTTCTGTAAGAGCTAAGAAAAGCCCTGGCAGCGGCCATGAACACGGTGAATGGCAGCAGCAGCGGTGCGGCGGCGACCGGAGGCGTTCAGGCCGACGGGGTATTCCAGCCGCGCGGAGGACGGGGCCACTTGCGCCCCTGATGCTGGCGCTGGGCCCGGACGATCGCGCGGAACTCCTCGTCCGGATCCGACGTGTCTTTCAGCCAGGTCAAGGCGGTGACGTACACGACGGGAACGAAGCAGCAGGCCGAGACCGCCCACATGATCCCGGTGGCGATCTCCTGGTCGGCGACCGGGTTGAGGCCGACCTGCGCGTACGCGCCGAACCACGCCACCTGCGAGAACCCGAGAATGTAGGCGAGGATCCAGATGGTCCACATCGCCAGCGCTGCGAAGACGGCGCGCAGCGGCCGGGATAGCCGCGGGAGCAGCGGAGGTGACTCCACGAGCTGCAGCCACAGCGCTGTTCCGGCGACAGCCAGGGTGGCCATCTCGGCCACGGCGAGACCGGTCTGCGTGGCCAGGGCATTGACGGTGACCGGCAGCCGCCAGGCGATCAGCGTGCCCATGTAAGCCAGCAGGATCGCGGCGCCGTGCAGGAAGCCGGTCCCGGCCGGCCGCCGCGGGGTGGGCCGGCGGGCCAGGCCCCGGCCCGCCGCCAGCCGGGGCAAGCCGAGCAGGCGCCACGGCGCACCGAGCACGAGCAGCGCGGGCACGGCGGTCGCGAACAGCACGAACTGGAGTGACTCGGCGAACACGTAGCGCCGGGCGTAGCTGCCCGCTGGCGGGACGAGGCTGAGCGTGACCAGGATGACCGCGGCGATGGCCAGCCAGATTCTCCCGCGGGGTAGCCGGCTGAGCACGGATCCACCGTCCTTCCGGGCCTGACGGCCGGACATGGCAGCATCAGACTACGCGGACTGGAGTCGCCCGCTGGGAGGTTTTGTCCGGAATATGAGTCACCGGAGCGCTCACACCGCATCGCGCCTGGGCGCAGGCGCAGCGGCTCGGGCCGGTGCTCGGCTTCCTGGCCGCGGTGCTGGCGCTGGCCCAGCCGCCATCGCCCTCACCCCGCCGCGCACCGCGCCACCGGTGAGCCGCGCCATGCCCGCGGCTCACCCGGGCGATTCCGGGACCAAGTGGATCAAGGCTAGTCAGGGGCTGTTTAGATGATTAGGTACGGGGGTGGAGCGCGCAAACGAACGTGCAAGTGCACGTGCATCGCGCTAGCATGGAGCTAGTAGACCACTCTGTATCAGCAGAGGCTGAGGGGAGCCGACTATGCACGATGTGCAGAATGGGATGCCCGCCAGCGAACTGCCTGATGTCACCTGGCGGAAGAGCCGCCACAGCAACTCGCAGGGAACTTGCGTGGAACTTGCCAGCCTGCCCGGCGGTGCCATCGCCGTCCGCAGCTCCCGGCATCCTGACGGCCCTGCGCTCATCTACACGCCGACCGAGATCGATGCGTTCCTCCGGGGGGCCAAGGACGGCGAGTTCGACGACCTGCTCTCCTGACCGGCCTGCCCGGGACGGCGGATCCTAGTGCCGGCCGGCGGTTGATCCGCCCTGGCCGGCCAGCGGCCCCCGGTAACTCCGGTGAGTGCAGCAAGGCCCAGACCAGCTTGCCTGCGCTGCTCGCCCCGCCCAGCCCGTCCTCACCTAGCACGTCTCTGAGCGGCTCCCAGCCCCACTCCACACTGCACGCCTGGACGACCTGCAGCCCGCGGCCGCTTTCCGCGCCAGCGCAGGTCCCAATCCGCATCGGGCCAGCGCTGCCCGGATCCGTAACCACACATATTAGGTAGGGGTCGTTGCGTAGTAACCTCAGCCCTACCGGGTGCTCTCCCAGCATCCGCGAAGCGGAGAGCAAGCCATGGCGGAGCGCGTTGGTCACGAGTTCGGAGACCACAAGCTCGGCCATGTCACTGTGCCGGCCCAGTCCCCACTGCTGCAACGTGACCCTGGTGAAGTCTCTGGCGGCCTTGGCCGACTCGGGCCTCGCGCCCAGCTCGCAGGCTGCGGCGAGCCCGTTTATCAGGTCGCTGGCATCCAGATCTGCCAGGGTCAGCGGCCGACGCTCGACATGGATCCCGTGATGCCCGCTTGCCGCCAGGAGCCGGTTGTGGCTCACGCTAGCGCCCTCCGTCCTAACCGCCGCAATGAGTTGAGGGTAACTCGCGTCCCGTGCAATTTCATGAGGTCAGATCTCAGCGTGCCACAGTGCAAACGTTATCATCCCCCCTGTAAGTTGCAGGCGCAAGGCCTGATGCACGTGCATCTGAACCTGGCGTTGGCACGCGCGGGCCGGCACACGGCCGCGTCGTGGTGCCGTCCACTAGATCATGGCTTTCGGAGGGGCCTGAGGTGATCCCACTCGAGCCGGGCAGCGGACCTACCGTCCGGCGCATTTTGCTAGGAACCCAGCTACGCAGGCTGCGCGAGGCCAGGGGGATCACGCGGGAGGATGCTGGCTACCGTATCCGGGCCTCGGAATCCAAGATCAGCCGGATGGAACTCGGACGGGTCGGGTTCAAGGAACGTGATGTTGTGGATCTCCTCGCCATGTATGGCGTCGATGAGGAGTCAGCGCGCGACACTCTGGTCACGCTGGCCCGGGAAGCCAACGCGCCCGGCTGGTGGCACCAGTACGCCGACGTTTTACCAGATTGGTTCCAGACCTATGTGGGCCTCGAGGAGGCCGCAGCGGTACTGCGCGTCTATGAGGTGCAGTTCGTTCCCGGTCTGCTGCAGACGGCAGGCTACGCGCGGGCGGTCATCGCCCAGGGCTGGCCCGGCGCGCCCGAAGAGGAGATCGAGCGCCGGGTCAGCATACGGATCACCCGGCAGGAGCTGCTCAGCAAGCAGAGCGGCCCGCGCTTGTGGGCGGTCGTGGACGAGGCGGCCCTGCGGCGCCCGGTCGGCAGCCGGGAGGTGTTCCGGTCCCAGCTCGAGCAGCTGATCGAGCTCACACAGGACGCCAGGATCACGCTCCAGGTCACGCCGTTCCGGTCAGGCGGCCACGCGGCCGAAGCCGGGGCGTTCACGATCATGCGCTTCCCCGAGGCGGACCTGCCGGACGTGGTCTACCTGGAGCAGCTGACCAGCGCCCTCTACCTCGACAAGCGCGAAGACGTGGAGAGGTACAGCGAGGTCATGGAGCGGCTCAGCGTCGAGAGTGAGCCGCCGGAGCGCACCGCCGACATCGTGCGCGAAATTCTCGCCGACCTCGGCTAGCCGGCGGAGCCGGGCCAGCCGCGACGGCCGGCCTGGTGCCAGACGCGACGGCCGGCCGGAGGCTGGCCCGAGCGGATGGCACGCGGGGGGGGTCCTGGGGGGTCGTCCCCCCCGGGCTAACACCGCCGCGGCATCCCGATCCCCCGTCCGACGGCCGGCGGGGCGGGCAGGGCCGCGTGCTCGGTGGCCAGCGCCGCGACAACCCGGCCGAGCGGCGACGGCATCGCTGTCACCCGCTCGGTGCCGTCGACGTGCAGGAACATCAGCTCGTTCGTGGCCATCTCGTCGCCGGTCTCGGCATCGGTCATCCGGTGGAACACGTGCAGCCGCTTGGCGTCAGCGCCGAGCAGTTGCGAGGAGAACCGCAGCCCGGTCCCGGCATGGGCGCTGCGGCGGAAGCATAGGTGGCTCTCCACCGTGTACATGCCGCAGCCCGATTTCTCCCTGTAGGCCCCGCCCAGGCCGACGTGGTCGAGGAACGCCTCGGTCGCGTCGCTGAAAGCAACGCAGTAGTAGCCGTCCATCATGTGGCCGTTGTAGTCGATCCATTCGTCGGGCACCGTCCGCCCGCCGGTGTCGAGCGGGCTCGCCGGGGCAGCCGGGCTCACCGGCCCCGCCATACTGGCCTGCGTCGCTCGGTGAACGCGCGGGCACCCTCATGGGCGTCCTGCGAGGAGAGCATGGCCTTCGCCGCGCTGGGTCGCGTAGCCCGCTCCCACCCCGGCGCCCTCGGTCTCGCGCAGGATCTCGAGCACAGCCGCGACCGCCAGCGGCGCTGACGCGCAGATCGCGCCGGCGAACTCGCGCGCCGACGTCATCACCTCGGCGGCCGGGACAACCCGGTTGACCAGTCCCCACCTGGCCGCCTCCGCGGCCGTCATCCGCCTGCCGGTGAGCAGGTACTCGACCGCTATCGCCCGCGGCATCCGGGCCGGCAGCCGCAGCATGCCGCCCGCGTCGGGGACGATCCCGAGCGTCACCTCGGTGAGCGCGAACTCGGCGTGCTCCGCGGCGACCACCAGGTCCGCGGCCAGGACCAGCTCGAAGCCGCCGCCAAAGGCGAGCCCGTTGACCGCGGCGATGACCGGCTTGCCGATGTCGAGGAACTCGGTGATCCCGGCGAACCCGCCGGGGCCGTGATCGGCATCGACGCCCTCGCCGGCCGCGGCGGCCTTCAGGTCCCAGCCTGCGGAGAAGATCCTGTCCCCCGCCGCGGTCAGGATTCCCACCCGCAGCCCGGGATCCTGGCGCAGCCGGTCGAACGCGGCGTAGAGCGCCCGGCTCGTGGCCACGTCAATGGCGTTGGCCTTGGGCCGGTCCAGGGTGACGATCAGCGTCTGCCCCTCGACCTCCGTGCGCACCGGGTCCTGCGGACTCGTCATGTCAGGCTCCAAACGGTCGCAGCAGCGAGCGGGCGATGATCTGGCGCTGGATCTCGCTGGTGCCGTCCCAGATCCGCTCGACCCTGGCGTCCCGCCACCAGCGCTCCACCGGCAGCTCGCTCATCAGGCCCATGCCGCCGAAGGTCTGCACCGCGGTGTCGGTGACCCGGCCCAGCATCTCGGAGGCGTACAGCTTCGCCATCGCCGCATCGGCATCGGTCATTCTGCCCTCGTCCAGCCGGGCCGCGGCCCGCAGCGTCAGCAGTTCCGCGGCCTCAAGCTCGGTGGCCATGTCCGCGAGCTGGAACCCGATGCCCTGGAACCGGCCGATCGGCTGGCCGAACTGCTCGCGGCGCGCCGCCCACTCGATGGCGCTCTCCAGCACCCGCCGGGCGCGGCCGACGCTGGTGGCCGCCACGGTCAGCCTGGTCGCGCCGAGCCACTGCCCCATCAGGTCGAACCCGCGGCCCTCGGCACCGAGCCGGTTGGCCACGGGCACCTGGCAGCCAGAGAAGATCAGCTCGCACTGGTGGTAGCCGCGATTCGACACGCACCGGGACCCGCGCCTGATCTCCAGGCCGGGGCTGCCGGAATCCACCAGCAGGGTGGTGATGAGCTTCCTCGGGCCGCGCGCGGTCTGCTCCGCCCCGGTGGCGGCGAAGAGGATGATGAAGTCGGCGACGTCGGCGTGGCTGATGAAGTGCTTGGTTCCGGTGATCAGGTAGTCGTCGCCGTCGCGCACGGCCGTGGTGGTCATCGACCGCACGTCGGAGCCCGCGCCGGGCTCGGTCATCGCCACGCAGTCGTGCCGCTCCCCGCGGATGGCCGGGAGCAGGTAGCGCTCCCGCTGCTCGCCGACACAGGCCTGCAGGATGTTGCTCGGCCGCTCGACGAGCATCTGCAGCGCATAGGACGCACGGCCGAGCTCCCGCTCCACGAGCATGACGCCGACCGCGTCCAGCCCGCCCCCGCCCAGCTCGGCGGGCATGTTCGCCGCGTACAGGCCCGAGGCCAGCGCCTTGCCCCTGATCGATTCCGCGAGCTCGGGCGGCACCTCGTCGAGCCGCTCGACCTCATCCTCGTGTGGGTAGAGTTCCTGCTCCACAAAGGCGCGGACGGTGTCGACGATCAGCCGCTGCTCGGCGGTGAGCTCGGTGTTCACTGGCTGGGCCCCGCTGGGGGCGGTGCGGCGGGAGGGATGGCAGCGCCGGGAATCTGGATGACGCGGCCGACGTAGGCGGGAACCGGCAGCGCCGCGTGCGCGGCCCGGATCTCCTGCAGCCGGCCGAGGATTTCGGCCGGGAACGGCGTGACCCGGCCCGCCTGTGTGTCGACGTGCAGCAGCAGCTGCTCGGCCGTGGACAGCAGCCGGCCGGTGTCGTCCAGCATCTCGTGCGCGATATGCAGCCGCTTGGCGTCCACGCCGAGCACCTGCAGGGCCAGCTGCAGCCGGTCGCCGGCATGAGCCTCGCGCAGGTTGCGCAGGTGGGTTTCGGCGGTGAACAGCGACCGCCCCGAAGCCCGGTAATCCTCGTCGACGCCGAAGAACCGGAAGAAGGCGTCCGCGCTGTCGCCGAACACCAGCAGGTAGACCGACTCGCTCATGTGGCCGTTGTAGTCGGCCCACTCCGGCGCGACGGCCGTCTCGTGCAGCCGCAGCGGGGCGGGTATGCGCTGGCCCGGCGGCCAGGCACCGACCCGGCTCCCCTCGCGGGGAGTCGTGATCCGGCCCATCAGGCCTCGCCCGCCGCGACGGTCAGCTTCGGCACGTCCGCGAGCAGCTGCTGGGTGTCGGCGTCCTGCAGTGCCTGCAGCACCTGGTCAACGGGGCCGCGCTCACAGATCGTTCCCTGGTTCATCACTACGACATGATCGGCGATGCTGCGGACCAGCGGCAAGTTGTGCGTAATGAAGACCAGCGACAGCCCCCGCTCGGCCTGCAACCCGCGCAGCAGCTCAACAATCGCGTGCGGCTGGCGCCGTTGCGGTTCGCGCAGCGTGTCCACGTCGAACATGGTCCATCTTTCCGCTCAAATCGCCGTCACATAACAACACGGGATCAACCTGCATCGAACAGGTTGACAGGCTATGGACGCCCACGCTACTAACAGGTCAATGGTGCGCAACCTGCGGGTTCGTCCCGCAGACCGCCACCCCTCACGAGCCAAGGCACGTATGTTCCACAACGCGATCCCACCTCCGGCGCTGGCATTCAGGAATGTGCGGCGTGGGCTGATGCCCACCCGCGGACCCACTCCGGCGCCCCCGCCGCCACGAGGACATCGCCCGGAACTCTGATCGACAAGAACCCAGGCCAACCCCGCGCGCAGCGCCAGGCCTGCGAACGGAAAGGTCATGACATGACCGATGTTTCACGGCGACAGCTCCTCGCCGGCGCCGCCGGCCTGGCGGCGGTCGGTGGTCTGGCTGCCGCGTGCGGTTCGAGTTCTTCGTCGCCCGGCACGGGCTCGGCCACCGCCGCCGGGACGCCCAAGCGGGGCGGGAACTTCCGGCTGGGAGTTAC
>WNGR01028363.1_pt1 | contig 10449 bp, 6 predicted proteins | sample 5407581 | NCBI WGS metagenome assembly WNGR01 (sample SAMN13153383, study PRJNA577476) | soil metagenome | isolation source: 80 cm soil or saprolite under Garry oak tree replicate 2 | place: USA:California | collected 2016-06-15
TGGGTGCGGGGCCACATCAGCCTGTTCTATCACCGCGTCATTCGGCGGGGCTTGAATTTCGCCAGGCTCCTCCTTCGCCGCTCGGTCGGCTACACCAAATGGGGCGCCTGGATCGTCCTCGTGGGCTTTCCCCGCAGGCTGCGCGGGCGGGCGAGCCTGTTTTGGCACCGGGAGGTCAGACACGGCATCAACCTCCTCGAACTCGCCGCTCGCCGCACGATCGCCTACCTCAAATGGGCGGCCTGGACCGCGCTCGTTGGCATTCCCCGCCGGCTCACCGGGCGCGTGAGCCTGTTTTGGCATCGTGACATCAAACATGGCACGGGCCACGCGGAGCTCGCCGCTCGCCGGACCTGGGGCCATTTCAAAGTTGCCGCCTGGCACGTTCTGGTCGGCTTTCCCCGCCGGATGTGGGGGCGCGCGAGCCTGTTTTGGCATCGGGACATGAGACAGGGCATCGGCCTCGCGGAGCTCGCCGTTCGCCGGGCCTGGGGTTATTCCAAAGTGACCATCTGGCACGTTCTGATCGGCTTTCCCCGCCGGGTGCGGAGGCAGGGCATTGGTTTGCTCAACCTCGGTGCTCGCCGCTCGGTGGTCCATGCGAGAGTCGCTGCCTGGCGCCTTTTGGTTGGCTTTCCCCGCGAGCTAAGGCGGCGTGCGGGCCTGTTGCCGCCGGAAGGGCGATGATAGCCATGGACACGAGAATCTCGCCGATCGGAGCAAGGTCGCAAATGCGAAGCTGGCGTCTGCCGTTTTGTGCGGTATTTCCGGGTGCATCCGGACGCTGACGCCGGTTGAATGGCGAGGCCGACGACAAAGGTCATTCATGGCGGTCGCTTCCATTCTCCCCGTGCTCCTGAGCGGCGGCACCGGAACTCGTCTCTGGCCGGTGTCGCGCGACGCGATGCCGAAGCAGTTCCTTCCCCTTGTCGGCCTGCGTTCGACCTTCCAGCAGGCGCTCGGGCGGGTGGCCGATGCGGACCTGTTCCAGCCGCCGATCGTCATGACCGCGGACGACTTTCGCTTCTTCGCGCGCCGGCAGGCGCAGGACCTCGGACTCGATCCGATCGTGGTGTTGGAGCCGATGCGGCGCGATTCCGCGGCCGCCCTCGCCGCCGCCGCCGTCATCGCGCAAGAGCGGGATCCCGAGCAGGTGGTGCTTGCGCTCGCCGCCGATCACCTGATCGAAGAGACCGACCTCTTCCACGCCGCCTGTCGCGCGGGCAGCGAGGCCGCGCGCGAGGGAAAGATCGTCACCTTCGGAATCAAGCCGTCGGCGCCGCGGACGAGCTACGGCTACATCCGGCGCGGCGCGGCGCTGCGCGCGAACGGCGTCCATGCCGTCGAGGCCTTCGTCGAGAAGCCCGATGCCGAGACCGCGGAGCGCTATGTCGCCGACGGCTATCTCTGGAATTCGGGGAATTTCCTGTTCCGTGCCGACGTGCTCATCGACGAGCTTGCGCGCTTCGAGCCGGGGATCATCGAGGCCGTCAAGGCGGCCGTGAAGGGGGCGACCTCCGACCTCGGTTTCGTGCGGCTCGACCCGGAGGCCTTCGCCCGCGCGCCGCAGAAGTCGATCGACTTCGCGGTCATGGAGAAGACCGACCGCGCCGCGGTGGTCGAGGGGCGCTTCCGTTGGTCCGACATCGGCAGCTGGGACGCGATCTTCGCGGTGGCGGACCGCGATGCGGCGGGCAATGCGGCGATCGGCCCGACCTTCACCTTCGATGCCGAGGATTGCCTGGTCTTCTCCGAAGGCCGGCTGACGGCGGTCGTCGGCTGCAAGGACCTCATCGTGGTGACCACGCCCGATGCGGTGCTCGCGCTGCCGCGCGAGCGCGCGGAGGACGTGAAGAACCTGGTCGCCGCGCTCAAGCAGGCCGGCCACAAGGAGGCGACCGAGCACCGCCGCGTGCACCGTCCCTGGGGCTATTACGAATCGATCGACGCCGGAGAACGATTCCAGGTCAAGCGTATCGTTGTGCTGCCGGGCGGCATGCTCTCGCTGCAGCGGCATATCCACCGCGCCGAGCATTGGGTGGTCGTGCGCGGCGCCGCCGAGGTGACGATCGAGGCGACCAAGCGGATGGTGCAGGAAAACGAGTCGGTCTATATCCCGATCGGAACCGTCCACCGGCTGGCCAATCCGGGCAAGATCGCGCTCGAACTGATCGAGGTGCAGACCGGAAGCTATCTTGGCGAGGACGACATCATTCGGATCGACGACGTCTATCGCCGAAAGTAGTCTAGCAACCGCCGAGCGGACGGATCGATCCCTGCCGTCCGTCGAGCTTGAAGGCGAAATAGGTGCGCGCCGTCGTCGGACCGGTCGGCGCGGCGAAGGAGCCGAGCGGCTCGACGCTTGCGAATTGCGCGGCGAGCCGCGCGGTCGTCGGGCAGCGGCTGACGAACAGGATCGGCTGCGGCGCCGCCTCGGTGAGCGCACGCGTCCGCTCGAACTGGTGATCCGGGATCGGCCCGCGCGGCCAGGCGAGCACCTGCTCTGGCTGATCGCGCCAGTAATAGAGGAGGGAGGCCTCGTCGTCGCGGGACTCGCCGGCGATGGTGCGGGCGCCGACCTGACGGGCAAGCGCGCCGGCGTGTTCGCCGAGCGCGCGCCAGCCGAGCGTGCGATGATAGATGTCGCCGTTGGCAAGCCCCGGCACCGTGATCCGGGTCGCGATGGCGTCGCCGGCGAGAAGGACCGCCTGGGCGAGGGCGCCGATGCCTAGGCTCACCGCGAGCCATTTCCAGGCTCCGCTGCGGATCAGGATCGCGACCACGACCACCACTGCGGAAATGAATGAGGGCGCCGCCCAGTTCGCCAACGAACGGGTGACGAAGCCCAAGCCGGCGACAAGCGCGAGCGGTGGGATCGCGAACGCGACCATGCGACGGTCGGCGCGGCTCATGGCCGGCGAGGCAATCCGAAAGATCGCGACCAGGAGCACGGCAAACACCACCGGGCCGAACACGGCGAACTGGGCGAGGATGAATTCGAGTCCCTTGAGGGGGTCGAAGATCATTCCGCTGCCCTGAATGTTGTCGGCAGTATGCTTGAAGGTGGCGAGGCCGCTCTCGACGTTCCACAGGATGTTCGGCGCGATGATGATGACCGAGATTGCCAGCGCGAGCCAGGGCGCCTGGCTGCGTAGCAAATGCCGGGCGTCCTCGTCGAGCCATGTTGTCAGTGCAACGCCGAGGAGGAAATAGATCATCGCATATTTCGCCAGGAGCCCGAGACCCAAAGCCACGCCGAGCAGGAGTGCCCAACGCGCGCCCGCCCCGCTGAGGAGCTTGACATAGGCGAAAAGCGCCAGCGCCCAGAAGAACAGCAACGGCACATCGGTCGAAATGATGCGGGCGGAAAACACGGCCCCGGTCGCAAGCGCCGTCGAGAGCGCGGCGAAGAAGGCGACCTGCGCGTCATAGAGCTGCCGCGCCAGCGCGTAGACGAGGAGGCTGGTGCCGAAATAGAGGATCGGCGCTGGCGCGCGGATGCAGGCTTCGGAGCTGCCGCAAATCCGCTCGGCGGCGGCGATGATCCAGGCGAGCAACGGGGGCTTCGAGAAGTAGCCGAAGGCGAGTTCACGCGACCAGGCCCAGTATTGGGCCTCGTCGAAGAACAGGTCGACGATCGAAAGCTTGAGCCCGATCAGGCGCACCATGGTCAGTACGGCAAGGATCGCCGCCGCAAGCCAAAAGCCTGGCACGACCCGCGATGGGCTCGTGATGTCAGTGAGCGATGCCATCGATTCTTCCAGCTGGGCGGCGCAGATTGGACCAGCGACGGCAACGAGACAAGGACGCTGCGGGCACCCTTCGGCCCGCACCACGGCCTTGAAGGGTCCGGTCCGGACTTGGTGTAACGCTTTGAAAAAAAGCGTGTTTTCGGCGCTCCGAGGAGAAGGTCGCCAGCCGCCTCGGGGCGTGCTAGGGAGTTGGCCGGGGCCATTATCGGCATCACAGGAACTCGGGTGACATGGTGCGACCCGCGAAAGATGGCGCGGACGCTCTGCTGCGTGTCGGGGTGGTCGGCGTCGGCGTGATGGGCAGCAACCATGCGCGCGTCTTCGCTGACCTCCCGGGGGTGCGGCTTGTTGGCGTCGCGGATCCCGACCGCAAGCAGCGCAACTTCGTCACCGGCGCGCTGGGCTGCCCAGGACATACCGATGTGGATGGTCTGCTCGCGGCTGGAGTCGACGCCGTGACCATCGCTGCGCCGACCCACCTGCACCGCGACCTGGCGCTGACCTGCATCAACCGGGGCGTGCATGTTCTTGTGGAAAAGCCGATCGCCTCGTCGGTCGAGGAGGGGCGCGCGATCATCGCGGCCGCCCGCCGCGCCGGCCTGTCGTTGATGGTCGGTCATGTCGAGCGCTTCAATCCCGCGGTCGAGGCGATCAAGGACGCCATCCGCCACGAGGACATCCTCTCGATCGCCATTACCCGCGTCGGCCCGTTCCCGCCCCGCATGTCGAATGTCGGCGTGGTCATCGACCTCGCCGTGCACGACATCGACCTCATCCGCTGGTTCACCGATTCCGAGATCGTCGAGGTGCAGCCGCAACTCTCGAGCGCAATCGCCGAACGCGAGGACATCGCGCTCTTGCAATTCCGCACCGCCTCGGGTGTGCTCGCGCACATCAACACCAATTGGATCACGCCCTTCAAGGCACGCAGCGTCACCGTTGCGACCCGCAACAAATACATCATGGGCGACCTGCTCACCCGGCAGGTCACCGAATGCTTCGGATTTCAACCCGACGGCAGCTACTCGATGCGACACCTCTCGGTCGGCCATGCCGAGCCGCTGCGCGCGGAACTGCAGGCCTTCGTCAGCGCGGTGCGCAACGGGGGCAAGCCCGCGGTTACCGGGGAGGAGGGCGTCGCTGGCCTTGAAATCGCGATCCGCTGCCTGCAGAACAAGGCAGCGGCCGGCACCGCGCCGCGCCGTCAGGGGCCGCGGCGGCTGACCGGCTGAGACCGTCCGTCCGCCGCCCCGACCGATCCCGTGACCACGATGAACGAGCACGCCCGCGTCGATTTCGCGCCGATCCAGTTCATCGACGTCGCCGCGCAACGGCGCCGCCTCGGCCACGCGATCGATGACGCGATTGCGCGGGTCCTCGGCCATTGCCAGTTCATCATGGGTCCTGAGGTGCGCGCGCTCGAAGCGGAGCTGGCGGAATTTTGCGGCGCCCGTCACGTGATCGCCTGCTCGAGCGGCACCGATGCGCTTCTCCTGGCGCTGATGGCGAAGGGCATCGGACCGGGCGATGCGGCGATCTGTCCATCCTTCACCTATTGCGCGACCGCCGAGGCGGTGGCGCTCACCGGAGCGACACCGGTTTTCTCCGATGTGGAGGAGGCGAGCTTCAATATCGATCCCAATGGCGTCGAGCGCGCGATTGCGACGGCGCGCAAGCTTGGTCTCGAGCCGAAGGTAGTGATCCCGGTCGATCTGTTCGGCCAGCCTGCCGACCATGCCCTGATTTCAGCGCTAGCGCATGCGCAAGGATCATGCGCAGCCTCAGGGTCCATGGCGAAGGCCAGGACAAATACGACTGCGTGCGTGTCGGCGTGAACGGGCGGCTGGACACGATCCAAGCGGCGGTGCTGATCGAGAAACTGAAAATCTTCCCCGAAGAAATCGCGGCGCGCGAGCGCATCGCGCGGCGCTATTGCGCCGGCCTCGCCGATGTTGCCATCGTTCCTCGCCTGGGCGAGGGGATGACCTCGGTGTGGGCGCAATACACGATCCGCGTTGCACCTGGCCGGCGCGACGGCCTTGCCGAAACGCTCCGGGCGCAGGGCATCCCGACCGCCGTCTACTATCGCAAGCCCGTGCACAGGCAGGAAGCCTACTGCCGCTTCCCGGTAGTCGAAGGCGGCCTGCCGGTGAGCGAGCGTCTCCCTGACGAGGTGATCAGCCTACCCATGCACGCCTATCTCGACGAGCCGAGCCAGGATCGGATCATCGAGGCGGTGCGCCGCGCGCTCGTTTAGCGATTCTTATACCGTTATACTTTGGCTCGATGCTGCGCACGCCGCCCCTCACCATGCACAGACCCCAGCCGATGATAGCGCGCATCTTCACTGTCGGCGGATTCACGCTGCTCTCGCGCCTCACCGGCTTCGGGCGCGACGTGGTACTCGCGGCCGTGCTTGGTGCCGGGCCGGTGGCCGACGCCTTCTTCGTCGCGCTGAGGCTGCCAAACCATTTCCGCGCGATCTTCGCCGAGGGCGCCTTCAATGCCGCTTTCGTGCCCGCCTACGCGCGCATCCGCGCGGCGAGCGGAGCGGAGGTCGCGCGCGTCTTCGCCGATCGCATCTTCACGCTGCTGCTGGCGAGCCAGGCGATGCTGCTTGCCATCGCGCTGTTGTTCACGCCGTCGGTGATCTCGTTGCTCGCGCCAGGCTTCTCGAACGACCCGGCCCGCTTCGCGCTTGCCGTCGATCTCACCCGCATCACCTTCCCCTATCTCCTCCTGGTGACGCTAGTGACGCTCTACGGGGGCATCCTCAATGCGCTGCATCGCTTCGCGGCCGCGGCGGCGGCACCGATCCTGCTCAACCTCGCGATGATCGCGGCGCTTGCCTTTGCCGCCTTCTTCCCCACTGCGGGACATGCCGCGGCCTGGGGCGTGCTCATCGCGGGCCTCCTCGAAGTGCTGCTTGTCGGCGGCGATGCGTTGCGTAGCGATGTGATGGCGACGCTGCGCTGGCCGACCTGGGATCAGGATCTCAGGCGCTTTTTCAAGGCCCTCGGCCCGGCACTGGTCGGATCGGTCGGATTACAGATCGCGCTGTTCGTCGACACGATCATTGCGAGCTTCCTCGCCGCAGGGGCGCTGTCTGCACTCTATTACGCCGACCGGATCAATCAGCTCCCGATCGGAGTGATTGGAATCGCGGCGGGAACAGTCGTCCTGCCGGAAATGGCAAGCCGGCTCGCCGCCGGCGACGAAATTGGCGCCCGGCACGCGCAGAGCCGCGCGATCGAGCTGACGCTCCTGCTCTCGATTCCCTGCTTCGTCGCCTTTCTGCTCGTGCCCGAGCTGATCATGCGCGCGCTGTTCATGCGCGGTGCGTTCACTGCGGGCGATGCTGCCGCGGCGGCACAAACACTTGCGGCTTACGCGCTTGGCCTTTTTCCTTTCGTGTTGATCCGAAGCGTAACCGCGACCTTCCTCGCCCGCGGCGATACTGGGACCCCGGTCAAGGCGGTGCTGATCGCGATGGCGGTCAATGTCGGCTTCAAGGTCGTGTTCTATTCCACGACCTCGCTCGCGCAAGTCGGATTGGCGCTTGCGACCACGATCGGCGCCTGGATCAATCTCGGTCTCGTGGTGTGGTTCGCGACCCGCGAGCATCTCGTCGCCGTCGATGCGGGCCTGATCCGGTCAGCGGCGAGGCTTGCACTTGCCGGCTTTGTGCTGGCACTCGTACTCTGGCTTGCGCAGAATCCGGTCGCCGAGCTGTTCTCAGGCTGGCCTAGCCTCAGGGACGAGGCGGCGCTCGCGACCCTAGCAGCGATCGGCGTCCTGGTTTATGGCGGCGTGACACTGGCACTGTTCGGCCGCGACTGGCTAGCGTGGATGCGGGGTCACAGAGCTTCGCCGCAGCCGTAGGCTATTGGCGCGCCGTTCCGCCGACGGCCGCCGACCGCGGGGCGGCGAGATCGAGCGCCTTGACCGGGTTGACAAGACCCGAACCAAAGTCGCTGTCGGGGCCGAGGCGCTTGGCGCTTTGCTTGAGGATGCGTTTGATGTCATCGGGCGTGAGCTTTGGATTGCGCTCGAGCATGAGCGCCACGATGCCGCTGATATGGGCGGTCGCGACCGAGGTTCCGGTCGTGAGCTGATAGGTGCCTTCCGGCGCCGGCACCAGGATGTCGACGCCGGGCGCCGCGACCGCGATGTGCTTGCCGCGATTGGCGCCCGAATAGAGCTTGTCGTCGATGTCGGTCGCGGTGACCGCGATCACGTTCGGGTCCGCGGCCGGGTAGAGCGGCGGCGACTTCGGGCCGGCGTTCCCCGCCGCCGCGATCAGGATCAGGCCCTTGTCATGCGCCGCCTTGAGCTCGCGCTCGAGCGAGGGATCCTTCGGGCCGGCGAAGCTCATGTTGACGATGCGCACGCCGTTGTTGAGAGCGAAATTCAGGCCCTTGATGATGTTGAAGGTGGTGCTCTCGGCGCTCGCAGTCTTGCTTGAGAAGGCACGAATCGCGACGAGCCGCGCGCGCGGCGCGATGCCCATCAGGCGCTGATGCGAACCGATGGCACCGGCCATTCCGGTACCATGCGGGTGCGGCCGCTCGTCGGTGCCGGTGGCGTCGAAGCGGTTGGCGATGGCGCCCGCGAGGTCGGGATGCGCCCCGTCGATCTCGGAATCGATCACCGCGATCGGGACATTGCTCCCATTCGCGACGCGATGGATTTCGGTAAGGTGGAGCTTCTCGATCACGTATTGACCGGCATCGCCCTGCTGGTCGGCGTTGTCCTGCGTCAACGTGTAGAGATAGTTCGCCTGCGCGGCCGCGACGATGCGATGGTCGGCGAGCGCGCGGATGACGGTTGAGGGCGACTGGCTGCTGCCGATCTGCACCCGATAGACCGCCGTGCCGGTGCTGCCGAGGCACTGCGAACCGATCACCGCCAAGCCGATCTGGCGCGTGACCGTTTCGAGCTGTGGCTGCGAGACATTGCAGGGGAGCTCCAGCACCACCTCATCGTGCACCAGCCGGGTCTCGGCGGGCGGCGGCAGGTAGAAATTGCGGCCCGCGCCGACGTTGAGCTTGATGGGTTCAAGCTGGGCCGCGGTGAGCGGGCGTGCGCCTGACGCTGGCGTTGCTGGGGCTGCTGGGGCTGCTGCCGTCGGTGCTGGTTGGATGACGGCCTGGATGTCGACGACCGCCGTGCTGGCGCTCGTCGGCGCGACGAGCGTGGTGTCGTTGACGAGCTGATTGACCGCAAGCAGCGGCGAGGGCGGCGGGGTCACTGCCGGAGGCGGCTGCACCACCACCACAGGAGGCGGCGTCACCTCAGGAGGCGGCTGCACCACCACGGGAGGCGGCGTCACCTCGGGAGGCGGCGCCACTACAGGTGGCGGCACCAACGGAGGCGGGCTGTCGATCGGCGGAGGGTTCGTTGCCTGCGGCGGCGTGGTGTCGGCGGCGGGGAAGGCGGCCAAGCCGGGATAGCGCCCCGAACCGGGCAACCAGGTATTCGGATCGAATCCTGGCGGCAGCGCCGCGACGAGCTGGGAGGTATCGTAGCCGGTGCCGCCGGCGCTGGTGGCTTGGCCGGTGGCCTGCCGGTCCCAATAGGAATTGGTGGCGGTCCCCGGCGGGTCGAGGAGCGCAATCGCGTCAGGCAAGGTGTAGCTGAACGTGTTCGACGCGACGAGGCCGCCAAGGGTGCTGCCGGCGCCGCCGGTGACCAAGCCGCTGGCATAGGTCTGGTCGAGACTGCCGACATTGATCGCCGCAAATCCAGCAACGAAGCTGCTCTTGCCGCCGGTCGTCGCGCCGAGCGCGTAGGCCTGGGAAATCGTCCCCGTCCCCGCCACGGTTCCGCCGCCGGATTCCGCCACCGCGAAATTGACCCCGACAAACCCGCCGACGAAGCTGGTGTCGCCGCCGCTGACTGGACCAGTCGCGTAGGCAACGTTGACCGTGCCGAGATTGAGGCCGCCGAACCCGCCGACGGTGCCGCCGGCGCCGCCGGTGACCGCGCCGGGCGCGTAGGAATGATCAACCGAGCCGAAGAGGTTGACCCCGAAGAAGCCGCCCGCGACGCTGCTGGCATCGCCGGTCACGTTCCCGGTGGCGTGCGAGCCGCTGATCACGCCGGCCTGTTGGCTCATGGGGGAGGTGCCGAGATTGAAGCCGACGAACCCGCCGAGGAAGCTGCCCGGTCCGCCACTCACATTTCCGGTCGCGTAAGAGTTGGCGATTGAACCGGAGTTGAAGCCGACGAACCCGCCGACGCTGCCGTCTTTGCCGCTCACCGTGCCGGATGCGCTGGAGTCCGCAATCGACCCCGGTCCGGTCGCCGGGACCGCCGCGATCAGCGCCTGGCAGAACGCATCGTTGCACCCCGAGGCGAGGCCGCCGGGCAGAAGGGGCGTGGTGACCGGCCCGGAGTTCGAGCCGACCAGGCCGCCGACCATGCTGGTCGCGCCGCCGCTGACCTTGCCGCTCGCGGTCGAGGCGGTGATCGCACTGCCATTGGCTCCGACCAGCCCGCCGACGCTGCTCCCGTCGCCGCCGGTCACCGCGCCGGTGGCGGACGAATTGGTGATCGTTCCGGCCGGGAAGGTGGTGAAGCCCGGAATCGTGAAGCCGCTGAAGTCGCCGACAAGCTTGACGTTGGCCCCGGCCAGCCCGCCGACCGCGCTCGAGCCAGCCGCATTGACGTCGCCGGCCGCCTGAGACTGGTCGAT
>WNGR01009107.1_pt1 | contig 10448 bp, 13 predicted proteins | sample 5407581 | NCBI WGS metagenome assembly WNGR01 (sample SAMN13153383, study PRJNA577476) | soil metagenome | isolation source: 80 cm soil or saprolite under Garry oak tree replicate 2 | place: USA:California | collected 2016-06-15
AGCTAAAGCCAATCCTAATCCATTATACACCATTCTCCTCATTCCCCCATAGAACGTAGACCGGTGCTTTAATCTTTTCAATCCGGTAGTCTCGGCTCTTCTTTCTATATAGCACACATGTTACTTAAGATTTTAGATAAGCAGAGATGATCGATTCAATTCATTTTAAAAAATTTCCAGTTGGAGGTAATCAAACGCATTTGACAAATGATATAGCCTTGGGTATTTATCATCAGTTATTTCGAGCTTTTCTCGATTGAAGATGTTTGGTATTTTTCGTTTAAGTCACTTTCCTTTAACTTAAGAGTAATTCTATCATCTACAATACTTGCTATTTCTAGTCTAGGAATTTCATATTTTATCTCCATATTTTGTTTTTCTGACTTTACGATGAACGACTCTACAAATGCCGCTTCCACTTTACCAATTTTTATCCTGTCAGATGAAAAAACAGTCTTGTAGTTCACTCTGTCATCACTATGAATTTTATCTTCATAAGGATATTCTGACATATTGTATTTACAGTCTCGTCTCAAATAAGGATTTAACTAATTATATTCATATTTGAAAAATCACATGGTAGGAGTTAATTAAATCACGAAAGAGTAGGTAGAAGTTTATTATATCCTAGATGTTCAACTCCTAGATGAAGGGTATAGGAAATGACAGAGATAAACCACAACAAGCGTCTCATCTAGGTATTATCTCATGGCAGGTGTCCTAGATGTAATTCTATTGATAAGGAAGCTATTGCATATGTTGGAGATAATTTCACTCAGATGCATACATTGTTGGTACGAATGGACTGAAAGCTGGCGTCCAAGTATGGCAAAAGATGATAAACCATCGCCCGTCTTAGGAAGTAATAACCTAGATTCACTTTCTTAAACTTACTAATACTAATGAAGCAAAAGTGAACAATTCGATATGAAGTATTTGTATTATGCTACGAACGTCTTATCCACATAACACCATTCCCAATTTTCACCTGGCTGAAAGGATTTTATGATGGGGTGTTCAGTAGTTTTGAAATGTTTTGTTGCATGCTTATTGGGAGAATTATCACAACAACCTACATGACCACACGTTAAACATAAGCGCAAATGTACCCAATCAGAACCCATTTGTAAGCATTCTTCACAGCCATTTGGTGTTCTTGCACTTATATTTCGATTTACTTCTTTAAGATGAGCATCTTTCTGTGTCATTCTATAATAAGATAGGAGCCCTACCTTATAGAACGTTCGGATTGCTAATTTACTACTATACAACCCTTTGTATTTTCTCGAATTAAAATACCTTCATGACATCTATGGTCGTCCAAACTGAGAGACAGGTACGAATTGATACCGATAAAACACCTACTGACGCTCCAATGTATTTCGATCCCACTTGGCACGGGTTGCCTCTGCTTCATAGGTGCTCTGGAGGAAAGACAGCAAGACTTCATCAGGTGACTTCGCAGTGCGAACCACATCGTAGGGCAGCACGAACTCGCTCATCCCAGTATGGTAATGCAGCATGTCCAGCTAATATTGAGTGTGAATGTGATCCTAGCTTGGATGTAGAGCTAAGAAAAGTTTCGGTAGTCGAGGTTCGGGAACATATAAGGTGCAACATAAATTGCTGGAATTCATTACTATCCTCGCCGTGTGTCCACGCAACGCTACTTTGCTACCCTGAGGGTATCAGAATTCCTACCAATCCTCCGGTAGTTATTGTATAGGGTTGCATATACGGTGTAGTATCCTTCCTCTTTGGGAGTTATCTTTGTGATGTAAGAAGCTTCTTCTCCACTAGACAGTTTCTTTGTTTTTATCTCGGCGAGCTCTTCATACTTTCCGGAGGGTGTGTCTGCCCAGAAGTGCAGATCCAGTCCGTCACTATTCCCAAGGCCCTTGACGGTTGCCTCGACCTCGAGATCTCTTCCTATAGTACCGTACGGATTTGACACGAGTATACTTTCAAGTTCTGCCACTTCTCCTAGAACCTCCTCGCGTATCCATGGCGAATCCCAGTGGAATTGACCTCCACTCTTGAAATATCGTATACTAGCGTATAAAGCGGTCGTCGCATGAGCGTCTACTTGGAAGTTCAAGTATTTTTCTTCATCTGGCGTCAGACGGTAGATGTAATCACTCGGACTGCGGAAAGAGATGTGGAGAGAATCTATGGCGTGCATCTTTATGTCAAGATTGTGCAATTTGTCGTCCCCTTCATTTTTAAGCCGCATTGTCAACCACTGCGTCCCTTTTTCCAGACTCTCCGGACTCAATTCGTACTCAAAAGGGTACTTAGATCTTATCATGTCTCAATTGTAGAAGGCTTGAATATATAAGGTTTAAGAGAATTTTAATCATTTTATATATTTCTAGACAGTAATCTTCATTTATTCTGATATTCAATTAATATCTGATGAAATCCTTCAATATCTCACATCTGCAGCTTCAATAGCTCTCATGCTTGAGCACTGGGCAAAGAGCGACTTCGCCAATACCGATCTCGACGCCCAGATCTTTATGCATGGCTTTCAGGCCATAGTAGTAATACTTTTGTATGTGACCAAAATCTTCCAGCTGATACAAACATAACTTCTAATCATACTCAGCAAATAAATAAAAAGGTCATTGATTCAGATGGCGGAATCATAACGTTCATCATCTTGTTGGATTATGTATGTCAGGGGTTGTTCCATTAAACCTAAAATATAAGCGGCCTATCACAGACACTTAAGAACAAAAAGGAGACATATCACAATTAAGACTAATTTATTTCGACTTCATAAGGCTTTCGTTGGTTGCAAATCAATTACTTGACCATTCCTTTGGACATGTACGGGTACTTCATTGTATCGATGAGCCTAACTTTTAGTTTTAGGCTCTTGTCTGGATTGAAAACATAGATCATGCAGTCGGGATTTATATACATATAGTCTTGTCTACAACAGCCACACATAGCCGCTTCATGTTTTGTTTCTGAATCGCTTGTAACACCAACAGCTTTGATGTTTATATATCCACTAGAAATTGCCTTCAAAAGTGCCACATTTTCTGCATGAAAAGCACGGCTGAAAGATATCTCGATATTACAACCAGAAAATACTGATGAATCTCCTTTACTATTGGTAGCTAAAACAGCAGCACCTACTCTGATCTTTGATATTTCTGCTTGTGCTAGGGATATAGCAAAAAATACTGTATCCCTTAAATAGGTTAGATATTCGTCTTCATTTTCAGATGACATTGTTTGTTATACTGGCCATTTGTCTTATAATATTATGATATTACGTTCGGTGTCCGTGATGACAGTTCGACACGTGTCTCGCTGAGCTGCTTTCAGGGAATAAACGCTAAGCTACGTATTGTTTTAAAATGAATGTATAGGGTGGCCAGGTGATCCGCCGCTCGGTGAAGGTAGAAGTCTTAGGTACAAGTCCCGGCGCGTCCAATAATGGTTGTCGTGCTACATAAAAGGCATAATGCTTCTCATCACTAAACAGATTGTTGTTTTTAGCAATTGGGGGTTGTCTGCTATTGCCCACAATGATGTATTCCAATTATCAGGTCGCTATAAAGTTATCTTCGACATTAAATTATTTAGCTGTACGCAACAATCAAAGAAATTGGTGATTTATTGTTTTCACATCTCCGATCTCAGAATTACAAGAAGTTCTAAGAAATTAAATGAAGAATAAATAAGGGGGAAGTGAGCTCAGAATGCGTTTCTTATTCTATCCTTATCTCCCTTCCTTTGTTGTTACCTTTCGATTTCTCTTTTTTCTTAAATACTATTTCGAGTATCCCGTTTTTGTAGGTAGATCTAATTGTTTCGATGTCTGCTACCCGAGGTATATCTATAACTTGATATTTTCTTTGTGGATGATTACTGGATATCTCCACCGAATTTTTATACGCCTGTATCTTGATGTGCTCTTTACTGAGACCTGGCATTTCTAATACAACTTTGACTTCTTTGTCGTAGACATTAACCTCTACTAAGGGCTCTCTTTCAGACGTTATTTGTGGTCTATTATACTTGGAGACTTCTTTCCTTTTTTTACTGCTCCCGCTACTACTAACACCATCATTGCGAATATTACGACTTCTCCTTACACGTGGTTTGTCATCAAGTTCTATCGTCATTGAATATCCATATACAAATGATGAAATCTCTAGTACTCGAACATCTTCTTGCGTTTCATAGTCTATCAATGGTTCTTTTGGTACCTTGATATCCATGAATGCATCTCCAAATTCCTTTTCGACTTCTTCAAAATCTGTAAAGAAGTCATCGGCAAAGTACATACTGTCAAATCTTCTAAACCAATCATATGATTCTATATCGCAGTCCCACATCTCATTCACATTTCATTCAATCGCGGTATATTAGTACATGTCGTAATTAAATTGACTGGATAACCTAATTCTTGGTCACTGATTTATGTAATGTTCAAGATCCAACCCACGTAAAACTAAATTGAAAGAACGATTATTTTCAAAACAATAGTTTTTGACGTGAAACCGAATATTTAGTTTTTTTCATCCCTGAAATTTAAAACTTGTGATGGAGAAACTGAGAGTTCCTCACTTATGGCTTTGTATGCACCAGCTTCATATACACCAAGCGAGCCACCACCTTGTAAGACTAATGCTCTGTATACGCCTTGTACATTTCTCATATATACTATCGAGCGATTAGAGGCTCATTATTTTTTTGATCTTGGGACGAATGTCAAAATGGAGTTAGGTTGCCACCATGGTGCAATTTCCTTCTTCAGTAATTAAATTCAATCCGAGTATTGATAAGAAATAATGAACAAAAGATAGGGATCCGCCGTAATTTATCGCGGTTTCGCCCCAACTATTTCTTTATTTATGAAATTCTGAAAAGCAGGATCAAACCATCCGTACGGCATTATTTGTTTCCAAATTTTGTTTATGTTCCTCTATGAAATGCATTTTTCATCCATTGTAACCACCCCGCCCATTCATTGTCATCAAGCACTTTTCTCTGACGCATCGTAAAAGATATGCTTCTGGTAAAAATCTAATGGCATATCTACATGTTCCATCCAACCTGATATAATTTGCCATTTCATTAACCTATAGCATACTGACAAATAATTCCGAAGGTTTCTATTCCTGAATTACTTGATGGACAAGTGAGATTGCGGCTGATCCTTCGCCCACTGCGGATGCGACACGCTTGATACTGCCACCACGTACATCGCCCACAGCAAAAACTCCCGGTAAACTGGTTTCGAGCAAGTATGGTTGGCGTGCCAATGGCCAACGTGAAGCAGTCAGGTTTTCTGCTGATAGATCAGGACCAGTCTTTATGAAGCCTTTATCGTCAAGTGCGATGCAGCCATCGAGCCAACGAGTATTTGGATCGGCACCTGTCATAATGAATATGTGTCTGATCTTGTGCTCCTCAATTTGTCCCGTTTGATTGTTTTGCCAGCGAACTGATTCAAGGTGATCGCCTCCTTCTAAACCGACAATCTCTGTGTGCGGTCTGACTACAATATTAGGACTCTCTTCAATCCTGCGAATTAAATAGCGCGACATGCTCTCGGCCAAACCGTAAGACCTGACCAACATGTGTACGCGCTTTGTAGTCTCTGCCAGAAACACAGCAGCCTGACCAGCTGAGTTTCCTCCGCCAATCACAATCACCTCCTCTTCTTTCCCACATAACTGCGCTTCCACAAAAGTTGCACCATAGTAGATGCCTGCACCCTCTAAGCGTGATAGGTTTTCCAATGGTAGCTTTCGGTATTGCACACCGGTCGCTATTAGCACAGTGCGAGCAGAGATTCCAGCTCCGCTTCCAACTTCAATAATATACGGTTTGCGGTCGCAGGTAAGTCGTTTGGCATCGGCGATGAGCATCTCAGCACCAAACTTCTGAGCCTGGACGTACGCTCTACCTGCTAGGTCCTGGCCAGAGATACCTGTTGGAAATCCCAAGTAATTTTCAATTCTTGAGCTTGAACCAGCCTGGCCACCGGGAGAACTTGTTTCCAGGAGCAGAACGTCAAGTCCTTCTGAAGCACCATACACTGCGGCAGCTAGTCCCGAGGGGCCTGCGCCGATGATGACAAGATCGCGCACCTTGGTTTGATCAACAGACTCGTTAAAGCCAAGACAGTCTGCGATTTGCTGGTTGCTAGGACTTCTAAGCACAAGTTGACCTCGACAGATTAGCACAGGTATTTCACTTGCAGCAATACGAAAACTATCCAGTAACTTCTGTACGTCAGAGTCACGTTCTAGATCTATGTAGGAATAAGGGTGTCCATTGCGCATTAGAAACTCTTTGATCCGAAGCGTACCGGCAGAATGTATTGATCCGATAAGAACAATATCTCCAACACCAGCAGCTATCAACTCTACCCTACGAAGGATGAAAGCCCGCATTAGTATATCGCCGAGTTCTGGATCAGTCTGTATCAAATTCAACATCTGTTTGTGATCCAGTTCGATTACCTTACCCGGCTTAGTGACACGCGCCCGAATTAAAGACCGGCGGTCAGAGAGCATGTTGACCTCGCCCGTGAACTCACCAGAACCATGAACAGTGATAAGAGCCTCGGAGGCCCCACATGGCCGCACAATCTCGACCTCGCCTGTAATTACAACAAAGAATGGTACTGCTCTGTCTCCCTGTTCGATAAGCACTTCTCCGGGCTGTACTGAACGTATGTGCCCTTGCGCTGCAACACGACGAATTTGATCTGGTATTAATTTTGGAAATATACGCTCAAGACGGGAGCTGGTTAGCGGAAGTCCCCTGCGTGTATTGTTCATAGACGTGGTTTCCGGTGCGGCTTTTCTTCGCAAGTCATCACTAGGAACTTTCTAGTGTAATCCATAGCGACAAGAATTTTATTTATCATAGTATATAATATGATTCTACATTCTAATATGCTTGCTGTATGTTTAATTGTGTAGATTGCTGCATGTACTATGGTTGAATCAACTTGCAAAGCGATGCTAATAGAACGAATCATTTTATCTCACAAATACTACTTTGGGTATGATACTGGGATAGCCTGTAGAGACAAGATCGTCTAGTTGCAATTTTCTTCTATACAGCTAGACAAAGAGTTAGTTTATTGCCTAAATGTACTATTGAAAGCCTAAGTGTGAGGTGACAATACAGAGATGCATAAAGGACCATTACTTAATTTCATCATGTTGTTTCCTCGACTGGATAGCAAGAATGAGTAATGGCCACTCCTAACAGGCCAACAAAGAAACCGCCACCGATCGTACCGGCAAACGGCATTAAATCGCCTGTCATTTACCGCCCTTTCCTCGAATATATTGCCCTACTGCTCTTCGAATGAATGTGCTCCGAGGGATATCGCCGCGCGCTTTGTCTGTTTTCTTTACCAGCACTAATGGTAATGTTATTCCTACTTTTTCGGTCTTGTGAGCAGATGTTGTACCCGTCATACTGGCATTATATATTGTACCCCTAGAGCTATATACCTATCGATTTCCTGTCGCTATTTCTGTGTTTATGAATTTCTGAAAGGCTGGATTAAACCATCCATCCGGCTCTATTTGTTTCCATATCTCGCTTATGGTTCCTCGCTGAAAAGAATTTCTCATCCATTGTAACCAACCGGTCCATTCGTTGTCATCAAGCACCTTTCTCTGACGCATCGCATAAGCGTGAGCGCACATCCATAGAATATAGAAGGAAAACGCCGTTTCTCTCTTGTTCGCGTAATCTCGTGTGTCTATCACCCTTGCTATAGAAGGGTCCTCCATGGCGAGCATTGCCATATTGTGAAATTTCTCGTCCAAGTCGTTAAGAACCCTTGTTTCCTGATCAATTGATAGAGCATGTATTTGTCTTTTCGAAAAATAGAGTGTCAATACCATTGTTCCTACTATTCCAATCGATTGTGCCAGACTGAGCGTGTCTGAAAATCCTATTAAGACCATCATTGATCATTAAAAAGGCCTAGAAATAATCGTATTGAGAACGGTGATCTTGATTAATCGACCTATTATTCGATATGTTCCAAACGGCGCCTTCGTTTGGAGATATACGTTATTAACAGGCCACTGATTTTCGATGAAAGAATTTATTTGGACACTATCTTGACTCCATTTCTTTTATCATCTGTATTATTTGCCCTTTATTGTTCTACAAAAGTCCAGGATCAATGAAGACATACGTAATGCTGGTATAGGGGGACTAGGAATTCAATCATGAATCTCGAAAAAGGATGCGCTTGCATAATCAATTATAACCCTTTTCAGTTTCTGGGCTGCATGTACTGGGTTTAGGTGAAGAACGAGAATTTGCTACGTAGGCATCAATTTCTTGGTCAATTGAAAGATTATTGTTCTTATTCACTTCCGATTCTCGTTTCGCTATGAAAGCAGCTAAATTCACTACAGTAGTAGCAAAAGCCATTGTGGGCAGATCGGGTTAGTTCTCGCATAAAACTCTGAATAATAGTTAAAACATTTCATTTTTCTAAAAGGTAAATTTATTGACAAATCATAGCTGTAATTATTGTGTGGTAATGTAAATCAGAAGATTATAGGCGAGGTAGTAGGATATGTATGTCTTACTATTGCAGAGATGAACATGAAGAACAAATAAGGACCTAAACATCGATGATTTGCAAGAATCAGTATTGAATAAAACGAGAAGGTAGAAAAATGGCCTGACCTTCATGACATATAGATGATATTTTTCTACTGTATGTTTGCCCTGCCTATTGTATTACATCCCATAAGCCAATTTGAGGACGTTAATCGCTTCCTTCGTATTATTATTTTTTAGTGCTCGAATAGCACGTTCTATAAATAATTTCGTTGTTTGATTTCCACTAATTCCTCTTATCTGTTCGTCAGCTAATGTTAAATTAGTTAACGCTTCCTTCGTATTATTATTTTTTAGTGCTCGAATAGCATCTTCTACAAGAGCTGTAGTTGAATCAACAGACACTCCGTTCTCTTGTAACATAGGACTCTTCTCTGGTTCTTTTGGCTGAGGTTGTTTAGTGGCAGTTGGAATGTTGACAGTTTCAAACGCTTTCTTAATTTCATTACGGATTATTTGGTTCACGTCTTCTATTGTTTCATTATGAGATGGTTTGTCTTGAGATGCATTTTGGGCCATAATCTTAATTTCATTTATTTCTTAATCTAGTCCTTAGCTTGCTACATTTGTCTGAATTAAGAGATATAATCAACAATCCATGATTTCTATAAAGGTTGATTCCTTGCCAGCCCTTGATATCGTCCATACTTTCTCTGGTGGATTTGTAAGGAACAAGCCGATTGGGTGCCCATTCCTCCAATGGACCTGATGTATTTACTCCCTAGTTCGAAGCCATACTTTTTGTATATTACTGGTGAAGTTCTAATTACTATGGATGTACCAGTAATGAGTTAGAAATTTGAATCTGCTATTTGTGTATATATCTTGCGCGGTTTTTCTATGAGTTGAATAAATCAGACAGGAAGATATTTGAACAATTTTTTCGGTATCTGCATAATTCCGCATCGTAGTGAGTGCCCATTTCTTGCTTCCCAGCCGGTGGTCGTACTATTGAGAAAGAAAATATTAGATAGTGATGCAGCCATATATTCATATGGTACATCTTCCTGAACCTCGACTAGCGGAACTTCTCTTAGCTTCGATCATCCAAACTAAGATCATACTTACTTCCATTCTTGCCCGAGCACCCAACATCAAAAACTATTGTCTTCTCATGCATTATAAGGAAGTTCGCTGGAAGAAGGAAGGAAACAAATGACAGCAACAAACTTCTGGCCAGAACTGCCGTTGGCAGAATGGAAGGACACCTATGACACACTCCACATGTGGACCCAAATCGTCGGCAAGATTCGGCTCGCATTAACTCCGCTCGTGAATCACTGGTGGAATGCTACTCTGTATGTTACGTCTCGCGGACTCACGACATCCGCCATGTCCTACAAAGGTCGACTCTTTCAGATAAGCTTCGATTTTATTGCTCACCTGTTACTCATCGAAGTGAATGACGGTTCAACCAAGACAATCACTCTCCGACCGCGCTCAGTAGCTGAGTTTTATCAAGAAATGATGGCCGCTTTGGGATCGCTCGGGATGCCTGTAACCATCTGGACCACGCCGGTCGAAGTACCAGATCGAACCCCATTCGAGAACGATCAGAAACATGCAGCCTATGATCCCGAATACGCGCAGCGGTTCTGGCGAATTTTGGCGCAGGCCAGCCGGGTGTTTACGGAATTTCGCTCCCCATTTATTGGCAAGGTAAGCCCAGTACATTTTTTCTGGGGAGCATTTGATCTGGCCGTCACCCGCTTTTCTGGCCGTCCAGCACCTTCGCATCCAGGCGTACAAAATTGCCCCCGTTTCGTGATGGTTGAAGCTTATTCGCACGAAGTGAGCAGTTGCGGTTTCTGGCC
>WNGR01009109.1_pt1 | contig 10448 bp, 7 predicted proteins | sample 5407581 | NCBI WGS metagenome assembly WNGR01 (sample SAMN13153383, study PRJNA577476) | soil metagenome | isolation source: 80 cm soil or saprolite under Garry oak tree replicate 2 | place: USA:California | collected 2016-06-15
CGATGGCCTGGCTGCAAAAGGTCTACCAGCACCAGCCGCGCCTCTTCGCCCACTGGCAGCTCGTCACGTTCACCGCCGACCGGACTGTGGGGGCCGGATGACGGGAGACCGTCACGTCCGGTCCTGAGAGCGGCGGGGGCTTTCCCCAGAGTTCAGGCGAACTGAAGGGTCTTCGGGATGAACCCGTGCGTTTTCATGGTCTGTGGGCCGTTTTAGCCCTTGGGTTCGCGGAAGCTGGCGGAGGGTTGCTCGGCGGGAGTTTGCAGGAGCTGGCGTGCGATGGTGGCGTAGCGGATGGCGGTGGTGTCGTCGAGGCCGAACACGGCGGCGAGGTGGAGGGGGTCGGCGCCGCAGGTGAGGGCTTCCTCGAGCTGCCGGTCGGCGCGGAGGCGCTCGAGGGTGGCGGTCAGGCCGCGGCAGGTTTCGGTGAGCCAGTTCTCGCTGACGGGCCTGGTGGTCATGGCGGTCTGCTGGTTGATGATCAGGTGCGGGTTGGCGGTGCCGGGCCATCGGCGGCCCCGGTAGCCCAGCCAGGCCAGGAGCAGGTGCCGGGTCAGGTCATCGAGGGGGCGGGCCTGGCCGGTGATGGTCAGCCTTCGGTTGCCGAGGTGGATGTCGGCGAGGTGAAGTTCGCGGATGGTCTTGGGGCGGGCTGCGTGAACGGCGGCCAGGGCAAGCGCGAGGCGGGCGGCCGGTGTGACGGCGGCGGCCGTGGCCTGGCTGATGTCCTCTGGCTGGAGTGGCTGGAGGAGGATCAGGGGCCGCGGGCCGTCGTGGATGCCGCGGGCAGGGTCGCGGAAGATCGTGCCGGCTGTCTTGGCGTGGCTGAACAGTGAGCGCAGGGCGGTGAGGGTCTGCCGGCGCCGGCTGCCGGCCAGGGGCTGGGTGGCGGTGATGATGTCGGCGGTGGTGACCTCCCGCAGGTGCACGTAGCGCCCGGCCCATTCCAGCAGCAGCGGGTGGACCCGGTTGAGGTTCATCCGGACGGTGTGCTCGTTGCGGGGACGGCTGCGGGGACCGCCCTGGATGCGGGTGCGCAGCCAGTGCCCGACGCCGGCGGCCATCGGCGCGGGCAGCACCGCGAGCCGTGCCTGGATGAGGGAGGTGAAGGAGGGGACCCGGTCGTCGTGCAGCAGGCCGGCGCGGCCGAGGATCTCGGCGGTGCGGGTGACGCTCAGGTCCCGGGAGTGCAGGGCGGGTGAAAGCTCCGACCAGGCGATCAGGTCGCCGGGGATGTGATCGGCGAGGACGACGGCCAGCGCCCGGCCGGTCTCGGTGACGATCCGGGGGTTCCAGCCGCGGGTGGCGGCGAGTTCGGCGGCGATGCCCCTGGCCTGGAGGAGGGCCTGGCCGGTGATGCCCGATGCGACCCAGTGGGCCTTGTCGAAGTGCCGGGACTGGCCGGGAACCGGTAGCTGTAGTTGTGTCCCGGCAGCCAGGGCGGGCAGCCGGGGGCGCCCGGTTTCCGGGACCGGGGGCCGCGGGCCGGTGTGGCCGAGCCGGCTCATTCCCGCGAACGACAGCTGCTGATAACGGTCGGCCCGGGCCAGGTCGGCCGGGGTGATCCTGCGGCCCGAAGCGATCAGGCCGGCCTGCAGCCAGCACAGCCGGCAGTGTCCCTTCTTCACCGCGAGGATCCGCGCGCAGCTGGCGCATTCGCCGGGGTGATAGCGGCGGGTGAAGTCGTAGCAGGCCCGGCAGTAGGACTGGGTGCCGTAGGAGGATCCGAACGACAGGCAGTCGGGGCAGCTGGTGGCCGGGGCGCCGGCGGGCCGGCGGCCGGGCCTCACGCGGGCGGGAGCGAGCGGCCGTCCCGGCGCCTGGGCGTGACCTGCGGCATAGCCGGGGAGGGCGCCGGGGCCTGCTGGCCGGGCTGGTCACCGGCTGGCTGGGCGTGCTTGCCGGGCTCGGCGATCAGTAGCTCCTCGACCCCGCAGCCCAGCACGGCGCAGATGATGTCGAGGTCGTCGAGCTTGACGCTGGCCGGCCTGCCCGACCATAGCCCGGACATCTTCCCGGCGCTGATCACCAGGCCAGCGCCGGCGAGCATCCGCTGCAACTCGCTGGCCTTCCAAATGCCGCGGTTAGCGGCGGCCAAGCGCAGGTTCCACTTCACGGCGCGAGTCCCTTCAGGCGGCCGGCCGCGCGCTTTTGGCCGGTGATCCGGGCGTCCTCGACATGGGTGGCGTGGACGTGGATGTAGTTCATGGTCGTGGCGACCCAGGCGTGGCCGAGGGCCTGCTGGATCGCGACCAGGTCCATCCCGCCCAGGTAGAGCTGCGAGGCGCAGAAATGCCGCAGCACATGCGGGGTGACCCGCTCCGGCCAGTCCGGCAGGTGCACCGCCGCCGCCGTGGCCAGCGCCGAGCGCAGCGTCTCGTTGCCCACCCGGGCGGCGCTGCCGTCGGTATTGCGGCGCTCGGAGCAAAACAGCGGGGCACCCGGCCGGGCGTGATCATCGTCGAAGCAGCACCACACGTCCTCGATGAACCACCGCAGCGTCGCCCCGGCACCGTTGATCAGCGGCACCATCCGCTCGCGGGGCCCGGACCCGCGGGCGCCCTTGCCCTTGCGGACGTGCAGCTTCCCGAACCGGCCCAGGTCCCATTTGACGTCGGCGAGGTCAAGGTGGCTGGCCTCATTCACGCGCAGCCCGGTCTCGGCCATCAGCCGGCCCGCAGCATAGCTGCGGGCCGCGGGGGCGAACTTCCGGCACGTCGCCAGCTCCGCCCGCCACCCCGCGAACAACGCCGCCACCTGCACCGCTGAGGGCGGGATCCGCAACGCCGCCCGGCCCGCGCCCCGCGGCCGGTTCATCTCATCGACCGGGCATTCGGTCACCCGCCCGGTCAACTGGTGGATCTCGGCCTTGTGCCGGATCTCCAGGAACAGGAAATAGGTCCGCAGCGCCTGCGAGCGGCCCAGCCGGGTGCCCTTCGCCGCATCCCGCAGCATCGTGCCGAAGTAGGCATCAGCGTCAGCGGGCTCCATATCCCACAGCGGCCGGCCGAACCACGACCTCACCTGCTCCAGGTGCGCCACGTCGGAGCGGATCGTGGCATCAGCCAGCCCGGCTGCCGCCCGGGCCAGGACGAACCCGGCCAGCACATCGGTCTCGAACGCCGCCAGCTCATCCGGCCCGGCCGGCACACGCACGTCACGCAGATCTCGTACGGCCGCCAGGCTCAACCCGGGCCTCCTCGCCTTCAGCGATCCAGCAAGATCAGTACTGGAGACGATAGACCCTCAGGAATCCCGAAATGACTTCACAAGATAGCACCAGCCTGGCCGGGCGAAGAACGCCCAGGTCCAGGGCCTAGACGGGCTGAAGGGACCTCAGGGAACTCCGGGGATATTTATTAGTGAGACTCCCCCCGCCGACTCACCCGGAATTCTAGATCTGGATCGTTGCGCTGGTGATGGTGCATAAACGGGTGTTCTGGTCCCGCTCTCTACCGGAAGCCAGCGTGATTGCCCCGGCTACGACGCGGCGGTAGAGACGGCACCGAGATCAATGGCAACCTCCTCACTTGTCCGTCCGAACGTCAGCTTCCGGGCTGAGCGGGCGGGCTGGGGAAAGCCAGGATCCTGAGGGTAAGCTCTTCGTGGTCGCTGTGACTGGTGCTGTCGTCGAAGACGTTCAGGTACAACCGCCGAGGTCCTCTTGGGCATGGACTGACGCGGGAGGGCACGTGCGGCGGCGTTTTCTCGCTGTATCTCCGCCATCTGGGCGCCGCTCGGCGGTTGGCCCGGCAGGTGCCAGGCACGGTGGGCCTCAGGATTTTCTTGGCGCCCGCCGCCGCTGCCGGTCTGATCTTCCCGGAACCCGGTCAGGACCGGGACGGGAATCCGTAGCGCCCGTGCAGCCGGACGAACCTGGCCAGGGTGAGCACGTGCCGCCGCTGCAGTCCGGCCGCGGAACGCTCGAACAACACGACCTCCTCCTGCCCGCCCGGCCCGATTGGCTGCACCAGGCGGCCACCGACCCGCAGCTGCGCTGCCAGCGGGGCGGGGACCTCCGGGAACGCGGCCGAGACCAAGATGGCGTCGTAGGGGGCGCGGTCAGGTTGCCCGCAGCTGCCGTCATCAGTGAGCACCTCCGCGTTGCGGATGCCCTGCCGGGCAAGGTTCCGTCGCGCCTGGCCAGCCAGGTCCGGCCAGCGCTCGACGCTGACCACGCTGGCGGCCAGGCGGGCCAGCAGCGCGGTCTGGAAACCCAGGCCGGTGCCGATCTCAAGCACGTGGTCACCGCCGGCCAGGCGCAGGCCCTCGATCATCCGGGCCGACAGCGAAGGCTGCGTGGTCACCTGCCCGTGCCCGATCGGGATGGGCTCGTCGCGGTCGGCAACCGTGACATAGTTGCCGGGGACGAATCCGGCGCGGGATGTCGCTCTCATCGCCTCCAGCACGCGCTCATCGCTGACGCCAGCCGCCAGCGCCGCCCGGACCAGGTTAGAGGCGGGGCGGCTCATGACGCCTCGAGACGGAGGGTCAGCAGGCCGTCTGGCTGGAGATCGGTCCGGGTACCGAAGCGGCGGCTGGACCGCTCCAGCGCTGTCTGCAGCCACTGCGCGTCCACCTCCTGGGCGCGGCGCAGCCGCAGGTTCCTGGCCTGCATGGGCGCCATCCGGAGGGCGGCCAGCTCGCCGGTGCGCGGCCGCAGCGACGCGAAGTACAACAGGCGCAGGTCATCCCGGTACTCCTGATAGCCGGTGATGCCCTCATAGTCGTCGATGCAGCCGCCGCAGCCGTACAGGACGAGCTTGCCCCGGAACACCTCAACCGGGCGCGGGTGATGCGAGGAATGACCGTGCACCGGGTCGACGCCGCCGCCGATCAGCCGGTGAGCGAAGCGGACCTGATCGGTGTCCACGTGATACCCCCAGTTGGATCCCCAGTGGACGGAGACGACCACGACGTCACCGGGCCGCTTCGCGGCCCGCACCCGGCCGATGACATCGCTGGCCGTGGCGTCGGACAGATCGGGCAGGAAGCCGACGCCGGGCCGGCCTGGCGTAGCGGCCCAGTGTGCGGGGATCCCGCTGGACGGTGTCCCGCACGAGAAGATGACCACTCGCCCGCCGCCCGGCACCGGGACGGCCACCGGCCGCCGGGCCTCACCGGCGTCGCGTCCGGCCCCTACCGGCCGCAGCCCAGCACCGGACAAGGTGTCCAGGGTGTCCTGCAGCCCCCGGCGGCCGAAGTCGAGCACGTGGTTGTTGGCCAGCGCGCAGGCATCGGGCCGGGCCGCGGCCACGCAGGGCACGTTGCCCGGGCTCATCCGATAGTGAACGGCCTTGCCCGGCGTGAATGCGCTGCTGCGGGTGATGCTGGTCTCCAGGTTGATCACCCGGACATCGGGTGCCAGGTCGTCGAGGATCCGCAGGGCATCCCCCCAGGGCCAGGAAAAGCCGGCCGGCCGCGGGATCCGGCCATTGGCCCGCTCCGCCAGCTGGACGTATGCCCGCGCGTCAGCGACGGACCTCTCCCGCAATTCCGGGTCTCCGGGATGCGGGAGCACCTGGTCGATGCCGCGGCCGGTCATCACATCGCCGCATAGGAACAAGGTCAGCAGCCGGTCGCCCACCTCGCCCACTCTGCCAGGCCACTTGCTCAGCGCCCGAATTCCGGACACAGGTCAGGCACACCGGCTGGCCCGGGTTAAACGCCTCCACGGCGGCCCGCCGCATCCGGCCCCATGGCCCACCGCATCCGGTCCCATAAATGATCCGCCACCCGGCCGCCGGCCAGCTCCTGGCCCAGGCGAGCTCCGGACGAGGCGATCGCGCCGCGATCCTCGCAACGCCCGGGATTCTCGGCGGGGCGCCGTGGCCCTGTCCGATGGCGCAGGCAGCCCCGCCGGGCAGCTGCCTCCCCATGTCGGCCCGGCCCCTCAGCCGCCAGACGCCACCCGCGCGATCGTGGCAGCGAGTCGGCCCGGCAGCAGACCCAGATATGGCGCGTCACGCACTGTAACCGGGCTTCAACGTCGGCGGAACGCACAGTCCCGCCGTTATCTCTAGCCCGCTTTCGGGTGTCTACGACGTAGCTGACGAGGGGTTTTTCTTCCGTCGTGGACACGTTATCTGTAGCATGTCGCCGACGTAGCCCGACACAAACCTCCTGGTCGTTGCCGTTTTTCGATTTTGTGTCTCCTGCGTGAACGCTGTTAAGCTACATGTCAACGACGCAGACGTCCTGGTCACCCAAGGCATCCGGGAGAGGGCTTCAGATAACCGCCTGGGCGGGCAGTTGTATCTTCAACACTCATCGGCTGAGGACGCAGATTGGGCCGTTATGTGGACGGTGACTGTGGTGGTTTCTAGTGTCTTTCCCGCCATTCCGTCGGCCGTCGGGCTGGTCGTGTTCGGCGAGCGGCTGGCGCGGGCGGCAACTGGCCGGGATCGCGTTGATCATCCCTGGGCTCGTGATGATCGGCCTGGGCTGTGGCTGCAGGCCCTGCGGTAGGCCGCTTCGGGCGGCCGGTCAGGCAGCCGCGTACGAGCATTCCCATCCCTGGCGGCGGCTGCCCGGGCGGGCTGTCTTGTCCGCCGTGTGGCTGCGGGCCTACGGTGGTGGGGTCGCGCTGGTGGGGGAGGCAGATTATGCACGCGGTGCGCACGCTGAAGATCCTGGGCCTGGCCGTCACGGTTGGCGGGATGATGTTCCTGCCCGCCGTCGTGGCGGCGTCTCCTGCAGCTGGGAGTGCCGCCACAGGGGAGGGTGTGCCCGGGTTCGGGCACGTGTTTGTGATCATCGGGGAGAACACCGGCCTGAATCAGGTCAACAAGACCGACATGCCGTTCTTGGTGGGCGCCGTCAAGCCGGGGGCGGCCTGGCTGACCAACTACTCCGGGGTCACGCACTTTTCCGAGGCGAACTATGTCGCCATGACCTCCGGGCAGTTCACCTCCTGCCAGCAGCACGACGGCACGCCAGCCGCCTGCCACCAGGACGTGCCGAACCTGTTCAGCCAGTTGGACGCGGCGGGCCTGTCCTGGAAGGTGTGGGCCGAGTCGATGCCGGCCGGCTGCTTCCTGTCCAGCGCCGGGGCGGACGCCACCCTCAACCCGTACGCGCCCAAACACAACCCGGCGATCTTCTTTGACAGCATCGAGGGCGCCGGCGGAGTGTGGTCGGCGACCAGCCAGTCCGCCGAGTGCCTGGCCAACGACACCCCCGCCGGGACGACCGGGCCGAACGACATGAGCATCTTCAACGCGGCCACCGAAGCCGGGACGGTCGCCCGCTACAACATGATCGTCCCGAACCTGTGTGAGGACGCCCACGACAGCTGCAAGCAGCCCCCCGGCAACCGCATCATGCAGTTCGACCGGTTCCTCCAGCGTGAGGTGCCGCTGATCGAGGCCTCCCCGGCGTTCGGCGCCGACGGCGTGCTCATCATCACCTTCGATGAGGGCACCCTCACCAGCATCAACCACGCCGACAAGTTCGGAAGCGGCGGCCGTACCGCGTTCGCGGTGGTCAGCCCGCTGGCCGTGCCGGGAACCTACCCCCGGACCGCCGACCACTACAGCCTGCTGCGGACGGTCGAGGACGGGTTCGGTATCACCAGCTTCCTGGGCAACGCCGCCGCCGTGACCCCGATCAACACCATCTGGAAACCATAACCAGACAAGCGAAACCCGCCACCCAGCCACTCTCGTGCGGCCAGCCCTCATGCCCGGGATGCCGATACTGCCCCACCGGCGCGGCCGGGCTCCCGCCAACCGCGCTGGTAGCCTGCCGGGCCGTTGCAGAAGGCGGGCCCGCCATGCGGCCGGGTGCCGTACCGTGCTGACGGGCCAGGGGTGCTGCGGCTTGTCCCGGGTTGAGGTCAATCATCTGGCTTCGCGATGGATCCGCGCTGTTCACGGACCAAAGGCAGGTTCGGTTCAGGTGAACCGTGTTGCCGCTACGCCCGTGGACGTAAAGTAGGGTTTGTCGCCCAGAAGTGGATCAAGATCGTGCGTCAGGGCGTTACTGCGTGTGCGTGCCGTCACTGGCGTGTCCGTGGTTGCGCTCTCCGTCCTGGGTCCGACCGAAGCCGCTTCCTGGACGTCGCGGGGCTGGCGGTGAGCCGTCTCGATCCTTGCAGACGTGACCATCCCCCCGCCGAACGGCCGACAGCTCGCCGGCCGTACCGGCCCGCTGGGCAGCAACGATGGGCGCTCCAGCGGCAAGCCCGCCATCGACCATGGCGATCCCAGCCGCAACGGCTGCCCGCCAGCCGGCCAGCCAGAAGTCCCCCGCCCCCCCGAACCGGCTCGGGCATCGGAGTGCAGGAGTTCACGCCCCCGGCGGCACCGCCGGAAGGCGTGACCGTCGGCGCGCGGCCCAGTGCCTGCGGCTTCCCGCTGGGCCGGGCAAGCACCACAGGAATGCCTGCTCTCCCTGGAGAGCAGGAGAAGTGAGGGATTGGCATGAAGCTTTCCAAAGCCCGCCTGCCAACCAGTGCAGCCGCGGCGCTCGCGGCGCTGTTGCTGCTGGCACCGGCGGCGCTGGCGCAGACGGCCCCCTGGACACTGGTCACCAGCCCCAACGCCTCCCCGGGCAACAACCAGCTCAACGCAGTGGCCAGCATCTCCGCCAACGATGTCTGGGCCGTGGGCTCCGCCGACAACGCCATCGGCAACCCGCAGCCGCTGGCCGAGCACTGGGACGGCACCGCGTGGAGTATCGTGCCCACCCCCACCGTCGTGACCGGCACCCTGTCCGGGGTGGCGGCCATTTCCAGCACTAATGTGTGGGCCGGCGGTGGCTTCCTGTTGTCCAGCCGCGGCAACACCGCCCAGTTCCTGCACTGGAACGGCCGTAAGTGGAGCGTGGCGAAAAGCCCCACCGTCGCCGGGGCCACCATTTTCGGGATGGCCGCCGTCTCCAGCTCCGACATCTGGGCCGTCGGGGCCGTGATCTCCAGCGGCGTGGCCCAGACCTTCATCGAGCACTGGAACGGCCGCAACTGGGCCGTGGTGGCCAGCCCCGCCGCCAGCACGCAGAACAACCACCTCGACGGCGTCACCGCCATCTCCGCCAGCGACGTCTGGGCGGTCGGGGACTTCCAGAACGCCAGCGGCGTGTTCCAGACCCTCACCGAACACTGGAACGGCACCGCGTGGAGCATCGTCTCCAGCCCCAGCGGCGTTGGCCCGGAGGCCGGGCTCCTCGGCGTCGCGGCCGTGTCCACCAGCGACGTGTGGGCCGTGGGAGACACCGGCAGCGGCACACTGATCGAGCAGTGGAACGGCACCAGCTGGGCCGTCGTGCCCAGCCCCACCCCGTCCGGCACGCTGTTCAACCCCCTGTCCGGCGCCGCCGTCGTCTCGGCCAATGACATCTGGGCGGTGGGGCAGTCCCAAAACGGGACCACCGGCATTCCCGCGACCCTCATCGAGCAGTGGAACGGCACCAGCTGGAGCATTGTCACCAGCCCGGCCCCCGGCTCGGCATCCCTGCTCAACGGGGTGTCGGCCGACCCGGCCTCCGGGCAGGCCTGGGCCGTGGGCAACTTCCGGCCGGCCGGCGGCGGCGCCACCCAGACGCTCACCGAGTTCAACCCTTAAACACCCGCGATGTCATTGTGGCAGCGGTGACGGCCGCCGCGCCGGCGAGCTCTTGGCACAGCTGCGAATCAGGTCATCCAGCTCGCCGGGGCTCGTCCTCGCTTAGTTCGCATAGACCCAGACAGGCACTCAGGTGGCCACAGGTCACCAGAAAGGGGTGGTCATGAGACGCATTCGCCTGCTGCCTGCGGTCGCAGCCGTGGCAGGGCTCCTCGCCGGGTTCCAGGCCCTTCCGGCCGCGGCCTCGGCGGCCACCGGATCCGGCTCAGTTCCCCTGTGGGCCGGGAATCCCCGGCTGGATGGCGCCGCCCAGGCCGCGGCAAACGTCATCCAGGGCATCGGGCCCACCACGTCGCTTCCGCTCGGGACGTCACCCGGCTGTCCGGCGGAGACGAGCACCACTGGCAACGTCCAGGTGAACTGTGTGGCCGAGGACGGTACCTCGCCGCAGAACACCCAAAGCGAGACCAGCGTGGCGGTGTCGGGCCAGAAGGTGGTGGCCGGGTTCAACGACTCGCTGGTGTGCTGTTTCCCCGCGCTGAATCTCACCGGCTACTCGGTTTCCACCGACGGCGGCAGCAGTTTCACCGATGAGGGCACCCTGCCCTTCCGCCCCAACGTCCAGCCGATCGGCGACCCGACCGTGGCCACCGACGGCCAGGGGAACTTCTACTTCGCGAGCCTGGCCCTCGGGTCGGCCGGTTTCGGCACGCACTCAAAGATCGCCTTCTACGAGATGCCCGCCGGGTCCAACACCTTCAAGCTGGTCTCCGTGCCGGTCGATGTGGGCAGCGGCGAGCTGTTCTTCGCCGACAAGGAATACCTCGCCGTCGGCCGCGACGCCAGCGGCCAGCTGCACTTCTACATCACCTGGACGTTCTTCTC
>WNGR01009831.1_pt1 | contig 10448 bp, 7 predicted proteins | sample 5407581 | NCBI WGS metagenome assembly WNGR01 (sample SAMN13153383, study PRJNA577476) | soil metagenome | isolation source: 80 cm soil or saprolite under Garry oak tree replicate 2 | place: USA:California | collected 2016-06-15
AACACCATCATTCTTGAAAAGATCAGCTATAAAGCGTGGCAGAAGCAGTATGGCAAAAGCGTCGGACTGCGCGCCCCAGGGATGTTTGTGGAAATGTTGAGACGCACCGTTGCAAGTACGGGCGGCATCCTGCTCGAAGTTCCCCCCCATTCCAGCAAACTCTCGCAATTCTGTCATGGCTGTGGCAAGGCGGTCAAAAAGCCGTTATGGCAGCGCTGGCATCACTGCGAGTGTGGAGTCGGTCCCATCCAGCGAGACCTGTATTCCGCGTTTCTGGCCGCCTATCTGGATCCAAGACAGCCGGATCCCTCTCATGCCCAGTACTCAGTGTATTGGGAAAGTGCGGAGGCGCGCTTGCGGGCAGCATGGGAGGATGTCAATCAACGTGCGAATGAGGGGCAGAGCTTGCCCCGAAGCTTTGGCATTCCCAGAGCCGGAGCGCGTCTGCCTGGAAGGGAGGCTGGAAGCGTGGAAGGAACGTTCGGAACCCCCGCGGCTTTAGCCCGGAGAGCACTCAGCGAAACCTACTGCCCCTACAGGTTTGGCCGGTGGAAGCCGATAGAGAATGCTATACCTGAGCAGTAACAGCCAGACCAATAAGAACATCAGGTCTATAAAGGATGTCCCTGAAGGAGAGTTCCCAATATGAAAAACAAACCACAATTTCCAGAACATAATGAGCAGATTGGTGCAGAGTGGCGGCAGGCAGAACCAGAAGCCTCTACAGTTAGCCTACCAGAAGAGCAAATGTTCCTGGATTACCTGCTCGAAATGGGGTTTACATGGCAGGAGGCAGTGAAGCTGCTCGGCCTGCGTGAGCATCTTTACGAAAATGCTGAAATGCGCCAGCGTCTTGCTAACGATTGTCGGATGCACTTTGCTCGCTGGTTATATGAACATGGAGAAATTAAAGAAGTATAACTGAGGCATAGCAGGGGATGGTGTGGAGCACCATCCCCATCCCCTGCCATGCCTGGGTGTCCCTCGTTTTGTGGCAAGCCAGCAGGGCGACCGCAAGGGATCGCCCCTACCAAACCTACGGGGTATGCTTCATCGTGCCTGGGTAGGGGCGATCCCTTGCGGTCGCCCTGTTAGGTCCACGCACAATCTTGGGGCTCACCTGCCATGCCTCACCATATGGAAAAATGCTTGCCCTGCCCTAAGGGATATGCTATACTGTGCAACGGAGAGATGTCTGAGTGGTCGAAAGTGCCGCTCTCGAAAAGCGGTAGGGTGAATAGCCCTCGTGGGTTCGAATCCCACTCTCTCCGCCAGGGCGCAATCAATCTATCACCTCTCCTCAGGAGAGGATGCCCTACCAGGAGGAGTCTCATAGTGGCCTAGTGAGCACGACTGGAAATCGTGTAGGGTTAATAGCCCTCGTGGGTTCGAATCCCACCTCCTCCGCCCGTCATTTCCCCCTCTGAAGATGAATGGCCTTTCCACCATTGCAAACACTCCAGTCTCACCCAATTTGCCTACGGCCTGTCCATAGGGATAGGTAAAGAGTGATCACCAGGACGACATTGTTATACAATACTACTATTCTCTGCCCGACGTAACTCGCCAGGTCGCCTCTCTTCTAGAGTCCTCACTGCCTCCGGCAGTTCGTAAGAGGTTTTGGATGGGTGTGTGGTTTGCAGCCTGGGGCTGCAAACCACACACCCATCCAATGAATGGCCGAGCCGCCGCAGGCGGCGAAAAGTCCTCTGTAGGGGCACAATTCATTGCGCCCAGGGTGGGGAAGAGTTACTGCCTGGCTGTAATCTATTAAACAGCGCAAATCGTAATACAGGTCAAGTAGACAGATTGGAGCCCACTATGAACTGCAAAGAATTTGAAGAGATTTCGGGTGCCTATGCTCTTGACTCCGTTACACCTGAAGAACGGGAGGCAGCACAGGCACACCTTGCACAATGCCCAACCTGCACATTCCTGCTGAAGGAACTACGTTCGGCTGTGGCATTGCTAGCGTTAGCGGCTCCACCGCTGGAGCCACCGGAATCCCTAAAAGCACGGATCATGTCAGCCATCCAACAAGAGAAAGTCGATATCACTACTACCGCTGCACAGTCTACACCGCAAGTACAAACTGTCCAACGTACCAGGCGGCCACGCCTGGTAACACAGCTACTGGCTGCCGCAGCCTTGCTCCTGCTCGTCCTCTTTGGAGGAATGTCTGCCTGGAATATCTCGCTTCAACATCAACTCGCCGGCACGCAGCAACAGCTCGCCAATACTCAACAACAACTTGCAAAAGTTATGAGCAGAGAAGCAAGTGTCACGATCTATACAGTGAAGGGCAACCAATCTGTCCAGGGGGCAACCGGTGAGCTTTTCTATTTTCCGCAGCGCCATATCACAGTGCTGGTCATGCGTGGTCTACCACAACTTCAGGGCGCCCATGTCTACCAGGGTTGGCTCTTACGCGGTGGACAACCTACCAGTATCGGTTTACTAACTGTACAGAACGGCGTTGCCAGTGTAACTTTCCCTGGTGATATAACAGGCTACGATGCTGCTGCTGTTAGCATGGAACCAGGTCCAAATGCCAGCAAAGCAGCACCCGCCGGGCCTGTGATAGCTGTAGGAAAGTTGAAATCTACTCAGTAGCGAAGCTCTGCAAGGGCCAATGCAGGCTCACGAACGCCGCCTGATCAGATATATCGCGCTATAAAACAAAAATGTTCCCAGTACAGTGCCTCCCAGAATAATCCAGAGATTGCGCTCTAATTGAGCCAGTACACCATCTGAGATATTTGCATCTACGCTATTGGTCAGGCAGTTTACTGGCCACTGATTATTATTGCCACCCGACCCACCTCCTGAAGCAACTTGATTCGCTCCCTGAGCATTGGGACTACTGCTTACAGTTGGGATTACGGTTGGACTTCCCACGACAGTCGGGCTTTCTGTGGGAGTCACTGTCACGGTCGGTGTTACTGTTACAGTTGGGCCAGCTGTCGGCGTTCCTCCCACGGTCGGTGTAACAGTTGGTGTTGGTGTGCTCGTTACTGTTGGCGAAGGTGTAGGGGAGGGCGTTGGTGTGGATGTAGGGGTAGGGGTGGGCGTGGGAGAGGGCGTGGGCGTAGGGGAGGGCGTTGGTGTAGGCGTTGGATGCGATTGAGTACGAGTCGGCGTTGGTGTAGGCGTTGGATGCGATTGAGCACGAGTCGGCGTTGGGGTTGGCTGATTTGGAGAAACCTTCTTCCCTCTGTGGGCTGTTGGGCTTTGACGCAGCGAAGGAGTCTTGCTCAGTTGTGGCGTAGCAGAGCAAGGAGTTGCCGTACTGGTAGCACCTGGTGCTACGCTGGTTGGTGTATTATCTACGCTTGGCCCCCTGGAGTTCGATTGTGCAGTAGCAGTCAGATCTGCCACATTCAGGCTCTTTCCATTACTAGAAGAGGCGTGCGGAAATAACGACGACCATGAACCTCTGACAGTAATCAAAAGTAGGGATATACTCATACAAATGAGAAGAAAAGCAAAGAACACTCCTATTCTCCGATTACCATGCCCCCGGTTCCATAGTGCCATCAAAGTATCTATCATCACCATCACCTGTTCCTTCCTATCCCCCCGATTCGGGTGTAGTTCATTTTTTTGCACGGAGAGGCCCCGCCGGAGGGCGACCGCAAGGGTCGCCCGTACCCAACTACGGTGGAGATGTCCGTCGTACCTGGGTAGGGGCGACCCTTGCGGTCGCCCTATGCAAAAAAGCCCCAAACCCCGGCAGAGGGCTGGCTGCCCTCTGCACTCCCGCTTCTAATTATCACTCTTCATACGCTTCCAGATTAGCCGTATTTTCTCTCTCCAGTGCCTCCAGCGTTGCTAGTGTGTCTGCCATATCCCAGTTGCACATCGGTAGAGGGGTGGTATCCACACACCTGCTCGTAAGAGGTTCTCCTGTATTAAATTCGGTTGATGAAAGGAGTGTTTGCGGGACATCCCCAAGCTCTCCCCCAGGGAGCTCCATCTCTTGGGGTCCCTCATTACCCACCCCAGGCTCCTCACTTTGTGCAAAATGCTCAAGAATGCATTCCAGGTACATCGCACATTCCAAAGGCCGACTCAGCTCAAATATCACTCGTTTGCGCCAGTGATCTGCGTCAAATGCAAGAGCACCACGCAAACGCGAAACATGTAAAAGACGTGCGTAATCCAGCACAAGCTGGCTCTTTCGTCCAATGTAGATCAGTCGCAGGTTTGTCAGAATCAAGAGGCCATAATCGAGTGCCGGGTAGACGTAGCGCATAGGCTCGCCTATACGCTCACCACAAAGCGTGGCATCAGTGCGATAATGGGCTTCTTCGCCAGGAAGTAAGCGTACTGGAACCTGGACGCAAGGGAGAGGTTCGAGTTGGAGGCGTTGTGCCAATTTCTCGAGATCGAAGCCATATTCGCGGAGTGAACGCTCGACGCGCACACGCTTCTGCCTGCGTTCGTGTTGCTCCTGGAGCAAGCGTAACCAGCCAGGAACTTCAACTGGCAGCGTTGTGATCTTTGCCAGTTCACTCTGGGAGAGTTCCTCAGAAGTACCAGCAGGATGCCTGTCTTGCGAAGAGGTAATAGCCCCTACCGTAGAAGGCACGTTTTTCCCATCGTATAGGAGAGGCGCACCCCTGCGGTATTCCTGGGAATCCCACTCACCCGCTTCCGATGGGGTTTCATCCGTCTGTTCGCTGCTGCTGGTCTGATCACAATCCGTACTTTCTAGATCAGAACGGGAAGAACATTCGGCAGACAGGTACTCCACTATTTTCGAGAGGTCTTCAAGAGCAACAATGCCACGCAGGACAACCTTCTTTCTCCCAAACACCAGTTCAAGCCGGGCCGAGGAAACACCCATTACCTTTCGATAGATGGGGCGAATATCTTTGAGTTCGGCAAGCACATAATGCTTCCCGTTTACATCAAGGCAATCCTGATAGAGGTGGCAGACCTTCCCCCAACCAAACGCACAACTCACAAGTGGTGGCTCTTTTCGCATATGTTCTTTCCTCCCCACTTCAACCAACCAACCAATTAACATAAGGAAATTAGCTTTCTAAAAGATAGGAACGGGAGAACAAGCAAAACGTAACGAGTATTGATATATTCACTGATATAAATAATGGAAAAAAGTTTTTAAGGGCTTGACAACGAACACGCTATCTAGAGGTTGTGATCTATTATCCCCTTGCAAACGTAGAGATTAATGGATCACTGCACGATGAATATTCACCGATGAAATGTCGTAATCACGGAATCATGGAATCATGGACACACAGGAGAACACGCTCATGTCAACAACAGTCTCGCAATCCGTCGTCATCAACCAACCCGTCGAGAATGTCTTCGCGTTTTTCGCAGACACCAACAACATCACAAAGTGGCAAACGAGCATTATCGAATCCCGGGCCACTCCAGAGGGACCTGCCCAGCCGGGGACAAAGGTGACAGATGTACGCACCTTCCTGGGGCGCAAGATGGAGTCAACCTATGAGTTTACCGACGTGGAGCCGAATAAGCGGATAGTCCTCAAGAGCATTTCGGGCCCCTTCCCCTACCAGGGCACTATGAACTTTGAGCCAGAGGGCGCCGCAGCGACCAGAGTGACCTTCGATGCAGAGATAGAGCCGAAGGGCTTCTTCAAGCTGGCCGAGGGCATGCTGGCAGGCACTATGAAGAAAGAGACGGAAACCCAACTCGCCACCGCAAAGCAGCTGCTGGAGTCGCAAGCATGAAGTCTCCAGGGTGATCCTACGGGGCAAGGGATCACCCTGGAAGCTACCTTCTTCTGAACCTCCTCAAGAACAACTGCAAGAGCAGCGCTCGCAGACGTGGCTGGAGTCGCTCCAGGTCAGCTTGTTCAGCAGGATGAGGCGCGTGGTGAGTTGGAGCCCATCGTTCGCGCACAAAAAGGTCAGTTAAACGGCGCAACGGGGCTGCCGTCTGGGCAGGAACATTTCTGCTCAGCATGGCGCTATATTCATAAGGGGTCTGCGAGCCAAGAGGAGGCAGACCTGCCCAGCTTGCAGCACGACAGATACGCCAGTACATTCCTGAGACAAACAAGGCATTCGGGTAGAGGTTGCGCCACCAATAGGTACAGATGGCAGCAAGTAGTACCAGGAAGGAACACAGCAGAGTAGCTATGGTTAGCCCTACCAGCAGATTCTCGCGTGCAATTGCGGCAGGTGTCCTGGCACCTGGCGTTGAACCAGGGTCGAGATTCTGAGGAGTATGTGAACCTTTTTTAGGTGCAGGCGTAACAGCCCTAACCGTCGGAGACGATTTAATGGATGGAGTGGGTGTGGTCGTGACTTTGGGCGTCGGATTACTTATGTTACTCGACGAAAAACCGGGGGTTGGATCAAAATTGATCCAACCGAAGCCGGGGAAGTATGCCTGCACCCAGCTATGGGCATCATCGCCATTGACAATCCAGGCATGATGTTGCGCATCAAAATGTCCATGACTGAAACCATTCACTATGCGTGCCGGGATGCCCAGGAGACGCGCCATGATCGTCATTGCCGTAGCATAATAGGTACAATACCCTTGTTTTGTTTGCAAGAGCCAGGTCACAGCATCAACATTATTGGGCACAGGCGGGTTAGTGACAGAATAGGTGAACTGCGTTCGATCACTCAGATGTGAGACTAACTTCTGCAAAGCCTCATAGGCATTCGTCGAGTCCTGAGTCCATTGCAAGGTAGTTTTCTCGACATTGTCTGAGAGATTGACTGGGACCTGGAGATAGTACGTCGAGAGACTGGTATAATTGCTATCTGCTTGCCAGGTACCTTGATCATTCTGCGGCAGTGGTACTTCAGATAAGCTCTCAGCAGTAGCCAGGATGCTATTGGAAATTACCTGATAATGTTCACCACTACTCAAAGGACCCTGTTTCACCCAGGCAGCAGGAGTATCACCTCCATACACCGTGACAGGCACACTAAAACTCAATGGCTCGGCAGGACCAAAAATATAGTGTTTCGTCCCTCCAGGTGGCTGAGTGATGGTGATCTCAGTTATGATCTGACGAGAGGCTTCCGGCACTGCATTCCCCGGAAGCTGGCCCTTTGCTCCAAAGTTATAGGAGGTAGAGACCGATGATGTCCAGGTATGACCATCAAAGTGATCGTATGTGAAGCCTTCCAGATATTGCGGCAAGGCAGTACCAGTATAGGAGAGTACCTCGCCAGAGGGTAGACGAACATTGCCTGTGATAGCAAGTTGATCGCCGAAAAAGGTAGCCGGAGCCTGATAGGGAAGAGTAATTGAGCCGGGGTCCTGCACCGAGAAATTTCCATGAATAACGTTCATCCAGGTATTATCCAGGCGATCCCAAAAAGTCATGGCCGCCGATGGCTCACTCCTCATAGGAGAGATCCAGCTGACGATAAGGACAAGCAAGGTAAGCAGGGAGGCAAACCGCATGACCCGGTTAATCAGGTTCCGCAGCCAGGGACGATCTGTATGCAACCCTTCACTCGTCCAGTAGGCCAATTGTGTGACAAGTTGAATACGTGCAATCAATAGAACCAGGGCACCCAGTAGAATGAGCACTAAAAATGAGAGGTCCTGCTTCACATAGTTCAGGTTGACAAGCATGATGGAGCAATAGGCCAGCGCAACCAGCCAGGGCAGGTGAGCACGATAGGTTAGCCAGGAACCCAGATAGCCAAGGAAGAAGCAGAGGAAAGAGAGGTAGAAGAGAAACACCATCTCGCTGCCTGGTGTCATACCAGTTCCAAAGCCATCAGTGATGGCCGTGCGTAACGTTCCCAGCAGGAGCAGCCACGAGATATGATATGCAATGGCACTGGTGAGCCAGATCGAAAGCCAGTGCCCAAGCAGGCATGCTCCAAGGTGCATTATGACCTGTGGAAGCGGTCGTATCTTCGCAACAAGCAAGCCAAGTAGCAAGCCAACAGCCGTACTCCAGAAGAGAATGAAGGTATGATCCACCCATTGAGCAGAGATAATTGAGTACACCACGCTATACACTGCCACAACCAGGAGTATCAGAGCCAACCACCCTTCTGCAGGTGCGAAACTCCTATAACGTGTAGAACTGCGTTTTGGGGGTCTCGCAGGTTGCGGTGGTAGTGGCCCCTGGGGATTCCATCGAACGCCAACTTGCGGCTGGTAATATGTAGTTTGACCGTTGGAACTTGATGAAGGACGGGGCGCAACTACACTCGATCTCATTAAGGCACCTCAAACATACAAGTGAAGCATATAAATCAGACAAACTACCGTATAGTATACGACGAAAATCACGGAATTGCTGTGAAAGAGTTCACAGAATCAGACGACAGGGCGTTTCAAATAGTTCCACAGTCATTCTTCACAGTCAAAGTACTTGCTAATCGTCACCAAGTCAAGAAAATCATTACTCAGTGGGCAAAATTACCCCCTCCCTTTGAAAAGGCGCCAACCAGCCGGAATGCAGAGGCCGACCGCCCTTTGCCGGAGTCTGACATCCCCTCAGAAAGGGGGAGTGCAGAGGCCGACCGCCCTCTGCCAGAGTCTGACATCCCCTCAGAAAGCCGGAGTGCAGAGGGCCGCTGCCCTTTGCCGGAGCGCGAGGTGTCCTCGCAAAACCCCCTTCCTCCTCGCCGCCCAAGGCGCCAACCAGCCGGAGTGCAGAGGGCCGCTGCCCTTTGCCGGAGCGCGAGGTGTCCTCGCACAACTCCTTCCTCCCCGCCGCCTGTAGAGTGCGGATTTATCCAGCACGTGCGGCAAAAAAGAACTTGTAAATCGCCCTGACTGTCCCTTTGTCCATTGCCTTATGACTATGACGTATGATACGTTATGAACATGTGTCTACCTGGTCAGGAGTAACTCTCTAATGTCTTTGTCATCCGATACCTCTGAGTCAACTATGCAAAATAGAGACCCATCACAAAAACGCCCTTTCATATCCTCCCTCTTGCATCTGCCAAGAAATATCTATCTCCTCCTCCTCTTCACAACAGGGAAAGGTTTTCAACTGAGCATCAGCGCGTTAACCCTTAATTACTATGTACATAGCCTGGGCTACCATCCCGACTTTATCGGCGTGTTCAGTGCCATGCCTGCCACTGGAGCGCTCATTAGCGCCGTTCCAGTCGGCATACTTGCAGATCGTATGGGGCGTAAGCCAGTGCTGTTGCTGACTGCCGTCCTCACCCCCCTCTTTCTTGCGATGTGCGCGCTTGTCACATCTGCTCCACTTTTGCTCATCTGCGCCTTTATCCAGGGCATTGTCTCGACGGCCTATTGGGTCACAAATCTCCCACTCCTGGTCGAGAGCACAACGGAGAAACAGCGTGTTGGCGTGCTGGCAATGAACACTTTTCTCTTACTTGGTATTGGTGCTCTTGGCAATCTCTTAGGTGGTGCCATTCCTGAGTTTATAGCAGGCATCCTCCATGTTTCTGCTGCCAGTACGCTGCCTCTGCGTTGGGGAGTATTCTCTGCCGCTTTGTTTACCTTTGTCTTTGGTCTTCCCCTCTGGTTGCTACGTGAACCAAAGCGAGCGGAACATGGTGAGCAATCTCCTACGGCTATCAAAGCAGAGGTAACAACTATGCCAATTTCCAAAGAGCGCAGGCCCGTCCTGCTCTTCCTCCAATTGTTAATACCTGATCTCGTGTTTACGATGGGTGAGGGTGCGGTTGTAGCGCTCATACAAATCTATTTTGTGCTGCGCTTTCAACTGCTGCCTGGCCCACTCGGTATCATTTTCACGATTTCGGGTCTGGCTGGTGGGGTCTTCTCGCTCACCGCCCCCCTCTTTGTCAAACGTTGGAGTAAGTTGCGCCTCGTCACCTCTGTTCAGTATCTCAGTGCACCCTTGATGCTGCTGATTGGCTTCGCTCCCACGCTGCCTCTCGCAATTGCTGGAGAATATGCCCGCTCATTTATGCGTACGCTGATCGAGCCGGTCTATGCGGCCTTTGCCATGGAACAGGTTTCAGATCGGCAGCGCGCCACCTTATCCGGCTTCTATTCGGTGACCTGGAGCATTGGCTTTAGCATTGGCCCAACTATCGCTGGATGGCTGCAATCCAACGTCAGTCTTTCCACATCCTTTGTTTTCGGAGCGTTCTGTCTCTTACTCGCCCCTAGTCTATTGCTCACGTTCTTTGGCAGAAAATTGCGAGAGAGAGAGCCACGCTGAGTTTGTCATACTTATGAAGCTCACACACTACACAGGGGATGATAGAACCTGGACAAAAGCTATTTTCTCATCTTACCCAACAGTATCTTCTGAAAACGAGTTTTCATGCGCAGTGGTGCGCCTGCGGCGCATGACGTTTCACATACATTTGCTACTGGTGGCGAAGTATCCACCCACGGCGAGCGAAGCGAAGCCGGATGCGTAGGGGCCCGATTTATCGCGCCCTGGGTGGGGTGGGCCACACTTCGCCACCTTGCCGCACCTCATTCATCCCTCTGCGGAGTTTCTCAAG
>WNGR01010477.1_pt1 | contig 10448 bp, 14 predicted proteins | sample 5407581 | NCBI WGS metagenome assembly WNGR01 (sample SAMN13153383, study PRJNA577476) | soil metagenome | isolation source: 80 cm soil or saprolite under Garry oak tree replicate 2 | place: USA:California | collected 2016-06-15
GCAATATGTTAGGCTTAGCAGGCTCGGCTGCCTGTGATAGTGCAGCAAGGCCAACCATTGCTACCACTGTAAGGCTTAGCGTTCTCAGGGAAGTAAGTTTCATTTGATCAATGAGTGGTGTTGTCTGAATCGACGAGCTGTTAAAGGTTCAGGGATTGCGCGAGGCGAAACTCCAGTCTTGTGCCATGTGGAGCTACAAAAGGACCAACCGATATGCCGCGAGCCCGAGCCCCCGCGCGCATGGCCAGGTTTTGGACTTGAAACCCGCTGACTGTTCTAATCGGGATTGTGTGTCCGTTAATTGAGACATCTGTCAGGTTCAGAATCAACGCACCCGAGCGGAACGGATTCGCTTGCGACGACTCGATCTTGCCGTCGAATTTTGTCCCGGCTCGGAGCACGACTTTCCCATTCACCGCGACATCCTGATCAAGTTGTGCGGTGAAAGTTCTGCCAACTCGGTCGGTTGACTGGATGGTATTGAGGGTTCGCACGACCAGAGTTGTGCCGGCAGGGACTGTAGCAGTGAATGAGGTCGCGATCCAGGCGCAGCTGGCTATTGCAGTTACAATGAATATTTTCTTGGTCATAGGTTCTCCTAGCTAGTGTTTGATTGTATTTGGGGCAACGAACAAGTTCGTTATTTGCCATTGCCTTATTAAAAAGTGCCAGGGAGGGGATTCGAACCCCTAAGGATTTCTCCACCAGATCCTAAATCTGGCGCGTCTGCCAATTTCGCCACCCTGGCAATTGGATTTTTGATTTTAGATTTGCGATTCGCGATTGCAAGGAGCAGCGGTTTCGAACCGCCGCAGGGCGCTTGAGAAAGCGATCCTGCTTGAGCAAGTCCTGCGCAGGACGCGTGCGCTACTCGGCAGTGGCAGCTTTCGGTGCGGCCGCGGCCGCTTTCTTTTTTGCGGCGGCTTCAGCCGCGGCAGCGAGTTTTGCATCGACGTCGGCCGCGTCTGTCGGACAAATGCCGTGATAATACTCGTTAGGCTTGGCCAAATCTTCTGTGCGCAGGAGCAGATGGTTGAAGCGTTCGCGCTTACTCAGCTCGAATTCCTTGTCCATCTTGATCGCTTCAAACGGACAGACCTCTACGCAAATCTGGCAGCTCATACAGACCGAGATGTCGATGTCGAACACCTTCGGGTAAAACTGCGGTTTGCCCATGTAATCGGGCTTTTTGTCGTCGCTCTTGACGATATAGATGCATTGCGGCGGACATTCTTTCTCGCAAATCTTGCATGCCACGCAGCGCAAGCCTGCGTGCAAATCATCGCCGTCGTAAATCAGAAACGGAAAATTGCGATAGTTCTCCGGAAGCGGATTGCGTTCCTCAGGGTATTGGACGGTGATCAGGCGTTCCTTGTCGAAATAACTTCCGACGAAGTTGCGCGCGGTAACCGCCATTCCCTTGAGTATGCCCGTGCCGATCATTTGATTATCATCGATCCACTTCTCCCATTACGATATCGACGCTGCCGAGAATTACCATCACGTCGGCAACGGTGTGGCCGAGACAGAGGTCTTCGAGAACCGTCAGATTGATGAAACTCGGCGGACGCACGCGGTAGCGATACGGATTCGGGCCGCCGTCGCTGATGAGATAAAACCCGAGCTCGCCTTTAGGCGCTTCAATGCGGCCGTACGCTTCGCCTGCAGGCGGGCGAAACGCGCGGATCTTCACCTTTGGGTTCACGATCGGCCCCGGCTGAATCTGGGCGAGCGCCTGTTTCAGAATCTCGACACTCTCGCGCATCTCCAGCGCGCGCATCATCAATCGATCATAAGTGTCACCGTGTTCGCCTAACGGAATCCGAAATTTGAAACGCGGATAAATTCCGTATCCGTCCACTTTGCGAACGTCGTAGTTCACGCCGCACGCGCGCAGCATCGGACCGGTAATTGCAGCGCTGATCGCGAGATCGGCCGAAAGTTTGCCCACGTTCTGCGTTCGCGCGATCACGATCTCGTTTCCAAGGATCAGTTCATCAAACTCATCGAGAAACTTCGGGAAACGATCGACAATCTTCTTCGCACGGGCCAGCCAAACGTCGTCTGCATCGACTCGACAGCCACCGAACCGCATGTAGTCACACATCATTCGCGATCCAGAGAGCGACTCGAAGAGGTCGAGAATTTTTTCGCGCTCGCGGAACGCGTACATGAGCGGCGTACCCCACGCGCCCATGTCGCTCAGCAAAAAGCCAAGGAGGGAGGCATGATTTTGGAGCCGCGTCAGTTCGGCGAGAATAACGCGCAAATACTGAGCGCGCTCGGGAACTTCGATGCCGGCGAGTTTCTCAACACTGAGCGCGTAAGCCCAGTTGTTGGTCATCGAACAAAAGTAATCGAGACGATCCGTGTACGGCATCGATCCGAGATAAGTTGTGTGCTCGCCGATCTGCTCATGGTTGCGATGCAAGTAGCCGAAGACCGGTTTGAGCTTGCGCACGATTTCGCCTTCCAGCGCGACGTTCATCCGGAACACGCCGTGGGTCGATGGATGCTGCGGCCCCATCGAAACTTCAAGCAACTCGCCCTCGAGGCGCGAAGTCATCGTCACCGGTGGGCGCTCCATTGCTTCCAGTGTTTCAACCGTTGCGCTCATTTCAGTTCAGCAAATTAACAAGCCACAGATGAACACGGATTGACACGGATTCGGATTTGTAAATCGCTGAATTCTGACCCGCTTCATCATCCGTGTTTCATCCGTGTGAATCCGTGGCCGTAATTTCCTCTGCTCCATCCAATTGTGGTCGCGCCGTATAATGCCGCTTCGCTCTTGCCAACACTTCATCGTGCGGCGTCGGTTCCCATTCAAAATCGTCCGGCTGCACATAATCTTTGCGCATCGGATAATCGACAAATTCATCCCACATCAAAATCCGGCGGAGATCGGGATGACCTTCGAAACGAATTCCGTAGAGATCGAAAATCTCGCGTTCCTGAAACTCTGCGCTCCGCCAGATCGGCGTAAGCGAGGGCAAGCGCGCGCCCTCTGCGCGATCTGCGGTACGCATGCGAATGATCACGGGCCCGTGCTTATGGACCATCGAGTAGAGGTGATAGACCGCTTCGAGATAGCCCGGGATTTTTTCTTCAGTCGTTTCATCGACCTCCTTTTCTTCGCCGTTGACGAGCTTCTTCACCTTCACTGTTTTTTTCACGGCGCGATCGAGCCAATCGACACCGGTCACGTTTGAACAGAAATCGAGACGAAGTGCCGGGTCATCGCGCAGAAATCGCGCGACGGCGAGGGCGTGTTCATTGCCGATCAAGAGCGAATGCTGCTGTGAAGGGCTGCCGTTCGGCACGATGTCAATTTTCGCCCTGGGCACAGCGGCTTCGATGCGGGCTTTGATTTGCTCGAGAGGCTCCACGGCTACGTGCGCTCGATCACTGGCGGCTGAAACACGGCACGATTTGCCGCCGGCTCCAAATCGTGCTCGCCAAATTTTGGCACTGGAAACTCGCTTGGTTGCTCGGGTTTGAGAAATTCCGCCTTGTCCGCGCCGCTCAGTTTCTGACTGTCGATCTTGCGTTGGAGTTCCATGAACGCATGCAGCAGCGCTTCCGGTCGCGGCGGACAGCCAGGAATGAAAACATCAACCGGAATGTAGCGGTCGATTCCTTTGAGGACGTTGTATCCTTGTTTGAATGGCCCTCCGGAGATCGCGCATGCGCCCATGGCGATGACGTATTTCGGATCCGCCATCTGGTTGTAGAGGCGCACGATCTGTGGCGCCATTTTCTTTGTCACTGTCCCAGCCACGATCATCAGGTCGGCCTGGCGCGGTGACGGCCGGAAAACTTCGCCGCCGAACCGCGCGATGTCATAGCGCGACGCTGCCGTCGCGATCATTTCAATCGCGCAGCAAGCCAGCCCGAATTGCAACGGCCAGATGGAGTTCTTGCGTCCCCAGTTGTAAAGGTCTTGCATCGAAGTCACCCAGACTCCCTGCCGTTGCAACTCGCGGCGTAGTGTTTCGTCGATCCCTTCGCTCATGTCCGTAAAACGTTAAAAAAGTTAAATCGTTAAATCTTGTCGCTCGGTAGCATGCGTTTCCGATTTAACAATGTAACCTTTTTGACCCTTTTAACCAGCGCTGCGCTAGCGCGCCCATTGCAAACAACCCTTGCCCCATGCCCAGGCGAGACCTTCAACCAAAAGAAGCAGGAAAATCAGAATGGCGACGAACGCGCCCACGGGCAACCCGGTAAATGCGACCGCGAATGGCACAAGAAACACCGCTTCGACGTCGAAGATCAAAAAGATGATTGCGTAAAGATAATACTGTGACTGGAACTGAACGTGCGCTTCACCAATGGATTCCACCCCGCACTCGTAGATCGCGTTTTTTTCAGCGCCCGGCTTCGGCGGCTGGAAAAATCGCCGCCACGTCCACGCCAAGGCGAGCGGAACCAGTGGAAAGCCCAGCGCCACGCCAATGAAAATGACGATAAACAAATAGGGATTCGGGGTCATTAAGTCTTGATCAAATTCGCTCGGAAAGAGACGCTGCCAAGTCTATATTCTTGCCATGCAAAAGATCGCAAAAAAATTCCGCAGCTTCGCCGAAGCCGACAAGGCCGACCGCGATTTTTACAAGAAACTTACCGGCAACGAGCGCCTCCAAATTCAGGTTGAACTGTTAAACCATGCCCCTGAGCAAAGACTGGAGAGAATTTCTAGAATTACTAAACTCCCGCGGCGTTGATTATGTCATCATTGGCGCGCAAAGTCTCGCATTTCACGGGCGGCCGCGTTACACAGGCGATTTGGAGATTCTCGTTCGCTCCACACCGGAAAATGCGCGCATACTTGTCGATCTTCTGAATCAATTTGGGTTTGCGCGATCTGGCTTTAAACAAACTGATTTCCTCGAGCCTGAGCAAATGGTCCAACTCGGACGTGCCCCGAACCGAATCGATCTGCTCACGAGCATCAGCGGCGTCACAACCGATGAGGCCTTCGCCACTAAAGTTTCGGCGATACTCAATGGCATTCCCGTTTTCATCTTGGGCAAAAACGCGTTAATCCGAAACAAGCGAGCAGTCGGCCGGCCTCAGGATTTAGCCGATCTTGAGACCTTGGAAAGCTGACACGCTAACGACTGCAAATTATTTCTCCTCGGACGATTTTCTGCCGAACCAGCGACGTTTTTTCGGCTGCGGTTCCGCGGCCGGTGCGGAAGGCTCTGCGGGTTTTTCTTCTTTTGCAGCCGGTTCTTTCGCTTTTGATTCTACGCGCTCTGGCTCTGTTCGCTCTGGCTTTGGTTCAGCCGTTTTCCGTTTCGCCTTTCTTTCTTCTCTCGGCTTTTCCTCGACCACCTCTGCCATGTCCACCCACTCTATGAACGCCATCGGGGCGGAGTCGCTCCTGCGCTGGCCAAGCTTCACGATGCGCGTGTATCCGCCATTACGCTCCGCTGATCTTGGCGCGATGTCGTCAAACAATTTCTTGACCACGTTCTTTTGACGCAAAGTCGCAAGAGCGGTGCGGCGTGCGTGAATCGATCCGCTTTTCCCGAGCGTAACCATTCGCTCTGCGAGCGGTCGAACGGCCTTCGCCTTGGCCAGTGTAGTCTTGATGCGTTGATGTTCGATCAACGAACAAACCTGATTCGCCAGCAGCGCCTTCCGGTGCTCAGCTGTGCGACCCAGCTTGATCGTCTTCTTTTGATGTCTCATAGCAGCACCGAACGTAACTTCTTGATCCGAGGTTTACTGTTCGCCAGCGGATCCGCTCGGCCCGGCGCCATCGCCGCTCACGGGCAAGTCGATCAAGCCAGGCTCGAATTTCATGCCCAGGCTCAAACCAAGGTGTTGCAGTTTGTCCTTGATTTCGTTCAGCGATTTTTTGCCGAAATTGCGATACTTCAACATCTCGGCCTCGGTCTTTTGGGCAAGCTGGCCTACCGTCGTGATGTTCGCGTTGTTCAGGCAATTTGCCGCGCGCACGCTGAGCTCGATCTCGTTCACACTCATATTGAGCAGCTTCTTTAGCTTGATATTTTCTTCGCTCACTCCAGCGGGCGTCTGGTCGAACTCGATCACTTCCTCGTTGTAGTGCACAAAGACGTCGAGGTGATGCCGCAGAATTGCGGACGCCTGGAGCAGTGCGTCATCCGGCGTTAAACGCCCGTCAGTCCAGATTTCGAGAATGAGCTTGTCGTAATCGGTGCGCTGACCGACACGCGTGTTTTCAACCGCATACTTCACGCGCGTGACCGGCGAAAAGATGGAATCGATCGGAATAATGCCGATCGGCTGATCGGCACGCTTGTTTTCCTCGCCGGTGGCGAAGCCACGACCGACGCGCACATCGAGCTCCGCATCAAATTTATGTTTCCTGTCGAGAGTGCAGATCACCTGTTTCGGATTCAGCACTTCAAAACCTTGAATGGTCTGGATGTCGCCGGCGGTCACTTCGCCTTCCTTGTTCACGGTAAGCGAAAGTTTCTTCGGCTCGTGGTCCTGGCCGTCGGCTTTGAATTTCACTTTCTTAAGGTTGAGGACGATATCAGTGACGTCTTCGACCACGCCCGGGAGCGTAGCGAACTCGTGCTGCGCGCCTGCGATTTTTGCCGCGGTGATGGCCGCGCCTTCCAATGAGGAAAGCAGAACGCGCCGGAGGGAGTTCCCAACGGTGTGTCCGTAGCCGGCTTCGAACGGCTCGGCGGTAAACTTGGCATAGGTATCTGTGGCCGTGGCCTCGTCTTTGACGAGAGTTTTCGGCATTTCAAAACGACCGTAACGGATTGGCATATACTTTAAGGATGAGGGAAGAATTATGAATTAAGAAACGACTCACGCCTGGCGGCACTTCATCCTTCTGCCTTCTTACTTCTTCCTTCGAATCACCGGGTTTCCCCTGGCGAGTGCGGCCTCGCATCCAGCGACGGAGACCCAGGGACCAACGGCGTAATTTCAAAAACTCGCTGCGGAGCTTGGAATAAAGACCAGATCGGCAATTTTGCAAGCGGAATGCTAGCGCGCGACCGCCGGACGCGCCGTTTCCCATGAGCGGACGCCAGCGGTCTGTCCCTACCAATTACTGTTCCACAATCCCATCCGGCACTTCATTGGCGTTTCCCGGCGTCTTTGGAAAGTGCGCTGCCAGCAGTTTGCCGATCTCCTTGATCGCTTCGACCAGCGCATCGTTAAAGTTCTCGTTTTGAAAATGCTTCCGCATTCCTTCGACAATGTGTTGCCAGAACTCGTCACCGGACTTCTCGTGAATCGCCTGATCGCCAACTACAGCGAACTTGTGCGCGCGTGGCGCCACGAAAATCAGCACCGCATTGCGCTCGCGCGTTTTGCGCATACCGAGTTGATGAAACTTCCTCTGCGCTGCAGCGACTGGATCGGCGCGCAATTTTCCGCGCTGAACAAAAACGCGAATTTCGCCGGAAGTATTTGCTTCGGCTTCACGGATCGCGTGCACGATTCGGGCGTGCTCGAGTTTGCTGAGGAACTTTCGCGTCCGCATTTTCGTCACCAGCTCGAGCCCGCGCCGCCGCCGCCGAAACTTCCACCTCCGCCGCTGAATCCGCTGAAACCGCCACCGCCGCCCCCGGACGACCAGCCTCCTCCGCCACCGCCCATTGGTAGAAAAATTGGACCCTCTCGGCCAGATGAATAGCCATAACCGCCGAGTCGCCGCATCAATCTCGAAATGATGATCAGCACAATGACAAAAATGATGAAGGGCAAGAGGCTAAAAGCATTACCGCCATGGCGTTGTCCGGCGACCGTCTTTCCCGATCCTTTGTACTCGCCACGAATCGCCTTGCAGATCAGATCGATTCCGGTGGCGATGCCGCTCTCATAATTCCCAGTCCGAAAAAGCGGCTTGATGTGAGAGTCGGTGATATCGAACACCGTGATGTCCGGAAGCGCGCCTTCCAAGCCATAGCCGACTTGAATAAACATCTTGCGATCCTGGATGAACACAAAGAGCACCACGCCGTTGCGGCGCTCCTTCTGACCAACACCCCAGGCCTGTGACACGCGTTGGGTGTAGTCGGCGATATCCGAGTCGCTCTGCATTTTGGGAAAAACCGCCACCACGACTTGATCGGAGGTTTCTCGCTCGAATTGCGCGAGCTGCTCATTAAAGCGATAAGCGGCTTCATTTGAAACGATGCCGGCGTAATCGTTGAAGTAACGGTCGGGTTTCGGCGGAATCACTTCCGCGGCGTGAGAACTGGTCGCGAGTAGAGCGAACGCGAGCGCGGCGAGAAGAAGGTGGATCGCGTTCTCCGAACGCGATCGTACAGTTAGGCGGCTTCGCCGCGGTTGTTTTGGCATCGTCTTCGGAGAAGCCGATCCACCAAAGATCGACATCGCAGTTACGGCGACGCCGTCGCAGCCGGCGCGGGCGAGCCGAAGTCAAACTGCACCGGCGGTGGCCGTTCCGCGCCCGTTTGCGCGGTAAAAAACGGCCTCGGCGCAAAACCGAGCATGCCCGCCACCAAATTTGTTGGGAAACTGCGCACAGCCACGTTGTAGTTTTGCACCGCGCTATTGAAGTTGCCGCGCTCGACAGAGATTCGGTTCTCGGTTCCTTCCAGTTGCGCCTGCAAACTGAGAAAATTCTGATTCGCGCGCAATTCGGGATAACGCTCGACCACTACGAGCAAACGAGAAAGCGCATTGCTCAACTGGCCTTGGGCGGCTTGGAATTCCTGAAGTTGCGCCGCGTCGGTCGGCGCTTTGTTCGGATCAAGCCGGACGCGCCCCACGCTGGCACGCGCATTCGTCACCTCGACGAGAGTCGATTTTTCGAAATTAGCCGCGCCCGAAACCGTATTCACGAGGTTCGGAATCAAATCTGCGCGGCGCTGATAGACGTTTTGCACCTGCGCCCAGCTTTGATCGACAGTTTGCTGCAGGCGGACCAGGCGATTATAACTGCCGCCTACCGCGAGCGCTGCAAAGACGGCAACGAAGAGCAGGACGACAAGCACGACGACGCAACCGAGCGCGAATTTGTTCATACGATCGTGAATCGTTCTTGAAATCTCTACCAAGTCAACCCTCGCGGCCAAGTACCAGGCGCAAGAAATGCGCATCGGAAAATTTTGCGTTTGAACCTTGCCGCACAATGATTGCCTTCAGCGACGGAATCACAAACAAGCGCTGATAACCGGAGCCAAGCGCCACCACCATGTCGGCCGGCGCGTCCTTGCAAATGCAAGCATCTGTCCATTGCGCGTTCTGCCAAGGCAGGTCGAGCATTCGTTCCATGTCCATCTCACGACCGTTGGGCGCCTGCTGATTCAACCAAAATGTGAGGCCATATGACAGGTTCGCTTGCGACCCGGCAAACGCCTCGCGCAACAAATTTGCTGGCACAATTTGGTGTCCGCGATAACTGCCACTTCCCAACACCAGTTCGCCCAGGCGCGCCCATTCCCGCGCCGTCAATTCAAATCCTGTCGCCGGCAGTGGATTGCCGCGGCGATCCTTCTTGTAGTTGAGATGCCCAATGCGCAGCCGGTACGACACGTGCTCTTCGAAGTATGCGATCGTGCCGCGACCTCCCAGTTTCCGGCGCAGCAGCTCGGAAAAAATCTGCAGATGACTCGGGCCATAGATAAAAGCCGCACCCGGTTCAGCAAGCGTCGGTAACCAAATTGCCATCGCGTTTCGGTCTCGGAAAGACGCGAGGCGCCTTCAATGCCATCTGTCTGGTTGAGCAACTGGCGAATGGTGATCTGCGATTTGCGCGAGTCGCTCTTCCACTCGGCGATCATGTCTGAGACGGGATCATCGAGCTTGAAGAATCCATCGCGTACCGCCGCGAGCGCTGCGATTCCCCAAAAACTTTTTGTTCCGCTGAAGATCGGCCATCTTCCAGTGGCCGATCCGCCATTGGCATAATGTTCGAAAACCGTCCGCCCGTTTTGTATCACGAGCATGGAAACTCCGCGTCTGCGCTCGGAATATTGCGCCGCGCGTGCGCAATCAGAGGGATGGATTTCGGCAAGGATAGATGGCGAGGTTGCAAACGTGAGAAGAAACAATCCCCTGTAGCCGCTTCGCTGTGCGAAGCGCAACCATGACGAACCACTCATGCCCGGATCGCGTCGCCCACAGGGCGACGGCTATAGATTATGATTCCTGCGTTGTAGTCGGGGACGCCGGCCCGCCGGCATCATCGATGCCGGCTACAGGCCGCGCGACCGGCAGATCACGTTTCCGCAACTCTTCCACATTTGGCAATTCGTCGAGATCGCGAAGGCCAAAGTGATCGAGAAAAAACTGCGTCGTCTCATACAGAAGCGGTCGCCCCGGGATTTCGGCGCGTCCGGCAATTTTGACGAGACCGCGCTCCATCAATGTTTGCAGCACGCCATCGATGTTCACGCCGCGAACCGCTTCCACATCGGCGCGCGTAATAGGCTGGCGATATGCAATAATCGCCAGCGTCT
>WNGR01009112.1_pt1 | contig 10446 bp, 10 predicted proteins | sample 5407581 | NCBI WGS metagenome assembly WNGR01 (sample SAMN13153383, study PRJNA577476) | soil metagenome | isolation source: 80 cm soil or saprolite under Garry oak tree replicate 2 | place: USA:California | collected 2016-06-15
CCAAAGCGACTTTCTTTCCATCGACGGCGAGTCCAAGAAACGTCCCTTTGGGCGAACACTCGAACTGCAAGCGACTTGCGATCATAGGCGGCTCTGCAACCAGCAGCGCAATGTCAAAACGAAGATCCGGAATCTCGCGGAAGTCCCGCTCCAGCATCGCCCGATAGCCGGACAAGCCGATACGCTCGCCGTTATACGTCACATCGTCATCGACGAAACGCCCCAGCGTCGCCCAGTCCTGCTGGTTAAGACAGTCGATATAACCCCGGTACACGTCAGAAAGATCGCTCGCGCTCATCACGAACCGCCCTCGCCGAAGATCGCTCAAGCCGCCATGTTACCCGCCCCGGGTTTTGCGCTCAGATCGCGTCGGCGGGCCGGTGCGCGTCCGTGTCCACGCAGCACACGAGCACTTCCGCCGGCTTTTTCCCCGTGCTCAGATACACGTGCCCAACGGAACTGTCGAAGTACAGGCTATCGCCCGGCTTCAACTGAAACACCGCGCCTGTCTCGAAGCGCAGTTCGAGCGTGCCGTCCAGCAGGAACACGAACTCCTCGCCGCTATGGCGAATGTAGTCGGGAAAATCGGAGAGCTTGCGCGCCCGCACGTGCGCGCGCATCGGCACCATGCGCTTGCCTGTCAGGTCGTTGGCGAGCATTCCGTATTCGTAGTTGGGCGTGTCGTAGATCATCTGCTGGCCCGACGCCGTGAACGTCGGCACGATAGCGCTCGCGCCCGCGCGCTTGGTGTGCTTCGCGCGGCCGAAGATCGCATCGAACTCGAGCTGCAGCGCATGCGCGAGCGCGGCGAACTTGTCGTAGGTCAGCGCGATGTCGCCGCGCTCGGCCTTCGAGATCGTCGACACGGCGATGCCCGACTGTTCCGACAACTGCATCAGCGTCAGCCCGCGTGCCTTGCGCGCGTCGCGCAGCCGCGCCCCGACCGCCTGGTGATCGATCTGTGACGTGGGCTCGACAGGTTCACGTTGTTTTCGCGCGACGGATCTGGCCATGGCATTACTCAGGGGATGACAAAGGGTTTTGTCGTATACGAGAATTTATTTTTTCTCGTATATGATAACTCGCATCGATTCCAGTCCCATGCAGTTCCACTCAGGAGCGGTCGACGTGTCAACGCTTGCATTGGAAAAAGCCGGTCTGTCGAAAACCCAGGTCATCGCCGCGACGACGCTCGGCACGGCGCTGGAGTTCTACGACTTCACCATCTACAGCTTCTTCGCGATCCAGATCGGGCAGCTGTTCTTCCCATCCGCATCGCCCGTGAACCAGTTTCTGCTGTCGATCGGCGTGTTCGGCGTTGGCTTCGTCGTGCGGCCGCTGGGCGGCATCGTGATCGGCGCGTACGCCGACCGCGCAGGTCGCAAGAAGGCGATGGTGCTGACCATCATGCTGATGGCGCTGAGTTGCGCGCTGATCGCCAGCGCGCCGCCCTACGCGGTCGCCGGAATGGCCGCGCCTTTCATCGTGCTCGCCGCGCGCCTGATTCAGGGCTTCGCCGCGGGTGGCGAGTTCGGCCCCGGCACGACGCTGCTCGTCGAATACGCATCGGACTCGACGCGCGCGTTCTTCGCCAGCTGGAACTTCGCCGCGACGGCGCTCGGTCTCGCGCTCGGCGCCGCCGTCGCGACGCTCATCAATGTCTCGCTGCCGAAAGACGCCGTGCTCGCATGGGGCTGGCGCATTCCGTTCGTGCTCGGCATCGTCGCGGCGCCCGTCGGCATGCTGATCCGCCGGCGCCTCGAAGAGACGCTCAGTGATGCATCATCCGCCCGCACGCATCGGCGCGGCGCATTGAAAGCGGCGCTCACCACGCATCTGAAGCTGACGATACTCGGCACCTTCGCCGAACTCGGCGGTTCCGTTTCCGTCTATATCACCGCGTTCTTTCTGCCGAGCCATGCGGTGCGTACGCTGCATCTGTCGTCGACGGCGTCGGTTGCTTCGGGCGTGATCAGCTCGCTCGTGCTGTTCGTCGCGGCGCCCATCGCGGGCAAGCTCGCCGACCGCTTCAGCCGCAAGCGCGTGCTCGTCATATCGCGCGTGACGCTGCTGCTCACCGTGTATCCCGCGTTCGCGTGGCTGTCGGCGCAGCCTTCGACGTTGATGCTGTGCGCCGTGTCCGCGTTTCTCGCGCTGTTCGTCGCCGGGCAGATCGTGCCCGTGCTCGTGATGATCCCAGAACTGTTCCCGAAACATGTCAGAGCGACGGGCATCGCGCTAACCTATGTGGTGAGCGCGTCGTTCTTCGGCGGCTTTTCGCCGTTCGTCGCGAGCTGGCTCGTCGCGCTGACGGGAAACCCGCTCGCGCCCGCGTGGTACGTTGCGGCGGCCTGCGCGGTGTCGCTCGTGCCCGTGATCTGGCTGCGCGACCGCACGGGCGAAGCGCTCGACTGACCTCATTCGACATCACGAACAAGCAGGAACAAGCAGGAATAACCCGGAACCTGAACCATGTCTGATAACGACGACCTCGTCGCCCGCAACGCCGTTCAGTTGCGCCGGATGATCGGCGCGAAAGAGATTTCCCCCGTCGAGTTGCTCGATGCCTGCATCGAGCGGATCGAAGCCATCAACCCTGCCGTCAATGCGATCACGGCCACGTGTTACGACGATGCGCGCAAGGCCGCGAAGGCGGCCGAGCGCAAGGTGCTGGACGGCGAGCCGCTCGGGCTGCTGCATGGGCTGCCGCTCGGCGTGAAGGATCTCGAAGACACGGCGGGCCTGCTGACCACGTACGGCTCGCCGATGTCGCGCGGCCATGTGCCGTCGCGCGATGTCGTGCTGGTCGAGCGGCTGCGCGCGGCGGGCGCGATTCTCGTCGCCAAGACCAACGTGCCCGAACTCGGCGCGGGCGCGAACACGCGCAACCCCGTGTGGGGCGCGACGGGCAATCCGTTCAATCCGGAACTGAACGCGGGCGGCTCATCAGGCGGCTCGGCGGCGGCGCTCGCTTGCGACATGCTGCCCGTCTGCACCGGCTCCGACACGGGCGGCTCGCTGCGCATTCCCGCATCGAAATGCGGCGTGGTCGGCTTCCGGCCGTCCGCCGGGCTCGTGCCCAACTCGCGCCGGCTGCTGGGCTGGACGCCGATTTCCGTGGTCGGACCGATGGGCCGCGACGTCGAAGAGACAGCACTGCAACTCGCGGCGACAGCAGGCCTTTCCACAGGCGATCCTCTCAGCTACGAAGTCGATCCACTCCGGTTCGCAACGCTGCCCGCGCTCGATCTCGCCACGTTGCGCGTCGGCTATACGGAAGACTTCGGCTGCTGCGACGTCGACGATGGAATCCGCGCCCTCTTCCGCGCACGCATGGCGGCGCTCGCGCCGATGGTGCAAACCTGCGAGCCGGTCCAGTTCGATCTCGGCGACGCGCACCGCGCTTTCGACGTGATTCGCGCGGAAAGCTTCGTCGCGGGTCTGCGCGACGCTTATGCGCGCGACCCGGGCGCGCTCGGTCCGAACACGCGCGCGAACTACGAGATGGGCGCCGCGATGACGCTCGCCGACAGCGCCTGGGCGCAGGCGGAACAGACACGCATTTTCCGGCGCTTCCAGTCAGCGCTAGACCGTTACGACGTGATCCTCTCGCCGACCACGCCCGTTTCGCCGTTCCCGTGGCGCGAGCTTTACGCAGCGCAGATCAACGGACGCGCGCAGGAGAACTACTACCGCTGGCTCGCGCTGACGTATGTAGTGACGCTGACGACGCATCCCGCGCTGTCGCTGCCATGCGGCGTCGATGAGGCAGGCATGCCGTTCGGCTTGCAGATCGTCGGGCCGTTTCATGGCGACCTCAAGACGCTGGCCGTGGCGCGCGCGATGGAACAGGATTTCGACACGAACCCCGCATTGCGCCGCCCGCGTCCCGATCTGTCGCGTCTCACGCAGCCGAACCCGGCGCTGAAATCGATCGTCACCGCGCCGCCCATTTTCAATTCCACCGGCGAAGCTCAGGCCGGCATGTCCTCCGTCTAACTCAGCGATATCCATCATGTCCAACGAAATCCAGCGACTGCAAACCAACGCCCGCATGAGCCAGGTGGTGATTGCCAACGGCATCGTCTATCTGTCGGGCCAGGTGCCGGACACGGCGGGCGCATCGATCACTGTCCAGACGACGCAAATCCTCACGCGCATCGACACGCTGCTCGCATCCGCAAACGTCGACAAGACGCGCGTGCTCACCGCGAACGTGTGGCTGAGCGACCCGAAGCACTTCGACGAATTTAACGCCGTGTGGGATGCATGGGTGCCGACGGGCCACGCGCCGACGCGCGCCTGCGTGCAGGCCCTGTTGATGAAGCCGGGCCTCGATGTCGAAATCGCCGTGACGGCGCTCGCATGACGTCATCGCGCGAGGATAAGCAGCAATGAAGTTCGATACCGTCGTACTCGGTGGCGGCATGGTGGGCGTGTCGATTGCCGTGCATCTGCAAAAGCGCGGGCTGGCCGTGGCGCTCGTCGATCGCAAGGCGCCGGGCAACGAGACGTCGTTCGGCAACGCGGGGCTGATCCAGCGCGAAGGCGTCTACCCGTATGCGTTTCCGCGCGACGCCAGCACGCTGCTGCGCTACGCGCGCAACCGCTCGCTCGATGTCCGCTATCACTTCAGCGCGATGCCGAAGCTGCTGCCGTTCCTGTACCGCTACTGGCACTACTCGCGCGCCGATCGTCATACGGCCATCGCGCGCGCGTATGCGACGCTGATCGAGCATTGCGTCAGCGAGCATCGCGCGTTGATCGACGCATCGGGCGCGCAGGCGCTGGTGCGCACGGGCGGCTGGCTGAAAGTGTTTCGCAGCGCAGGCAAGCAGGATGCCGCGTTGCGCGACGTCGAGCGCTGGCAAGCCGAATACGGCGTCACCTTCGACGCACTTGATGCAACACAACTAAGGCACGCGGAGCCGTCGCTGAGCCACGCGCTGCTCGGCGCGTTGCGCTACACCGACGCCGAGTCCGTCAGCGACCCCAACGCACTCGTCACGGCCTACGCGCGGTACTTCGAGCAGCTTGGCGGGCGTATCTTCATCGGCGATGCGTCGACACTCGAACCGCACTGGAGTGTCGACACGGAGGCGGGCCGGATCGACGCGCAGTCGGCCGTGATCTCGCTTGGCCCCTGGTCGGATACTGTCAGCGCGCGCTTCGGCTACCGGCTGCCGCTCGCAGTCAAGCGCGGCTATCACATGCACTACGCGGCGCAGGACGGCGCGCGATTGAATCAACCCGTGCTCGACACGGAGATCGGCTACATGATCACGCCGATGGCGCGCGGCATCCGGCTGACGACGGGCGCGGAACTGGCCGCCTGTGACGCGCCGGCAACCCCCGTGCAACTGGATGCGATCGAACCGATCGCGCGCGACACCTTCCCGCTCGGCGCGCGGCTCGATGAGCATCCGTGGCTCGGCCGCCGTCCGTGCACGCCGGACATGATGCCAATCATCGGCCCCGCGACACGCCACAAGGACCTGTGGTTCGCGTTCGGCCACGCGCATCACGGCCTGACGCTCGGGCCCGTCACGGGGCGCCTGCTCGCTGAAATGATGACGGGCGCCGCGCCGGTCGCCGACCCGCATCCGTTCCGCGCCGATCGCTTCTAGCCCGATCGCTTCTAGCCCGGTTTGCCGCCCCTGGCGCCGGGCGGTACCATAGGCTCGCCTTATTTCTGAGGGACAAAAATGAATCCCAAGGTCGACGCCTATATCGGCAAACTCAAACAGTGGCGTGAAGAAACCGAAAAACTCAGAGCGATCGTGCTGGAATGCCCCGTCTCGGAGGAGTTGAAATGGGGCGTTCCGTGCTACACGGTCGACGACAAAAACGTCGTGCTCATTCACGGCTTCAAGGAATACTGCGCGATCCTGTTCGTCAAAGGCGCGTTGCTGAAGGACCCGAAAGGCATCCTGATCCAGCAGACGGAGAACGTGCAGTCAGCCCGGCAGGTGCGATTCACGAGTCTGCAGGAAATCGCCAAGCTGCAATCCGTTCTGAAGACCTATATCCGCGCTGCTATCGAAGTCGAAAAAGCCGGCCTGAAAGTGGCTCACAAATCAACTGAAGAGTTTGAAGTCGCCGAGGAATTCCAGACCAAACTCGACAAGTTGCCCAAGCTGAAAACTGCTTTCGAAGCACTGACACCCGGACGGCAACGCGCCTATCTGCTCCACTTCTCGTCGGCGAAACAATCGAAAACGCGGGAATCGCGGATCGAGAAATGCATGCCGATGATTCTCGAAGGCAAGGGTCTGAACGACGAGTGAGTCCGCCTGGACGCTCGAAAAGCGGCCGGAGACAGGCGAGCGCCCCGCCGCCGCTCGCCTGCGAAACACAGCGTAAGCAAATTTTGAAGCATTTCCTTAAAAATTTATGTCGATAGGATGCTAACGAATAAAAATCGACATACAATCCCGGCCCATGGTCAATCTCCACCTTCTCCGCCGCTCCGTCAGCAGCACGCTGGTCGTCGCCGCGCGCCGCTGGCGCCGCACGAGCCATAGCGTGTTGTCCGCCTACAACGTGTCGGAAGCGTGTGCGGGTCCTTTGCTTACCGCCAACCGTCTTGGCGAGGCCGTGCGTCAGGTGACGCTCGCGGAACATGTGGGGATCGAAGGCCCGTCGCTGGTGCGGCTGCTCGATCAGTTGTGCGCGGCCGGCCTGGTGCGCCGCGACGAAGATCCCGACGACAAGCGCGCCAAGACCATCACCCTCACCGACGAAGGCCGCGCCGTCACCGCGCGCATGGAAGAGCGGCTGATGGAGCTGCGCGCGCGCGTGCTCAAGGGCGTGAGCCGCGAAGACCTGGAGACGACGCTGCGGGTGCTGAATGCGTTCAACGCGTCGCTGGATGCTACAGTCACTTCCGACAAGGGCGTATCCGACGAGCCAGCCGCTGCCGCACGATCCGGCAGCAAACGCAACGCATAACCGCCATGGCCTATCCCTCAGTCCGCGACTGGCTGTTTTCCGCCAAGACCTTCGCGGCCGCGATGATCGCGCTGTACATCGGCCTTGCGCTCGAACTGCCCCGCCCCTACTGGGCGATGGCAACCGTCTATATCGTCTCGAACCCGTTCGTCGGCGCGACGCGCTCGAAGGCGCTGTACCGCGCGCTCGGCACGGCACTCGGCGCGGCGGGGGCGGTGCTGATCGTGCCGCCCTTCGTCGAGTCGCCGTTCCTGTTCAGCACGATCGTCGGGTTGTGGACGGGCACGATGCTCTATGTGTCGCTGAACGATCGCACCGCGCGCAGCTACGTGTGCCTGCTCGCCGGCTACACGCTGCCGCTGATCGCGCTGCCCGCCGTCACCAATCCGACCACCGTCTTCGATCTTGCCATCACGCGTACGGAAGAGATCCTGGTCGGCATCGTGGTCGCGAGCATCGTCGGCAGCGTGGTGTTTCCGAGCCGGCTTGCGCCGACGCTGATCGAGCGCACCGACGCCTGGTTCCGCGACGCCGCGTTCTACGCGAGCGAGACGCTGTCCGGCCACATCGCGGGCGCGACGATCTCGGCCTCGCGCCAGCGCCTCGCGGCCACCGTCAACGGGCTCGAATTCCTGCTGAGCCAATTGACCTACGATCACACGCGGCCCGACATCGTGCGCCGCGCGCGCGCCCTGCAAGGGCGCATGCAGATATTCCTGCCGCTGATTTCGTCGATGGCCGATCCGCTGATCGAACTGATACGGCAGCGCGGCGCGCATTCGCCTGAAGTCGAGGCGCTGCTCGCGGACGTCGCGAAGTGGATCAAGGCGCCCGCGCTCGAAGCCAAATACGCGGACGAGCCCGATCACGAAGCCGAAGCGCTGCGCGCGCGCGTCGATGCGCTGCGGCCTTCCGCACAGGCGCTGGCGAGCTGGGATGGCGCGCTGCTGTCGAACGCGCTGTGGCGTCTGGGCCAGGTCATCGACGTGTGGCGCGACATCCGCTGCCTGCGCGCGTCCATCGTTCACGAAACGGTCCTGTGGCGGCCGCACTTTCGCCACTGGCGGCTGGGCGGGACCGAGCGCTTCTTCGACTACGGCATGATGCTGTTCTCGACGGCATCGGCCGTCGGCGCGGTCATCGTCGCGTGCGCACTGTGGATCACGTCGGGATGGAACGACGGCGCAGCCGCCGTCACGCTCGCCGCCGTCTCCTGCTGCTTCTTCGCGGCGCTCGACGATCCCGCGCCTTCCGTCTTCAAGTTCTTCCTCGCGACCTGCGCGAGCGTCGTACTGGCCGGGCTGTATGTGTTCGTGGTGCTGCCGCACGTACACGATTTCGCGATGCTGGTCCTGATCTTTTCCGGGCCGTTCCTGATCATCGGCACGCTGATCCCGAGCCCGCAGTTCACGCTCGTGACGTTGCTCACGGCCGTCAACACGGCGACCTTCATCAGCATTCAGAGCGCTTACGAGGCCGACTTCTTCGTGTTCATCAACAGCAATCTGGCGGGCGTCGCGGGCTTGCTGTTCGCTTTCATCTGGACGCGCATCACGCGGCCGTTCGGCGCCGAACTCGCCGCCGGTCGGCTCACGCGTTCCGCATGGGCCGACGTCGTGGTGAGCGCGTCGACGGCCGCGATCGAAGACCAGCGCAATCTGTACTCGCGCATGCTCGACCGGCTGATGCAACTGCTGCCGCGCCACGCGGCCTCGGACTCGCACCGTCATCCGTCGATCGAAAGCTTCCGCGACTTCCGCGTCGCGCTGAACGCGCTCGACCTGCGACGCACGCGCCGCAAGCTCACACACGACTTGCAAGGCTCCATCGATGACGTGCTCGTCGGCGTGCGGCAGTATTTCGAGCAATGTATCGCGCGCCGCGAACGGCAGCCGGTGCCCGCCGCACTGATCGAAACGATCGATGCCGCCGTCGCGCAAGTGACCACGCGCAACATCGCGCAGACGCAAGGCGGCACGCAGCAGGGACAAGAGGGACAGGCGGCGGAACAAGGCTCTGCGCCCGCTCCCGCTGCGACTTCCGGCGAGCGCTGGCTGCGCGACACGCTGCACGCGCTGGTCGGCATGCGCCTGTCGCTATTTCCGCCGCATCCCGCGCCCGGCAGCAATCCGCCGCCCCAACCGGAGACCGCATCCTGATGCGAAGCCCATCCCTTACATTCTGTCGACGCATATGATCGGCGAAATCGACATTCTCGGCGTATTCGTGCCAGCCGTGCTGGTGCTGATGTTCATCGCCTATCTGGTGAACCTGGTCTTGCGCAACGTGTTCGCGCGCATCGGCGTGTACCGCTTCATCTGGCACCGTTCCATTTTCGATCTCGGCATTTATGTTCTGGTGCTGGGGCTTGTCGTCATTGTTTCGCACCGGTTCATAACGTGAAAAAAACCTGGTTCTCAGTCGGGCAGATCCTGCTCACGCTTATCGTCGTCGTGATCGCAGCGGCCGTGCTGTGGAAGCTGGTCGACTACTACATGTTCGCGCCGTGGACGCGCGACGGTCACGTACGCGCCGACGTAATCCAGGTTGCGCCGGACGTATCCGGCCTCATCACCGAGGTCAAGGTCGTCGACAACCAGCAGGTGAAACAAGGCGAGGTGCTGTTCGTGATCGACCAGGCGCGCTATACGCTCGCGCTGCGCAACGCGCAGGCCACCGCGCAGCAGCGCCGCGCGACGCTCGATCAGGCCCGCCGCGAAGATGCCCGCAACCGCGCGCTCGGCAATCTCGTCGCGCGTGAAGTCGTCGAAGAGACGCACTCGCGCGTCGAAACGGCCACGGCCGCGCTCGCCGACGCCGAAGTCGCGATCGATACGGCGCGCCTGAACCTGCAGCGCACGGTGATCGTGAGTCCTGTGGACGGCTATCTGAACGATCGCGCGCCGCGTGTCGGCGAGTACATTTCGGCGGGACGCGCGGTGCTGTCGGTGGTCGACATGCATTCGTTCCGCGTCGACGGCTATTTCGAGGAAACCAAGCTGCATGGCATCGATATCGGCCAGCCTGTCGACATCAAGGTGATGGGCGAGCCGGGCGTGCTGCGCGGCCATGTGCTGAGCATCGTCGCCGCGATCGAGGACCGCGACCGCCAGCAAAGCCAGAACCTGCTGCCGAACGTGAACCCGGCATTCAGCTGGGTGCGCCTCGCGCAGCGCATTCCCGTGCGCGTCGCGCTCGACGAGGTGCCCGCCGACTTCCGCATGATCGCGGGCCGCACGGCGACGGTGTCGGTGCGCGGCATCGGGCCTTCGATGGGACGGCGCCCGGCTGCATCGGATGCGACGGCTGCTTCGGCTGGCGCGGGAGCTTCGGCCACGGGCGCCGCTATCGTCGGCACCGCGCCGTCTAGCGCTGCGCATTCTGCATCGGGCGCATCGCAATGAAACGCTTTCCGTCCCTCACGGCAACGCGCGCCGGCCTGGCGTTACTGCCTGCTTTGTTGCCTGTTGCGCTCGCTTTGAACGGCTGCACGAC
>WNGR01028321.1_pt1 | contig 10446 bp, 8 predicted proteins | sample 5407581 | NCBI WGS metagenome assembly WNGR01 (sample SAMN13153383, study PRJNA577476) | soil metagenome | isolation source: 80 cm soil or saprolite under Garry oak tree replicate 2 | place: USA:California | collected 2016-06-15
AGCACCGGCATCAAGGAATGCCTGCAATGGATCAAAGAAGGCAACCTCGGAAAAATCATCCTCGCCCGCGGCCTCTGTTACAAACCGCGACCCAGCATCGGCAAGACCACCGGCCCGCAGCCGATCCCCCCGGGGGTTGATTACGATCTCTGGTGCGGCCCCGCCCCGCGCAAGCCGCTGCGCCGCAAAAACCTCCATTACGACTGGCATTGGATCTGGGACACCGGCAACGGTGACATCGGCAACCAGGGCATCCACCAGATGGACATCTGCCGCTGGGCGCTCGGCGTGAACGAACTTTCCCCGCGCGTCTTCAGCGTGGGCGGACGCCTGGGTTACGAGGACGACGGCGAGACGCCCAACACCCAGTTCGTTTATCACGATTACCCCGGCGCGCCGCTGCTCTTCGAGGTGCGCGGCCTGCCGTCCAGGACCGGCGCCAAGGAGATGGACCGCTATCACGGCGCGGGCATCGGCGTGGTGATCGACTGCGAAGGGGGTTATGCGGTGGTGCCCGACTACAGCAGCGTCGCCGTCCACGACAAAGACGGGAACGTCATCAAGCAATTCAAAGGCTCGACCGACCACTACCAAAATTTCATCGACGCCGTCCGCAGCCGCAAGCACACCGATCTGCACGCCGACATTCTGGAAGGCCATCTTTCCAGCGCGCTCTGCCACACCGGCAACGTGTCTTATCGCCTCGGCCGGCAAGCCTCGCCGGACCAAATCCGCGAAGCGATAAAGGGAAACAAAGAGGCCATGGAAACCTTTGGCCGCATGCAAGCGCATCTGGCCGCGAACGATGTGGACCTGAACCTGACCAAAGCTACGTTGGGTGTGTTCCTGAAAATGGATCCGGCCGCCGAGCGGTTCGTGGGCAACGCCAAAGCCAACGCGCTCCTGACCCGCGACTATCGCAAGCCCTACGTCGTGCCCGAAAAAGTGTAGCCTGGTTCACGGTCACCCTGGCAGCCTGTCAAGAAAGTAGCAGCCGACGTGAGGAGGCTCTCATCGCTTCTTTTTCCGGGGAAACTTCAGCCTCGTTACGTGAAACAGGTCCCAGGGTTACCCAACTGCTTGCAAGGAGCGAAGAGAAAATACCCGACGACGAAAATGCAAAGGCACCCGATCACCCGATTCGCTTTCCGTCCCGGTTGCGCTTTCCTGATTTCCTGAGTCCCTAATTCCATCTGACCAAACGGAAAACCAAGTTCAGATTTCTATTGACAAGGGTGGGGCTTTTGCGCATGATGCCCGGCGTAAGCTGAAGAAAGGGTTCCGCGGCCGTTTTACACGGACCGAATTCAGGGTATGATAAGGAATATGTTTTCCAAACCGCGAACTCGGAGTCTGTCCATTCCCGGCTCCCGACCGGGCGCGGGAGCGCATCGAACGCCTCCGCCCTGGCCCCGCCCGCTCGCCAACTCAGGCAGGAGTCCGCCGGAGGAAAGGAAAGGGTAAACCGCCATGTCGCTGCTTGACGCCCTGTTGCTCGATCCGCCGCCGTTTGACGTGTGGATCGCCCTGCGGACCGATGGCACCAAGGGCAGCGGCACCCAAAGCGATCCTTACGACGGCAGCAGACTGCCTGGCTCACCGCTTCCCCTGGCCTCCCTCACCAATTCGGGACGCGAAGTCACCGCAAACTTCGCAGTGGGCAGCTATCTCGAGGGTGACGCGGTGACGATTGCACACGCAGGGACGGGCTGGGACGGCTCGTACGCGATTTATTCGGTCACCGCGACCGCCTTCAAATTCTGGCTGGCCGCCGCTCCAGCAGGCCCCGCGGCCGCCAATGCCACGGCCTCGAAACTCACTTTCCGCTTCGATGACCGGATGCGCGACCTGACGGCTCTGCCCAACACCTTCATGCGCATCCACATCGGGCCGGGCACGTTCGAGACACGGGGCTACGCTGGGGCAGCGTCCGGGGGCAAAAGGCCGCAGATATGGCAGCCCAAGAAAGGCATGAACTTCATCGGCTCCGGCATCGATGTGACGATCCTCAAAATCGTCTTCGCGGACGTTCAGGGCGGCAATTATTACGCGATCAGCGGGGATTACAACAACCTGCTCGATTACGTTGTGGTCCAGGATTTGACGGTGGACTGCAACCTGACGGTTCCTCCGAGCGTGCCAGGGCAGCCATACCTGCTCGGGCAGCCGCTTTCCGGCCCAACCGTCGCGACGCCTGGTGGCTTTGATTACGCCAATGTCACCTGCTCGGCCATCAGTTTGGTTGGGAGCTACACCCGCATCCGCCGAGTGAAGGCGATCAATTGGGGGGCGCAAACCCCCAGCGCCGAGGCCTTTGTCCTGGCTAATGGAGGAGCACATCCTGACCTGGCGGAGATGGTGAATCCGATCATCGAAGATTGCATTTGCGTGGCGCCGAACGAGAACAATCAAATGACAGCGACTGTCATCCACACGGGTGGAGGCGGCGAGGGCTTCGACCATCGCCTTGGGTACTCCCGCGGCGCGATTTTACGGCGCAACTTCGTCGATTGCGCCTTTTCCAGTGGCCGGGACAGCTTCTCGTTTTCGGCCGGTCAATTGACTCGCAGCGGGGCGACAGCCACCTGCAATCCCCAGCCTCGGAAGCACAACAAAGTGGTCAATCAGCGGATCCTGGTATCTCCCCTGCCTGGAGGGCCCGACTCCCCGAGGTGGTTTGGATACTGGAGGGTTTCGAGAGCCGGCGATCCCGCCATGGGCGACTACAGCTTCGATTTTGGCCTCGACCCGGCGAACCTCCCCACCGAAACCACCTACAACGGGGGTGTCCTGATCGGCACTGGTTTCCAGGCCCTGTCGATGGGAGCAACCCAGGGCGGTATCGTCGAGGACAACGTCGTTTTCAACACTTTGACCGGCGGTCCGTACCAGGACACCTCGGACACCCGCGAAATCATCATTCGCCGGAATTATTACAAGAATGTCGGAAGCGGCCCCAATCTCACCAATGGCAACGTGGACCGCGGAACGCGGAAAGTCGCCCTGAGCCTCGTCAGCGGCACCATTGCTAAAGCAACCTACAATGACCTCAGCGATCCGGCCAATTCATCAGGTCACGGATACAGCAAGGATGAAGTGATCAAGATCTCCAGCGCCTCAAATGTTAATTATGACAGGGAAAACTTAAAGATAACGGTGGTCCCTGATTCGGTGCACTTTCAGTTTGACTTGGCTCCATCCACTCCGACGAGCGACATGGGCCTTGCGGAGGACAGGGGTGCGAGTATTTCTGTCCTACAGCACATCGGAAATCGAGTGGCTGCGGCGACAACCCTCGTTCCCCACACGCTGCAAGCCGGAGACCGCATCAAAATGTCAAACTCGAGCAAGGCGCAGCTTGATCTCACCCAGCGGAGCGACTTTAACGGCTTTTTCGAAATCACGCAGGTGCCCGACGTCATCACTTTTCGGTACCAGATGAAAAGCGTGCCTGAAGCCAACGCCATCGGATACAACGCGACCTACCAGCGGGTCTGGGGCGTCAAAAGACTTATAATCGAGGACAACCTCATCGAACTGAGGCAATTGTACTACTACGAGTTTGGCACGCCAACAGCAATCCAGCTCTTCGACAACCTCACGATTCTTTCACCCGATGGACTGCCCCCGTTTACCCACGGCGAGGTGGTTATTCGGGCCAATACCATCCGGCTGGTCGATGGGGTCACCGACCCGGCGTTCAATGCCTTCGGCATCGTCGTCACCGGGGCCAAACGGGTCTTGATTTGCGACAACATCGTCGATGTGCCTGTGATTGCCCGTCCGCTCAGAGATGCTCGCTGTGGCGATGTCCAGTATCTCAACAACCGCACGGCGGCTGGGGTACTAATCCAGGGTGCGAACGCAAACCCGGTCACGCCGGTCAACCGAACCGATCTTGAAGTGGAAATAGACGACGCTGCGCTGTTGTCGATTTGAGGAAAGAAACTATGAAATTACACTCTGCAGCTATTTGTGCTGTCACCATGGCACTGGGCATTGGCTCCGGTTCCTTTTGCTTTCGAGCCATCGCAGACATTTTCGACGGATTCGACGCCGGGAACGACAACGCCTGGACGCGTTACGAGCCGCTGGCACCTTTCGGCGCACCGGGCACGTACAGTTTTCCAAACGGCGGTTACCGCATCCAGGCCAGCGCTTCACCTGACCCCGCGGCTTTGGGCCCTGGTCGGGCGGGCAGTCTGCGAACGGATCTGAATATCGCCGGGAATTTCCTGGACAGTAGTGATGTCCTGAGCTGGGACAATAGTCAGAATCAATCATTCGGGCTTCTCGGGCGTGTCAGTAACCCCGGCCTGGCAACCACGACCGGGTACGCCTTAACATATTCGACCGCTGGTCTTCTCGCGATCTCCAGGATCAGCCAAGACAGCCTCGCGGTTCTGACATCGAGGTCCTTCATGCTCGATGCTGCGAAGGAATACACGCTCACGTTCAGCGGAACCGGCAACTTTTTGACTGGGGAACTTCTGGAGCTCACTTCAGCTGGAGGTCGGCAACCTCTTGCCGTGATCGGAATTTCTGACAGCACCTATGACCGGGGCGTGACCGGCCTGGGAGTCTTTAGCAACGCCGGATCGGGCACTGCGGACGCCACGTTTGACAACTACATAGCGTTTAGCTTCATTCCTGAACCTTCAAGCTGGAGTTTGATGGCTCTTGGGCTGGGCACGTTCTTCGTTGTTGCGTTTCGTCGGCACAAATCGAGGTGCCCGAGCCAGAGGGTCCACAACCTTTGAACCTCCAATCGAGAATGCGGCTGTTTTGTGGATTTGAGAAGTCTGCTTGTGAACGCACGGCCTGAATCATTTCGTGCCATCAAACTGGCGCTCACAGTGGCGCTGGGGATCGGCTCCGGTTCCTTTTGCTTTCGAGCCATCGCAGACATTTTCGACGGATTCGACGCCGGGAACGACAACGCCTGGACGCGTTACGAGCCGCTGGCACCTTTTGGCGCACCGGCCACGTATAGCTTTCCAAACGGCGGCTATCGCGTCCAGGCCAGCGCTTCGCCGGACCCAGCGGCGTTGGGTCCAGGTCGCGCGGGCAGTCTGCGGTTGGATCTGAACATCGCCGGGAATTTTCTGGACACTATTGACATCCTGAGCTGGGACAATAGTCAAAGCCAGTCGTTCGGCCTGTTGGGACGGATCAGTAACCCCGGCCTGGGGACGACAACGGGGTATGCCTTCACCTATTCAACAGCCGGTCTTCTTACAATCTCGTTGGTCAACAAGGACAGCCTAATTGTGCTGAAATCGCGGCCAATCGTGCTAGATCCTACGCTGGGCTATCACCTTACATTTTCGGGCACGGGCAGTGCTCTGTTTGGTCAACTTTTCGAGCTGATTCCTGGTGGCGGGTACCAAGGCATTACAGGGTTCGGAGTTATAGATAGCACCTACGACCGGGGTGTGACCGGCCTGGAAGTCTTTAGCAACGCAGGATCGGGCGCCGCGGACGCCACGTTCGACAACTACATAGCGTTTAGCTTCATTCCTGAACAGTTTGATGGCTCTTGGGCTGGGCACGTTTTTCTTGGTTGCGTTTCGTCATCACAAAGCCAGGCGCCCGAGCGGGAGGATCCACAACCTTTGAACCTCCAATCGAGAAGGCCGCTGTTTTCTGAACTTGAGAACTCTGCTTGTGAACGCACGGCCTGAATCATTTTGTGCCGCCAAATTGGCGCTCGTAGCCGCCTTCGGTTGTTTTTGCCTCGGAGCCAGCGCAGACATTTTCGATGGATTCGACGCTGGGAACGACGACGCCTGGACCCATTACGAGCCGCTGGCCGCTTTCGGCGCACCGGGCACGTACACTTTTCCGAACGGCGCTTATCGCATCCAGGCCAGCCCTTCGCCGGACCCAGCGACGTTGGGTCCCGGCCGCGCGGGCAGCCTGCGACCGGATCTGAACATCGCCGGGAATTTCCTGGACAGTATTGACATCCTCAACTGGGACAATAGTCAGAATCAATCGTTCGGGGTTTTGGGGCGAATCAGCAATCCCGGCCTGGGAACAACCACCGGATATGCTTTCACTTATTCAACCGGAGGTCTCCTAGCCATATCCAGGATCAACAACGACCATCTCGCGGTTTTGGGATCGAAGCCCATCCTGCTCGATCCAGCAAAGGGGTACCACCTCGAGTTTTTCGGTACGGGAATCGGTTTGGGTGGTGAGCTTTTCGAACTGCTTCCGGGTGGGGGCCGGCAGGGTCTTACGTCGATTGGAGTCATAGAAAGTACCTATGACAGAGGCGTGACCGGCCTGGAGGTCTTTAGCAACGCCGGATCGGGCACGGCGGACGCCACGTTCGACAATTACATAGCGTTCAGCTTCATTCCCGAACCCTCAACCTGGAGTTTGATGGCTCTGGGGCTGGGCACCTTTTTCTTCGTTGCGTTTCGTCGTCACAAAGCCAGGTCCCCGAGCCGGAGGGTCCACAACCTTTGAACCACCAATCGAGAATGCGGCGGTTTTGTGGACCTAAGACATCTACTTGTGAACGCACGGCCTGAATCATTTCGTGCCATCAAACTGGCGCTCACAGTGGCGCTGGGGATTGGCTCCGGTTCCTTTTGCTCTCGAGCCAGCGCAGACATTTTCGATGGATTCGACGCTGGGAACGACAACGGTTGGACCCATTACGAGCCGCTGGCGGCTTTCGGCGCACCGGGCACGTACAGTTTCCCGAACGGGAGTTATCGCATCCAGGCCAGCGCGTCGCCGGACCCCGCGGCCTTGGGTCCTGGTCGGGCGGGCAGTCTGCGAGCGGACCTGAATATCGCCGGGAATTTCCTGGACAGTATTGACGTGCTGAGCTGGGATAATAGCCAGAATCAATCTTTCGGGCTGTTGGGACGAATCAGTAATCCAGGCCTAGGGACGACAACTGGGTACGCTTTCACCTATTCAACCGCCGGTCTGCTTGCGATTTCGGCGCTCAACAAGGACACCCTTAGTTTGTTGAAATCACAATCACTCCTGCTCGATCCTTCAAAGGGTTATCACCTCAGCTTTAGCGGATCGGGCAGCGCTCTGTTTGGCGAGCTTTTCGAGCAGATTCCTGGCGGCGGGCGGCAAATTGTTGCCGCATTCGGTGTTATAAATAGCACGTATGACAGAGGCGTGACCGGCCTCGAAGTCTTTAGCAACGCCGGATCGGGCACGGCGGACGCCACGTTCGACAACTACATAGCCTTTAGCTTCATTCCTGAACCTACAACCTGGAGTTTGATGGCTCTGGGCCTGGGCATTTTTGTCATTCTTAGCCTTCGCCTTCGCGAATGCACCACAGCAACACGAACGATCAACAACTAACCAAGGAATACTATGGCTAACGAAATCAACATCCAAGCAGTGCTCACCGGGCAGCGCTTTTCGCCGCCGATGCAGGGATCCGGCAACCTGAACATCAACCAGACCAACACCCACTGCATCGGCAACGTGCAAAATGTCCCCACGGCGGGGCTGTCCCTCCAATTCGGCGATTGCAGCACCAATCTAGGCTACCTGTTCGTGAAGAACCTGGACGCCACGAACTACGTGCAATTGACCCTCGATTCCGGCTTCGCCCAGGTCTTTGCCAAGCTCCGGCCATCCGAATTTTGCCTGATCCCGGTGAACCAGAACACGATTTACGCGAAGGCAAACACCGCCGCGTGCGATGTGATGGTTTGCGCGGCCCAAACATAAACGCTTACCCATCTAAAAGGAGGACCGGCCTTGTCGCTTTTTGATGCTCTACTGCTGGACCCTTATCCGCTGACGGTCTGGATCGCGTTCCGGACCGACGGGATCAAAGGCTCCGGCACGCTGAACGATCCGTACGACGGCAGCACGGCGTCGAAGTTCGACGCGCTGATGAACGGGTTTTCGGCGAATACGCGGGTCCAACTGGGACCGGGCATCTTCCAGACGCAAGGGTACTCGGATGAAGTCACCGGCGGCTGGCAGACAAAACCCGGCATGAAGATCGTTGGCTCGGGAATTGACGTGACGACCCTTCAGCTTGCGCTCAATCCGCAGGCCACCAACGCCCAGATTTACGCCATCGGCCACGCCCTGGTGGCCGCGGGAGTCGCGAATCGCATGGACACAGTTGAAGTCTCCGACCTTACCGTGGATTGCAACCTTGCGCCGCCGCCGCCGCCGCAGTGGGGTTCGGCAGTCGCTTGCGGAGCAATCCGCCTGATGGGAAATTACGCCAAGGTCCGCCGCGTGAAGGCCATCAATTGGGGCACCAACGCCGCGTCCGGAAGGCCATGCTTCGTGATCGCCGTCATTACGGGCCAGGTGGTAGGTTCGAACGTTACCGAGGTGGCGCAGCCCGGCATCGAGGAATGCGTCATTCTGCAGCCAGGCGGCTCGACCTATTATGGGCCGGTCACGCTGCTGCACGCCGGCGGAAAGGAGGACACCTCGTACACGGTGGAGGCCTACGGCAAAGGACCGTTCATTCGGAATTGTTTTGTCGATTGCGGCACGGCTGCCGCCGCGGCCAATTTTCGGGCGTTGTCCATGGGCTGGTGCCGCGCCGGGATTGTGGAAGGCAACGAGGTTTACAACACGCAAGTCGGCGGCCCGTACCAGGACAAGGCCAGCAGCCGCGACCTGGTGGTCCGCAACAATTACTACAAGAACGTGATTCGCGGACCGTACTGGAACCTAGGCGGATTGAGCACTCCCGCGACCACTCTCAGCACCCTGGTACGCGATCCCAGCGACCCGACAAAGACGATCGCCTTGGCCACCACGCCCTCGAATCCGCACAACTTCCAGGCCGGAGAAAGGGTCAGCATCGGGGGCGTGGGAATTCCGGCAGGTTTCCCAGGGCTATTTGTGATCAAGGACCTGCCCGCTGGCAACCAATTTCGCTACCAGATGGTTTCCTCACCCTCGCAAGATGCCGGGGCGAACGCGGCGACCTGCCAAAAGGTGTTTGGCGTGAATAAAGTTGTCGTCGAAGGGAACAACGTGGAATTGGCGACGACCAGCACAGCGGCGGCCATCCACTTCGAGGACGGCAGCCCTGCTTTGGAGACGCCCGATTATGTGCATGGCGACGTCCAGGTTCGCGCCAACCGCGTCCGCTACGTGGACGGGTTATTCGATCCGACCTACCTGGGATACGGCACGGAGATACACGGCGTAAAGAACCTGACCGTGCGCGACAACGTGGTGGATTCCGCCGTGGCGAATCCAATTCGGAACACGCGCTGTGGGTCGGTCAATTGCTTCAATAACAAAAGTCCGGCCAACGCATTGATTCAAGGTCTGCAGACGGACGTAACACCAAATAAGAAGTATGACGAACTACAAACCAATGCGGACGACGCATTTGTTTTGGCCTATCTGAAACACGGTTAAAAAGGAAGGAGAAAGCAAAACTATGTCTCTACTGATAAGCTCCCTCACCACAGGCAACAGTAGCCCGATGCCGACTCTTCTGATGGAGGCTGCCGGCGACCTGTTCAACATCATTCCGGCGACGGCTCCGACTAACGTTTATGACCTCTACATTGCGCCCAGAGCCAGTCAAACTTCCACGATCAATCGAGCCGCAATCGTCAAGAGCATTAGGCTTGTGAATACGGCCGGCGGCAACGTCAAGGTGACTCTTTACTTCAACCGCCCTGCAAGCTTTGACGCAAATGGAAACGCGTGTGGAGGTCGGCGTCGGCTCCTGACCCCGGCGGACATGATCCTGGCTCCTAATTCCGTTTACATTGACAACGATGAACTGACGCTGGCGCCGGGCGACCGGATCCAGGGTAAGGCTGATGGTCTCAACGCGATTCAATTCCTCATCAGCGGAGTGGAGCGTGACGCATGAAGATACTAGACGCATCGGGACGCCGGACTGAGCTTAATGTCGCCGCTTGGCTCCCGGGCCTCTTAGGAGACGGCTCGGATGGCAACGTCACCTTCGATGGCAGCCTGACCGTCCTGGGACTCACGCCCGTCAGCGGGGCCTACACATTGACCCGTTCGATTTACCTGTCCGGCTGTACGAACAACGCCACGATCAACACTGCCGGCTTCAAAATCTACTGCACAGGCCTCTTCACGAATAACGGAACCATCGCCAACACTGGCAAGTATGGGAGCGTGGGCGGGGCGACCGGGTCGGCCGGCGGTGGCGCCACGGGCGTTACCGGTGCGGACGTTGGCGGCAGCGGCGCCGGCGGCGCTGGCGGAGGCAGCACAGGGGGCACCGGGGCCGCCGGCAACGCGCCTCCCAGTGGCGTCTTCCCGGCGGGCGGCGTGGGGGGCGCTGGCGGCGCGGGTGGAGCAGCAGGATCGAACAACGGAGGCGCTGCTGGGGCCGGCGGCGCGATTCCCAGCCCGCATGTCCCGCGTTTTCTCGATCTCCATTTGCTTGCCGGCGCATCTCTCATCACCGGCGGCGCGTCCGGCGGG
>WNGR01011993.1_pt1 | contig 10444 bp, 11 predicted proteins | sample 5407581 | NCBI WGS metagenome assembly WNGR01 (sample SAMN13153383, study PRJNA577476) | soil metagenome | isolation source: 80 cm soil or saprolite under Garry oak tree replicate 2 | place: USA:California | collected 2016-06-15
CACCGCGTCTGTTGACTACGAGACGGATCGTAAAATTCAGGAAACGATCGCTAATGGGTTTCGCGATCGCACCATTCTATGCATTGCCCGTACGTAGTTCGCTCTTTGTTCGCTCCCTTCCTCGAGGTGACTTCGCTTCCCTAGACCGACTGCGCACAATTATCTCTTATGACCGCATTTGTGTGCTGGACAATGGTAAAATCGCTGAATTTGACGTCCCAGAAGTTCTCTATGCACAGGACGGAATTTTCCGCGGGATGTGCGAGCACTCAAGCATCACGCTGGAAGACATCCGCCGTGCCCGAAAGGAGCGGGAGGCTGGCGAAAATATTGCTTTGTGACAGGCCGTACAGGCTGCGAGCGTCATGGATAAGGGAACGAGGGGAGCCAACGCCTAAGCGCGCCGCCCGGGGGAGGTGTTGGCCCCAAGAATCTTGACCTCTACTTTCCTTGAAAAAATGAAGATGACGATTTGGCTCGGGCTGTCAGCGCGATTGTTCCCACAATGATGAGGGATTTCTACCCTATGTTCTCACATTCCCGAGGGAAGTTGTATTGCCGTACCGAGCTCGAGTGTCGTGCGGAATGTGACCTTTTGTTATCATATTCGGCGAACCCGCAAGGACAAAATGTATATTTGCAGCAGAGGGCATTTGGTGGTACAGTACAAGGCTTTTTTTTTTTGGTGGTCTGGGAGAATGTTTTGTCACGCGGTAACTCACGCATGTTTTAACAGGCCCTTAGTAACATCACATAATCCATCAAGAGTTGGCCCACGGGTCGCGTAGTTCGACGGTGAACAGTACGTTTCAACCAAAATGGAGCAGATCAAGCTTCAAGGAAGTGCGTATATTCACGAATACGCGCAGACGCAAACCCTTACAAGGCCTCGGCTCTGAAAATAATAAAATAAAAAACATTTCGCGGATCAGAAACGTAATCGTCATTCGCCCTTCAACTTCAGGATTCAGAACCGACGAGGTAAGCGAATCATTCCGGTGCCCATTGGTCCGCACACCGACTAGATCTTCCCATCGCTCTTGCCCTCGCTCTTCGACGATTCGCTGTCCTTCTCGTCAGAATACGTCGTGCGCGGGCCCGTCTCTCGCTGCTCCGCGGCCCACTGCGCCGCCGCGTACCTCCCATTGGGCACATTTATGCCAAACCACGCCACGAGACACCCAAGAGCGCTCAGAACCGACAGGACTGGGAAGGCCTTCCAGTTGTTTCCATTCCTGTTGACTACCGCCTGGATCACATTCGGTCCAATAATTGCCGCTGACCGATTGAACAGTCCAAATAAACCGAAAAACTGTTATTTGTTTGTTTGTTTGTTTTTGTGAGCAGATGGAGCTTGTGACAGAGAGGAAGGCGAGCGGCCTACACGCACCATATACTCGAACCCAGGAGGGGAGAGCTCACCCATCATCGTCTGCGTGATAGAGTAATTTGGTCCTATGACAAATCCAAACACAATATTGTACACCCAGAACTCCCAAGCATTGTGAAACCTGCAGGGTATACACATGTCATCCTTCAACGGGAAGAAGAAAGAATAGGTCGGATCTTACCCAATCTTGTCTGTCCAGATACCGATCATTCCCCAAACCGGGATCAGGGTCCCCATGCTGCACACCGTAAGGAACTAATTCTTCGATCTATAAGTGAGCATAGAATGATAGTGTCGGTCATACCATCATCTAGAACGTGAATTGTTCGTTTTGGCAAATCGCTACCAGCGTGAAAGTCGTGCTCAAACCCTGGGTGCGCTACCGAGTCAGTGTTACTCTGGTGAGCTATAACGACGGTACCCACGTCTGAGAGGAGAAAAATAGAGAATAGATAAGCGAATGTGTTTGGTAATTTCTTGTACTGCTTCAAAGCGACAAAGATCTAATTTGGAGTCAGCTGAGCTAAGGTAACAAACAAAAAACAAGTGTTGCGGACCTGCTTCCAGCCTATCGTGAGATAGCTTTCTCCTTTCGGAAGCTTTGGCCCTGGTCGAGGCTGTTGGAATATGACTGGTTGTTCACTTGTTAGTTTTATAAGCTAAACACCGAGAGATCAAAGTAGTACATACACCACCAAATACCAAACAGAACCCAATATCCGGTTGTCCTGTGTTAAAAAGGCACGGTCAACTTCCGAACGATATACGGTACCATGAGACCTCACAGGACGATAACATAATTGTCAACTTTAGGATTGTCGCTCAGGGGGAGCAGCAGTGACAAATTGAGTGACAACGCAACAACTTGACCAATAAAAAAGCAAGTCTACCGAATCACGTCATCGACGATAGGACATCAAGTTAGCGAACGCACCATGCTGGCACTACTGATCTTGCTCTTTTCAATGCTTTTCTCCTTCTCGTAGGCTTCCACGGACAACTCGCCTCGCTCATGGCGCTTCCTGAGCTCAAGTGAGTGGGGTGTATTGCGAGCCAGCTGCGGGAAAAGTGCCGCAAAAAATGCGATGATGATGCCCCGCGAAGCGAAGCTGATCGTGTACAATGCCATCGCAGCACCCCAACTACTCGGTGCTGGTTGACATGGAAGTTAGAGAACACCTCAAAAGACATTTCGAATGCCGTGACCCACATGTCAAACTCATGCTTGCAAACTGGGTAGCCCAACATATAGCGGTGGAAATAAGGAGTAGCCACCTGCCAAACATTCGATAGTCGGCAGCCGGACCGAGGGTTGCAAATACTAGTGTCATGACCTGAGACAGATGTAAATGGATCGTCGTGATGGATTGCGCAACGAAAAAAAGACATACTGCAAAGCCTACTCCATTGGCAACCAAGACAATGGAGCTCACGGCCTTAGTCCCGCTTCCCCAGGGCAAGACACATTTCCCAGACGCTTCCTGGTCCAGACAGGACGTGCCTGGACCACGAACGGGATCATACCCGGCAGCGGTGGCTAGTCCTTGAAAGAGCGTCAAGGAGTAAACTGTAGCGGAATGACCCGATTTAGTCAAGCATGATAGAGACATCGTGCATTCCTCACCCTCAGGTCCAAGTGCCTACATATTGGACACATGTGTCGAGCATTAGCACCCGAATCCAGTGCTCTGAACAACGAGCAGGACTAGAGAAACGTACGTTATTCCCAAATTGATACACTGAAGAGAAGCTGTTAATGATATCGCAAAAAGAGAAGGATACACACAATAGTAACTCCACAACTCTCGTCGAGTTACAACTGGCTCGTCATAGCTCGGTGCGGCAACGGGTGCCATTGGGACAGACTCGGAGGCACTCTCATCCTTCCGGACCTCGGGGAGGGCGAGCTCTGGGACAGGAGTCGCTTCAAGTATGGGGGATAACATAGGGGGGACAAGGTTGGATGGTTCCCAGATTGCCAGAGATCAGGTAGAAATAGCTGAAGATGGGGTCGGTAGTCCCGTGCACGCTCAGGAACTATCAGCCCACGCTCGTTGCGCCGACTCGAACTTTCTCGCATGCAACTCGGAGGACGTGATAGGCATATCAAGAAATATCTCGCCTGATGCCATGGAGATCAACTTGAACGCAGAGCAGAGAACCAGGGTGCGACTCGGGTCTAGCGAGCCTGGCCAATCTGGTGTGCCAGTGGGTCGCGACAAACGCCGCAAATGGGTTACGATGATATCGCGGAATAAGGCGCCAGTAGTTGAACATCCCAAAGCCGAGCCTCACTAGGTCTGAATAGAAGCTAGAAGGCTGTTGATACGATTACCTTTTGCTTGTTCCTACATAAGTGAACAGCAAAGTCGACACGGGGTGGGTTCAAGTAGAAAGTCGTTTGCTTACAGTCACGGAAATTTACAGAGAAGTGTGGACGTAGTACTAAGACCTTTCTATGACCTTTCCAGCCGAACCCGCGGCCACGCAGCCAAATTCCTGGCTCACCTACCATTTTGAGCGTGACAACGGTCAACCCAAGGGTCAACCTCAGGTCAGGTTGTGTGGATAAGAAATCCGATCAAAAAACCCTGTTACAACGCCTAGAAGCCTATGCAACCTTTACTGCCCCACCCGACGGATAGTTCTTCCCTCTACCCGGTGACGAAATTGCGGAATGGCCATTTTATTATACTATCCCTTAGGCCTGAGTCCATATGGTATTGTCTCCTCAGGCTATACAGTAGTATGCCTTTTACAAATCGTGTCCCCTTACTGTATTTATCCGCTGTAGTCATAGATATTTGTCACGGTATACGTTTTTTTTTTTTAAACGTGGATATGAAGGTACGCCACTGCTGTACACAAGGCTGCAGAATATATAGAATTCAATGCCCGGCAGTGAACGAAAATGGGGGGTTTTTTTTTTCAAGTTGCGATTATCACTACCATTTTGTTTCTGACCCTTCGAAATATTATATATACGCCCTAAGGAGCTAGGAAGTCTTACGATCCAAGAGCAGAAGCCCGAGGTTACGTAGACAGAAAAGCACCAACAAGTCGGCACCACTCAATATAGCAGTGCTGGATAAGGTTTTGCACCCCAAGACACAAATAGATTCGAAAAAAGAATATACATGTACGTGTGTTGTCTTCGCAAGCCATAAATGTCATCGTGGTAGTATTCTCCCTGCGCCAGTAGGTCCGCTGACTAGGTCTTCTTTGCACTGCCGAAGGATTCCCCGTCCGTCCCGTCCAAGTATGTAGTGCTTGCTACCCCACGCCGCTCCGCAGCCCACCTAACGGCGGCACGCCGCCCCTTCTGGACGTCCACGCCGAACCAGATGACCAGACTTGCTGAGGCGCAAAGAGCGAACAAGAAGGGAAAGCCGTGCCAGTTGTTACCCGAATCATTGATGATCGCCTGGATTACGTTCGGACCGATCATCGACGATGCGCGGTTCGAGAGTCCGAATAAACCGAAGAACTGCGTTTATTTTTGTTTGAAACGAGGGCGTTAAGTGGTACGGTCGGTCTAGGTCAAGAGAAGGGATGATTCGGGGACGCACCATGTTGTCAAACCCAGGGGGGGAGAGCTCAGCCATCATCGTCTGTGAGAAAGCGTAATACGGTGCTTGAAAGAGCCCGAACACGACATTGTAGGCCCAGAACTCCCACACGTTATGGAATCTTGAGGTATATCAGCAAATGAAGAAGTAATCAGCGAGACACCTACCCGAACTTATCTGTCCATATGCCGATCATTCCCCAGAGAGGGATCAAGATCGTTACCACGTTTGTCACTACGAACTAAACGCATCCGAATGACCGTGAACGAGCGAGCGAAAAACAAGAAGACTGGATCGTTACCATCTTCTTCGTGCTGATCTTCCAATAACGTTGGATGTACCAAAAGCCGAGCGTACTTGCTGTCGACGTAATTGCTTGCGCAAGGCCGAGATAGGTATTCTGCAGGAACGAGAAGGTAAACTTGTCATTCTGGCAAATCGACACCAGTGTGCCGGTCGTGTTCAAGCCCTACGCAAAGGCAAAGCCGTCCGTTCATGTCAGTTTCACGTAGTCATACTCAGAGAGACTTCCCATACATCAGCAAGGAGGAAGAACGCGAAGAGGTAGGTGAAGGTGTAGGGCAACTTCTTATACTGCTTCAAGGCGACCCAAATCTAATTTGGAGTGAGTTGCGAACATGACCGATAGGTAGCTCCGGACCTGCTTCCAGCCGATGGTCAGATAGCTCTCTCCCCTCGGTAGCTTTGGCCCTGGTCGAGGCTGTTGGTATATAACTGCGGTATCGTCATCATCGGTGAAGCTTCCGGATGAAGCGGCATGATGATCGTACGCACACCACCAGATACCGGTCAGAACCCAATATCCATTCGTGCTTGGGTTTCAGGCGTGAGCCGACCTCTGTATCATGTGAAGTTTGCGAGGTCTCACAAGACGATGACATAGTTGTTGACTTTGGGGTTAGATTGAAGGGGAAGCAGAAGCGACAAGTTGAGTGCCAACGTCATGATGTAGCCGATGTTACTGTGAGTCTGCCAAACCACGTTATCGCCGACGAAGGTGCAAGAAAGTACATGATAGACCTACGGTGCTGATATTACTTATCCTGTTCTTTTCGAGGCTCTCCTCCTGCTCGTAAACTTCGGCAGATATCTCACCGCGATCGTAGCTCTCTCTGAGATCGCGCGAATGCTGCGTATTGCGTGCCAGCCGGGGGAAAATGGCTGCATAGAACACGAGCGTGGCACCATATGAAATAAAGCCAATCATGTACAGTGCCATCGCGAGACCCCAGCGACTTGGGGCTATTTATTTGCTTTTTTAGCCTGCACATTGACCAACGCTCGAGATGGTCACTTACACGTCAAGCTCATGCTTGCGAACTGGGCCGCCCAACATATCAGAGTCACAACAAGGAGCAGCCACCTGCCGAACGTTCCGTAATCAGCGGCCGAGCCGATGGTCGTGAAGATCATGGTCATGACCTAGGGAAAGGTCAGGAACCAGGCCATGTAAGTGCACAGGAGAAACCGGCGCATACAGCAAAACTGGCCCCATTAGCAACTAAGACAACAGAGCTTACCGCCTTGGTACCACTGCCCCAGGGTAAGACGCATCTGCCAGAAGCGTTGGCATCCAGACACGACGAGCCAGGCCCGCGCACGGGGTCATAGCCTGCAGCCGTGGCAAGAGACTGGAAAAGCGTCATAGAGTAACCTTGGCGTTCCGGGATCAATACTGGACCGGTATGGTTGAGAGGCTCATGGGGACGCACCTAAGGGACCAACACCCTAGACATCAACCCCACGCGCATCGAGTTCTCGATCATCAGCTACGGCTCGGATAGTACACAGTACGGAGAGACGCACGTTATCTCCGTTGTAATATACTGACAATAATGCCGTGACCTGTGAGGGACATCGCGGATGACATCAAGAGGGCACGTACGATAGTAGCTCCATAGCTCCCTACGGGTTACGACCGGCTCATCATAGCTAGGAGGTGCAACAATGGGGACTTCAGAGACAGCCACGTCGTTTTTCCTGACACCGGGGAGATCGAGCTCCGGGACAATATCTTGGACGAGATGCTCTGTAGGTATGGTGTGCGACATGGCAAGACCGGAACCAGACAGTGTCCAGGGTACGTGTGCGAGAGTGGGGATATAAACCCGAGGAGAAAGAGAGTCTTGTGACGGCTTTCCGCATGGCTCTCATGCTTCGCTAGCACGCAAGAGGTTCTCAGTTGTGCTTCTCAACCACCGGAAAAGGAAATCTCTCACGCAATAAGTCTCCCGGCCCGGGGGTTTCACTGCAACGGGGCCGCTGATACACGGTCACCCTTGGCCGGCCATGACCTGGAAGCCGCTTCTTATCGTAGTATATGCTATACGATAGACAGTAATCATCTTGCAGGGTTCCTCCTACTAGCGCTGCTACACAATCAGAGGCGGGTGAAATCTCAGTATCGATGCCAGCTTTTCAGGTTCTTTATATCATCCTACCGCCTTCAAACCGAGTCTTCGAGATGAAGGAGAGTAAACACCATGTTTGAGCTTGGGACAGTGGTCCGCAGAGACCATTCCTATTACCTTTTACGTACCACACAATGTCGCGAACAAGTGTCTACCATGTGGGTCTACGCGCGCTCAGCACATGAACGCCCTAATATATCGGAAACATACACGGCCAGGACCACGGAGCAGAGCAAGACATCATCCTCACGTTCGGCATTACTGGCACCACAGATCACATATTCCAAGACCGGTAGTCTCATACAAGAAACACGCGAGCCCAAAGATAATCGGGGGTACGAATCGACCAAGAGTCACCGACATCGATCGCGAATTCCCATTCTAGCATTCCATCCCGGTACAGGTTTACAACAAGAGAGAGAGCTGCCACTGCCATTACACCACAGAAACCAGAAACCGAATCATTTCGTTGGGATTGTCCCAATGTGGCTGCACGTGTCCCTGTCAGCCGCAGAATTCACACATACACCCCTCACAGGAGGGCTGTCGAAAAATTGAACGAACGCACGAAGTGATTCGCACCAGGCATCTCCACGACCTCGAGCACGCGTCCGACCTGCCCCACCGCTTCGTGTTCTTTGTACAGCTTCTCGACCGCCCACGCGGCGCCTGCCATCTCCCAGAGCGTGTTCTCGCCCCATACGACGACGACCTTACACCGCGGCAGCGTGCGGCCCGCCTCCGGGTCCAGCAGCATGCGGCGCGTCTGCTCGAGCGCGAGGCCGAGCGGCATGCCGTGCAGCAACGCCTCGGAGCCTTGTATGGGACCGGGCCAAGAGACGGCCGCGAGCGCTGCAGGCGCGATCGCGTCGAGCGTCGCGGGGCGCGCGCACGGCGGCGCGGGGTACGGCAGCGGCGCCGTGTCGAGCTGCGCGGGATTGTGCGTCCTGCGTGCGAGCTCCGAGTGCGTGTAGTACGTCGACACCCACGAGTAGAAGCGCGGTACGCGCTGCTCCATCGGATACGTCGAGTCCACGAGCGGGTGGTACTTGCTGAGGGTTGGGAGCCCGAACGAGACGTGAGGCGCGTCTGCAAGGACGGTTGGCCGGGCGGCCGTCCACCACTGAGACTCCAACAGGCGGGGTGGGGGTGCTCACCGAATATGCAGTATGCCCGGAGACAGGGCTCGAGCGTCCGGAGCGCGTCCGCCGGAAGCGTGTCTGCATACGCGAGGAAGCCTGCAAGGGGCGTGTGCGCGAGCGACCATGCCACGAGCACAATACCGCCCTGCTGTTTGCCGCTCCAGTCGACGGTCATGGCGGGGATCTTCTCCTCGCGGACCAGCCACGCCAAGAACAGACCGATGTCAGTGCCCTGCTGAGCGAGGGCCTTAGCGCGCGTCTCTAGATGAGAGCTGCCCAGCGCATCGAGCTCCGCGTCCGACAAGGGCGTCGAACCAGGATAATCCCGGCGGTTGACGAGGACGAGGCGGACGCGGTTCGCCGCCGCGAACGGGAGCATTGGGCTAAAGATGCCTACGGGTGTGCGTGTGAGCGTGAGACAAGCTATTCAGAAATCACTCGCCAGGTACGACAGAGCCTTGCTCACCATTGTGGAAACCCGTCCCGTGCACCATCACGAGTGTGGTGTACGATCCATACAAGGGCCCAGAATCCTCATAAGAAAAGCACAGAGTGCCGTTCTTGACCGTTGCCACAGGCATGGTGGTTGGTTGAGAGCGGAAAAGCACAAGGCGAGTGGAGGATCACAGCACTCCACTACGCTGTAAAACTCCCGCTCTTGGGGAACCCGGGACACTCCCGGGACGCCACCATCAGTTGGGCTGCGGTGGCTATCGACAAGACAACACACCTAATCCTAGGGTTGTCCCGCGGGTTGCAAAAGGACAACAAAGAACGAGAGGAACCCCAAGTCGGAAGGTGAGACTGCGTCTGCTAAGACATTTGAGGGATTATCAAATTCGTATGAATTAAGGTGCACTGCCAATTGCAGGCAGACGTATTTCGTATCTCGTGGTTTATGGGCCTGAGACTTCTTGAGATCCGAGACGAGCGGGGTTGTAGATCATGAAGAAGAACAACCAGCACAGAAAGCAAGATGCCGCTGAACAACTGTCGCCGCGATCGTCTTTCAGGTTGACAACATTTGGCACTTCACAGCCGTTTCCAAGTTACTTTTAAACAGCGACTCAACAATGCCATTGAAAAGTGGAGATAACGCGCGCGTAAAACAACATTCCCCTTGTAAGAAAAAAGAAAAAGAAAAAAACATTCGAACCGTTCAACCAGCCTTGCCCGAATCTTCTTTCAAGCTCACGATCCTGTTCAGCACCAGGTAATCCCCTTGTCTTCGCGCTGCGGGGACGTCTCCAGCCTCGTCCAAACACGCAACTCGCGCATCCTTGTTGTCCAGCGCGAAATACGCGACGCGCAGGCCCTGGAAACGCACGCACTCCTTCCCAACCAGCTGCGCGCTCGTCACGGCGGGCGTGTCAGGGTCGGTCGGCCGCGCCTCCGTCGCATTCTCCACGAGCGCCCGCTCCGTGCGCTCCTTGCTCTCGCGCACCGCGTCTGCGTACGCGCGCTTTGCGAGCGCCCAGAAGCCGACCTCGACAAGGGCGCCCCTGACGGTCTCCAGGCTGTCCGGGTCGATGTCCGCCTTGTAGTCTGGTAGCGCCGCGAGCGGGTTGTCACTCTTAAAGAGCCGGTGGAAGATGCGCGTCTCGTCGACGCGCACGGGGCTGCCGCTCTCGGCGTGCTCTGCGACCCACTGGATGAACGCTTTGGGCTTCTTCGGCGCACCTTCTCCCGCGCCGTCCTCGAGGCGGCAGAAGAGCTCCGTCACCTCGCCTGTTGCAGGATCAGTCTTGTATGATGTGCAGGTAATGGGGTGCGGTCCTTGGAATAGGCCGACCGTCTTGCCCGGGGCGAGGCGGAAATAGTCCGGCGAGTCTTCCAAACGGAAGTCGTCGCGGTCGATGTAAATGGTGCGCGTGAAAGGCAGCTTCGCCGTGCCTAGCGCGGGTACCTTGG
>WNGR01019049.1_pt1 | contig 10442 bp, 9 predicted proteins | sample 5407581 | NCBI WGS metagenome assembly WNGR01 (sample SAMN13153383, study PRJNA577476) | soil metagenome | isolation source: 80 cm soil or saprolite under Garry oak tree replicate 2 | place: USA:California | collected 2016-06-15
GCGAAGACGATCGTGCTGGCGACGGGCGCACGCTGGCGCGAGATCAACGTGCCGGGCGAGCGCGAGTACCGCAATCATGGCGTCGCGTACTGCCCGCACTGCGATGGTCCGCTGTTCAAGGGCAAGCGCGTCGCGGTGGTCGGCGGTGGTAACTCGGGCGTCGAAGCGGCGATCGACCTGGCGGGTGTCGTGAGCCATGTGACGCTGATCGAATTCGGCGCACAACTGCGCGCCGACGAAGTGCTGCAACGCAAGCTGCGCAGCCTCGCGAACGTGACGGTCATCACCCAGGCACAGACGACGGAAATCACGGGCGACGGCAAGAAGGTCAACGGTCTGACCTACACGGACCGTGCGTCGGGCGAGTCGAAGCATGTCGAACTCGAAGGCGTGTTCGTGCAGATCGGTCTGGTGCCGAACACCGAATGGTTGAAGGGCACGGTCGAGTTGTCAAAGCACGGCGAGATCGTTGTCGATGCGAAGGGCGCGACGTCGGTGCCGGGTGTGTTCGCAGCCGGCGACGTGACGACGGTGCCGTTCAAGCAGATCGTGATCGCCGTGGGCGAGGGCGCGAAGGCATCGCTGGCCGCGTTCGATCATCTGATCCGTTCGAGCGTCGAGGATCTGGAAGACGCGCAGGCAGCGGAACTGGTTGAGGCCTGATCGACGGGTGTCGTCCTCGCTGCGAAAGCAAACGGGCTAGCTTAGGCTAGCCCGTTTTTCGTTGTGCAGCGTACCAATAGTCCTCCAATTTCCGCTTGACCAATCTTTACAGTCCTGGCTTTTCCCCTGTGCTACCGTTTTTGAATATCTATTCGGAATGCGAATCGAACGACGATAGATCGAAAATTCAAACAATCATGGAGGAGAAAGCTGTGAACAATCTGGTAAAACTGACAGTGGTCGGCATCTCGCTGACCAGCTTGACGCTGATGGGTTGCAACAAGAAAGAGCCCCCATCGCACGAGGCCGCGCAAGGCAATGGCGGTCCAGCCGAGCAGGTGGTGACGATCGGCCACGCGGGTCCGCTCACAGGCGGCAGCAGCCATCTCGGCAAGGACAACGAGAACGGCGCGCGGCTCGCTGTCGAAGAAATCAACAAGACGGGGCTCGTGATCGCCGGACAGAAGGTGCGTCTCGAACTCGACGGCGAAGACGACGCGGCCGATCCGAAGACAGGCACGCAGATCGCGCAGAAGTTCGTCGACGAGCATGTGGTCGCGGTGATCGGCCACCTGAACGCGGGCGTATCGATTCCCGCGTCGCGCATCTATAACGACGCGAACATCGCGGAGATTTCGCCGTCGTCGACAAACCCCGATTACACGAAGCAGGGCTACAAAAGCGCGTATCGCGTGGTCGCGACGGATGCGCAGCAAGGGCCCGCGCTCGGCGATTACGCGCTGAAGTCGTTGAATGCGAAGACCGTTGCCGTTGTCGACGACGCAACGGCCTACGGCAAAGGCCTCGCCGACGAATTCGCGAAGGCGGCGCAGGCGGGCGGCGGGCGCGTCGTCGCGCGCGAGGCCACGACCGACAAGTCCACCGACTTCCGCGCCATTCTCACCACCATCAAGAGCGCGCATCCGGATGTCATCATGTTCGGCGGGATGGATTCGACGGTCGGTCCGTTCATTCGTCAGGCGGCGGCGCTTGGTTTGAGTGCGAAAGTTCTGAGCGGCGACGGCGCGTGCACGGAAAAGGTGGCGGCGCTTGCGGGCGATGCTGTGAACAATCTCGTTTGTTCCGAAGCAAGTCTTGCGGTATCGCGCATGCCGCAGGGTGCCGAGTTCGAAAAGCGCTTCGAGGCGCGTTTCAACGGCCCGATTCTCTTCAACGCGCCGTTCGCCTACGACGCCGTGTACGTGGTCGTCGATGCAATGAAGCGTGCCAACACCACCGACGCCGCGAAGGTGCTCGCCGCGATGCCCATGTCCGACTACAACGGTGTGATTGGACATATCGCCTTCGACGCGCACGGCGATATGAAGGAAGGGGCGATCACCCTATATCACTATCAGGACAGGAAGAAGACGCTGCTGGATGTCGTGAGGTACAGCGGCGGGTCTATTTAAGACTGGATGACGGGCGCGGCGTCTATTTTGCGGAGGCCGCGCCTTTGCTTGCCTGCTTACCGTTTGCGTCCTCGTCGCGCTTGCCGATTTGCGATGGGCTGACGCCGCCCAACATCAGTTGTTCGTCGGACCAGCGGTAAAACACGTCTGAGCGACGAGCCGCTTTGGATTTACGGTGGGTTTTGCGTGAGGGCTTTGAGGCCTTCTTGTCGGCTTTGGGCTTTTTGAGGGCCAGCGTCGCTGGGCTGCGCGCCGCGCTATCTGCTACGAGTGCCTCGGGCTTACGGCGTGCGGCGAACGCATCGGAAGCACACCAGGCGACGATGCACGCGGCAACTGCGACATGCCGCGCTACTACGCTGATTTTCTTCCGTCTCGCCGCGTGTGCATGAGATATCGCCGTCTTGCGGTTCAAGATTCTGATCCACCGGATTCCGTTCGAGTGTCTGCTTGCTCTTCGACTCGTTCAATCCGCACGTCCATCGACGGCGCTCGAGTCAGGCCGAGTGCACTTGCCGCCGCATAAGACAAATCGATGACGCGTCCCTTGATGAACGGGCCGCGATCGTTGATGCGAACCACCACCGACCTCGTAGTGGACAGCGACGTCACGCGCACATACGTGCCGAACGGCAGCGAGCGATGCGCAGCCGTCATCGCGTGGCCGTTGTAACGCTCTCCATTTGCAGTGCGGCGACCCTCGAACTTGCGCGCATACCATGACGCGTGGCCCGTTTGCAGCGCGGCGCCAGCCGGCCGGAGTGCGATGACTTCAGATTGAACCTTCTCGTTATCCGACACGCTATCCGGGTTGGCGGGTGTGATTGGCGTCGACACGATTCCTATCGTGCTCGACGCCTGATGCTCCGACGGAATCTGCGCGCAACCGGCAAATAATCCGAAAATTCCTAGTAATCCAAAAAGACGAACGGTTGACACGGTAGACCACGAATCAGCAAGAGAAGCGGGTCTAACGGTCTCAAAATTCTCGCGTTGACGGCATGCGATAGTTGCAGCGACGTTTTGACAAATCTTTACGTGCTCGCGAAACCGATCGGGTCACAGTCAGGCGCCACCGAACGGCGCCTGACTGAGTACGACGAACGATTACTTGCCCATCACGGCTTCGAGCGATTCGCCCTTCACGACGATCTCCGTACGCCGGTTTCGTGCGCGGCCATCGGGCGTGTCGTTGTCTGCTACCGGGCGATCGAACGCGTAGCCGACCAGCGTGATTCGCGACGCGCTGATGCCGCGGCGCTCGAGTTCATCCGCGACCGACTTCGCGCGCGCTTCGGACAATTGCTGGTTGTACTCGCGCGTGCCGACGTTATCCGTATGGCCTTCGACGATCATTGGCTTCTGCGTGCGGCTCAGTACGACCACCACGCGGCCAATCGCAGGGCCCGCGTCAGGACGCAAGCTCGATTCGTTGAAGTTGAACAAAACCTTTTCCGGCAGACGAACCTGCACGCCTTCCTTGGTCTGCGTTACTTCGATCCCGGCTTGCTGGTTCAGCGCCTCTTCCTTGCTGCGATCGAGGCCGCTGCACGCGGCGAGCATCGACAGGGAAAGGGCGCAGGCTGCGATGGTCAACAGTTTTTTCATGGTTGTGATGGCGTTGTGGGAAAGAGGGGAAGGAAAGTCGCGTCAGACCAGGATTTTTCATCAAACAAAGAGGAAGTTTGATAAGGCATGCAAAGTTTTTCAAAATTTGACACGGAGGTGTCGCGTGGACGCACCGAAGTGCGAACAAACGTGAAACTTGCGGCCGATCGCACGCAATGGTCAACGGTTCGGATCAAATGGCGTTAGTCGCAAGTAGCGTCGCCGTGAATCGAGACAACCGGAAGGCGGACGATGTTGTGCAGTCTCTCGTTATCCACTTGAAAAGGAAGGACCCAGACCATGAGCATCTTTGGAACCATCGTCAGCAAGATTTTCGGCAAGGCCAAGCCGGCTGAGACGCTGCCCGCCGAACCCATCGCGCCGGCGCCTGCGGAAGCGTCGGCAGGCGCGCCTGTCTCGACGGCGCTCGCGGACGTCGATGTCGCGGCCGTGATGGACCAGTTGGCCGCGGCGAACCCGCAAAAGCTCGACTGGCGTCGTTCGATCGTCGATCTGATGAAGCTGCTCGACGTCGACAGCAGCTTCGAGCATCGCAAGCAGTTGGCGGGCGAACTGAAGTACGGCGGCGACACGAACGATTCGGCGTCGATGAACATCTGGCTGCACAAGCAGCTGATGACGGCGCTCGCCGCGAATGGCGGCAAGCTGCCCGCCGATCTGGCGAGCTAAGCGAAATTCACATGGCCGCCCGCATCCATTCGACGATCGGGCGGCTTGTCGACACATTCGCCTGACAGCTTCCGTGCATCAAAGCCGAGCGGGTGGACACAAGAAAAAACAAAAACACCCGCCATCCTTCGACCGTGTGACATCGCGTCGCACATCCATCACATACCTTAGCGTCGTGTCCTTGACGCGGATCAGGACTTCAAACGCAGCGCGTCCATAGAATCGCGGGGCACATAGGACCTTGTGCGCTTTGCCTTGCAAACCCCACACGTGTTCAGCGTGGTTCAACGATTATTGGGCAAACATGTTAGCCAGAAAAACCTTAAGAGCTTGCCTCTTACCGGTCAGCATCGGTCTGACCGCGTTTCTCACGGGATGTCAACTTGAAGTGCTCGACCCGAAGGGCAGCGTCGGCGTCGCCGAGAAGTCGCTGATCGCGACAGCGACGTGGACGATGCTGCTCGTCGTCGTGCCCGTCATTCTGTTGACGTTGTTTTTTGCGTGGCGCTACCGCGCGTCGAACAAAAGCGCGGTCTACGCGCCGAAGTGGGCGCACTCAACCGCAATCGAAGTGGTCGTGTGGACGATCCCCGCGCTGATCATCCTGTTCCTTGGCATCCTGACGTGGCGAACCACGCACGAGCTCGATCCGTACAAGCCGCTCGAATCGAACGTGAAGCCGATCGACGTCGAAGTCGTCGCGCTCGACTGGAAGTGGCTGTTCATTTATCCCGATCTCGGCATTGCGTCGGTGAACCAGCTGGCGATGCCCGTCGGCACGCCCGTCAATTTCCACATCACGTCGGATTCGGTGATGAACTCGTTCTTCATCCCGCAACTCGGCACGCAGGTCTACGCGATGGCGGGCATGCAGACGCGCGTGCATCTGATCGCGGATGAACCGGGCGACTACGCGGGCGTATCGGCGAACTTCAGCGGCAAGGGCTTTTCAGACATGAAGTTCCGCACGCTCGCCGTGAGCGCCGCCGATTTCAATACCTGGGTGCAGAAGGTGAAGGCATCGCCGGAACGGCTCGATATGGACGGGTACTACGCGGTCGCGAAACCGAGCGAGAAAAACCCGGTGCGCTACTTCTCCGCGGTCGACCCGAAGCTGTTCCGCAACGTCATCGCGAAATACAACAGCGGGCATGTCGTCGATTTCCGTGACGCCAACTGCATCACGAACACTTCGAAGGAGTAACCCATGTTCTGCAATCTGACTTTAGAGGCGATTCCGTTCGATCAGCCGATCATCATGGGCGCGGCCGCCCTGATGGGGCTGATCGTGCTGGCCGTCGTCGTGCTCGTGACGCGCCTGAAGAAATGGCGCTGGCTGTGGACGGAATGGCTCACGTCCGTCGATCACAAGCGCATCGGCGTGATGTATATCGTCGTCGCCGTGCTGATGCTGCTACGCGGTTTCGCCGACGCCGTGATGATGCGCCTGCAACTCGCGCTCGCGAGCGGCGGCGCGACCGGCTATCTGCCGCCGCATCACTATGACCAGATCTTCACCGCGCATGGCGTCATCATGATCTTCTTCATGGCGATGGCGCTGATGGTGGGGCTCTTCAATATCGTCGTGCCGTTGCAGATCGGCGCGCGCGATGTCGCGTTCCCGTTCCTGAACTCGCTGTCGTTCTGGATGACGGCGATCAGCGCGATCCTGATGAACATCTCGCTGGTGATCGGCGAGTTCGCGCAGGTCGGCTGGCTGGCGTATCCGCCTCTGTCGGAGTTGCAGTTCAGTCCGGGCTCGGGTGTCGATTACTACATCTGGGCGCTGGAACTGTCCGGCGTCGGCACGCTGATCACGGCGATCAACTTCTTCGTGACGATCATCAAGATGCGCGCGCCCGGCATGACGCTGATGAAGATGCCCGTGTTCACATGGACGGCGCTGTGCTCGAACGTGCTGATCATGGCGACGTTCCCGATCCTGACGGCGGCGCTCGCGCTGCTCGGCCTCGACCGCTACGCGGACATGCACTTCTTCACCAACGAAGCCGGCGGCAACGCCATGCTTTACCTGAACCTGATCTGGGCCTGGGGACACCCGGAGGTCTACATCCTGGTTCTGCCCGCGTTCGGCATCTACTCGGAAGTGATCTCGACGTTCGCGAAGAAGCCGCTGTTCGGCTACAAGACGATGGTGTACGCGTCCTGCGCGATCATGGTGCTGGCGTTCCTCGTGTGGGCGCACCACTTCTTCACAATGGGCTCGGGCGCCGACGTCAACGCGTTCTTCGGTATCGCGACGATGATCATCGCCATTCCAACGGGCGTGAAAATCTTCAACTGGCTGTTCACGATCTATCGCGGCCGCCTCGAATTCACGGCACCCGTGCTGTGGACGATCGGCTTCATGATCACCTTTACGATCGGCGGCATGACGGGCGTGATGCTCGCGATCCCGGGTGCGGACTTCGTGCTGCATAACTCGCTGTTCCTGGTCGCGCACTTCCACAACACGATTATCGGCGGCGTGGTGTTCGGTTATCTGGCCGGGTTCAGCTACTGGTTCCCGAAGGTGTTCGGCTTCAAGCTCAACGACAAGCTCGGCAAGAGCGCGTTCTGGTGCTGGTTCGTCGGTTTCTTTGTGGGCAGCCGTACATGATCGTCGCGGCATGCGGCGTCGCGCTGATCGCGGTCGGCGTCGTGTTCCAGGTCGTGCAGGTGGTGGTCAGCATCATCAATCGCAACAAGCCGGAGTACCGCGACGTCACGGGCGATCCGTGGGGCGGCCGCACGCTCGAATGGTCGATCTCGTCGCCGCCGCCCGTCTATAACTTCGCGACGATTCCCGTCGTCGAAGAACTGGATGCGTTCGCGCATATGAAGGAAACGGGCAGGGGCCTCGGCATTCAGGCGGCGTATCAGGACATCCACATGCCTTCGAATACGAGCGCGGGCTTCTTCATCGGCGTGTTCAGCCTCGCGTTCGGTTTTGCTGCCGTGTGGCACATCTGGTGGCTCGCGATCGTCTCGCTGGTGGCGATTGCGGCGATCGTGATCGGCCGCAGCTTCGGCCGCGACGACGGCTATTTCATCCCGTCCGACGTCGTGCGGGCAATCGAAAACAAAGGCCGTACACCGCTTCCGAAGCATGTGGAAGTGTCGCCGGTGCTCGCGGAGGTCGAGTGATGTTGCAAAAAGTCCATACCGCAACCCTGAACGGGGTCGATGGCCACGGCCATCATGGCGAATCGCATTCGGTGTTCGGCTTCTGGCTGTACCTGATGACCGACTGCGTGCTGTTCGCGTCGCTATTCGCGGTGTTCGCCGTGATGGCGCATCAGTTCAACGCCGGGCCGACGGGGAAGGATCTGTTCGACATTCCCGGCGTCGCCGTCGAAACGGCCGCGCTGCTGTTGAGCAGCATCACGTACGGCTTCGCGATGGTCGCCGCACGCCGGCAGAACACGCGTGCCGTGCTCGGTTGGCTAGCCGTCACGTTCGTGCTTGGCCTCGTGTTCCTGAAGCTCGAACTGGGCGAGTTCTCGCATCTGCTCGCGGAAGGCGCAGGTCCGTCGCGCAGCGCGTTCCTGTCGTCGTTCTTCGTGCTGGTCGGCACGCACGGTTTGCACGTCGCGATGGGGCTGATCTGGATGGCCGTGCTCGCCGTGCAGGTGGCGCGCGCGCCGCAATTGACGCAGCGCGAAATCACGCGGCTGACGTGCCTGAGTCTTTTCTGGCACTTCCTCGATGTCGTGTGGATTTGCGTGTTCACTTTTGTCTATCTCGGGAGCGCAATCTAAATGGCTCACTCGAATTCCCATGCGCTTCATGGCGAAGCGGGGCACGGCGGTATCGGCGGATATGTGATTGGGTTCGTGCTGGCCGTAGTGTTGACGGCGGCGGCGTTCGGCATCGTGCTGCAAGGCTGGCTGCCGGCTGCCTCGGCGCCGTTCGCGCTGGCGGCGCTCGCTGTCGTGCAGATCGTCGTGCACCTGGTGTTCTTCCTGCACATGAGCGTGTCGACGTCCGGGCAGCGCTGGAACACGCTTGCGCTCGCCTATACGGTGCTGGCCGCGATGTTCCTGGTGTTCGGGACGGTGTGGGTGATGCACAACGTCAGCATGAACATGATGTCGCGCTGAAGCCGTTGCACATGCATCCGGGCATTGCGCGTCAGCGCGATGCCCGGTGAACGGAAGCCGAAGGACAGGTTTGTTCTTCGGCTTTTTTTGTTGGCGCGGAACGCAAAAAAAAGCGGCAAGCATACGATGCTTGCCGCTTCCATTTACTGCGTATATTCGTTGGTAGGCTCGATTGGACTCGAACCAACGACCCCCACCATGTCAAGGTGGTGCTCTAACCAGCTGAGCTACGAGCCTAGCGAAGAGCGCGAATTATAGAGACACACTTTCGATCGCGCAAGTGCTCGCGGCGATTTTGTTGTCGATGACGCAATCGTCGGTTGGCGCGTGCGGAGAAACGGGTTTGGACGGGCGCGCGCAAGGTGCTCCACAGAGTGGCGCGAGACGGCTACGATGGGCGATGATGCATCTCGGAGGCGAGCCGGGCCATGAAGAAAAATGTTCGTCAGCATTCTCCGCGAGTCGTTCGCGACCACACGCATGCGATGTGGCGCGATCTCGCCGTGTCGTTTCTGCCGTTCGTGGTGCTGTTCGCCGTGCTCGCCTGGCTCGTGATATGGCTGGTCGATCCCGCGCCGCCGCGCACGATTACGATCAGCGCCGGTCCGCACGACAGCTCGTTCATGCAGTACGCGCAGGAATATCGGAAGATACTCGGGCGCAATGGCGTGACGCTCAACGTGCTGGAATCCGATGGCTCCGTGCAGAATCTCGACCGGCTGCTCGACCGGAAGCAAAGGGTGGATGTCGCGCTCGTGCAGGGCGGCGTCTCGGCTGGCCGGGACACGACGTCGCTGATGTCGCTCGGCACGGTGTCATATGTGCCGCTGATCGTCGTGTATCGCGGCAAGGGACTGTCGCAATTGTCGGATCTGGAAGGCAAGCGGGTTGCCATTGGCCGCGAAGGCAGCGGCACGCGGATGCTGTCGCTCGAACTGCTCGGGGCGAACGGCATCGTGCCGGACGGCGATACGACACTCTTGCCGCTCGATGGACTCGACGCCGCCAAAGCACTCGTGAGCAACCAGATCGACGCGGCGCTGCTGAGCGGCGACTCGACCACGCGCGCGATGATCCTGCGTCTGCTGACCATTCCTGGCGTGTCGGTGATGAATTTCACCGAAGCGGATGCCTATACGCGGATCTTTCCTTATCTCGACAACCTCGATCTGCCCATTGGTCTGCTCGATCTGAGGCGCCGCATTCCGCCCGAGCCGCTTCATCTGATCAGCCCGACCGTCGAAATGGTGGCGCGCTCGAACCTGCATCCCGCGATATCTGATCTGTTGATCGAAGCCGCGCAGGAAGTGAACGGTCCGGCGGGGCTGTTGCAGAAGGCTGGGCAGTTTCCCAATTCCGTCGCGCGCGAATTCCGCATCAGCGAGGATGCGACGCGCTACTACAAGTCTGGCAAGAGCTTTCTGTACCGGACGCTGCCGTTCTGGCTCGCGACGGTGGTCGACCGTTTGCTGGTGTTGCTGCTGCCGATCGCCGTGCTGCTGATTCCCGCGTTGAGGCTGATTCCCGCGCTGTTCAGCTGGCGCGTGCGCTCGCGGATTTACCGGTACTACGGCGCGCTGATCGCGATCGAACGCGACGCGATGCGCAGTTCATCGGATGAAGAACGCGCGAAGCTGCTTGCGGAGCTGGATGGCATCGAGGCGTCGCTGAATACGCTGCGGATGCCGCTTGCTTATGCCGATGGGTTCTATGTGCTGCGCGAGCATGTGCGGTTTGTGCGCGAGCGGCTGGAGGGCGTGCGGGAGCGCGTGCATGCGCGGCAGTAGCGGGAGGTGCTGCGTGAGCGCGTCGCAAGGAAAAGCCGTGATGCGTCAGTGGGATAAGGCGCGAGTCCGGGTGTTGTCCACAGGGTTGTCACCAAAAACTGTGGATAACATCGAGGCCGTGTATTGAGCGGTAGCCGATGCATCGCGTGCAATCTGAGTCGCATCAATGAGTTGCGTGA